>Ga0206117_100033_pt1 | contig 363164 bp, 327 predicted proteins | sample 3A5Ametagenome_FD_177997 | JGI IMG/M metagenome (GOLD analysis project Ga0206117, IMG submission 177997) | Enriched microbial communities from leaf-cutter ant dump, University of Wisconsin, Madison, United States - 3A5A | ecosystem: Environmental > Terrestrial > Nest > Insects nest > Nest dump... | reverse complement strand
TGGCTGATGAACAGGTAGGCGAGGCCAAATTCCTGCTGAAGGTCCATCAGGAGGTTCAGCACCTGCGCCTGGATCGACACGTCGAGCGCCGACACCGGCTCGTCGAGCACCAGGATCTTCGGGTTGAGCATCAGCGCCCGGGCGATGGCGATGCGCTGGCGCTGACCGCCGGAGAACATATGCGGATAGCGGTCGTAATGCTCCGGCCGGAGGCCGACCTTCTCCATCATCGCCCGCGCCTTCTTCTGCCGTTCGGTGGCGGACAGCGAGGTGTTGAGGCGCAAGGGCTCCTCGAGGATGGTGCCGACCTTCTGGCGCGGATTGAGCGAGCCGTAGGGGTCCTGGAAGACGATCTGCACGGTGCGGCGCAGATCGTGGCTCGGCGCCTCGTCGGGATGCACCGGCTTGCCGTCGATGATCAGATCGCCGGCGGTCGGCGGCTCGATCATGGTGACGAGGCGGGCCAGCGTCGACTTGCCGCAGCCGGATTCGCCGACCACCGCCAGCGTCCGGCCGGCGGCGAGCTTGAACGAGGCTTCCGACAGCGCCCGCACGGTGGCCGGCTCGCCGAACATGCCGCGCTTCAGGCTGTAATGGCGGGCGAGGTGCTGCGCCTCGAGGACGACGGTCGGCGGGATGGGGGCGGTCATGCCGAAAGCCTCCGGTCGAGGATGGCGGCCGGGCCGGGGTGGCCGACCGGCTTGCCCTGATTGAGCGGATAGTGGCAGAGCGCGTGACCGGCGGCGGCGCCCTGGACGGGCGGCGCCTTCTCGACGCAGCGCTCGGTGGCGAAGTCGCAGCGCGGGCTGAACAGGCAGCCCGTGGGACGGTCGTACTGGCCGGGCACCACGCCGGGGATCGACGGCAGGCGGCGCGTCGTCGCCCGCTCCGGCAGCGCCGACAGCAGGGCGGCGGTGTAGGGATGGTGCGGATCGGCGAACAGCTCGGCCACCGGCTGCTCCTCCACCTTCTGGCCGGCGTATTGCACCGACACGCGGTCGGCGGTCTCGGCGACGACGCCCATGTCATGGGTGATCAGCACCAGCGCCATGCCGGTGTCGCGCTGCAGCTTGGCGAGGAGATCGAGGATCTGCGCCTGGATGGTGACGTCGAGGGCGGTGGTCGGCTCGTCGGCGATCAAGAGCTTGGGATTGCAGGCGATGGCCATGGCGATCATCACGCGCTGGTTCATGCCGCCCGACATCTGGTGCGGGTAGGTGTCGAGCCGCTCGGCGGCCGAGGGGATGCCGACCAGCTCCAGCAGTTCGACGGTGCGGTCGCGCCGCGCCCGCTTGTTCATGCCGAGATGGGCTTCCAGCACCTCGCCGATCTGCCAGCCCACCGTGTAGCACGGGTTGAGCGAACTCATCGGCTCCTGGAAGATCATCGCCATGTCCTTGCCGATGATGCGGCGGCGCTGGCGCGGCGAGATGGTCAGGAGGTCCTTGCCGTCGAACATCATGCGGTCGGCGGTGATGGTGGCCGTCCACGGCAGGAGGCCCATCAGCGCCAGCATGGACACCGACTTGCCCGAGCCGCTCTCGCCGACGATGGAGACGATCTCGCCCGGCTCGACGGTCATCGACACGCCGTCGACGGCGCGGAACTGGCCGCCCACCGTGCGGAAGTCGACCGAGAGGTTGCTGATTTCGAGAATGGACATCACGACCTCTTCAGCTTCGGATCGAGGGCGTCGCGCAGGCCGTCGCCCATCAGGTTGATGGCCAGCACGGTGATCAGGATGGCGAGGCCCGGGAAGGTCACCACCCACCAGGCGCGGGTGATGAACTCGCGCGCCTCGGCCAGCATGGTGCCCCATTCCGGCGTCGGCGGCTGGGCGCCCATGCCGAGGAAGCCGAGGGCGGCGGCGTCGAGGATGGCGCCCGAGAAGGAGAGGGCGGCCTGAACGATCAGCGGCGCCATGCAGTTCGGCAGGATGGTGACGAACATCAGCCACAGCGGCCCGGCGCCGGAGACGCGGGCGGCCGTCACGTAGTCGCGGTTGCGCTCGGTGAGCACGGCGGCGCGGGTCAGGCGGACGTAGTGCGGCTGGGCGACGATGGCGATGGCGATCATCGCGTTGGTGAGGCCGGGGCCGAGCACGGCAACCAGCGTCAGCGCCAGGAGCAGCGACGGGAAGGCCAGGATGATGTCCATGACGCGCATGATCACGGTGTCGATCCAGCCGCGGAAGAAGCCGGCGAACATGCCGATGATCACGCCGCCGATCAGCGACACCGAAACGACGACGACGCCGATGAACAGCGAGAAGCGGGCGCCGAAGATCAGGCGCGACAGGATGTCGCGGCCGAGGGCATCGGTGCCGAGTAGGAACAGGCCCTCGCTGCCACGGGTGAGCGGCGGCATCAGGAGGGCGTCGCGGAACTGCTGGTCGGGGTCGAAGGGCGCGAACACCGGCGCGGCGATGGCGACGATCACCAGCGCCACAAACAGCACCAGGCCGGCGACGGCGCCATGGTTTTCCGAGAAATAGCGCCAGAATTCCTTGAGGCGACCCGGACGGACGGAAGCGGAGACGGCGGTCATCGGGTCACCTCTGGTGCCGGATCTTGGGATTGACGAGGCCGTAGAGCATGTCGACCACGAGATTGACGGCCATGACGATCAGGGCGATCAGCACCAGGCCGCCCTGCACGGCCGGATAGTCGCGGCGGAAGATCGAATCGACCATCCACTTGCCGATGCCGGGCCAGGAGAAGATGGTCTCGGTCAGGATGGCGCCGGCCATCAGCACGCCGATCTGCAGGCCGATGGTGGTGATCACCGGGATCAGCGCGTTGCGGAGCGCATGCACGGCAACGACGCGGAACGGGCTGAGGCCCTTGGCCTTGGCAGTGCGGATGTAGTCCTCGCCCAGCACTTCCAGCATGGCCGAGCGGGTCTGGCGGGCGATGACGGCGAGCGGAATGGTGCCGAGCACGATGGTCGGCAGGATCAGGTGGCTCGCCGCCGAGCGGAAGGCGCCGGCCTTGCCGGACAACAGGCTGTCGATCAGCATGAAGCCGGTGACCTTGGGGAAGAAGAAGGTCAGCGAGATGCGGCCCGACACCGGCGTCCAGCCGAGGATGCCGGAGAAGACGATGATCAAGAGCAGCGCCCACCAGAAGATCGGCATGGAATAGCCGACCAGCGCCGTGGCCATGGCCGTGTGGTCGAACCAGGAATTGCGCTTGACGGCGGCGATGACGCCGGCCGGCACGCCGAGCACCACGGCGAAGATCACCGCGCAGAACGACAGCTCCAGCGTCGCCGGGAACAGCGTGAAGAACTCGGTGAAGATCGGCTTCTTGGTGGAGATCGAGGTGCCGAAGTCGCCGTGCAGCAGACCGTTGAAATAGGAGAGGAACTGCTGCCAGAGCGGCAGGTCGAAGCCGAAGCGGCTCATCAGCTCGGCATAGCGCGCGGGCGAAATGCCGCGCTCGCCGGCCATCAGCAGCACCGGATCGCCCGGCAGCAGGCGGATGAAGAAGAAAGCGACCAGGCTGACGCCGATGAAGGTCGGGATCAACAGGCCGAGGCGTCGGAGGATGAAACCGAACATGGTGCAGGGTCAGTCCAGGCTCGAGAGTTGCTTGACGAAGATGTGGGTCGGATGGGTTTCATGCCGTCCGTCGGGTGTCCAGATCGGGGCATCGCGGACGCCGCCGTCACGCCAGCCGGCCCGGACATAGAAGCGGCGGGCGCGTTCGTTGCCGGCCGTGCATTGGATCGCCGCGTCACGGACGCCGCGCCCGGCGAGTTCCGCCTCGGCGGCAGCGAGCAGTTCGGCCGCCACGCCGCTGCCGCGCGCTTCGGAGGCGACATAGAGCTGGTCGACCTCGTCGCCCTCGATGGCGGCGAAGCCGACGATGCGGCCGCCGGCCTCCGCAACGATGCAACCCGGCTCGAGCGGCCCCAGGCGCTCCTCGAAGCTCGCGACGCTGCGCTCGGCGACGACGCGCGGCGGCAGGATGGCGCCATGGCCGTCATGCCAGGCGTCGTGCCAGAGCTGGACGACGGCGGCGCGGTCTTCGGAACGGAACGGGCGGATGAGGGTGGCGTTCGGCATGGCTTCCAGTAGCCGCCGGACATCCGGCCTGCAAGCGACAACCGCGATATTTGAACGTTTTCGCGGCAGGGGAATGCCGGAATTTCCGCCATCCTACATGGTTTTCCGCATGGCGGCGACCGTCGCGGCATATGCCGGTGCGGGTATCCGGATGCAGAAACGGTTCCGGGGAGGGGTCCCCGGAACCGCGTTGGTGGCGTTTGTTCCGCTTACTCGGCGAGGTCGACGCCGTCGAAGCGGTAGGAGCCGAGCGGATCGACCCTGTAGTCGATCACCGCCTTGGACATCGGCACGTAGGTGGTGGAGTGGGCGATGGTGGCCCACGGCGCCTCCTTCTTGAAGACGACCTGGGCGTCCTCGTAGAGCTTGGTGCGCTCGGCGACGTCCGACACCTTGCTGGCCTTGACGACGAGGTTGTTGAACTCCTCGTTGCACCAGTTGGCGCGGTTGGAGCCGCCGACGCCGGCACAGCCGAGCAGCACGGCGAGGAAGTTGTCCGGGTCGCCGTTGTCGCCGGTCCAGCCCATCAGAACGGCACCGTCGCGCTCCTTGTCCTGGCTGCGCTTCAGGTACTCGGCCCACTCGTAGGAGACGATCTCGACCTTTACGCCGACGGCGGCGAAATCTGCCTGGATCAGCTCGGCCATGCGGCGGGCATTCGGGTTGTAGGGACGCGACACCGGCATCGCCCACACCTTCATGCTGAGATCCTTGACGCCGGCCTCGTCGAGCAGCTTCTTGGCCGCTTCCGGATCATAGGGGTCGTCCTGGACGTTGTCGTTGTAGGACCACATGGTCGGCGGGATCGGGTTCTTGGCCGCCTGGCCGGTGCCCTGGAAGACGGCGTCGATGATCGCCTTCTTGTTGATCGCCATGTTGAGGGCCTTGCGGACGCGCACGTCGTCGAAAGGCTTGGCAAGCACGTTGTAGGCGAGATAGCCGATGTTGAGGCCGGCCTGGCTCATCAGCTGGATGCTGTCGTCGGACTGCATCGCCTGCACGTCGGCCGGGTTCGGATAGGGCATCAGCTGGCATTCGCCGGCCTTCAGCTTCTGGGCGCGCACCGAGGCGTCGGGCGTGATGGCGAAGACGAGGTCGTCGATCTTCTGCTTGCCGCGCCAGTAGTCGCCGAAGGCCTGATAGCGGATGACCGCGTCCTTCTCATAGGCGACGAACTGGAACGGACCGGTGCCGACCGGCAGCTGGTTGAGGTCGGACTGCTTGCCCTCGGCGGCCAGCTTGTCGGCGTATTCCTTGGACAGGATCGACGCGAAGTCCATGGCGAGGTTGGCGAGCATCGGCGCGTTGGCGGCGGTCAGCGTCATCTTGACGGTGTAGTCGTCGACCTTCTCGATGGACTTCACGAGGTTCGGCATGTCCATGCCGTTCCAGTATTCCCAGGTGCCGCCGGCATAGGAGTACCACGGATCGTTCTTGTCGTTCTGGCGCTGGAACGAGAAGATCACGTCATCGGCGTTGAAGTCGCGGGTCGGCGTGAAATACTCGGTGGTGTGGAACTTGACGCCCTTCCTGAGGTGGAAGGTGTAGACGGTGCCGTCTTCGGAGATGTCCCAGCTCTCGGCAAGGCCCGGAATGACGTTGGTGGTGCCGCGCTCGAACTCGGCCAGGCGGTTGTAGACCGGCTTCGAGGAAGCGTCGAAGGTGGTGCCGGCGGCATACGGCGCCGGGTCGAAGCCCTCGGGGCTGCCCTCGGAGCAGTAGACGAACGTCTTGGCATGGGCGGCGCCGGCAAGGCCGGCCACGAACATGGTGGCCGCCAGAAGGCGGGACATCGTTTTCATAAGGTATACTCCCCTGTTGCCGAGCAGCGTCGGCGAACCCCGTGCCTGGCGGACGGTCTTGTTGTCACTTTTCCCCGTCCGTCGGCGAGCCCATATCCGAGCCGACAATTGACCGGTTGGCAAGCATTTTTTCCCATTCGGTCGGAAAAGACGAGCAATCCGCCGGGTGCCGGGGCGGCCCGCCGGGCCGCGGCCGGCGGGTGCGCCGCCGAAGGTCGGGAATCGACCGGCGATGGCGCTCGTCAAACCCCTCCGGCGGCGATAGGATCGGCCCCGGCGGGCCAACGGGACGAGGGCGAACATGGCGGACGGCGTCGAGGCGGAGCTGAAGGTCGAGGTGGATGCGGCCGGCGCCCGGCATCTCGCGCACCTTGCCGCCCTGCCGGGGCTCTCGGTATCGCCGAAGGGCGAGAAGCGGCTGGTCAGCACCTATTTCGACACGCCGGACCTCAAGCTGCGCGACAAGGGCATCAGCCTGCGGCTGCGCCGGACGGGCCGGAGTGGCGAGCAGACGGTGAAGTTCCCCGGCGGCTTCTCGCTCGGCCTCGCCGAGCGGCCGGAGTTCAACGCGCCCTACGCCGGCCGGGTGCCGGACCTCGCGCGCTTTCCCGACGAGCCGGCCGCCGAACTATCGCGGCTGGTCGACGGCCGGCCGCTGGTGCCGCTGTTCTCCATGCGGGTGGCGCGGCGGCGCTGGGAGATCGCCACCGCCGCCGGCGACCGGGTCGAGATGGCGCTCGACCGCGGCGCGGCAACGGCCGGCAGCCGGCGGGCCGGCATCCTCGAGGTGGAGTTCGAGCTGCTGTCCGGCGACCGGCGGGCGCTGTTCGAGGTGGCGCGGTCGGCGCTTGCCGGCGTCGCCTTCCACTTCTCGACGCGCGCCAAGTCCGACCTCGGCTACGCGCTGCTCGACGGCGAGATCGGCGCGATCGGGCCGGTGCGGGCGGCCGACGCCGATCTCGACGAGACGATGTCGGTGGAAGCGGCGATGCAGTTGATCCTCAGGTCCTGCGTCGCCCAGATTTCAGCCAACGTCGCCGCCATCAGGGCCGGCGACGATCCCGAGGGTGCGCACCAGCTGCGCGTCGGGCTGCGCCGCCTCCGGACGGCGCTGAAGGTGTTCGCGCCGGTGATGGCGACCGGCGCCGCCGAGCCGCTGGCCGCCGAGGCGCAGCGGCTCTCCGCCGAGGTGGCGGCGACGAGAGACATGGACGTGCTGATCGACGAGCTGGTGGCGCCGCTCGGCGGCGGCGACGTCGCCGCTCTGCTCGTCCTCCTCGAAAAGCGGCGGACAGTGGCGCGCGCCCGCCTCGCCGCCGTGTTGACCGAACCGGCCACCGGCGATTTTCTGATCGACCTCCTCGCCTTCACCGAGGCGCGCGGCTGGCTGTCGACGGACGACGTCGGCCAGAGCGCGCTGCTCGCCGCGCCGGTCGGCCCGTTCGCCGGCGAGACGGTCGGCCGCCTCAGGCGCAAGGTGGAGAAGCTCGGCCGCGACCCGGAGGCGCTGTCGCCCGAGGAACGGCACGACCTCAGGAAGCGCTTCAAGCGGCTGCGCTACGCCTACGACTTCTTCGAGCCGCTGCTGCCGAAGTCGACGCGGCGCAAGCTCCTGCCGCGCGTCAAGGCGGCGCAGGACGTGCTCGGCGTGCTCAACGACATCCACATGGCGCATCTCATGCTCGACGACGTCCATGTCCACGGCCCGAGGGCCGCCGCCGTCGAGCGGGCCGTCGGCTACTGTCTCGGCTGGCACAGCGCCCGCGCCAAGGCGATCTGGGAACGGAGGTCGGGCGACCTGACGCTCGATTAAGGCGCCGGCCGGCCAAATGCATGGGTTTACACGATCAGTAAAATACCTGAGTGTCGATGCGGGCGAGGGGCATCCTTCGAGGGAGCACCGACATGAGCGATCGCATCGTCATCACGCAGGACATGATCCGTCTCTACGACGAATACACCCACCTGACGCTCGACCGCCGCGGCTTCATGGAAAAGCTCGGCAAGCTGGCCGGATCGAGCGCGGCGGCGGCCGCCATCGTGCCGCTGATCGAGGCCGGGCAGGCCAAGGCGGCGGTGGTCGACGCCGCCGACGACCGGCTCGACACTTCGACCGTCGAGTTCCCCGGCGACGGCGGCACGCTGAAAGGCTATCTCGCCCGTCCCAAGGGGGCGGCCGGGCCGCTGCCGGCGGTGATGGTCATCCACGAGAACCGGGGGCTCAACGGCCATATCGAGGACGTCGCCCGACGCCTCTCGCTCGAAGGCTTCCTCGTGCTGGCGCCGGACTTCCTGTCGCCGGCCGGCGGCACGCCCGCCGACGAGGACAAGGCGCGCGAGATGATCTCCGCGCTCGACCGGGTGAAGACGGTGAACAACGCCGTAGCTTCCGCCCAATACCTGCGCGGCGCCGACGGCGGCAACGGCAAGTCGGGCAGCGTCGGCTTCTGCTGGGGCGGCGGGCTGTCGCTGCAGACGGCGGTGGCCGATCCCGACCTTGGCGCGGCGGTATCCTACTACGGCGCCCAACCGGTGGCCGAGACGGTGGAGGCGATCAAGGCGCCGCTGCTCTTGCATTACGCCGGCCTCGACGACCGGGTGAACGCCGGCATCCCGGTGTTCGAGGCGGCGCTGAAGGCGGCCGGCAAGACTTACGAACTGCACGTCTATCCGGGCGTCAACCACGCCTTCAACAACGACACCTCGGCGGCCCGCTACGACAAGGCGGCGGCCGATCTTGCCTGGTCGCGGACGGTTGGCTTCCTGAAGACCCATCTCGCCTGAACCGCCGACCGTACCGGGGATCGCCGAAAAATATGACAAATCGGGGCTTGGACCCGCGGCAAATCGCTATATAAGCGGCTATTGAAGGAGCCTTCCCTCTCATGTCGCCGACTGCCGCGGGCATTCTTCTGAAGCTCGTCTCGACCGTTGCCTTTGCCATCATGCTGACGCTGATCAAGCTGGCTACCAGCCGCGTGCCGGCCGGCGAAGCGCTGTTCTTCCGCTCCTTCTTCGGCATCATCCCGGTGGTGATCTATCTGGTGTCGCTCGGCGACTTCCCCGCCTCGCTCCGGACCAAGCGGCCGCTCGGCCACGTGCGGCGGTCGCTGGTCGGCACGGTGTCGATGTTCTGCTGGTTCATGGCGGTGTCCTACCTGCCGCTGCCGGACGCCACCGCCATCAGCTACTCCGGGCCGCTGTTCGGCGTCTGCCTCGCGGCGCTCGTCCTGCACGAGCGCGTCAGGATCTTCCGCTGGGCCGCCGTCGGCATCGGCTTCGTCGGCGTGCTGATCGTGCTGTCCGAGCAGATCAACGGTCTCGGCGGCGCGCTGGAGGGTACCCGGGCGATCGGCGCTGCCCTGGCGCTGGCCTCGGCCGTATTGGGGGCGGTGGCTGCCGTCACCATCCGCGAATTGACGGCGACCGAGAACACCGGCGCCATCGTGTTCTATTTTCTCGCCAGCGGCTCGGTGTTCTCCTTCGTGACGCTGCCGTTCGGCTGGGTGGTGCCGAGCCCTGCCGACGCCGTCATGCTGGTGGTGGCCGGCCTGTTCGGCGGCGTCGGGCAGGTGCTGATGACCCAGTCCTACCGCTTCGCCGAGGCGTCGGTGATCGCGCCGTTCGACTACATCAACATGCTCTGGATCGTCATCCTGTCCTATCTGGTGTTCGGAGACGTGCCGACGGTGGCGGTGCTGGCCGGTTCGGCGGTGGTGATCGCCTCCGGCGTGTTCGTGGTCTGGCGGGAGCGGCGCCTCGGCATCCTCGAAGCCAAGGCGAAAGCCAAGAGCGCCGACACGCCGACTTGATTTTCAGCCTCAGACGCCGGCGGCGACATTCGTCGCCTTGGCGTCCGCTCCGCTTTTCGCCCGACGGGGCGGTTCCCGCCACGTCAGGCCCGCTCCGCGCGGCGGCGCTTGGCGCCGGAAGCCGCTTCGCGGCTTCAAACGATTGCCTTGGATCTGCGTTGACACTCCCCCGGCCGCGGGCCGATAAGTGTCCATCGATACGGGAAAAACGCGGCGCGAGAGGCGGTTCATGGTCGAAGGTGCGGGCGGCAAGCGCGATACGGCCGACGTGGCGATCGTCGGCGCCGGGCCCATGGGGCTCGTCACGGCGCTGATGTGCGCCAAGGCCGGCGTCAAGGTGGCGGTCTATGAGCGGCAGGGCGATTTCTCCGCCTCGCCGGCCTGGAACGGCACCGGCGTCATCGCCCCCGACTGTGAGGCCGACAGCGCCGACGCCACCATCGTCGACCTCGGACGCCGCTCGCTCGAACTGTGGCCGACGCTGGTCTCCGGCCTGACCATCAGCGGCGCGCTGGTGCTCGGCAACCGGCGCATGCCCTCGGCGCTCGACGACTATTCCGCCTTCGTCCTCAACTACGACTGGGTGGACGAGGAGAAGATCGCCACCCTCGAGCCGTCGCTTGCCGGCATCTACGGCCGGGGCATGTATTTTCCGCAAGCCGCCCACGCCGACCCGCGCGTGATGTTCTCCGGGTTGCGCGAGGCGCTGGAGGCGGCCGGCGTCCGCATCCGCTTCGACTGGATCGGCACGCTGGACAGCCTCACCGCCGCGCGCATCGTCGACACGCGCGGCCTCGGCGCCCGCGACCGCTTCCCCGAACTCCGGGCGGTGACGGCCGAACTCGCCATGGTGCGCAGCCACAAGATCGAACTCAACCGGCCGATCCGCCTCCTGCACAACCGCCACGCTCTCTACGTCACGCCGCGCGGCCAGGGACTCTTTGCCGTCGGTGCCACCACCATCGACGACAGCCGCAGCGGCGTATCCGTGCGGTCGGCCGGCGAACTGATGATGCACGCCGTGTCGCTGCTGCCGGCCTTCGCCGACGCCGAGGTGGTGGAACTGCGCTCCGGCCAGATGCCGGTGCTGATGAACGGCGTGCCCAAGGTGGCGGTCGGCGACCGCGTCATCGCCGTCAACGGCCTCTACCGCTACGGCTGGATGGTGGCCCCGGCCATCGCCGAGGATCTGGTCCGGGTGATCTACACCCAGGCGACCAAGGTCATCCATGCGGCCAAGCCGCCGCGCCGCTGACCCTTTTCCGACGGAATGCCCCATGCTCGACCGCTTCTACCTGATCATCGACCGCGCCGCCTGGCTGCCGCGCCTGCTGCCGCTGGGGCTCAAGCTTGTGCAGATCCGCACCAAGGCGCCCGACGTCGAGACGCGGCGGCGCGAAATCCGGGATTCGCTCGCCCTCTGCAAGGCGGCCGGCGCCGTCTGCGTCGTCAACGATCATTGGCGCGAGGCGATCGAGTTCGGCGCCGCGTGGCTGCATCTCGGCCAGGAAGACCTCGACACCGCCGACCTCGCGGCCATCCGCAAGGCCGGCATCCGCCTCGGCGTCTCCACCGCCAACCGGGAAGAACTCGACCGGGCGCTCGTCGTCGATCCGCATCATGTGGCGCTGGGGCCGATCTGGTCGACCGTTTCCAAGGACGACGCGGCGCCGGCCAGCGGTCCAGAGCTGCTGACCGAGTGGAAGCGCATCGCCAAACGGCCGCTGGTGGCGATCGGCGGCATCTCGCTCGACCGGGCGCCGATTTGCTGGAGCGCCGGCGCCGACAGCGTGGCGGTGATCTCCGACGTCCTGTCGGCCGCCGATCCGGAGGCGCGGCTCGGCCAATGGCTGACGGCAGCGGCCAACTGGGAGACATGGGCATGACGGCGATCGCGGTCACCATCGCCGGCTCGGATTCGGGCGGCGGCGCCGGCATCCAGGCCGATCTCAAGACCTTCTCGGCGCTTGGCGTCTACGGCGCCTCGGTGATCACCGCGCTGACGGCGCAGAATACCCGCGGCGTCACGGCGATCCACGAGGCGCCGGCCGACTTCGTACGCGCCGAGATCGATGCCGTGTTCTCCGACCTCGCTGTCGGCGCGGTCAAGATCGGCATGCTGGCCAGTCCGGAGCTGATCCGCACGGTGGCCGGCGGTCTCCGCGACTACGGCCAGCGCCGCATCGTGCTCGATCCGGTGATGGTGGCGACGTCGGGCGACAGCCTGCTCAAGTCCGAGGCGGTGGCGACGCTGCGCGACGACCTGTTCCCGCTGGCCACGCTGATCACCCCCAACCTGCCGGAGGCGGCGCGGCTGATCGGCCGGCCGGTGGAGAACGAGCCCGACGCCATGCTCTCGGCGGCGCGCGACCTGTTGGCGCTCGGCCCGCAGGCGGTGCTCATCAAGGGCGGCCACGGCACGAGCGCCGAAAGCGCCGACCTCTACCTCGACGCCGGCGGTCCGCGCTGGCTCTCGGCGCCGCGCCATCCGACGCGCAACACCCACGGCACCGGCTGCACGCTGTCGTCGGCGATCGCCGCCGGCCTCGCCAAGGGGCTCGACCTGTTTGCCGCCGTCGCGGAGGGCAAGGCCTATGTCACGGCGGCCATTGTTGCCGCCGATCGGCTGGAGATCGGCAAGGGCCACGGCCCGGTACACCACTTCCATGCCTGGTGGTAGTCAGGACCGGCCGAGCCGGCGGCCGAGCGTCGCGTCGATCCAGCCGGCGACAGCCCGCACCGCCGGCTCCTTCAGCCGCGCCGGGTGGGCGAGGCGGTAGACGTCGCGCCGGGCGGCGCCGCGCGTGCCGTCGACCGGAACAAGGCGCGGATCGGCATCGCCGACGATCTCCGGCAGCATCGCTTCAGCGCCGGTCGCCACCGCCGCCTCGACGAGCACGTCGAGCCGGTTGGAGCGGGCGAGCACCGGCGCGTCCGGGCGTAGCGCGGCGAGCGCCGCCATTTCCGGCAATTCCTCCTGATCGCGGCCGTAGGCGACGACGCCGGCCGGGGTGACGCCGGCCGGCCGGTAGAGCGCGAAGGCGAGGGCGCCGAGCCGGCGGATGGTGGCGTCGTCGGCCGGGCCGCGGCCGAGCCGCACGGCGAGATCGGCCTCGCGCCGCTCAAAGCTGACGCTGCGATCCTCGACGACGAGATCGACGACGAGGCGCGGATGCCGGCGCGCCAGATCGCCCAGGGCCGGCGCCAGCAACGCCCGATGGATGAGGCCGAGGCTGGAGATGCGCACCGCGCCGCTCGCCTCTTCCCGATTGCGCCGCATGGCGAGGCCTGCGTCCTCGGCCGCCGCCGCCATGGCGGCGAGCTGCGGCAGCGCGGCGGCGAGTACCGGCGCCGGCACGAGACGGCGGCCGATGCGGTCGAACAGCGGCGCGCCGACGCGGGCTTCGAGGCGGGCCAGCCGGCGGGCCGCGGTGGTCTGGTCGACGCCGCGCCGCCGGGCTGCCGCGCTCAGCGTACCGCCGGCAACGATGTCGTTCAGGAGCTGCAATTCGTCCCAATCGAAGGCTGCATCCATGCAGGATGATCTCCGTATCTTGCGGATTTCCTGCGATAATGCAGGCGCTAGAATGGCCATCTCGTCAAGGGAAAGGACAGGCCATGCCGCGCACGCTCAACGAAATCTTCGGCCGCTCGCCGGCGCTCGCCCGGCTCGGGTCGGCGCCGCTGGTGCTGATCGACTGCCAGAACGATTATCTCGACGGCCCGCTGGCGCTTTCCGGCGTGGAAGCCGCCGTCGATGCGGCGGCACGGCTGCTCGCGGCCGCCCGTCAGCGCGGCGCCAGGGTGATCCACGTCGTGCAGCAGGGCGCGGCCGGCAGGCTGTTCGACCTCGACGGCCGCGGCGGCGCCATCATCGATCGCCTGGCGCCTCGGGATGGCGAGGCCGTGGTGGTCAAGACCCGGCCGAACGGCTTCTCCGGCACGACGCTGCTTGCCAAGCTGGAGGGGCGCGGTACGGAATTCGTCGTCGCTGGCTTCATGACGCACAACTGCGTGTCGTCGACGGCCCGCGCCGCCCTCGACCTCGGGCTGTTCCCGACGATCGCCGCCGACGCCTGCGCGACGCGCGATCTGCCGGCGCCGGGCGGGACGATCGCCGCCGCCGACCTCCAGCGGGCCGAGCTGGCGGCGCTCGCCGATCGCCACGCCGTGGTGGCCGGCGTCGACGTCCTCCTCGCGACATGAACGCCGTCAATTCAAAGATTTATGACGGAAGTGCCGCCGAAATTGCATTCCGCCCCGGACAAAGGCACTAGCCATCCGGCGGGCCCGCCCATAATATCGCGCCCCACACGGCAAGAAATGCCGGCAGGGAGTAACGTGAACATGGCCGCCGATCTGGACCCCATCTTCAACCGTCTGGAAGCCAAGAAGGCCGAGCTGGCCGATCGCCCGATGCGCAAGCTGTTCGCCGAGGACGCTGGTCGCTTCGACCGCTTCAGCGTCCGTCTCGACGACCTGCTGCTCGATTTCTCGAAAAACCGGCTCGACGCCGACGCCTTCGCCCTGCTGATCGAGCTGGCCAAGGCGGCCGGCGTCGCCGAGCGGCGCGACGCCATGTTCGCCGGCGCGGTGATCAACACCACCGAGAAGCGCGCCGTCCTGCACACGGCGCTCCGCAACCGCTCCAACACGCCGGTGATCGTCGACGGCAAGGACGTCATGCCCGAGGTCGACGCGGTGCTCGATCGCGTGCGCGACTTCGCCGAGGGCGTCCGCTCCGGCAGGATCGCCTCGTCGACCGGCGCCAAGTTCACCGACGTCGTCAACATCGGTATCGGCGGCTCCGACCTCGGCCCGGCCATGGCGACCATCGCGCTTTCGCCCTATCGTGGCGACGGCCCGCGCCTCCACTACGTTTCCAACGTCGACGGCGCCCACATCGCCGACACGCTGGCCGAACTCGATCCCAGGACGACGCTGTTCATCGTGGCGTCCAAGACCTTCACCACCTCCGAGACCATGACCAACGCCGGCACCGCCCGCGCCTGGATCAAGGAGCATCTCGGGGAAGCGGCGGTCGGCTCCCATTTCTGTGCCGTCTCCACCGCGCTCGACAAGGTGGCCGCCTTCGGCATGGACGTCTCGCGCGCCTTCGGCTTCTGGGACTGGGTGGGCGGCCGTTATTCGGTGTGGTCGGCGATCGGCCTGCCGGTGGCGATCGCCGTCGGCTTCGACAATTTCGTCGAGTTCCTGACCGGCGCCCACGAGGTGGACAACCATTTCCGCAGCGCGCCGCTCGACAAGAACATTCCGGTGATCCTCGCCCTGCTCGGCGTCTGGTATCGCAACGTCTGGGGCTTCTCGACGCACGCCGTGCTGGCCTACGACCAGCGGCTGTCCCGCTTCGCCGCCTATCTCCAGCAGCTCGACATGGAGAGCAACGGCAAGGGCGTCCGCCTCGACGGCACGCCGGTGCCGCGCGCTTCCGGTCCGATTGTCTGGGGCGAGCCGGGTACCAACGGCCAGCACGCTTTCTACCAGCTGATCCACCAGGGCACCGACGTCATCCCGGCCGACTTCCTGGCCGCCGCCGTGCCGCACGAGCAGGTGGGCGACCACCACGCCAAGCTCCTGTCCAACGTGCTCGCCCAGACCGAGGCGCTGATGCTCGGCAAGACCGTCGAGGAAGCCGCCGCCGAGCTGCGCAAGGCCGGCAAGTCGGAGGCCGACATCGCGGCGCTCTCGCCGCACAAGGCGTTCCCCGGCAACCGGCCGACCAACACCATCCTCTACCGGACGCTCGATCCGAGGACGCTCGGCCGGCTGATCGCCATCTACGAGCACAAGGTGTTCGTGCAGGGCACCATCTGGGGCGTCAACTCCTACGACCAGTGGGGCGTCGAGCTGGGCAAGGAACTGGCCAACCGCCTGTTGCCGGTGATGAAGGGCGAAGCCGAGCCGGCGGCGACGCAGGACGGGTCGACCAAGGGTCTCGTCGCCGCCATCAAGGCGTTGCAGCAGGAGTGATTCGTTACAGAATGGCCGGCGTCGTCGTCGCCGACCGTTTTCCCAGCGGTCGTTTCACCGCTGGCGCGTGGGGAAAGGGGTAGCGCGGCCATTCCCCGCATGCGGGTGAACGGCCGACAGGACTTTGTTCGGGGTTGTAGAAAGTCGGCCGGTGCCAACGCCGGCCGATTGTGTATATTGTACCAAGGGGAAAGCTGGCCGGCACCGCGATGTGACCGGACCGAACCGCCGCTCGAGAGGCGAGAGCCGGCGGCGTCACGGGTCGCCGATCTGGAGGAAGGCATGTACGAGTTTCAGGAGTTCGAGAACGGTGCGGCGCTGGCCGACGCGCTGACCGTCGAGGTGGCGGGCGCGCTCGCTCATACCATCCGCCTGCACGGCAAGGCGGCGCTGGCGTTGTCGGGGGGCAAGACGCCGGTGCGCTTCCTGGAGGCGATGAGCCGCTATCGCATGCCCTGGAACGACGTGGTGGTGACGCTGGTCGACGAGCGCTGGGTGCCGGAGTCGCACGAGCGCTCCAACGCCGGTCTTGCCCGCCGTCATCTCCTCAAGGGGCCGCTCAGCAACATTGAGTTTGTGCCGCTTTACCGGCCGGTGCCGACGCCCGAGGAGGCAGTGGCCGAGGTCGGCAAGGTGATCGCCGACCTGCCGCTGCCGTTCGCCGCCGTGGTGCTCGGCATGGGCGAGGACGGCCACACCGCTTCCTTCTATCCGGGCGGCGACAACCTCGCTGCCGCCAACTCGCCGGACTGCAAGGTGCAGGTGATGGCGATCCGGGCGCCGGCGGCGATCGAGCCGCGCATCACGCTGACGCTGCCGCTGCTCTTGGCCGCCGATTCGATCCTGCTGCATATCGAGGGCGAGGAGAAGCGCGCCGCCTTCGACAAGGCGGTGGCCGGCGACGACACACTGGAGATGCCGGTGCGCAGCCTCCTCAAGTCGGAGAAGCTGGTGAAGGTGCTCTGGTGCCCGTGAGCGCCATCGCTGTCCATTGAGATTCCCACGCGGCCCGGCATTGCCGGGCCGTTCGCTTTCTAGAGTACGTCGCGGCTGTCATAAAACTGAGAGGCTGATGGGACAAAAGGAAGTTGCAGAAACGGCCACCGGCCGTTGATTCCCGTTCGGAGAAGATGCCCCGCGCATCTTGTTTGTCATGACGGATCTTTCTACCCCGCGCAGTCTCAGAGCCTTGTTCCTGTCCGATATCCATCTCGGCACCCGCGATTGCCAGGCCGACCTGCTGCTCGACTTCATGCGCCTGCATGAGGCGGAGACGATCTACCTGGTCGGCGACATCGTCGACGGCTGGCGGATGCGCCGCTCCTGGTTGTGGACGCAGAGCCACAACGACGTGGTGCAGAAGCTGTTGCGCAAGGCGCGCAAGGGCGCCCGCGTCGTCTACATCCCCGGCAATCACGACGAATTCCTGCGCAATTATCTCGGCACCCACTTCGGCGGCGTCGAGGTGATGGACCGCTGCGTGCACGAGGCGGCCGACGGACGGCGCTTCCTGGTCATCCACGGCGACCAGTTCGACGTGGTGGTGCGGCACGCCCGCTGGCTGGCTTATCTCGGCGACTGGGCCTACGAGATGGCGCTGTGGACCAACACCTGGGTCAACCGTATCAGGCGCTTCGTCGGGCTGCCCTACTGGTCGCTGTCGGCCTGGGCCAAGCTCAAGGTGAAGAACGCCGTCAACTTCATCGGCGCCTTCGAGGAGGCGCTGGCCCACGAGGCGAAGCGGGTGGGGGCGGACGGTGTCATCTGCGGCCACATCCACCACGCCGCCATGCACGACATGAACGGCATCGCCTATGTCAACACCGGCGACTGGGTGGAGAGCTGCACGGCGATCGCCGAGAACCACGACGGCAGCCTGGAGATCATACGCTGGACCCGCCTCGACCACGAACGCAAGGCGCCGCTGATGCTGCCGCGCGCCGAGGCCGCCGAATGACCCGCATCACCGTCGTCACCGATGCCTGGCATCCGCAGGTCAACGGCGTCGTCCGGTCGATCGAGCGCACCAACGCCGAGCTGATCGCCATGGGCGCCGAGGTGACCATGGTGACGCCCGACCTGTTCCGGACGCTGCCGCTGCCGAGCTATCCGGAAATCCGCGTCGCCATCGCCACCTACGGCCGCGTGGCGCGGCAGATCGAGCGCGGCCAGCCGTCCTATGTCCACATCGCCACCGAGGGGCCGCTTGGCCTGAAAGCGCGCGCCTGGTGCCGCCGCAACGGCATGCCCTACACGACGAGCTACCACACCCGCTTCCCCGAATATGTGGCGGCGCGGCTGCCGGTGCCGCAATCCTGGCTCTACGCGCTGGTCCGCCGCTTCCACAACGGTGGCGCCGGCTGCATGGTGGCCACCGACACGCTGGCCGCCGAGCTGTCGGCGCGCGGCTTCCGCAACCTGATGCGCTGGGGGCGGGGCATCGATGCCGAGGTGTTCCGGCCGCGGCCGGCCGAGGACAGCGTGTTCGACCTGCCGCGGCCGATCTTCCTCAATGTCGGCCGCGTCGCCGTCGAGAAGAACCTCGAGGCCTTTCTTAGCCTCGACCTGCCCGGCTCCAAGGTGGTGGTCGGCGACGGCCCGCAGCGGGCGAGCCTTGTCAGGCGCTATCCGGACGTCCACTTCGCCGGCATTAAGGTCGGCGAGGACCTTGCCCGCGCCTATGCCTCGGCCGACGTATTCGTCTTCCCTTCGCGCACCGACACCTTCGGCAACGTGCTGCTCGAAGCGCTGGCCTCGGGCCTGCCGGTGGCCGCCTATCCGGTGATGGGGCCGCTCGACGTGCTCGGCGACAGCGACGCCGGCCTGCTCGATGAGGATTTGCGCGCCGCCTGCCTCGGCGCGCTCGCCCTCGACCGGGCGGCGGCGCGCCAACTGGCGCTGAAGTTCAGTTGGCGGCGGGCGGCCCTGCAGTTCCTCGACAACATCCGCCTTGCCAACGGCGAAACGCTGGAAAGCCCGCTGGCGCCGGCCGTCTGATCGCTCGCCAGAAAGAAAAACCGCCGCTCCCTCAGGGGATCGCGGCGGTTTTTGCATGAGATGGGCAACGTCAGGAGAACAGCGCCTGCCGCTCGGCCTTGGTCATGCGGGCGAAGGGATCGTCGACGTCCTTGCCCTGGCGCACCGAGTCCGACACTTCCTTCAGCGCCTCGATGGCGGTGTCGACCGCTTCGGAGGCGATGGCCAGGGCTTCGTCGCTCGGCTCGGCGGACGCCGCCTCGGCCAGCGTTTCGAGGGCGTCGTCTTCCAGCGTATCGAGGGTGGCGTCGATCGCCGGTTCCTCGGCGGCGGCCGGCGCCTCGTCGACGGCAATGGCGTCGAATTCGATGCTGTCGGCCAGCGTCGCCGCGTCCTGGGGTTCGTCGTCGGTCGGAATGGCGTCGAAGTCGATCTGGCCGTCGGCGCCGATCATCGACGCCTTATCGAGGGCGGCCATGGCGTCGATGCGGTCGAAGTCCATCTCCTCGATGGCATGGCTGGCCACGGCGTCGAGCGCCGCCCGGTCGGCCGCGGCGTCTTCGACCAGCAGGCCGTCGACGATGTTCTGCTCGATGCCTTCGCCGGCCAGCGCCGGACCGTTCAGGAGGTGGGCGTCGGGGCGGTGGTCCTGGGCGTTGACGGCGACGCGGCGGTCGGTCGAGGTACTGTGCACCTCGGCGTCGTCCATGCCCCAGATTTCGATCATCGCGTTGATGCGGTTCTCGAGATAGCGCAGCACCTGCACCACCTTCTGCGTCCGCTGGCCGGTGAGGTCCTGGAAGGAGCAGGCCATGTAGATGTTGGTGGTCAGGTTCTCGATGTCGTCGCAGAGCGCATTGTCGACGCCGGCCTCGCGCATGGTCCAGGCCAGCTCCTGGATCTTCTCGGCCGAGCCGAGGATTTCCGAGGTGGCGCCCTCGGTCTGCTCGACGATGGCGTCGAGTTCGTTGGAGGCGCGGTCGAAGCGGCTCAGCGGCGAGCGGCCGTCGCTCTTGATCTGGGCGATCTCCAGCTTGGTGCGCTCGATGGCGTCCTTCATCTCGCCGATGTCGAGACGGATGCGGTCGGCGTCGGGCCGGCGCTCGCGCTTCAGGATCAGCTCCAGCCGGCCGATGGCGCCGAGCACCTCGTCGGTATCGGCGGAGCGGTGACGCCGCGCGTATTCGGCCAGGAACCAGCGGCCCTTCTCCGTCTCCATGACGGCGGCCTCGATGGCTTCGTAGTCGGATTCGCGCAAAGGCGAGAGGGCTTGCGAATTATCCATATTTTCGCCGCAGACCCCTTTAAAGACCAAACGAGATGGAGCTAAAGCTAAAGCGCCAGCCAGAGGCGGGCAAGCGAATCAAATCGGCAAGCCGCCATCATCGGCACGAATCCTTCACAACGAGTTTATTCCGAGTTGCGCCGTTGACAAGAATGATCGGGCGATTTGCCCCCGCCTATTTGATGGGCGCCTTCTACGCCATCGCTTTCTTCGTCAACGGAGTGATGACGCCGTTCTTCCCCGTCCTCCTGGAGGTGAAGGGCCTCAGCGGCCAGCAGATCGCCTTCGTGCTGGCGACGCCGCAGGTGATGCGCATGTTCACCATGCCCGTGGTGAGCGGCCTGTCGGACCGGGCCGGCGACCGGCGGCAGGTGATGGCCGGACTGATCGGCCTGACACTCGGCCTCGCGCTGCTGTTCGGCATCGCTCATGGCGACACCGCGGTGATGGCCGTCGGTGCGCTGCTTCTGGTGCTCTCCTATTGCGTCGGCCCGCTCGCCGATGCCTTCGCCATGATCATGGACCGGCACGGCCTCGGCGAATACGGCAAGATGCGCCTGTGGGGCTCGGCGTCGTTCATTCTCGGCAACGTGGTCGGCGGCTACGCCATGCAGCATTCCGGCCCGACGGCCGTCTACGTTCTGGTGCTGTTCGGCTTTTCCATCGCCATGCTGTCGACGGCGGCCATTCCGCCGGCGCCGCCCGCTGCGTCGCCGGCTTCGGCGGTGGCGCTCACCGTGCTGCGCAAGCCGGCCTTCCTCGCCGTGCTGCTCGGCCACGCCGTCAACCAGGCCGGCCACGCCGCGCTCTACAGCTTCGGCACGATCATCTGGCGCGCCAACGGCTTCTCCGACTTCACCATCGGCATCTTCTGGGCGATCGGCGTCATCGCCGAGATCATCCTGTTCGCGCTGGCAGGGCGGATGTTCCGGGCCGTGTCGCCGCTGAAGCTGATGGCCGCCGGGGCGGTGATCGGCTGCCTGCGCTGGCTGCTGTTCTCGCTGGACCTGCCGCTCCTGCCGACGCTCCTCCTGCAGGTGATGCACGCCGGCTCCTTCGCACTCGCCCACATCGGGCTGATGCGCTTCCTGCGCGAGGTGGTGCCGACCGAGCGCGCCGCCTCGGCGCAGGGCACCTTCGTCATCTTCAACGGCCTGGCCATGGCGCTCGGCACGGCGCTGGCCGGCCGACTGGTGCCGACGCTCGGCTCGGACACCTATGTGGTGATGTCGATCTTTCCCATCCTCGGCCTGATCATCCTGACGGCGGCCGGCGGCGGCGCCCGGCGCCTGCCCGCCCACGACGCGCCGTCGGGCGTCACGGCCGCCTAAGGAAAGGCTCAGCCCCAGAGATCGGGGTAGGGCGGATGGACGATGGTGCCGGAGAACATCAGTCCCGGCACGCGGTCGCGCGCCAAGAGCAGCGGCCCGTCGATGTCGGCATACTGGGCGCGTTGGGCGGCGACGAAGGCCGGCGCCATGGCCAGCGAACTCGACACCATGCAGCCGACCATGACGATCAGCCCCTCCTCCTCGGCGGCGGCGATCATCTCCAGCGCCTCAGTGAGACCGCCGGTCTTGTCGAGCTTGATGTTGACGGCGTCGTAGCGACCGACCAGCCGCTTGATGTCGGCGGTGGTGTGGGCACTCTCGTCGGCGCAGACCGCCACCGGGCGCTTGGCCTCGTCGAGATAGTCGTCGGCGCCGGCCGGCAGCGGCTGCTCGATCATCGAGACGCCCAGCTCGATGCAGGCTTCCATCATCTCGGGGAACATCTCGGGCGTCCAGCCCTCGTTGGCGTCGACGATGATGCGGCTCCTCGGCGCGGCGCGGCGGATGGCGACGAGGCGCTCGCGGCCGCCGTCCTTGCCGAGCTTGACCTTCAGCATCGGCCGGTCGCAGGCCGATTTGGCGGCGGCGGCCATCGCCTCGACGCTGTCGAGCGAGATGGTGAAGGCGGTATTGACCGGCTCGAGCGGCGGCAGGCCGAGGAGATGGGCGACGCCGCGGCCGGTCGCCTTGGCCTCGAGGTCGATCAGCGCACAGTCGAGGGCGTTGCGGGCGGCGCCCGGCGGCAGCTGCCCGCGCAACGCGAAGCGGTCGCCGCCATCCTCGATGAACCGGCGGGCGCTTTCGATCTGGGTGACGACGCTGTCCACCGATTCGCCGTAGTGGGCGTAGGGAACGCCTTCGCCCCGTCCCGACACGGCGCCCTCGCCGACGGTGGCCACCACCACGACCGCCTCCGTCTTGGAGCCGCGCGAGATGGTAAAGGTGCCGGCGATGGGGAACCGCTCGACGGCTATGCTGAGCTTACGCAAGACGACCTCACATCGATTTCCGGAGGACGGACCCGCTTGGCCGAAGCCGGCCACGGCATGCCCCGGAAATGCCGCATCCTCGTCCGAACCACTGTCCGTTTCCGTCAACGTTGTCCATCAGTTGCTCCACGGACACTCCTGGGGACACCCGACGCCCGCAGCGCAATCTTCCGCATGGTAGAAGATATCCAACCGGATGCGGAGTCCGGAACGTCGCCTTCTTATGTTGAAACCCTTATCTTTGGTCTAGGTGTGGCAACGCGGTTCCGGAAGGGCAGAGAAACGTTGAGGGAGGGTGGCGCAGGCAGGCGAGGCTGATGTATCGTGCGAGGCGATTCCGCGCCGTGAGCGCGGCAAAGTTGTATCGGGAGTTCGGGCGTGCAGTCGGCTGACGGGGCGCAGGACGAGGTGACGGTGCTCGGCATTTCCGGCGACTGGACGGTCGAGACGGTCGGCTCGGTGCTGGCCGATACGGCCGGCAAGGTGGCGCCCGGCCGGCATCTGGTGTTCGACGGCAGCGACCTCGGCCGGTTCGATACGGCCGGTGCCTGGGCGCTGATCGACCTCAAGCGGCGGCAGGAAGCGGCCGGCGGCTCGACCGAACTGAAGGACTTCTCCAGGTCGGCGGCGTCGCTGATCGCCGAGATCGACCCGCTCGGCCGCGAGCAACTGCCCGAGCCGCAATCCGTCAATCCCGTCACCTGGACGCTGGAGGAGATCGGCCGCGGCGCCGCCGGCATCGCCCAAGACGGCTACGCGCTGCTCGCCATGCTCGGCGAGGCGACCATGTCGTTCGGCCAGCTGCTGCTGCTCCGCCGCCGGGTGCGCTGGGCGGCCCTCTTCAACAACATCAGCCGTGCCTCCATCCAGGCGGTGCCGATCATCGCCCTGATGAGCTTCCTGATCGGCATGATCATCGCCCAGCAGGGCGGCTTCTATCTTGCCAGCTACGGCGCCGACGTGCTGGTGGTCGACCTGGTCGGCGTGCTGACCTGCCGCGAGATCGGCGTGCTGCTCACCGCGATCATGATCGCCGGCCGCTCGGGCGCCGCCTACACCGCCGAACTCGGCTCGATGAAGATGCGCGAGGAGGTGGACGCGCTGAAGGTGCTCGGCCTGTCGCCGGTCGAGGTGCTGGTGCTGCCGCGCCTCGTGGCGCTGATCATCGCGCTGCCGATCCTGACGCTGGTCTCCGATCTCGCGGCGCTGGCCGGCGCCTGGGTGGTCGGTCTCTTCTACATCGGCATCCCCACCGACGTGTTCCTCGACCGCCTCAAGAGCGCGCTGACGCTGACGCATGTGCTGATCGGCTTCGCCAAGGCGCCGTTCATGGCGGCGATCATCGGCCTGATCGCGTCCGTCGAGGGCATGAAGGTGAAAGGCTCGGCGGAATCGCTCGGCGAGCACACCACGGCGGCGGTGGTGAAGGCCATCTTCATGGTGGTGGTCACCGACGGCGTGTTCGCCATGATCTTCGCGACGATCGGAATCTAGGGCATGGACCACGGCAGCCACCAGGCGGGAAAAGGCGGGGAACGGGAGGCGGTGATTGCCGCCCGCGGCATCACCGTCGGCTTTTCCGGCGAACCGGTGCTGGAAGGGCTCGATATCGACGTCTGGCGCGGCGAGATTCTCGGCGTGGTCGGCGGCTCGGGCACCGGCAAGTCGGTGCTGCTCAGGACGATCATCGGCCTCAATGCCCGCTCGGCCGGCACCATCAAGGTGTTCGGCGAGGATCTCGACCGCATGACGGGCGAGGAGCGGCAGAAGATCGGCCGCCGCTGGGGCGTCTTGTTCCAGCAGGGCGCGCTGTTCTCTTCGCTCACCGTGCTCCAGAATGTCGGCGTGCCGTTCCGCGAGCACATGCGGCTGCCCGATGCGATCGCCGACGATCTGGCCCGGCTGAAGATCGAGATGGCCGGCCTGCCGGCCGACGCCTGCGGCAAGTATCCGTCCGAGCTGTCCGGCGGCATGATCAAGCGGGTGGCGCTGGCGCGAGCGCTGGCGCTCGATCCCGACATCGTCTTCCTCGACGAGCCGACCGCCGGCCTCGATCCGATCGGCGCCGCCGAGTTCGACCAGCTCATCCTGCGGCTGAGGTCGACGCTGGGGCTCACCGTGTTCATGGTGACACACGACCTCGACAGTCTCGTCACCATCACCGATCGCATTGCCGTGCTGGGCAACCGCCGCGTTCTGGTTGATGGTACATTCGCCGAACTGAAGAAATTCGACCACCCGTGGGTGCGCGCCTATTTCAATGGCCCGCGTGCCGAGCATTTCACCTTCGGATAGGACACGCCATGGAATCTCGGGCCAACTACGCAGTGATCGGCGGCTTCGTCCTGATCATGCTGACGATCGGCCTGCTGTTTCTCGCCTGGCTCTCCAACGTCGGCCAGACGCATCGGCAGGCCGATGTGCGCGTGGTGTTCTCCGGCGCCGTCACCGGCCTTTCCACCGGTTCGGCCGTGCTGTTCAACGGCATCAAGATCGGCGAGGTGCGCACGCTCAGCCTCGACGAGAACGACCCGCGCACCGTCATCGCCGTCATCCGCGTCAGCCGCGACGTGCCGCTCAAGACCGATACCCGTGCCACGCTGTCCTATCAGGGCCTGACCGGCGCGGCGACGCTGCAGCTCGAAGGCGGCTCGCGCAACGCGCCGACGCTGTTCGACGCGGCGAGCGACGGTATGCCGACCATGCCGGCCGAGATCTCGCCCTTCCAGGATATCCTCGAAAGCGCCCGCAACGTGCTGACGCGCGCCGACAGCGCCATGGCGGCCATCGACGACTTCATCACCGAGAATGGCCCGGCCTTCAACCGCACCGTCAACAACGTCGAGAAGTTCTCGGCGGCGCTCGCCGACAACTCCGGCGGCATCTCCAAGGCGATGGCATCGATCTCCTCGGCCGCCGACGCCATCGGCGACATCTCGCGCGACCTCAAGAGCGCGGCGGCGCAGGTGACGCACATCCTCGATGCGGTGGAGCCGGCCAAGGTGACCGAAGTCGTCGACCGGCTGTCGACGGCGTCGCAGCGGCTCGACGCCGTGCTCGCCCGCGCCGAGACCATCGCCAACGGCATCGATCCCGAGGCCGTCAACGGCGTGATCACCGACATCGCCGCCGCCGCCAAGACGCTGGACGAGACGGTGGGCGAGGCGAAGTCCATCCTCGCCGCCGTCGATCCGCAGTCGGTCGACCGGCTGGTCACCAGCATCACCGCCACCTCGGACGGCCTGCGCGCCACCGCGGCGCGGGCCGATGAGCTGCTGGCCGCCGTCGACACCGACAAGGTAAAGTCGGTGGTGTCGGCGGTGGAAACCGCCTCGCAGAACGTCGCCGCGGTGTCCGGCTCGCTCGACGGCGTGGTCGACAGCGCCCGCCGGACGCTCGACGCGGCGCAGCAGGTGGTGACGGCGGTCGACCCGGCCAAGGTGCGGGCGACGGTGACCGACGTCAGCGACTTCGCCGCCATGCTCAAGGGCTACAAGCCGCAGATCGATTCTGTCATGGACGACGTCAACCGCGCCTCGGCCAGCCTCGCCCGGCTCGGCGACACCATCGACGAGCGCCGGCCGGACATCGACCGCATCGTCCGCGATACGCGCACGCTGGCCGAGCAACTGAACGGCATCGCGACGCGGGCCGACGGCGTGCTCCAGAAGATCGACGGCTACGTCACCGGCGACGGCCAGGGCTTGGTCGCCGAGGCGACGGCGGCGGCCAAGTCGATCCGCGAGGTGGCCGACAAGCTCAACAGCCAGATCGGACCGATCACCGACAACGTGTCGCGGTTCTCGAGTCGCGGCCTGGAGAGCGTGGTAGCGCTGGTCGATCAGGGGCGGCAGGCGCTGGCCCGGCTTGACCGGGTGCTGCAAGGCGTCGAAAAGAATCCGCAGCAGTTCATCTTCGGCGGGCAGGGTGTGCCGGTCTACTCGCCGCGCCGATAGGGACGGCCGGGGCGAAGGCCGGCGATCGATCGGCCCCTGCTCAGGCCCTTCGTTTTTCATGCAGCCGCGTTCCGAAAGATCTTTCGGGCGGCGCTCCAGGAGGCGAGATTGGTTCTTGGACTCACCGGCCGGACGGCCGCCCTTTCTGCCCTGGCGCTTGCGCTCGTCCTCTCCGGCTGTTCGTCTATGCTCGGCCTCGGACCTTCGGGCAAGCCGGACGCCCTGTTCGACCTTGCCGCGCCGACCAGCTTCGACGGTGCCGCCAGGCGGTCCGCCGTGCAACTGCTGGTGCCGGTGCCGAGCGCCAGCGATGCGCTGGCGACGGCGCGCATCGCCGTGCGGGGCAATGGCGGCTCCGTCGCCTATCTGGCCGGTGTGTCCTGGACCGATCAGCTGCCGCCGCTCATCCAGACGATGCTGGTGCGCGCCTTCGAGAATTCCGGCCGCGTCCGGGCGGTCGGCAAGCCGGGCGAGAGCCTCGCCATCGACGATCAGGTGATCGTCGACATCCGCGCCTTCGAGCTGGACGTCACCGGCGCGCCGACCGCCCGCGTCGCGCTCGGCGTCAAGCTGCTCGACGACCGTAGCGGCAAGGTGCGGACCAGCCGGGTGTTCGAGGTCAGCCGCCCGGCGGCTTCCGATCGGCCGAAGGATGCCATCGCGGCGATCGATGAGGCCGCCACGGCGGCAGTGGCCGAGGTGGTGGTGTGGACGGCGGGAGCGCTGTAGAAGATTGCCGGGTTGTCGGCGAGCTTGGCGTGAAGATATAGGTCCGGAGCAACGGTCGATCGCTTTGTCGTGATTCCGGCTCCAGAGGGCAAAGACGTCGATGGTATCGTCTTTCTTTTCCGTGCTGTTGTTTTATCTGAGCGCGGCGAATGCATATTTGGCTGGCGCAAGCGGGACCTGTACTAGTGGCAGCTCCTTTCTGTCAGGCGGGCTTTATTCGGTTATTCTCTATCCCGTTGCTGGATACCTGCTCTATCGCGCAAGGTTCCTCAAGACTGTTCTGGTGTTCCTGATTCCTGTGGTTCCGGCTCTTGTCTGGCAATGCGTCTTGGCGTTTCAGCTTGCCGACGGAATCTTTCGCAAAGGGTTGTCTGCCTGCGACGTCACGCATGGATACGGGCAGCTCGGCTTTGACCCGGATGGGAACGAGACCGTTTATGTGTTTCTCTGGCTGACGCTGGCGGTCGTCGGGGTGGTCGTGCCCATGATCGTAACGTGGTGGCGATTGCACCGAAGCGACTGAAAAGCGTTGGTTCAATACCGCGAAAACAAAAAAGGGCACCGCGCGGCGCCCTTTTCCATGATTGCTTAGTCCGCTCGGCTCAGCCGAGCTTGCCGCTGGCGTGGGCGAGGAGCGTGTAGACCTTGCCGGTATCGGAGTTCAGGTAGTTCTCGGCGAGGCGGCCGTTCGGGTCCTTCTGCACCGCCTCCTCGTAGAGCGCGCTGAAGTGGTCGATGTAGCGGTCGACCGCTTCGCGGAAGTCGGCCTCGCGGCCGTAACGGCGGCGCACCTCGTCGAAGGTCTGCTGACCTTGCAGCGTGTAGACGCGGCGCGTGAACACGTTGCCGTCGCCGCGGCGATAGCGGTCCCAGAGGTCGGCATAGGCGTCCGGATCGATCGACCGGGCGATGTCCGAGGTCAGGGAGCCGAGGCCGTCGAGCGGGTTCCCGCCCTTGTTGCCGCGATCGGACGACGGCAGGCGCGGCGACGGGCTGTCCTCGTCGGAGACGCGGCGCAGCAGGTCGGAAATCCAGCCGCTCGACCGCTCGGATGACCGCTCCTCGGCGGCGGGCTGCTGCCGCGTCTCCGAACGCCGTTCGATGGGCGCCGGACGCGGCGGCTGGTTGGCCGGCTGGCGGGTGAAGGCGCGCGGCGGCTCGACCGGCTGCGACGACTTCTGGGCCGGCAGGCTGCGGGCCGCCAGGGCCGGCGACGGACCGGACGCCTGGGCGCGGGCCGGCGCCTCGGCGAAGGCCTGGCTCGGCGCCTGACGCGAGACGATTTCCGACAGCTCGTTCAGGGCGCGGATCTGCTCGCTGACCACGCGGCGCATGGCGGCGGCGTGCTGGCTGGTCTCCTCCGGCAGATCGAGGACGCCACGGCTGAGGTCGGCGCGGATCTCGTCGATCTCGCGGCCGACGGCGCGCGTCGCCTTGCGCATCTCCTCGGTGGCGCCGGCGAAGCGGTCGACCGCCGAGCCGATGGAGGCGTTGATCTCGGAGATCAGCTCGCCGCGCACCCGCTCGATGGTTTCCTGCGTCTTGCGGCCTTCCTCCTCGGCGCTGACCGACAGCTGCTCGAGCTGGTGGGTGACGCCGTTCATCGCCGTCTCGGCATTGCGGGCCAACTGATAACCGACGTCGCGGGCGCGGCGCTCGGCGTTGGACAGCGTGTCCTGGATGTTGGTCGCGATGGTCTGCAAGCCCTCGGACATGGTCTCGGTGCGCTCCTGCAGCGCCGACAGCACGCCGTCGAGCGCGGCGAGACGCTCGCCGACGATGCCCTGGAGGTTGCCGCCCACCGACGACAGCGCGCGGGCCGACGATTGCAGGTCGCCGGTCTGTTCGGCCAGCGAAGTGGCGATGGCGCCGATGTCGGCGAGGACGGTGCGAGACACCTCGCGCAGCACCTCGGTGGTCTCGGCGATGGTGCTGCTCGACGCCGTGGTATCGGCGACGACGCGGTCGAGCGCCAGGCGCAGGTCGCCGGTCTGCTCGTTGAGGCCGCGCTCGATGCGGGAGAGGTTGCCGCCCGCCTGGTCGACCACGGTGCGCAGCGACCGGTTGGCGGTCTCCACCTGCTCCAGCACCGCCACGACGTCGGCCTTGACGCGCGCCGTGGTGTCGTCGAGCGACTGGAGGATCTCCCGGCCCTGCTCGTCGAAGGTGGCCATCAGCGACAGCGTTGCGTCCTTCAGCGCTTCGGCCGCCTCGCCGCCGCGCTGGGTGATGGCGCGGCTAACGCCTTCGCCGCCATGGGCGAGAGCCGCCAGCACGTCGCTCGCCGCGTTGCGGACCATGCCCGCCACTTCCTCGCCACGGCTGCCCACCGCCTCGTCGAGGCTGCGGGTGCCGGCCAGGAAGGCGTTGGCGAGTTCGCCACCGCGGCCGTCGATCAGTTCGCCCAGCTCGGCCATGCGGCGGCTGACCAGGTCGACCACCTTTTCGGCGCGGCCGTCCATGGTGCTCGTCGCCGCCTCGGTGCGGGCGTCGAGCACCGCCTCGAGGTCGCGCGTCGCCGACGCAAGGCGCTCGGTGGCCGCGGCGATGGCAGCGGCCAGGATGTCGTTCGACCGTTCGGTCTCGCCGGCGATGCGGCTGGTGACCGCTTCGGCCGAGCCGATGAGGTTGGAGCGGGCGCGGGCGGTCTCTTCCGACAGGCGGTCGGTGACCTCGTCGATGGCGCCGATCAGGCCGGCGCGCGCCTTCTCGCTTTCCGCCGCCATGCGGCCGGTGACGTCGTCGACCGAGCCGATGATGGTGTCGCGGACGCGCTCGCTCTCGCCCACGAGGCGGCCCTCGACGGCGGTGATCGCCTCGTAGACGTTCTCGCGCGCCTTCTGGCTCTCGGTGGACAGCACGTCGGACAGGGTGGAGACCAGCTCGTTGAGCGTGCCATGCGTCTCGTCGCGCAGGCTGGCGAGACGGCTCTCGGCGCCTTCCAGCGACTGGCTGATGGCAAACGAGGCGTTCTCGCCCTCGGAGGCGAGCCGCGCGGCGGCGCCGTCGATGGCGGCGATCACGCCGTCGCGCACCAGCTGGCTCTCGCCGGAGAGGCGCTCGGACATGCCGTCAAGCACGCCGGCCACCACGTCGCGGGCGCGGGTCGAGCCGGTCGCCATCTCGCGGGAGATCTCCTCCATGGCCTCGGTGACCAGGATCTTGGCCCGGTCGGCCTCGGTGCGCAGCTTGTCGGCCGCCGCCTCGACGGAGCCGGTGAGGTCCTCGCGGGCGCGGGCGCTCTCCTTCTGGAGCACGGCGGCGGCGTTGATGAGGGCGCGGGCCAGCTCCTCGCGGGCCGTCTCGGTCTGACTGCCGAGCATGTCGACGATGGAAGCGAGACGCTGGGTGAGCGACACCTCCAGCGAGTTGGCGCGGCTATCCAGCGTCTCGGCCACCTCGAACACCTTGGAGCCAAGCGACACGTTGATCTCGGCCACCTTGTCGGCCAGCGTCTCGGTGAACTCCTCGGTCTTGCGCTGCAAGGAGCGGCCGACCGCGTCGAGGCGACCCTCGATGGCGTCGACCATTTCCGACTGACCGGCCGAGAAGGCCTGGGCGAGGTCGCGGGTGCGGGCCATCAGCGTCTCGGTGATCTGGCGGGCACGGCCGTCGAGGGCGTGGTCGATCAGCTCGATGCGGCTGTCGAGGGTGCCGGTCAGCGCGTCCGCCTTGTCGGCGAAGGTGCGGGTGGCGTCCTCGAGGCGCTTGCCGACGCTGCCGTCGAAGCTGGCGAGCTGGCCTTCCAGCGCCTCGCCGAAGCTGCCGGCGCGGCTTTCCAGCGAGGACAGGACCGCCGAGGTGCGGCCGTCCAGCGTCTCGACCAGCGTGCCGGAGCGCTTGTCGAACTCGGCGCCGAGCCGTTCCAGGCGCTCGTCGATCAGGCCGGTGATGTCGCCCGAGCGGCCGGTGAGCGTCGCCTCGAGGGCGGTGGTGCCGGCGCTGAGGGCGGTCTGGATGGTCAGCGTGCGCTCGGCCAGCGCCGCCTCGATACGGGCGATCTGCTGCTCCAGCGAGCCGTCGAGCATCGACGTGCGGCTGACCAGGCTTTCCACCAGCTCGGCGGCGCGGCCGTTGATGATCTCGTCGAGCACGCGGATGCGCTCGGCGAAGCTCACCGACATGCTGTCGGAGCGGTCGTCCAGCAGGTTGGCGATCTGGCTACCGGCGGCGAGGATGGTCTCGGCGACGCGCTCGCCGCGGGCGTTGACGGCGCGGGCGATCTCGGCGCCGATGGTCGACAGGCGTTCGGAGAACAGACTGCCGCTATCGGCGAGCAGCGTCTCCACCGACAGCGTGGCGCCGTCGATGATGCCGCGGATCGACGTGGTGCGGTCGTCCATCATGCGGGCGACTTCCTTGCCGGTGGCGGCGATGCGGTCGGCGAGATCGACGCCGTTGACGTTGATCGCCGTGTGCACGGCCTCGCCGGTGACGGCCAGCCTGTTGACGAGGTCGGTGCCGCGCTCGGTGATGGTCGAGGTGATCAGGTTGCCGGTCTGGTCGAGGCGGTCGGTGATCTCGCTGCCGCGGATGGACAGGTCGAGCAGCACGCCCTCGGAGGTGGAGCGCAGCGTCTCGTTGATGGTCTCGATCTTCTCGGCCATCGCCCGCGACGCTTCGTCGGTGGTGCGGGCGACCTGCTCGCTGACGGCGAAGGCGCGCTGCGAGATGTCCTCGGCGAAGGTCTGGCCGGAGCGGGCCAGCGTCTCGTCGATCTCGCGGGTGCGCAGCGTGAGGTTCTCCTCGAGGGCGGCGACAGTGGTGTCGATCGAGAAGACAATGGCGTCGCTGCGGTCGCGCAGCAGCGTCTCCAGCGAGCCGGTGCGGCTTTCGAGCGTCGAGGCGATCTCCTGCGAGCGCTCGGTCAGCACGCGGTCGAGGCTGTCGGTGCGGGCGAGCAGTTGCGTCTCCATCACCGAGGCGGTGGTGGCGATGGTCGAGACCAACTGGTCGACGCGGTTGCCGATGGTGCGGTCGAAGTTGGACGACTGCTCGGCGATGGTGGCGCCGAACAGCTCGGCACGGGTGGCCAGCGTGTCGGACAGCTCGGCGGTGCGGCCGGACAGCGTGCGGTCGATGAGTTCGGTCTTGTCGGCAAGCTCGCCGCTGAGTTCGCCGGTGCGGGCCTCGATGGTGCTGGCCAGCTGCGCCGAGCGCAGGGCGAGCGTGCTTTCAAGCGCCTCGCTCTTCTCGGCGAGGGCGGCGGAGAACTCGGCGGTGCGCGTCTCCAGCGTGGTGCCGATCTCCTCGGCCCGCTCGCCGAGCGCCTTGCCCAGTTCGAAGGTGCGGACCGCCAGCGTCGACGACAGCTCCTCGGAGCGGGCGGCGATCGACGAGACGATCTCCTCGGTGCGGGCCGACAGGGTGAAGGCGATGTCGCCGGTGCGGTCGGTGAGCGTCGAGGCCAGCTCCTCGGAGCGGGCGGCCAGCGTCGACACCAGTTCCTCGGTGCGGGCGGCCAGCGTGAAGGCCAGTTCGCCGGTGCCGTCGCTCAGCGCCGACGACAGGTCGGCGGCGCGGGTGGTGAGCGTCGATAGCAACTCGTCGGAGCGCTTGGCAAGCTCGCTGCCGAGTTCCTCGGTCTCCTTGCCGATGGCGGCGGTCAGGCGGCCGCCTTCCTCGGTGATGGTGCGCGTCAGCGTGTCGCTGCGGGTGGCGATCGCCTCGTTGATGGCGGTGCCGGTCTCGGCAAGCTCGCCGATCAGCCGCTCGCGCTCGGCGCCCAGCGTCGACAGGAAATCGGCGCCGCGCTTGGCCACCGTCTCGGTGACCGAGTTGCCGGCCGCCTCGAAGGCCAGCGCCAGTTCCTCGGCCTTGGAGCCGAAGGTGCGGGTGACGTTGCGGCCGGTCTCGTCGATGCGATTGGTCAAGAGGTCGCCGGCGGTGCGCAGCTCCTCGGACAGGTTCACATGGGCGCCGGAAATGGCGGCGCGCGCCTTCTCGGCGTTGGCGACGACGCTTTCGCGCTGGTTGACCAGTTCCTCGATCAGGCCGCGGATGCGCAGCTCGTTGTCGGCATAGGAGCGCTCGAGCGAGGAGACTTCGTTGTGAACCAGCACTTCCAGCTCGCTGGCGCGGGCGAGCGCCCGCTCGATGCCGTCGCCCATGGCGGCGACCTCGCGGCGGATGGCCTGGCCGACGGTGACGACGTTCTCGCGGGCCGACACTTCGGGCTCGGCCAGCTTGACCGCCACCTCGGTGAGCGAGCGGGCGGCAAGGCGCAGATCCTGGGCGCGCCAGACCATCAGGGCGATGGCGAAGAACAGGAAGACCGGGGCGAGCATGCCGCCGGCCAGCGCAAGGCCCTCGGGCCGCGCGAACAGCACCGACGGCTGGGCCAGAACGGAGAAGTCGCCGAATACGGCGCGGGCGACGTAGAAGCCGGCGGCGATCCAGGCGACCGAGGCGGCGAGCGCCACCCAGAAGGGCAGGGCCGACGGTCGGCGCTGCATCTGGTAGAGCAGCGTCGCCACCGAGCGGCGATCGTCGTTGGCGGGCATCCGCCGGCCCGGCCGGGCAGCGGCGCGCGAGGCATCTGGCGCGGCATCGGCGTGCGCCCGCACCTGCGGACTTTCGGTATCCTGGTCGGCGGCTCCCGGCGCATCGGCCTCGACGCCGAAGTCGATCTTCAGGGCCTCCTCGACGGCAGAGAGTGCGGCCTCTGCCGGATCCGATGCCTTGGTGCTTTTTACCATGATACCCTCATGTCCGCATACTTGACGCCGGACGACGACGGAAGCGTACTCCCGGTTGCCGTTCCGGTCGAACCATGCCCGCCGCCTGGCCTGCGCGAGGGGCATGAACTCGGGCTTTCCCGGCCGCCATGCGCCTCAACGAGGCGGCAACGGCTACGCCGGCCGAGGAATGCCTATCAAAACTTAATGGCACAACAGGGCCTTCCGGACAAGGAAGCCTCCCGCGGCGCCCGGTATTGTTAACAAGCCCCTAACAGGCATCACGCATTGTTATTCACCCTGTAGTTGTATTCTCGGAACATATCGGCAGCGATCCCCTCCGGCGCCCAAGCGCCTCCGAGAGACGGCGCACGACGCCGCCGGGGGCCGGAGATGCCGGCCGGACACAGTCAAGACGCTAGGACAGCCACTTGAATACGGCATTAAAACATATGGTTACCACGCCGGTCACCAATCCGCCCCGTTCGCCGGCGGTGCCCGGCGCGGCGGACGGGTCCGGCCGGCCAGCGGCTGGCCCTGCTTGCTTCCGGCAACAGGCGTGGATTGCAGCGACCGGGTTAACCATATCTTCAGAATTCCGGTTGCTCCTCGAAGGCGGCAAGGGGCGGACGGACGGCTCCGGAAGGGGAACGGCGATGCGCGGCGACGACAGGACCACTCCCATCGATCTCGACCATCTCTCGGAGCAGACCTTCGGCAATGCCGAGCTGGAAGCGGAGGTGCTGCGCCTCTTCCTGAAACAAGGTCGCGAATGCCTCGATCGCCTTGATGCCTCGCCCGACGCCGGCACGGCGCATCTCCTCGTCGGCTCGGCGCGCGGCATCGGGGCCGGAGCGGTGGCGGCTGCTGCGGCGGCGCTCGAGGCGGCGCTGCTGGCCGGCCGGAACGGGGCGGCGGAACGCCTGCGGCTCGGCGAAACGCTGGCGGTTGCCGGTGCCTTCATCGAGGCGCGTCTCGGCGGCAGGGGTTGACGGCGGCGGAAGCTCCTATATCTGCATGAGACGTAATTCCGAGGGGCACCGCCCCGCAGCCGCCATGTGTCCATGCCCAATATCACCTACATCTCTCCCGAAGGCAGTCGCTACGAGGTGGAGGCCGAGGTCGGCACCACGGTGATGGAGAACGCCGTCAAGAATCTCGTGCCCGGCATCGAGGCCGAGTGCGGCGGCGCCTGTTCCTGCGCCACCTGCCACGTCTACGTCGACGAGGCCTGGGTGGCGGCCACCGGCGAGCCCGAACCGATGGAAGAGGACATGCTCGACTTCGCCGCCGATCCGCGGCCGACCTCGCGCCTGTCCTGTCAGATCAAGATGCGCGACGACCTCGACGGGCTCGTGGTGCACGTTCCCGTGCGGCAGGCCTGAGCGACACGCATCGCGGCACGTTAGTCATATTTTCTAGTTCAGATTGCTTCCAACTGGCGCTTCAGGCATGAAGTTGAACTCCCCGGTGCGCTTTTGCCGCCGGGCTGTCGCCGCCGCATGGTCGGGCCGGTCCCGGCATGTCGGCAACGAGAGGAGAACGTCATGCGCATGCGGGCACTCGACGGCTGGCGAGGTATCGGCGCGCTCGCCGTCTGCTTCATCCACCTTCAGCTCAGCGGCTATCTGACCGCGGCGCCGTCGCTGGACTCCTGGACGCTGGCGGTCGACTTCTTCTTCGTGCTGTCCGGCTTCGTCATGGCGCGCGTCTATGCCGACGATCTCGTCGACGAAGACCAGGTGACCGCGTTCGTGGTGCGGCGCATCGGCCGGCTGTGGCCGCTGCACGTATCGATGCTGGTGCTGTTCGTCGCCGTCGAATTCCTGAAACTGATGATCGAGCGCAAGACCGGCTTCTCCTCCGGCCAGCCGGCCTTCGCCACCGCCCGCAATCCCTCCGACATCCTGCCGATCGCCCTGTTCCTGCAAACCGCCCGCATCGGACCCGACCTCACCTGGAACTTCCCGAGCTGGAGCATCTCGGCCGAGGTGTGGACCTATGCCGTCTTCGCGCTGCTCGCCCTCCGGACAGCCGGCCATCCGGTCCGGCGCCTCGCGATGGCCGCCGCCATCGCGCTGGCCGCCTGGCTGGTTCTCGCCTTCGACAGCGATTACGGCATGACCAGCACCGACATCTTCGGCATCGTGCGCTGCCTGCTCGGCTTCTTCACCGGCGTGCTGGCCGAGGGGCTGCACCGCCGCGGCGTCTTCCGGGCGCTCACCGATGGCCGGGCCGAACTGCCGTCGGCGGTTCTCGGCGTCGCCCTTGTCGCCGTGGTCGCCGTGCTGCCGGCCGCCCGCTACGCCGCGCCGCTGGTGTTCCTTACGCTGGTGGTCGCCCACGCCGACGATCGCGGTCCGCTGTCGCGGCTCCTCGCGACGTGGCCGGTGCAATGGCTGGGGCGGCTCTCCTACTCGATCTACCTGACCCACCTGTTCATGGTGGCCTATGTCGTGCCGCGCCTGTCGCAGACGCTGGACCGGCTGCTGCCGGGCGACCTCGCCATGCGAGAGGCCGCGGTCGCGGCGATCTACATCGCCCTGGTGATGGCCATGTCGGCGGTGACGTGGCGGTTCATCGAACTGCCGGGCCAGCGCCTGGCAACGGCGATCGTCGCCAGCCGGCGTCAGACGTTGAGCAGCAGGTATTCGCGCTCCCAGCTGGATATGACGCGGTTGTAGAGCCTCAGCTCCAGCTGCTTGACGTCGATGTAGGCTTCGACGAAGCGCTCGCCGAGCACCGCCTTCAGGCGTTCGCACTCGCCAAGCTCGGTCAGCGCGTCGGACAGGTGGACCGGCAGCGTGACGCCGAGCGTCTTGGCGTCGACGGTCACCGCCTCGTCCGGACTGACCTCGTCCTCGAGGCCGATCAGGCCGCAGGCCAGCGTCGTCGCCATGGCGATGTAGGGATTGCTGTCGGCGCCGATCACCCGGTTCTCGACGCGGCGCGATTCCGGTCCGGAATCCGGCACCCTGAGGCCGCAGGTACGGTTGTCGCGCCCCCAGTGGACGTTGATCGGCGCGTCGCTTTCGAGGCGGATGCGGCGGTAGCTGTTCACGTTGGGGCAGAACAGGCTCATCGACTTCGGCACGTAGCGTTGCAGGCCGCCGATGTAGTGGCCGAGCTTGTCGGTGTCGGTGCCGTCGGGGTCGGCGAAGATGTTGCGGCCGTCGGCCAGCCGTACTACCGACTGGTGGATATGGGTGGCCGAGCCCGGCATCTCCTGGTGCGGCATGGCCATGAAGGTGGCGACCATGCCGAACTTGCGGGCGGCGAGGCGGGCGGTGCGCTTGAACAGGAAGGTCTGGTCGGCCAGCTCGATCGGGTCGCCGTGGCGGAAGTTCATCTCGAGCTGCGCCGGGCCGGCCTCGTGCGCCATGGTGGCGATCTCGATGCGCGACGCCTCGCAGTAGTCGTACATCTGGTTGACGACGTGATCGTAGTCGTTGGCGTGCTCGATGCCGTAGGCTTGGCTGCCGCTCTCCTTGCGGCCGCTGAGGCCGATCGGCACTTCCAGCGGCAGGTCGGGGTCGTCGTTCTGGCCGGTCAGGTAGAATTCCACCTCCGGCGCCACCACCGGGCGGATGCCGTGGCCGGCGTAGAGTTCGGTGACGCGGCGCAGCACCGAGCGCGGCGCGAAGTCGACGAGGCGGCCGTCGGCGAAGTGGCAGTCGCAGATCACCTGCGCCGTCGGCTCGTCGTACCAGGGGACGAGGCGCAGCGTCGCGAGATCGGGCACGCAGCGGACGTCGCGGTCGAGCGGGTTGACGATCTTGCTCTCGACGGCACTGTCGCCGGTCACCGCCTGGAAGAACACGAATTCCGGCAGCCGGACGCCGGCGTCGATGATGCGGATGAAGTCCTCGCGCGGCACGATCTTGCCGCGCATGATGCCGTTCATGTCCGGGATGATGCACTCGACCTCGTTGATGCGACGGTCGCGGAGCCAGTGGATGGCGTCGGCCTGGTTGGAAAAGCGCGGCGCGACGTCGGAAAAGCTTGGCATGAAGAAATCCTCGAAGACCCGGACCTGGCCGGGCCGGCCGGATCGGCGAGCCCCGACGGGCGGCGGATCGTCGAGGCCGCGCCGGCAGCCCGGAATCAGGTTAGAATGGCTGGACATTACGCCAAGTCCGGCGGGAAGGGAGCCCCGGAGCGATCATGCCGCGTCTTTTTCTGCTTCGTCATGCCAAGTCGTCGCCGGCCGGCCCCGGCCAGAAGGATTTCGACCGGCCGCTCAACAGTCGCGGCAGGGTGGCGGCCGCGGCGGTCGGCCGCTTCATGGCCGACAGCGGCTTCCTGCCCGACCGCATCCTGTGCTCGCCGGCGGTGCGCACCCGCGAGACGCTCGACCACGTCCGGCCGTTCCTGCCGGACGACACTCACGTCGACTACGTGCGGGAACTCTACGAGTCCTCGGCCGAGGGCATGTTCCGGGTCATCGCTGATCATGCCGCCGGGGCGGAGCGGTTGCTGGTGGTCGGCCACAATCCGTCGATGCACATGCTGGCGCGGGCGCTGTCGCACGACGGCGACCCCGATCTGATCGACCGGCTCAAGGCGAAATACCCCACCGCCGCGCTGGCGGTGATCGATCTGCCGAACGGCGGCTGGTCGGCCATCCGGCCGGGCGGCGGCCAGCTGGTCGCCCATGTGACGCCCGAGGATCTCGGCGGCCCGGCCGGCGACTGACCGGTAACCATTGTGGCGGCGCGGCGCATCCCTACATAGAGGCCGCGGCGCCTTTCGCGCCGGACGAGGTTCGAGGAAGGTTCCAGGGGGTCGTGAGCTTCACCACGCTTTCCGACGAGGCGCGCATCGCCCTCGACAACATGGCCGATTTCGCCTGGAGCCTCGGTTCGCCGTCGCTGAGGCTCGGCGTCACGGGCCTGTCCCGCGCCGGCAAGACGGTGTTCATCACGGCGCTGGTCCACAACCTGATCCACGGCGGCCGCCTGCCGATGTTCGCGCCCTGGCGGACCGGTCGGCTCAACGGCGCCGACATCCGGCCGCAGCTTCATCCCGGCGTGCCGACCTTCGACTATCGCGGCCACGTGCGGCAACTGACCGACGCTCGCGTCTGGCCGGACTCGACGCGGCAGATTTCCGAGCTGCGCCTCTCCATCGCCTACGACAGCGCCACCTTTTTCGGCCGCTCGCTCGGCCGCGGCAAGCTCGATCTCGATATCGTCGACTATCCCGGCGAATGGCTGCTCGACCTGCCGTTGCTCGGCAAGGATTTTCGTGGCTTCTCCCGCGAGACGCTGGAACGGGCGCGCGAGCCGCGCCGCACGGCAATCGCCGCCGACTGGCTGACCCACGCCTCCGGCCTCGATCCGCTGGGGCCGGCCGACGACGAGGCGGCCGGCCGTCTGCATGAGCTGTTCGCCGCCTATCTCGGGGCGGCGCGCGGCGGCAATCTGGCGCTGTCCATGGTGCCGCCCGGCCGCTTCCTGATGCCGGGCGATCTGGCGGGATCGCCGGCCCTGACCTTCTCGCCGCTTGACCTGCCCGAGAGCGGCGAGGCGCCGCGCGACAGCCTGTGGGCGCTGATGGAAAGCCGCTTCGAGGCCTACAAGGACGTGGTGGTCAGGCCGTTCTTCCGCACCCATTTCGCGCGGCTCGACCGGCAGGTGGTGCTGGTCGACGTGCTGTCGGCGCTGAACGGCGGCCGCGAGGCGCTTCTCGACCTCGAAGTGGCGCTCGGCGAGATCCTCGGCTGCTTCCGGCCGGGCCATTCCTCCTGGCTCGGGCAGGTGCTGACACGGCGGATCGACCGCATCCTGTTCGCCGCCACCAAGGCCGATCACCTGCACCACACCAGCCACGATCGGCTGGAGCTGGTGCTGCGCCGCCTCACCGACCGGGCGATCGCCCGCGCCTCGTTCTCCGGCGCCGAGGTGGACGTCAAGGCCATTGCCGCCGTGCGGGCGACGCGCGAGGCGACGGTGCGGCGGGGCGGCGAAAGCCTGCCCTGCATCGTCGGCGTGCCGCAGGAGGGCGAACTGTTCGACGACCATCTCTACGACGGCCGTGAGGAGATCGCCCTGTTCCCCGGCGACCTGCCGGAGAACCCGCAGGCGCTGTTCCGCGAGCCGGAGGCGGGCGAGGCGGCCGTCGATCCCGTGCGCTTCCTGCGCTTCCGGCCGCCGCCGGTGGAGGTGACGGCCGAGGGCGTCAGCCTGTCGCTGCCGCACATCCGTCTCGACCGCGCCCTCGACTTCCTGATCGGAGACCGCCTCGCATGACCCGGCGCCCCACCGCCTTCGATCTCTCCGCCGACGACGTCGGTCTGGTCCGGCCGGGCGAGGCGCCGCCGCCGGGCGCCGCCGTGCTGGTCGAGGAGGCGCCGGGCGAGGAGGACGAACTGCCGCCGCCGCCGGTCGTCGCGCGGAAGCGCTTCTCCTGGTCGCGGTTGCTGTTCGGTGCCATCGGCGGCATCCTGTCGCTGGCCGTCGGCCTGTGGCTCGACCGGCTGGTGCGCGATCTGTTCGCCCGCGAGGACTGGCTCGGCTGGCTGGCGGTGGCGCTGATCGCGCTGGCCGGCATCGCCGTGCTGGCCATCGTGATGCGAGAGATCGCCGGTCTCCTGTGGCTGAGGCGCATCGACCGCATGCGCCGGCGGGCCGACCTCGCCGCTGTCCGCGACGACCGGCCGGAGGCCGAGGCGGTGGTCGGCGATCTGGTGCAGCTCTACGCCGACCGCATCGACCTCGCCCCTGGCTGGCGGGCCACCGAGGCGCGCGCCCACGACGTCATCGACGGTCGCGACCGGCTGGTGCTGGCCGAGGCCGACCTGATCGCCCCGCTCGACGCGGCGGCCCGCCGGCTGGTGTCGGATGCCGCCGCCCGCGTGTCGGTGGTGACGGCGGTGTCGCCGCGCGCCGTCGTCGACCTGATCTTCGTCGCCGTGGCGACGCTCGGCCTGATCCGCCGCCTCGCCGCGCTCTACGGCGGCCGGCCCGGCTTCATCGGCTTTGCCCGGCTGACGCGGCTGGTGATCACCCATCTGGCGGTCACCGGCTCGATCGCCATCGGCGACGGCCTCGCCCAGCAACTGATCGGCCACGGTCTCGCGGCCAAGCTGTCGGCGCGGCTCGGCGAGGGGGTGATCAACGGTCTCCTGACCGCCCGCGTCGGCATCGCGGCGATCGACGTCTGCCGCCCGCTGCCGTTCCTCGAACGACGCCGGCCGCAACTCTCGGAGATCATGGCCGGCATCAGGGCGCCGAAAGCGCCATAGGGCCGGTTCGGCCCGGCAGGATTTGCCGGGGCTGACGAACCTTGCCGTCGCGTTAACCCATCCTTCACCAAAGCCAACCGCCTGTTTCCTGAAAACAAACGGAAAAACTCCGACATCCGTTTGGCACGCCCGTTGCCCTAGTGCTCGTAGCGGCCGTTTCTCCGGCCGACCGCGTTGTAGATCGTAAGGGAAACGAGCATGGGTATCCTGACCGCAATGAATTCGGCCGTGGGCGGCCTCAGTGCGCAGTCCTTCGCCTTGGAGAACATCTCGGGCAATATCGCCAACTCCTCGACGACCGGCTTCAAGCGCAAGGACACCAGCTTCGCCGATCTGGTGCGTTCCAACACCTCGAACGCCACGCGCGTCACCTCGGGCGGCGTCACCGCCTCCTCGCGCTCGACCATCACGCTCGACGGCGACATCCAGGGCTCGGCGGTCGATACCCACCTCGCCATCAACGGCACCGGCTTCTTCTGCGTCTCCTCCGATCCGCTCGACAGCAGCCTCGGCACCCGCTACACGCGCGCCGGCGACTTCGAGCAGTATTACGACGCCCGTAACGGCCAGACCTACCTGCGCAACCACTCGGGCTACTCGCTGATGGGGCAGGCGATCGACCAGGTGTCGGGCAATCCGATCGGCAGCAAGCAGGTCATCACCATCGACAAGACCTCGCAGAGTGCTAAGGCCACCCAGGGGTTCACCTACAAGCTCAACCTGCCGACCGTTGCCACCACCGAGTCCGGTTCCACCATGTGGACCTCGCCGGCGCCCACGGCCAGCGTACTGGCCGGCAACATCACCAAGGCCGACTCGGCCAACTTCCTGAAGAATTCGATTTCCGGCGGCTCGACGACCATCTACGACGCGCAGGGCACGCCGGCGAACGTGGTGCTCCGCTGGGCGAAGTTTTCCGAGGTGCCGAGCGGGTCGACCGCCGCGGTTCCTGCGACCAGCGCGACGGTCACCGGCAACGCCGCCCTGCCGAGCGACCTGACGTCGCTCAACAGCACGTCGTTCACCATCTCCTATGACGGAGCCGCGGCAAAGACCATCTCCATTGGGGCATCGGACTTTACCGTCTCCAGCACCCCGAGCGATCTCTTATCGGCAGTCCAGGCGCAGCTCGATGCCGCGCCGCCTGCCGGTTTCGGGTCCGGTGTCATGACCGCCTCGGTCGACGCCAGCGGTCATCTCGTCATCGAGGCCGCGACGCCCGGCTCCCACACGATCGCGGTTGGCGGAACCGATGTCGCCGATTTCTTCGGCTCTACTCCGACCACCGTCGCTGGAACGGACGCCGTTGCCGCTTCAGGTCCCAGCGCCGATGCCGGCCGCAGCGAGTGGGGCCTGTTCTACCAGGTGGCTGGAGATCCCGCCAACGCCACCGACATCGCCTGGAAGCAGATCCCGACGACCGCAACCAAGGACGCCAACAGCGTTCTCGACGGCGGCGCCTTCTTCTTCGACAACAACGGCAGGCAGATCGACGACACGTCGGCCATCAACCTTGGCACCATCACCGTCGAGGGCAAGACCTTCTCCGGCGTCACCATGAACCTCGTCGCCACAGAGTTCGCCGACAAGAACGGCCAGGCGACAACCAACCAGCTGACGCAGGACGGCTACGCCACCGGTGCCTTTGAAGGCGTGTCGATCGACAGCAACAGCGGCATCATCAGCTTCAACTACTCCAACGGACAGACCGTCAAGATGTGGTCGATCCCGGTGGTCGCCTTCAACGGTGCCAGCTACCTCAAGGCCGAGGATGGCGGCGCCTATACCGAGACCATCCAGAGCGGCGGCCCGATCGACATCAACGGTGCGCTGTCCAGCTCGGCGCTCGAGGCGTCCAACGTCGACATCTCCGAGGAGTTCACCAAGCTGATCGTCACGCAGCAGGCGTTCTCGGCCAACTCCAAGGTGATCACCACCGCCAACCAGATGATGTCGGACATCCTCCAGATCATCCGCTGATCCTTCTCCGGCCGTCGCGCCTCGTGGCGTGACGGCCGGCTTCCGCGCCCGCGTTTCGCGTTTCCCCCGAGGCGGCCATGCCTGTTTCCAGCGCTCTCTCGACGGCCCTGACCGGCATCAAGACGACCCAGCAGCAGTTGGGCGTGACGTCGGCCAACATCGCCAACGCCAAGAGCACCGGCTACAGCCGCCAGTCGATGACCTCCTCGGCGCTGGTCGCCGGATCGACGGTCTATGGCGTCGCGGCCAACCAGGTCAAACGCGAGATCAACCTTCTCGTGCAGACCCAGTGGCGCACCGCTTCGGCCAACTCCGCCTATGCCGACACGCGTCTCACCGCTCTGTCGGCCCTCGACAGCTATTGGGGCGCTCCCAACAGCACCAGTTCGCTGACTTCGGTCTACGGCAGCTTCACCAGCGCGTTGCAGAAGCTGGCGACCACGCCGGGCGACTCGGCGACGCAGGGCAGCGCCGTCTCCACCGCCCAGACCCTGGCGACCCGTCTCAACCAGCTGTCGGGCAACGTGCAGTCGCTGCGGCAGGAAGCGGAATCCAACATCGCCAACGCCGTCAGCCGCGTGAACTCGCTGCTGTCGACCATTTCCGATCTCGACAAGCAGATCGTCGCCACCGGCGCCGGCGGCACCAACAGCACCGCCGCCCTGCAGGACAAGCGCGACGCCGCCGTCGACGAACTGTCCGAATACATGGACATCCGCGTCACCGACCAGCTCGGCGGCGGCATTGCCATCTCGCTCACCGACGGCACTCAGCTCTACGACAACGTGCCGGTGACGCTGAGCTTCGATCAGCAGGGCGTGGTCGACGCCTCGCGCGTCTATTCCGCCGACGACAGCCAGCGCTCGCTCGGCACCGTCCGCATCAGTTCCGGCCCCGGCACCGGCTTCGACCTGTTCAAGAGCGGCTCGCTGCGCTCGGGCAAGATCGCCGCCTACAAGGAACTGCGCGACGAGACGCTGGTCCAGGCGCAGGCGCAGCTCGACATCATCGCCGCCACGCTGTCGAAGGCGACCTCGACGCGTCAGGCATCGGGCACCGCCGTTACTGGGCCCTCCACCGCCGGCTATACGCTCGACGTCTCCGGTTTCACCGAGGGCAACACGCTCAAGGTCGAGTATACGACGGCCGCCGGAGACAAGAAGGCGATCACCTTCGTCGGCTACAATTCCGGTGCCTCCGCCGCCCCCGGCGACAGCTTCACGGCCGATCCGAGCGACACGGTGGTCGGCATCGACATCACCGGCGATATCGGCGCCCAGATCGCCACCGCGCTCAACACTGCCACCGGCGGCTCCGATTTCACCGGCTCGGTGTCGACGTCGGGTACGCTGACGCTGTCGGCCTCGACCGACACGGCGACGGCGCCGCACGCCGCGCTCCGAACGGTCAACGGCGAGATCAGCGTTTCGGGCGTGCAGGACGGCCACCAGGAATTCCCGCTGTTCGTCGACAGCTCCACCGGTCAGGCTTACACCGGCCTCACCAACGGCGCGGACAATTTCAACGGCCTCGCCGCCCGCATCTCGGTCAATCCCAAGGTGGTGGCCGATCCGTCGCTGACGGTGAAATACGACAGCGGCACGCTGTCGGGCGACGGCACGCGGCCGCAGGCCATTCTCGATGCGCTCGACGGCCGCACCTATGCCTATTCCGCTACAATCGGCATCGGCTCCGCCTCCACGCCGTTCACCGGCAGCTTCGAAGGCCTGCTGTCGCAGGTGATCAACACCCAGGGCGCCCAGGTCGAGGACGCCCAGAACGTCGCCGACGGCCAGTCGGTCGTCACCTCCAACCTCAAGGAACGCTACGACAACAGCCGCGCCGTCGACCTCGATACCGAGCTGATGTCGCTCATCCAGCTGCAAACGTCCTATTCGGCCAACGCCAGGGTGCTCTCCGTGGCGCAGGAGTTGATAGACGTGCTGATGAATACGTTCAAATAAACGCCGGCGGCGTCGAGGCGCCGCGCAGCCGTGGGTAGGATGCCATGCCGATCAACAGCGTGCTCGTCAATCCGAACATGTCGCTCCTGTCGACCATGCGGCAGCAGCTCGAGGACATGCAGCGCCAGCTGTCGACGGGACAGAAGGCGGCGACATATGGCGCGCTCGGCGCCGGGCGGACGCAGTCGATCACCTTCCGGTCGAAGCTCTCCGAACTCAACAGCTACCTGCAGAACTCCGACGTGCTCAGCATGCGCGTGTCGCTGCTCGACAAGTCGATGAGCCGGCTGGAGGACATTCCGAGCGACGCCGCCGCCTCGATCGATCCGAACACCTACAACATCGATTCCACCGGGACCACCACCGGCCAGAAGAGCGCCAAGATCGCCCTCAACGAGGTGATCGGCCTGCTCAATTCGGAAGCCGACGGCCGCTATCTGATGTCCGGCAAGTCCACCGACACCAAGCCGGTGGTCAGCATGGACGAGATGCTCAACGGCTCCGGCACCAAGGCCGGCCTGAAGCAGGTGGTCGCCGAGCGCTACACGGCCGATCTCGGCACGGGCAAGCTCGGCCGCCTCGATCTCGGCACCGCCACCGGCGCCGTCGCCAACGACACGGTCACCATCACCCGGCAGGGCGCCACCACGACGCCGCCGTCGGTGTCCGCCGAATTCGGCTACAAGCTGTCGGGCGCCTCGGCCTCGACGACCGACACCACGCACATCACCGTGACGCCGACCAGCGGTACCGACAGCGCCGGCAAGACCGTCACTACCGCCTACAACGTCCAGTTCGGTTCCGGGCTTCAGGCGGGCGACAGCGTGTCGCTGGAGCTGGAGAACCCCGACGGCACCAAGTCGACGGTCAAGTTGACCGCCACGCTGACCGACCCGCCGGGCGACGGCCAGTTCACCATGGTGCAGGACACCAGCACCACGCCGCCCACCGTCGACGTGGCGGCCACCGCCGCCAAGTTCCAGGCCCGCCTCAACGACAGCCTGACCACCGAGACGAAGACCAGCTTCCAGGCGGCCTCGATGATGCGGGCTTCGGATACCTTCTTCGACACGACGAGCGGCAAGATGCCGCAACGCGTCGATGCGGCGTCGGCGGCGGACCTCGCCACGGCCACAGGTCTCCGCGACGGCACCGATACCGACACCGTGCAATGGTACAAAGGCTACAACGCCGCCATCGATCCGAACGACGTCTCGACCTCGCCGCGCAACGACGTGACGGCGCGCGTCGACAGCAACATCACCGTCGGCTACGGCGTCCGGGCCAATGAAACCGCCTACGCCAATCTGGTGCGTTCGCTCGCCGTGATGACGGTGGCCGAGTTCGATCCCAAGGCCGGCACCTCGGCCGACACCAATGCCACCACCGACGCCGAGCGGCAGAAGAATCTCGACGTCGAGAAGGCGCGCTACTCGGCGCTGGCCTCGCGGGTCGACGGCGTTCTCGCCTTTGCCGACGGCAGCCAGAAGCCGACCGACATCCACACCGAGATCGCCGTCTCCGGTAACGTCGCCAAAAGCGCCACCGACCGGCAGACCAGCTCCAAGACGACGCTGCAAGTGATGCTCGACGGTGTCGAAGGCATCAACAAGGAAGACCTGACGGCCCAGATCCTGACGCTGCAGACCCGCATGGAAGCGAGCTACACGACGTCGATGATCCTCAACAACCTCAGCCTGCTCAACTATATGAAGTGACGGGCGGGCCTGTCCGGCGGCACGGCAAGGGGAGGGCGCCCGGCGCCTCTCCCGGCCGGCGATCCTCCTTCCCGCAAGGAAGGGGCAGGCTGCGCGGCCGTTCCAGAGATGGAAATATCGTCATGGTCCGCGCCGGCGGATCATCTCGTGCCGGGCGGCTATCTTCTCCGCAGCCCCTGTCTCAGGGCTTCTCGGCGTCGGTCGGGGCCGGCTTCAGGGCGGCGAAGATCAGCTTCTCGTGCTCGATCAGGGCGCGGGCTTCCTTCAGCGCCTTGTAAAGCTGGTCGGCGATGATGTGGTTGCTGATCCGCGTCACGAAGGGGATGGTGCTCGGCGCCGCCTGGATGATGTCCTGGACGAGCGTGAAATAATCGTCCTGGAACTTGGCGATCTCCCGCGACAGGTACATCAGCTGCACCGCGAGGTAGATCCTCTTGGCCGGCGTGTCGGCGGACTCGACGGTCAGGATGTCCTTCTCGCGCAGGATCGGGGCGTTGCCCTCGATGTAGAGACGCGTGCGCTGGTCGTCGTTGGTGATCAGCGATTCGCCGATGATGATGCGCTCGCCGGGCTTCAGTTCAACCTTGAGGGTCATCGGGGTGCGGTCCTGTCGAAAGGTCAGCTGCTGCCGCCGCCGAGGAGGCGGAGGATGCCGTTATCGGCGGTCTGGGTGATGGAGAACGAACTGATGGCCAACTGCTGCTGCGTGCTGAGCGCCAGCATGGTGGCCGCGTCCTCGTCCTTGTTCGAAGCGCGCAACGATTCCGCCGTCGAGTTCAGCACCTCGGAGAAGCTACCGACGAAGTCGGCACGGCTTTTTAGGAGCGTCAGGCCGATGCCGATGTTGGTGGCGTGCTTCTGGGTGGCATGGCGGGCGTCGGTCACCGTCTGCTTGGCGGCCTCGGCGTCGGCGCGCTTCACCCAGGACGAGGCGGTGGCCGAGGTCAAATCGGCGATGGCGGTGGTGGTGCCGCCGGCATCGGTCTTATCGATGGTAAAGCCGTCGGCCGCCTCCACCGTCAGCACGCCGTCGGTGTCGAGCGAGGCGCGCAGGCCCTTGTCGGGCAGGGAGAAGGCGGTGACCAGATCGCCGGCCGTGGTGTCGGCGGTGACGGTCAGCGTGTTGACGATATTCGGCGGCGAGGCCGAATCCTTGACGTAGATGGTGTCGCCGACCGCGTACTGGCCGGAGTCGGTCAGCTTGCTGGTGGTCTTCAGCGGCTTGGGCGGCGATCCGCCGTCGGTCAGCTTGGTCTCGAAGGTGGCGAGCTTGCCCTCGTCGAGCTTCTTGAGGCCGAGCGTGTTGAGAAGGTCGGTGAAGTCCACCGCGTCGATGGTGACGGATTCGTCCTGGTCGGCGGACAGGTAGAGCTTCAGTTCGTTGCCGGCGCCGAGCAACAGATTCTTGCCGCCATAGGAGGAGTCCTTGGCAGTCGCGACGATGTGGTCGAGAATGCTGTTGTATTCCTTGGCGAGGTCGGCCCGGTCGAAGGCGTTCTTGCTGGCGGCGGCGCGCGTCACCACGCCCTTCAGCGTGTCGATGCTGTCGGTGATCGAGGTGAGGCCGTTGTTGGCGCTGTTGATGACGCCGAGGCCCTGGTCGAGGCGCTCGAGATACTTGTCGAGCGCGGCGGCGTGCAGCGACAGGTTCTTGGCCGAGATATAGGCGCTGGGATCGTCGAGCGCCGTCTGCACCTTGATGCCGGTGGTCAGCCGCTGGCTGGCGGCGGCCGATTCATCGCTCACCTTGTTCAGCATCGCGACGGTGCTGCGCAGCGATTTCGTCAAGGATATGTCGACCATCGGCAGGCCTCTCAGCGATGCGTCCCGGGGACGGCGCGTTGCATTTTGAGAATCATAGCGCCCAATTGGTTAAGAATAGCTGTTCACGCATCGAAGAAAAGCCCGCAACCGGCCGAAAAATCGGCCTGTTTTCCAAGATGTCGGCGTTAACCACTCTTGGGGGCGCCGGCGACGGTCCATTCGACAAAAGTCTCGAGTGCGAGAAATTCCGAGCAAAGGCGGCATTTGAACGACGCCATTAACGGCTCGGCAACAGGTCGGCGCTAGGGTCGGTCCACTTCCTCAGAACGGGGAAGATGAGTTCACCCAAGGAATGGGATGTAAAAATGTCCGACATCAACCTGACCAAGGCCGTCCGCCAGAACCTGCTCACGCTGCAGGGTACCGCGAAGATGATGGCGACGACGCAGAACCGTCTCGCCACCGGCAACAAGGTCAATTCCGCCCTCGACAATCCCTCGAACTTCTTCACCGCGTCCTCGCTGAATTCGCGCGCCAGCGACCTCGGCAACCTGATGGACTCGATGAAGAGCGGCATCAAGACGATCGAGGCGGCCGACAACGGCCTCACCTCCATCACCAAGACGCTGGAATCGATGCAGTCGACGCTGCGTCAGGCCCGTCAGGACAAGTCCTTCGAGACCGCGTCCTATACCATGGCGAGTGACACCTCGAGCCTGACCAAGGATTCCAAGATCAACTTCACCGGCGGCGCCTTCGGCACCAGCGGTGCGGGCGGCGTCAAGCTGAAGACCGACTCGGCCCAGTCGCTGACGGCCAAGGGCGCCGGCGAGACGAACGGCATGACCAGCGACACGGACATCGTTGCTGCGCTCACGGAGACGAAGGCGAAGCAGACCAGCGCCACCGCCATCACGGAAACCGCTGGTGTCGCGGCCTATAGCGGCAAGTCCTTCAAGATTGAGTATGGTGGCAAGGAAGCGACCATCTCGCTCGCGGCCGGCGATTTCGCCGACGCGACGGACGCCACTGCGGCCGAGGTGAAGGCTGCGATCCAGAAGGGCATCGACGCCTCCGACCTCAAGGGCAAGATCAAGGTCGGCGGTACCGGCACTGCGCTGGAACTCGAGGCTACGTCCTCCGAGGACGAGAGCATTAAGGTCACCGATGCCGGCAACGTCTTCTTCGCCGCTGCTGACCTCGACGGCACCACCGCTGGCGCCAACGTTGCTGGCTCCGACGGCAAGATGTCCTTCGCGGTCAACGGGACGTCTGTCAATATCAGCGCGTCCGATCTGTCCGACAAGACCTGGGCCACCGGTAAAAATGACGCCAACGTCGCGGCTCTCGCCAAGGTCATCAACACCCAGCTCGGCAACGCCGGCTCGAAGTTCAAGGCTGTGGCTAGCGGCGACGCCGGCAAGCAGTCGCTGAAGATCCAGGCCGACAGCACCAGCGCCAGCGCTCTGAAGATCACCGGCGACGGTGCGACGACACTGTTCGGCGCCGCCAGTGCGGACGAAGGCATTGCCGGCACCGAGGACACTTCGGTCAACCTCGTCAAGACCGTCGACGATCTCGTCAACGAGATCAATAACAGCTCGACGCTCTCCTCGAAGATCAAGGCGTCCAACGACAGCGGCAAGCTGCGCATCCAGAACCTGTCGACGCAAGACCTGAACATCGACGGCGTCAGCTCTTCGGGCCTCATCGACGACAAGTCGAAGGGCGCTGCGAAGATCGGTGGCAACACCGTCCGCTCCGATCTGGCCAACCAGTTCAACGAACTGCGCGACCAGCTCGACAAGCTGGCCGACGACGCCTCGTTCAACGGTATCAACCTGCTGCGCGGCGATAAGCTGACGATCACCTTCAACGAGACCGGCACGTCGTCGATCGGCATTCTCGCCAAGGACGGCAAGTCGATCGACTCCAACAGCCTCGGCGTGCCGACCACGGTGGCGGCGAAGGATCTCGACTCCGACGACACCATCGACGGCATCCTGAACAAGGTGAAAACGGCTCTCAACAGCGTTCGGTCGCAGTCTTCGGCCTTCGGCTCGAATCTGTCGGTCGTCGAGAACCGCCAGAACTTCACCACGTCGATGATGAGCACCCTGCAGGCCGGCGCCGGCAACCTGACGCTCGCCGACCTGAACGAGGAAGCGGCCAACATGGTGGCTCTGCAGACCCGCCAGTCGCTGGCGACGTCCTCGCTCTCCATGGCCAACTCGGCCGACCAGAACGTGCTTCAGCTTCTCCGCTGAGGCCAGTCGGTCCGAATCAGACGACAGACGTGGGGGCGGGCCAGAAGGCCCGCCCCTTCTTTTTTGCGTCGCGCATTCGTTGCGCCGGGCGTTTCCATTTCTTAACAAAGCGTTTCGCCGCCCGGTGAGGCCGCGCCTGTCGCGGCCGCCGGACGAGGTGCTTTCTTTCGGCCGGCTTTCCCGGTCATGATCGGAAATATCTTCAGGATCAGTCGGTTGCCCATGGCCTGGCATCGGGGCGGGCCGATTTGCGCCGCAATTGCCGCGACGGCGCCCGCGGAAACGTTCGCAGCTTGCCGTCTCGTTCCGGTGCGCGATGTTACCCAGCGTTAACAAGCGTTTATCGAGATTAATTCCGCTTCGTTGCAAAACGCCAGCCGGAAACTTTTTGTTAACCATGTCGGGTGTTAACTCCCTCGTGAGAAGCACCGCCGCGTCCGCCATGCAAGGGATGGTTGGTCGGTCAGGCTCGGTTTGTATGTCGGGATGAAAGAGACCCGTCAGCCCCAAGGAAGTGGGATGCAGAAATGAGCGAGATCAATCTGACCAAGGCAGTGCGCCAGAACCTTCTGTCTCTGCAGAACACTGCCAAGATGATGGCGACGACGCAGAACCGACTGGCGACCGGCAACAAGGTCAACACGGCCCTCGACAATCCCTCGAACTTCTTCACCGCGTCGTCGCTGAATTCGCGCGCCAGTGAACTCGACTCGCTGCTCGACTCGATGAACAACGGCGTCAAGACGCTGGAGGCGGCCGACAACGGCCTGACCTCGATCACCAAGACACTGGAGTCGATGCAGTCGACGCTGCGGCAGGCGCGTCAGGACAAGTCCTTCGAGACGGCATCCTACACGCTCGGCACGATCACCAATCCAGCGGCGACGATCGGTTTCACCGGTGGCGCCTTCGGCACCAGCGGCGCCGGCGGCGTCAAGCTGATGACCGACTCGGCCCAGTCGCTGACCACCTCGACGGGCGGGACGAACGGTGATCTCAGCGACCTGGCTTCCGTCCTCACCGAGACCAAGGCGAGCCTGACCGGCGGCATCGCCCTGCCGACAGGCGACCAGTCCGCTCTCAACGGCGGCGGCTTCAAGCTCACCTACGGCGGCAAGAGCGTCGACATCGCCTTCTCCGGCCTGCCTAGCTCGGCCGGTACGGCGCAGGGCATTGCCGATGCCGTCAACGCCCAGATCGCCGCCAGCGACTTCAAGGGCAAGATCACCGCCACCGTCAGCGGCGGCTCGCTGAAGCTCGAGGCGGCCGACACCACCGATGCCGCCGCGATCACTGTCGGCGCGCCGACCACCGGCACCAATGCCGTGGCGACGGTGTTCGGTACGGCGGCCCAGATCACCGCCGGCACGGTCGAGGGATCGGACGGCAAGACCACCTTCAACGTCAATGGGGTCGCCGTCACCATCGGTCAGGCCAATCTGAAGACCACCGGCGCCACCGCCTGGACGACCGGCCTTGCCGACAACGTCGATGCCCTGGTGTCGGCCATCAACACCCAGCTCGGCAACGCCGGTTCGAAGTTCACGGCGGTCAACGACGGTAACTCGCTGAAGTTCCAGGCCAACAGCACCAGCGCCGGCGCGCTGAAGATCACCGGCCAGGGCGCCGTCGACCTGTTCGGCGCGACCGCGGCTTCTGTAGGCGTGAGCGGTTCCGAGGACACGAACATCCATCTCGCCAAGACGGTCGACGACTTGGTCAACGAGATCAACAGCAGCTCGACGCTGTCCTCGAAGATCAAGGCGTCCAACGACAACGGCAAGCTGCGCATCCAGAATCTGTCGACGCAGACGCTGAACGTCGACGGCGTCAGCTCGTCCGGCCTGATCGACGCGGTGTCGACCACCGCCGCTTCGATCGGCGGCAACTTGGTGCGCGCCGACCTCGCCGGCCAGTTCAACGAACTGCGCGACCAGCTCGACAAGATCGCCGACGACGCCTCGTTCAACGGCATCAACATCCTGCGCGGCGACAAGCTGACGATCACCTTCAACGAGACCGGCACCTCGGCCATCGACATCATCGCCAAGGACGGCAAGTCGGTGGACGCCAATAACCTCGGCGTGCCGACGACGGTTCTGGAGCAGGACCTCGACGCCGACACCAGCATCGATAGCATCCTGACCAAGGTGAAGGTGGCTCTCAACGCGGTCCGGTCGCAGGCATCGACTTTCGGCTCCAACCTCTCGGTGGTGGAGAACCGCCAGAACTTCACCAAGAACATGATGAACACCCTGCAGTCCGGCGCCAGCAACCTGACGCTCGCCGACATGAACGAGGAAGCGGCCAACATGGTGGCGCTGCAGACCCGCCAGTCGCTGGCGACGTCCTCGCTGTCCATGGCCAACCAGGCCGACCAGAACGTGCTCCAGCTCCTGCGCTGACGAGAGGGCAGGGGGTTCGGCAAGACCGGAGGGCGGATCGCAAGGTCCGCCCTTTTTCTTTTTGCTCGGATCGATAGTTTGTTTCTACTTTCGCCGGGTTGGCATGTTTCAATATCGTTTACCGCGTTTATTTCCGATGTCTTCAGTGAAACTTGTTGTTAACCGTGACAGGTGTTTAATTGCCTCAAGGCTTCGGCGGCGAAGCAATCGCGCCGCCTGCGGCGAGCATCCGGGAGTGTTGGGTCGATGAACGGTTACGGAGCGTCAGCGTACCAGCGGGTCCAGACGACATTGGGGCCGCGCCAGCTGGAAGCGCACCTGCTGCTCAAGGCGGCGGCGCAGTTGCAGTCCTTCAAGGACAACTGGTCGTTCGACGCGGAGGCCGTCTCCGAAGCTCTGACGCTCAATCGCAAGCTCTGGACGATCCTCGGCACCTCGGCCACCGAGGAAAGCAATCCGCTGCCGCTGGAGATCAAGGAGAACATCGCCAATCTCACGGTGTTCGTCCTCCAGCGGACGCTCGACATCATGGAAGACCCGACGCCGGAGAAGCTGTCGGCGCTGATCACTATCAACCGTTCGCTGGCGCAGGGCCTGCGCGGGCAGGGCGACGAGGAATAAGCAGCCCGACCGGCTGCCGAACGCAGGAAGGCGCCGTCGGCGCCTTTCGTCGTTTCGGGGATCGGTTTCGGCCAACGCTAGAGCATTTTCGGTGAAATCCGGTTCATCGGAAATGCTCTATCTCATTGTTGGGACGCAATTCTGGACGCAAAACCGGTTCCCACTTTTGCTGGAATTGCTCTGGTGGCGCCCGGCCGGAGGTCCGGCAGGACGCGACGAGAAACGCATCGGGATTGCCGCTCAGGCGATGGTGCTCGCCGCCGGGTAGGTCGATCCGCGCGTCGCATTCGTCCAGGCGTTGATCATCGCCCGGAGGCGCAAGCGGTTCTCGTCGGGGATCTGGTCGACGACATTGCCCGTCGTCTTGTCGATCCGGCGATAGACCACCATGTCGGCGTCCTCGTCGACGGTGACGGTGGAGCGCAGATTGGGAGAATACAGCGCCGACTGGCTGGTGCCGCCGCGGCTGTCGCTGTCGGTCCTGGTCGTCTCGCCGGTCCTGGCGACGGCCGATCCGACCGGCAGGTCGGTGCTCGCCGCCTGTTCCGCCGCCGCCGGCGCTCTCGGCACCGGCGCGTTCATGCCGGGTATCACCGGTCTCACGCTGCCGATATCCATGACGATAGTCCTTTTCAAGGCAATCCCTGGGGGTTCGCCTGGAAAGGACGATAATAGCCACGGTTGAAGGGGGCGTTTACAGGATAGTTAAAGTTTTAGCGATCCGGCGTTTTCTGCTTTTTTTCTCGTTCGGTCGAAATCCGGCGGCTGTTGCCGCGCAGGTCCTCCGGCTGACCAGATAAGGCCGCGAGTCTTAACAAAGGGCGAAAACGGGGTGGCCGGCGCCGTGGAAAGTCGACAATCCGTATCGACACGTAGTTGTGGTCCCGTGTACCGGCCGGCCGGCGGATTTCATGGTCCGGATTAACCGGCCGCTCATCGACGACATGGTAGAAGCGCGGATGGCCGCTGCCGGCCGCTTCCGCCGGCGGCCGGTTCGGCGTTCCCTGAGGGAGACCGGGACCAATGCGGGTGAACTTCCAGGACGTCAAATACATTCCCGGCCTCGACGGCTTCCGGGCGATCGCCGTGCTCCTGGTGCTGGTCGCCCACTTCGGCTACGACCATGTGGTGCCGGGCGGCCTCGGGGTGACGATCTTCTTCTTCATCTCCGGCTTCCTGATCACCTCGCTGCTGCTCTCCGAGCGGAACCGCTTCGGGTCGATCTCCATCCGCAACTTCTACATCCGGCGCTTCCTGCGCCTGTTGCCCGAGCTGGTGGCGCTGATCGTCGTCTCCGGTTTCTACCGGGCGCTGATGGGCCATCCGCTCGGCCTGGGCGAGATCGCGGCGGCGATGACCTACACGACCAACTATTTCGTGTTCTGGCTAGAGAACCACGGCATCGCCTCGTCGCTTGCCTGGCCGCAGTTGTGGTCGCTGTCGGTCGAGGAGCACTACTACATCACCTTCCCGGCGATCTTCGCCTTCCTGCTGGTCGGCCCGTCGCGGATCAAGGCCTTCTTCGCCGCCGTGCTGGTGTTCTGCCTCGTCTACAGACTGACGCTGGTGCTGGGCGGCTTCGTCGATCTCAATGCCGCGCACCCCTACACCTATCTCGCCTCGGAGGCGCGCTTCGATTCCATCGCCTACGGCGCCGGCTTCGCCTTCCTCTGCCAGCGGGCCTGGGAGCTGTCGCGGCAGAGGGGGCTCGCCGTGGGGCTGGCCGGCGGGCTGCTCCTCCTGATGACGCTGCTTGTACGCGGCGACGTGTTCCGCGAGACGGTGCGCTATTCGATACAGGGCGTGGCGCTGACGCTGATCTTTGCGGCGATCTACCGCTCGGTCGCCTGGGACTGGACCATGTCCATCCTGGAATCGCCGCTGTTCCGGCGCCTCGGCATCCTGTCCTACGGCGCCTATCTCTGGCACTTCGAGTATCTGTTCCTGTCGAATTCCGTCATGGGCGACGCGGTTCCGACCGGTGGCCTCGGCCAGCTGGCCTACCTCGCCGGCGGCCTTGTCTTTTCCTTCGGGGCGGCGCAGCTCTCCTACCGCTATGTCGCCCAGCCGATGCAGACGCTTCGCCACCGCTTCTCGATGCGGGGTGCGGCGCCCGCTCTCGCCGAGTGACTAGAAGCTGCGGTTGACAGCGACGCCGGTGGCGCTCATGGCGCGCGGGGCCGGCGGCTGGCCGCCGCGGCCGTAGACGGCCGGCGTCTCGGCCCGGCCGACCTCGGTGGCGACGGTGCGCAGGATGTCCTCGGCGACGTCGCGGGCGGTGTCGAGCACGGCGAGATTGATCTGCACTTCCGCGCGGAACAGCTCGTGCCGCTTGAGGAGGGCCGCCGTCTCGGTCGGTACGTAGGCTTTCAGCGTGTCGATCTCGTCGCGGGCGGCCAGCATCAGACGGGTATAGAGGGCCGCCTTCTCCTCCTTGTCCATGGCAAGCTCGCCGGCCTGCCTGAGCTTGCCGGCCTTGACCAGCGCCGTCTCCTCGCGCAGCAGCAGCAGCAGGTCTTCCATGGCGTTGCCGAGCTTTTCCACCAGCTTGCCGGCGATCTCCGGGCTCGTGACGAGCTGTGGGCGGGTGTCGTGCAGCGCGAGGCTCATCCGGCGTGCCCTTCCTGTATCTTGATCAGTTGGGCGGCGATGCCGTCGGCGATGCCGATGCCGCCCTTCTTGACGAAATCCTTGGCATACTGGTCGATCAGCATGTCGCGCCAGGTTTCGTTGGAGTTGTCCGACTTGCCGTTCAGCGGATCGACCGACACGTCCTTGAACATCGCCTTGAAGGCGTCGGCGACGTAGACGGACTCGAAGTCGGCCGCCACCTCGCGCGCCTTGGCGGCGACCGTGGACTTGTCCATGCCGGCATAGGTCTTGGAGGCGAAGGCGGAGGCGACGGAGGAGAGGCTGGCGTCCATCACATCACCTTCACGTCGGCTTGCAGCGCGCCGGCCGCCTTGATGGCCTGCAGGATGGAGATGAGGTCGCGCGGGCCGAGGCCGAGGGCGTTGAGGCCGTCGACCAGCTCCTGCAGCGTGACGCCCGAGCGCACCACGGCGAGCTGGTGCTCCTTGCCGTCGGAGACCTGGATCTGGGTGCGCGGCGTGACGGTGGTGGTGCCGTCCGACAGCGGCGCCGGCTGCGACACCTGCGGGTCCTCGGTGATCATCACCGTCAGGTTGCCCTGGGCGACGGCCACCGTCGACACCCGCACCTCCTGGCCCATGACGATGATGCCGGTCGCCTCGTCGACCACCACCTTGGCGGGGAGGTCGGGCTCGACGATCAACTGCTCGACGTCGGTCAGCAGGTCGACGATGTTGCCCTTGTAGCGCGGCGGCATCGACAGGCGCACCGTCGACGGATCGGTCGGCTCGGCCACCGGCGCGCCGTAGAGGTCGTTGATGGCCAGCGCGATGCGGCGCGACGTGGTGAAATCGGGATTGCGCAGCGACAGGCGGACGGAGCCGAGGTCGGCGAGCTTGAACTGCAACTCGCGCTCGATGACGGCGCCGTTGCTGATGCGGCCCTGCGTCGGCACGCCGCGCGAGATCTTGGCCGCGTCGCCCTGGATATCGAAGCCACCGATGGCGATCGCCCCCTGGGCGATGGCGTAGACCTCGCCGTCGGCGCCCATCAGCGGCGTCACCAGCAACTGGCCGCCCTGCAGATTCTTGGCGTCGCCGAGCGCGCTGACCGACACGTCGATGGCCGTGCCCTGAGCGGCGAAGGCCGGCAGCTTGGCGGTGACCATCACGGCGGCGGTGTTGGCGGTGCGCATGGTGGAATCGCGCACGTTGACGCCGAGCCGCTCCAGCATGGCCTGCAGGCTCTGCTTGGTGAAGGGCGAATTGTTGAGGCTGTCGCCGGTGCCTTGCAGGCCGACGACCAGGCCGTAGCCGATCAGCTGGTTCTCGCGAACACCCTCGACGTCGACGATATCCTTGATGCGCGAGGCGGCGACCGCCGCTTCCACGCCGCTGATAAGGATCAAGAGGGCGCCGAGCGCGCCGAGAATCCTGTTTCGCATTATCATCATCCCCGTGTTTCCCGACACGGCTTCCCGAGGCTGGGTTCGCAATCGGCATGCCAACCGCGGCTTGGATGCGCCTCGCGCTATGTGTCTGAAAAGACGGGCGGTCCCGGCGGCCAGCTTCTCTGCCGCCGAAAAGCCGCCACAGGCGGGCGGCATTTCTTGCCGGGTGAGCATGGACGCGGTAACCTTGGCGGGTCGAAACTGCCGGGTCAGCCTCAAGGAAACAGCGATGCGCATTCAGGGTCCGAACCGCCTCGGGGGGGTCTCCACCGGATCGCCGGCCAAGCGAACCGACGGCACGGGCTTCGCGCTGCCGTCCGAAGCCGAGGGCGGCGCGCCCAAGGCCGCCACCGCCACCGCCACCCACGCGCTGACCGGGCTCGACGCGCTGATCGCCCTCCAGTCGGTGGACGCCGACGCGCCGCGCAAGAAGCGCAAGGCGGTGAAGCGCGGCCGCGACCTGCTCGACAAGCTCGACGAGATCCGCATCGGCCTGTTGTCCGGGCAGATGTCGGGCGAGGCGATCACCCGCGTGCTGAACCTGCTCGAAGAGGCCGAGCCGACCGGCGATCCGCGCCTCGACGAGCTGATGGAGGACATCGCGCTCCGGGCCGAGGTCGAGCTTGCCAAGCTCGGCTATTTCAGGGGCTGAGGGGGCGGCGGAGGATCGTTCCGGGCAATCACCAATGACGCCGAAGGTGGGCTTCTGTCGCCGCCGTTCGCGGCGGTGTGCCCGCCGTCGCGGCGGCGCCGGCGATTCCCCGCGGCGGGAGCCCTGTCCAATCAATGCCTTAATCGATTGATATGTATTGAAAAATGCCGGACCTACAAGGTTTGGTGATTTTCTTGCATTTGCCGTTGTCGGGCGGGGGTCAGATGGCTATATTCCGCCCGCTTTCGTGGTGTGTGAGGACCGTCGATGTCGATTGAGCTTGCGGATGACTACCGGCCGTCCGACGACGAGCCGTTCATGAATGATCGCCAGCGCGAATACTTCCGGCGCAAACTGCTCCAGTGGAAAGAGGACATCCTGCGCGAAAGCAAGGAGACCCTCCAGAACCTTCAGAACGAGAACACCAACCTGCCCGACATCGCCGACCGCGCTTCGTCGGAGACTGACCGCTCCATCGAGCTTCGGGCGCGCGACCGCCAGCGCAAGCTGATCTCCAAGATCGAGGCGGCCGTCAAGCGGATCGAGGATGGTTCCTACGGCTATTGCGAGGAGACCGGCGAGCCGATCTCGCTGAAGCGCCTGGATGCCCGGCCGATCGCCACGCTGTCGATCGAGGCGCAGGAACGACACGAGCGGCGCGAGAAGGTCTACCGCGACGAGTGACGGCGGGGCCGTTTGCCTGAAACCCATCGAGGGCGGCCGCCGGGCCGCCCTTTTTCGTCTGCGCCCGTTGGGGCGCGGCCTCCCGGATGACTTGGGGAAGGGAGACCGCGCCGCTCGGGAAAGCCGGCCCGGATTTGGGAAGAGGCCGGCGGATCGCCTCGGGCCAGTTGGGGAGCGGCCCTCGGGCGATACGGCTCGCTTGGATGCTTGGGGAGCGCGAGCCGATCTCGTTGCCGTCAGAACGGCAGCAGGATGTCGAGCACCTGCTGGCCGGTGCGCGGCTGCTGCACGTCGGAAATCTGGCCCCGGCCGCCGTAGGAGATACGGGCCTCGGCGATCTTGGCGCTCTCGATGGTATTGTCGGCGGCGATGTCCTCGGGCCGGACGACGCCGGCCACCACCAGCTCGCGGATCTCGTAGTTGACGCGCACTTCCTGTCGTCCCTCGATGACCAGGTTGCCGTTGGGCAGCAGTTGCGTCACCACGGCGGCGACGTTGGTGGACAGTTTTTCCGACCGGTCGATGGAGCCCGTACCCTTGTAGGCCGATGCGCCCTTGGTGGAGGCGAGGTCGCTGGCCGCCATGCCGGCCGGCAGGGCGATGGTGTCGATGGCCGTGCCGAGCGCGCCACCGACGCCGGTCGAATCGCTGGAGGCCCGCGACCGCTCCGAGGAGTTGTCGAAGGCGGCCTTGTCGGAGATCGACACCTTGACGGTCAGGATGTCGCCGATGCTGCGGGCCCGCTGGTCCTTGAAGAAGGTGCGCGAGCCGGACTGCCACAGCGAGTTGGGGCTGTAGGCCACCGGCTGGACGACCGGCATCGGCATCTGCACCGGCTTGTAGCCGGCCTGGGCGGTGGGGTTCTCGATGGCCGACAGCTTGGGCGTCTGGCCGACCTCGGACAGGCGGTCGATGGTGCTGCCGCAGGCGGAAAGACCGATGCCGAGGAGGGCGATGGCGAGGGCGGAGGTGAAACGCATCTGATGATCCTCGGGCTCAGTTCATCGCGGTCTTGAGAACGGCCGGACCGGTCGAGGCGGTGACCGCCACGATACCGGCGCCGGTAATGACGCCCTGCACGGTACGCTTCGACTGCTCGTTCATGACGGAAACGAGGTCGCCCTTGGCGCCGTCGCCGAGGGCGCGGCCGCGGGCGTTGAGCGTCAGGCCGGGACGGGAATACTGCAGCGTGACGATGTCGCCGCGCAGGATGACGCGCGGCGGCTCGACGTCGGCCGACACGATCGCCTCGCCGGCCCTAAGCGGACGCTTGGCGGCCATGTCGATCAGTTCGTTCACGTCGAGGATCGCCGAGCCGGGCACGCGCCGCGTCTCGATGCGGACGACGGCGACGTCGCCGGCATGGATGACGTCGCGGCGGTCGATCGGCCGGTTCAGCACCGGCACGGCGATGGTCTCGAGGGCGCGGCCGGTGAGCGCCAGCGTCTGCTCGCCGTCGCCGACGTCGATCGCCACGGTGGCGTTAAAGCGGCCGGAGCCGGACTGAAGAAAGAAGTCGGACAGCACGGCCGGCGCGGCAGCGGCGGCATTGGCGGCGACCGGGGCGATGCTGCCGTCGATGCTGACGTCGAGGGTCTCGACGGCGACGCCCAGACGGGCGGCGGCGGCTTCAGTGACGAGGCCGGTGATGGCGGCGGCATCGACCGTGACGGCGCGGCGGACCACGGCGACGCTGTCGAAGGACGGCAGGCTGTCGATGGCGAGGCCGGCGGCGACGGCCGCCTTGACCGCCTCGGCGGCCGGCAGCGCGCCGGTGACGCCGAGCGCCGGCGCCCGGAACACGGCGCGGCCGGCCAGGGCGCCGGCGCCGTCGAACAGGTCGCCGAGCGTGACGATGCCGCTACCGACCTCGATGCGTTGCCGCAGCTCGGCCGCCGCCGCCTGATGGGTGGCGATGAAGCCGGCGGCCAGCCCGGCGAGCGCGGCGGCGAGGATGATCCGGAAGAACAGGGCGCGCATCATGGCCGGTCTCACTTGCCGAGGCTGGAGGTGGTCTGCGACATCTGGTCGGCGGCGCTGATGATACGGGAGTTCATCTCGTAGGCCCGTTGCGCCGAGATCAGCGACGACAGCTCGCTCACCGCCTCGACGTTGGAGCTTTCGAGATAGCCCTGCAGCAGCGTGCCGTAGCCGGCGTCGCCGGGGCTGCCGGTCTGTGCGGCGCCGCTCGAGGCGGTTTCCAGGAACAGGTTGTCGCCCATCGGCTCGAGGCCGTTCTTGTTGACGAAGCGGGCGAGTTCGATCTGGCCGAGCACCGTCACGGAACTGTCGTTGCCGATCTTGGCCTGCACCTGCCCGGTGTTGGAGATGGTGAGGCCGCTGGCGTTCTGCGGCACGGTGATGGCCGGCTGCACGGTGTAGCCGTCGGCGGTGACCAGCGTGCCGGTGGAATCAAGCTCGAAAGAGCCGTCGCGGCTGTAGGCGGTGCGGCCATCGGGCAGGGTGATCTGGAAGAACCCCTCGCCGCGGATGGCCACGTCCTTTTCGTTGCCGGTGGATTCGGGATCGCCCTGGGTCATGTTGCGCGGCGTCGCCACGACGCGGACGCCCGAGCCGAGCTGCACGCCGGCCGGCACCTGGGTGCCGGCGTCCGAGGTGCTCGACCCCTGCCGGCGCAGCGTCTGATAGAGCAGATCCTGGAAATTGGCGCGCTGGCTCTTGTAGCCGGTGGTGCGCATGTTGGCGATGTTGTTGGAGATGACCGAGACGTTGGTCTCCTGGGCCTTCATGCCCGTGGCGGCGATGGTCAGAGCTTTCATGTCAGGTCACTCCGGATCAGGCATTGACCGAGCCAAGGCGTTCGATCGCCCGGGTGCTCGTGTCGTTCTGCTGCTTGACCAGGTTGGAGATGCGTTCATAGGCCCGCTGGACGTCCAGCATGGCGGTGAGTTCCTGGACGCCCGAGACGTTGGATTTCTCGAGGGCGCCCTGGCGGACGCGGACGTAGGCGGGCGCCTGCGGCGCCGCGCTGGCCGAGTAGAGGTTGTCGCCGTCCTTGGCGAGCACCGTGGTATCGGGGAAATCGGCGATCCTGAGCTTGCCCTTCAGGCCGGCGCTTGAGGAGACGGTGCCGTCGTGGGCGACGGCGATGTTGGCTTCCTCGGCGCCGAAGGTGATCTCGCCGCCGTCGCCGAGCACCGGCTTGCCATCGGAGGTGACGAGGCGTCCGGTGCTGTCGATAGCGAAGTCGCCGGCGCGGGTGTAGCGCTCGCCGGCCGGCGTGCCGACCACGAAGAAGCCGCTGTCGCCCTCGATCGCCACGTCGAGGTCGTTGCCGGTGACTTCCACCGAGCCGGCGGAAAAGTCGTGCACCGTGGCCAGCTCGCGGACGAAGCGGTTGTCGCGGTCGCGGCGGGGAAACAACGTCGCCGACGCCTTCGGCATGGTCGTCTCCTCGAAGTCGAGCGAGACGCGCTTGAAGCCGGCGGTATCCATGTTGGCGACGTTGTTGGCGATGACGTCCAGCTTGCGCCGGAGCGCAATCTGACCCGACAGCGCCACCAGAGTTGCATTCTGCATGGCAGATCGTTCCCAAGTCCTAACCGGACGGCGTCACGCTCCCCAGCGGCACCGCCCGCTGTGGATATCGCAGGAAACGTGCCAACCGGCGAGGCTTTGTGAAACAAGGGGTTGGCGAGAAAATGCTCTCCACCGCACCCGGCGTTTCCTGCCGACCGGCAAGGGCGGGCGGCAACATTTGCCGGGCCGTTAACCAATTATCAACCAATCGTTAACTATCCTGACCCCCAGCGAAACGACTGTGGGCGCCGGCAAAGAATCGTTGTCGTCGAGGAGGGGCCGACCCATAGCTTGCCGGTGGAGGCGCTCGGCTTCCCCCGCGAATGAGAGCAGGCGCCAGAGGCCATGGCCAAGACTCCGAAACCCGAAGGCGAGACGCAGGAAGGCGGCGAAGCCGGCGGTTCCTCCTCGAAGAAGAAGCTGATCATCATCGGCGGCGCGGCGGTGGCCGTGCTGCTGGTCGGCGGCGGCGCGGCCTTCTTCCTGACGGGCTCGCCGGCGACGCCGGCGGTGGCCGACGTGGCGGCGGTGGAGGCGGCCTCGCAGCCGCACGCCTACTACTACGACCTGCCGATGATGATCCTCAACCTGTCGACCGCCGACGAGCGGCCGACCTTCGTCAAGATGGAGATCGCCCTCGAGGTCAGCGACGACAAGATGCTCGAGGTGATCAAGCCCAACCTGCCGCGCGTGCTCGACGCTTTCCAGACCTACATGCGCGAACTCCGGGCCTCCGACCTGCAAGGCTCGGCCGGCCTGTTCCGGCTGAAGGAAGAGTTGCAGCGGCGCGTCAACATCGCGGTCTATCCGGCCCGCGTCGACGACGTGCTCTTCAAGAACGTCATCGTGCAATAGGGATGTCGAGCATGGCTGGCGACGACGACGATCTTTCTGCCGACTGGGGCGCGGCACTTGCCGAGCAGCGGGCCGACAGCGGCGACGAGATGGACGATCTCGCCGCCGAATGGGGCGCCGCGCTGGAAGAGCAGGGCGTCGAGAACGCCGACGCGGTGGCCGCCCAGTGGGCGGCGATGATCGACGACAATGATTCCGAGCTGGACGCGTCGAGCCGCGGCGCCGACCGCGTGCTCAACCAGGAGGAAATCGACAACCTCCTCGGCTTCAACGTCGAGGATCACGTCTCCAGCGACCAGAGCGGTATCCGCTCGCTGGTCAACTCGGCGCTCGTCTCCTACGAACGCCTGCCGATGCTGGAGATCGTCTTCGACCGCTTCGTGCGCGAGACGACGACGACGCTCCGCAACTTCACCTCCGACAACGTCGAGGTGTCGCTCGACGGCATCTCGTCGGTGCGCTTCGGCGACTATCTCAACTCGATCCCGCTGCCGGCCATCCTCTCCGTGGTCAAGGCCGAGCAATGGGACAACTACGGCCTGATGACCGTCGATTCGTCGCTGATCTACTCGATCATCGACGTGCTGCTGGGCGGCGGCCGCGGCACCACGGCGATCCGCGTCGAGGGGCGGCCCTACACCACCATCGAGATGAACCTCGTCCGGCGGATGATCGACCTCTTGCTCGCCGATTGCGAGAAGGCCTTCGCCCCGCTGACCCAGATCAACTTCACGCTGGAGCGCCTCGAAACCAATCCGCGCTTCGCACCGATCTCGCGGCCGGCCAACGCCTGCATCCTGATCCAGTTCCGCGTCGACATGGAAGACCGCGGCGGCCTCGTCGAGATGCTGCTGCCCTACGCCACCATCGAGCCCATCCGCAACCTTCTGTTGCAGATGATCATGGGTGAGAAGTTCGGCCGCGACAACATCTGGGAAAGCCACCTCGCCACCGAGATCTACAACGCCGACATCGAGGTCGACGCCGTGCTGGTGGAGGAGGAACTGCCGCTGTCGATGGTGATGGACCTCGAGGTGGGGCAGACGCTGCTGTTCGGCGTGTCGCCCGACGATCCGGTGGCCATCAAGTGCGGCGACGTGCACATCACCTCGGGCAACATCGGCCGGCTTGGCGACAAGGTATCGGTGAAGATCAACAGGAATCTCAAGCGGCCGCGCATGACGCTGGCCGCCTTCGAGCGGGCGGTTCAGAAGGAGATGCAGAACACATGACCTCCGGCCTCAATCTCGGCGTGGCGATCGAGGTCGTCGTTGCCGTCCTTCTTGCGCTCACCATCGTTTATTGCGCCATCCTCAACCGCCGCCTGACGCGTCTCAGGGCCGACGAGGAGGTGCTGCGCGCCACCATTTCCGAGCTGATCACCGCCACCGAGATCGCCGAGCGGGCCATCCTCGGCCTGAAGGCGACCGCCTCCGAATGCGAGCGGGCGCTGGGCGGCCGCATGCTGGCCGCCGAGACGCTGCTCGGCGACCTCGACCAGCGGCTCACCGCCGGCAACGAGATCGTCAAGCGGATCGGCGCCATCGTCGGCGCGGCGCGGAACGGCGCGATGACGCCGATGGTCGAGGCCGAGCCGGAGCCGGCGCGCGAAAGCACGGCGCGCAATCTCAAGGCGGCGGCCGAGGCGGCGGCGGAGCGTCTGTCGGCGCTGAGGCGCGGCAAGCGGGAGGCCGCTGCGTGAACAGGATCCGCCTGCTCCCGCTGGTGCTGATCGCCGTCACGGCCTTGCTCGCCGTGAAGGTGCTCGGCTTCGTGATGGGAGTGGAGCCTTTCGCCGTCGGTCCGCAGCCGGCGGTCGCCTCCGGCGGCGAGGCGGAAGGCCATGGCGAGGTGGCGGCCGATCCGAGCCCCACCGCCGACACGTCGGCGGTCGACCGACTGACGGCGCCCGTCGATCTGGCCGGCGAATACAAGAAGTTGAAGGCCGAACAGGAGAAGGACGCTGCCGGGCACGGTGGCGGCCATGGCGAGGCGCCGGCCGAAGGGCATGGCGAGGCGCCGGCGGCCGACGCGCACGGCGAGCCGGCTCCCGCCGCGGAAACGCCGGCCGAGGGCGCGCCTCCGGCCGCGGAAACGCCGGCCGCCGACGGCCACAGTGACGCTCCGGCGGCCGACGACGCTCATGGCGAGGCGCCGGCGACCTCCGGTGGAGATGCTGTCGCTCCGGCCGAGGGTGCCGCTCCGGCCGACGAAAAGCCGGCTGCCGACGCGCATGGAGAGGCCGCGCCAGCCACTGACGCGCATGGAGAGGCCGCGCCAGCCACTGACGCGCATGGAGAGGCCAAGCCGGCCGCGGATGCGCATGGAGAGGCCAAGCCGGCCGATGGCGGGCACGGCGGCGACGCGCATGGTGCCAAGGGCAAGAGCGACGTCTACACCGAGCGGCCGAAGGAATACTCGCCGCCAATCGGCTCGTCGGAGCGTGCCATCCTGGAGGGTCTCGCCACCCGGCGCGACGATCTCGACAAGCGCGAACACGATCTGGACCTGCGGGCCAAGCTGCTGGAGGCGGCGGAAAAGCGCCTCTCCGATCGTTTGAACCAGTTGCAGTCGATCGAGACGCAGCTCGGCAGCGGCACTGCCAACGCGCCGGCCGCACCGGTGGCGGCGCCGGCCGGCGGTCAAGCGGCGGGCAGCGGTCAGGCGGCGGCCGGCGGGGCACCGGCGGCCATGGACGACAAGCTGGCGGCGCTGGTATCGCTCTACGAGAGCATGAAGCCGAAGGCCGCCGCCGCCGTGTTCGACAAGCTCGACGGCGGCACGCTGCTCGAACTGGCTGAGCACATGAACCCGCGCAAGCTGTCGCCGATCGTCGCCGCCATGGATCCGGACAAGGCCAGCCGCATCACCAACATGATGATCGGCGCCCGCGAGGCGCAGAAGCGCGTGGTCGTCCAGGTCGAGCAGACGACGCCCGTCGCCGATCCGACCCCGTCGCCGGGCGAGACGGCGCCGACCGACGCCTCGCAACTGCCGCAGATCATGCCGGCGCCCTCCGGCCACTGAGGCCGGTGTCCGGCCGGTATTTTCCCGGTGATCCGCTGGTTTCGCGAGATGAAGTAACCGCACATTAAGCGCGCGCGCCCTAGGATTCCGGGAGCGCCGGCGTATCCCGGCGCGCTCGGGGTGTGTTCATGCGTTGTGCCCGGTTGGTCCGCGAGGCCGCGTTGCGTATCCGGTCGTCGGCCCGTCTGGCGGCCGTCGCCCTGGCGCTGTGCCTCGTCGCGGCCGGTACCACGGGCGTGGTCCGGGCCGAGCAGGCGGCCGAGCCGGTGAAGGTCGACTACGAGGCCCGGTCGAATTTCGGCCGCATGGTGCTGACCTTCCCCAACCTCAACCTGCTGCCGCCGCACAAGGTGACGTCGGACAGCGGCGTGCTGGTCATCCAGTTCGACCAGCCGGTCGCCCTCAACGCCGAGGCGGCCGTGGTGCGCCTGGCCAATTATGTGCTGATCGTGCGCACCGACCCCGACAGCCTCGGCGTGCGCATGGCGCTGGCCCGCTCGGTCAAGATCAACGTCATGGAGGCGGGGCCGCAGCTGTTCGTCGATTTCCTGCCCGGCACCTGGAAGGGCGAGCCGCCGCGCCTGCCCGACCAGGTGGTGGCCGACCTCGCCAAGAAGGCCGACGAGATGGCCAAGGTGGCGGCCGAGGCGCAACGGATGATCGCCGAGACCGAAAAGCCGATCCGCCTCGACGTGTCGGCGGCGCGGGCGCCGACCTTCAGTCGCCTGACCTTCAAGTGGAACGTGCCGTTCGAGGTGGATTTCCGCCGCACCGACCTCGGCGTCGACCTCAAGTTCAACCGCGTGGCCACGCCGGACATCGTGGCGATCCGTGCCGATCCGCCGCCCTTCGTCAACGACATCACCGCCGAGCAGGGCGAGGGTGGCCTGGTCGTTCACATACTGGCCGACAACGTCGCCGACGTGCGCGCCTACAAGGACGGCGACAGCTACGTGGTCGACGTGCGCGGCCCGGACAATCCGGCCGCCATGACGCCGCTCGACCGCGCCCTGCAGGCGGCCGTCGCGCCGCTGCCGGCGGTTCCTCCCGGCGCCAAGCAGGCGGTGAGCGCCGGCGGCGCCGACTCTTCGGCCCATGGCGAGCCGCCGGCCGCCGCCGATGCCGTTGCCCCGACCCATGACGAGGCGCCGGCCGCCGCGGTCGAGCACGCCGCGGCCGCATCGGCTCCGGCCGATCAATCCGCGCCGCCGCCCACCGAGATCGCAGCTTCCGAGCAGCCGGCCCCCGAGCAGCCGGCCCTTGAACAGCCGGCAGCCGCGCCGCCGGCCGACGCGCCGGCGCGACCGGTGATCATCGCCGCGCCGGACAAGCCACGCGAGGACATCGCCGAGCTGCCGGAGAACGCCGTGGCGCGGGCGCTGGTCGATGGCGTCATCCGCGTCGAGTCCGAGCGCGTCGGACAGGCCGTGCACATCACCTTTCCCTACAAGAAGGAGGTCGGCGCGGCGCTGTTCATGCGCGACAACACGCTTTGGATGGTGTTCGACGACGCGGCGCCGATCGACGCCGCCACGTTGCAGGACGCCTTCGTCGGTTTCGCCCGTAGCATCGAGCCGACGACGCTCGACGGCGCCCAGCTGATCCGCATCGAGATGACCGAGCGCTTCGTGTCGACGCTGAGCCCGGACGGCCCGAAATGGGTGATGACGATCGGCGAGCTGGTCACCGATCCGACAAGGCCGCTGTCGATCGGTCGGCAGGTGCATCCCGACGGCAGCAAATCGCTCGACATTCCCTTCGGCCCGGTGTCGCGCATCCACCGGCTGACCGACCCGCAGAGCGGCGACGCCGTCATCGTGGTGACCGGCAAGGGGCAGGCGCGCGGCCTTGTCAAGCCGCACGGCTTCACCGAGTTCGACGCGCTCGCCTCGATCCACGGCATCGCCGTGGTGCCGAAGGTCGACGATCTCGCGGTCACCTCCGACGGTATCCTGGTGTCGATCACCCGGCCGGGCGGCCTCGCGGTGTCGACCTTCGCCGAGGAGAAGAAGGCGACGCTGTTCGACCTGCCGGCGGCGCTTGGCTCGTCGGTGGCGCGCAAGGCCGCCTTCATCGACTTCGGCGATGCCCGCGACCTCAATCCGGCCGGCTACTGGGCCGGCCGCCACAAGCTGATGACCGCCATCACCCAGGCGCGCGAGATGCCCGAGCGCATCGACGGCTGGTACAAGACGGCGACTTTCGCACTCGCCGAGGGCCTCGGGCCAGAAACCACCGGCGTGCTCGATCTCATCGGCAAGCTGGCGCCGGAGGAGACGGCGTCGAGCCGCATGGCGGCGCTACGGGCCGGCGGCGAATTCTTCACCTACCGACCCGAGCAGACGCTGAAGCTGCTTGATCGGCGCGAGTTCGACGGCAGCCCCGATGCGGCGGTATGGAAGGCAATGGCGCTCTCCGACCTCGGCCGCCACGACGAGGCGGCGGCCGAATTCGCCAAGGGCGATCCGGTGATCGGCAGCTTTCCGCCGGTGATCCAGCGCCGCTACGCGCTGAGCCATATCGCCTCGGCGATCGACCTCAAGGACTATACCACGGCGCGCGATCTTCTGGCGCGGCTCGATCCGACCAGTCTCAGCATCGACGAGCGGGCGCGACTCGACCTTCTCAACGCTCTGGCGCGCGACGCGGCCGGCCACGCCATGGACGCGGTGGCGCTGCTCTCCAACATCGTGCGCGAGCGGCAGGGGCCGGTCGCCGCCGAGGCTACCTACCGGCTGGTGCAGCTCCAGCGGCGCGAGGGCCTGATCACCCTCGACCAGGGAATCGACCGGCTGGAGCAACTGGCCGTCTCCTGGCGCGGCGACGAACTGGAGCTGAAGACGCTGCGTCTGCTCGGTCAGTATGCCATCGAGCGCGGCAACTACCGCCGCGCCTTCGAGGTGATGCGGGTCGCCGAGCAGGTCAATCCCAAGTCGACCACCTCGCGGCAGATGACCGAGGAGATGCAGTCGGCCTTCTCGCAGATCTTCCTCGATAAGAAGAACTCCGATCTCAGCCCGGTGCAGGCGCTGTCGCTCTATTACGACTATCGCGAGCTGACGCCGAGCGGCCGGCGCGGCGACGCCATGGTGCGCAAGCTGGCCGACCGCCTCGTCGACGTCGACCTGCTGCCGCAGGCGGCGGCGTTGCTGGACTATCAGGTGAAGAACCGGCTGCGCGGCGCGGCGCGTGCCCAGGTGGCCGCCGATCTGGCGCTGGTCCACCTGCTCGACCACCGGCCCGACAAGGCGCTGTTCACGCTGTCGACCACCCGGCAGGCGTCGCTGCCGGTGGCGATCGAACGGCAGCGGCGTACCGTCGAGGCCAAGGCCCTCGCCGAATCGGGCAATCCCGACGGTGCGCTCGAGGTGCTGCAGCCGCTCGACGGTGTCGAGGTCGCCCGCCTCAGGGCCGACATCCTGTGGTCGGCCAATCGCTACGCCGAGGCCGGCACCTCCTACGAGCGCATGCTTGGCGCCCGCTGGACCGACGCGTTGCCGCTCAGCGACAGCGAGCAACTGGCCGTGCTGAAGGCCGGCATCGCCTACACGCTGTCCGGCGACCGGATGAGCGTCGACCGGCTCCGCTCCAAGTATGCGCAGAAGATGGCGCCGACTGCCAACGGCTCGGCTTTCGACGCGGTGACCGGGCCGATCGTGGCGAGCGGCAGCGATTTCCAGAGTATTGTCAAGTCGATCGCCGATGCTGACACTATGAAGAATTTCCTCGCCGACTACCGGAAGCGCTATCTCGACATCGAGGCCGCCGACAAGCCGGACATGATCCTGCCCGCCGAGGGAGCGGCCGCGCCGAAGGCGCCCGATTCCAGCGCCGCCGCCGAGGCGGCCGGCCTGCCGAAGGCCGGATAGGGGCGCTTGAGCCTACTCAGGTGGCGTAGCTGCGCACCAGACTGCCGGCCAACAGCGCCCAGCCGTCGACCAGCACGAAGAAGATCAGCTTGAAGGGCAGCGACACCACCACCGGCGGCAGCATCATCATGCCCATGGCCATCAGGATCGACGACACCACCATGTCGATGATCAGGAAGGGCAGGTAGATCAGGAAGCCGATCTCGAAGGCGCGGCGCAGCTCGGAAATCATGAAGGCCGGGATGATGATGCGCGTCTCGAGGTCAGCCTGGCTTTCCGGCTGCGGCTGGTTGGCGAGATCGACGAACAGGCGGAGGTCCACCTCGCGGGTATGCGCCAGCATGAAGGCGCGCATCGGCTGCATCGTCCGGGTGAAGCCCTCGGTCAGGTCGATCTGGTTGTTGACCACCGGCTCGATGCCGTTGGTGTAGGCCTCCTGGAAGGTCGGGGCCATGATGAAGGCGGTGAGGAACAGCGCCAGCGACACCATCACCGCGTTGGGCGGCGCCGACTGCAGGCCGATGGCCGAGCGCAGCAGCGACAGCACCACGACGATGCGCGTGAACGACGTCATCATCACGACGATCGACGGGGCGAGGCTGAGAACGGTGAGCAGGCCGACCAACTGCACGGCGCGCTCGGTCAGCGTCGATCCCTGGCCGAGCGAGATGCTGACGTCCTGGGCAAGGGCGAGCCCGGTCGACAGGCCGAACCAGAGGAGGCCGAGCAGCAGCGGACAGAGAAGCGCGACGATCAGCCGCAGGCCGGAACGCCGACACGGCGCCGGGGGCGTCGTCCGTCCCTGGTCCGTTGCCTGATCCGTCGTGGTGTCGTCCGTCGCCATCGCGCCCTTCCGGGAAAACCGGACGCGAATCATCCGGCTTGCCGCGACACTGTCGCCCCGGCGGGCAGGCCGCTCAAGGCGGCGGCCGGCGAAAGCGGGCGAGGGCTCAGCGTTTTCCCTTGGAATCACCGGCCAGCTCGTCGAGCAGGCGGGCCATCTCGTTCTCCAGCGAGGAGAAGTCGGCGCCGCTCTTGGGATCGCCTTCCGGCGGTTCGGCCGCCAAGTCGGCGGGGCGGGGCGCCAGCGGCTCCGGCGCGGCGACGGGCTCGGGCGGCGGTTCGACGGCGCGCGGCTCGACGACCGGAGGACGGACCGGCGGGCGCTGCTGCGTCACCGGCTCGCGCGGCGCGATGGGTTCACGCGGCGCCACCGGCTCGCGGGTCGGCGCGGGCTCGCGCTGGACGAGCGGCTCGCGCGCCACGACGGGCTCGCGGGGCACGATCGGCCGCGCCGGCTGGGCGGTGCGCGGCCGCAGCCAGGCCGAGGCGGCGGGCACCACCGGGCGGGCCGGCTCGGGCCTCGGCGCCGGCTCCGCGACGGGCGGTGCAACCGGTTCCGGAGGCGGGGCGGCGGCCTCGATCTTCATGTCCTCGATCTCGCTCTTCAGCGCCTCGTCGAGTTGGCGGGCGAGATCCTCGAAGCCGGGGCCATCATCGGACAGAGTCGGCTCGTTGGCGGGAAGCGGGCGGGCCGGCTCGGCCCGACGCTCGATCCTGGGCGTCTCGGCGGCCGGCTCGTCCAGCTCGGGAACGATGGCCGAGATCGGCGCCACCGTCGGCTCGACGCGATGGGCTTCCGGCGGAATGTAAGGCGAAGCCGGCTTGGGCGGAACGCGGTTGAGACGGGCCTGGATCGACGTTGCCTTGGGGTGCTCGCCGGCGACATGCGAGGGGAAGGCGGGGCGGGCCGGCTCGACAGCCGGGGCCGGCCGGGGGGCGGGTGCCGGGCGGGCGGCGACGGCCGGGGCTTCCGCCGTCGCGGCGGGCGTCTCGATGGCCGGCGTCTCGACCTCATCGACGGCGGGCGTCGGCGCCGGGCGCGCCGCCCGGCCGAGGCTGCCGACCGGCACGCCGCGGATGATGGTCGGCTCGACGACGAGGTCGTTGCCGCCGCCGACCAGAATCAGATGCTCGACGTTGTCGCGCCGCACGAGCAGGAGACGGCGACGCTGGTCGAGGGCGACCTGCTCGACGACGGTCAGCCGGTTGTGGCGGCTCCGGCCGATCGACAGCTGCCCGCCGACGGCGTAGTTCCGGAGAACCCAGCGGAGCAGCAGCAGCAGTCCGATCACCACCGCGAGGGCTACGGCATAGCGCACGACGGTTGCCCCCGTGGTGCCGAACCAAGTTACCAGCAATTCCTGCATTTCACTTCTTCCACTCAAGACCTGTTTCGTTGAAGGCGCCGGTTGATCAGGCCGATTGTCCATTTATCTCGAAATGGGAAATTATTCGGAAACTTCTCTCGCCACCGTTGCTCCGTCCGTCGCCCGGCCGGCAAGCCGGCCGGCACCGCCGTCCACCGGCCGTTGCAGAACGCAACCATAAGCCCTTTCGACACTTTTTCCCAGCTATCAGCCAAATCGGGCGTTTTTCAAGTCTCCATGCGGGCCGGCAAAAGAATTGTTAACCATTCATTAACCAGACGGCCGGCAAATATTGCCTATCGTCTTCTAGCCGCGAATCCTTGGCAGGCATCGCGGTTTTTCGGGCACCGTCCTTCCGGCGATGCCCCAGGCGGTCGATTGGCCGCCGCTTCCGTGAGTTCTTCGATGTCGATGACCGATCTGCCGGTTCTGCAGGCCCTCAAGGGCAAGCTGCGTTTCCACGAGGCGCGTCAGAAGGTGCTGGCCGAGAACGTCGCCAACGCCGAGACGCCCGGCTATGCGGCGCGCGACATCAAGGCCCCCGACTTCTTCCGCGTGGCGGTGGAGGGCTCCGGCGAAGGCGGCGTCGCCACGGCGGTGACCAGCCCGATGCACATCGCCGCGCCGGCGATCGGCAATGGCACGCCCTACCGGACGCAGAGGGTCGACGGCTACGAGGTGACGCCGGACGGCAACGCGGTGTCGCTCGAAGACCAGATGATGAAGGTCACCAGCAACCAGATGGACTACCAGACGGTGACCTCGCTCTACCAGCGCAGCCTCGGTCTCCTGAAGACCGCCGTCGGAAAGAAGTGAGGGTTATCATGGATTTCCTCAAGACACTGATGATCTCCTCGGCCGGCCTCAAGGTGCAGACCGGCCGCATGCGCATCATCGCCGAGAACGTCGCCAACGCCGATTCGGTGGCGTCGACGCCGGGTGGCGATCCCTACCGCCGCCAGATCCCCACCGTCACCTCCAAGTTCGACAAGGAGCTGGGGGCGGAGATGGTGCGGCTTGGCCAGGTGGTGCCCGACCGCTCGGACTTCGAGCTGAAATACGAGCCGAACAGCCCGGCCGCCGACGCCAGCGGCAACGTCAAGTATCCCAACGTGTCGCCGCTCATCGAGATGGTCGACATGCAGAGCGCTCAGCGCACCTATGAGGCCAACCTCAACGTGGTCTCCTCGACGCGCAGCATGCTCCAGAAGACCATCGACATCCTGCGCGGCTGAGCGCGCACTGAAGGAGGAACCCCATCATGGCGCTCACCACCACCGCGCTCAACGCCAGTCATGTGTACGGCGCCATGTCGAAGCTGGCGAATCGCGGCCAGGCGGGGCAGTCTGGCGAGACGGCCGGACTGGCCGCCGGGACGTCGTCGTCGGACTTCGGCGCCATGTTGCGCGACCAGGTGCGTGACGTGGTCGACCAGGGCAATGCCTCGGAGGCCAAGCAGGCGAGCTACATGGCCGGCAAGGGCAACATCATCGACGTCGTCACGGCCGTGTCGGAAGCCGAGGTGGCGCTCGACACCATGGTGTCGGTGCGCGACAAGGTGATCTCGGCCTACGAGGAAATCATGCGCATGGCGATCTGACGCCGGCGCCGGTGCGGGAGCGGACGGGAATGGATGGCGCTGAGGTTCTCGACCTGGCCCGGACCGCCATCTGGGTGACCATCAAGATCGCCGCGCCGGTGATGCTCGCCGGTCTGGCGGTGGGCTTTCTGGTGTCGCTGTTCCAGGCGCTGACCCAGATCCAGGAACAGACGCTGGCCTTCATCCCGAAGATCCTGTCCATCTTCATCGTGCTGATGCTGACGCTGCCGTTCATGGCCGACTCGCTCAACAGCTTCATGTCGACGCTCGCCGAATGGATCGTCCGGGGATGACCATCCGCATCCTCCCCGAGGTGACGGTACTGTTCCTGATGCTGTTCGCGCGCATCGGCGCGCTGTGCATGCTGATGCCGGGCATCGGCGAGCAGACCATCTCGGCGCGCGTCCGCCTGACCTTCGCGCTGCTGCTCACCGCCGTGTTCTATCCCGTCCTCTCCAACCGCCTGCCGGCCGGCCTCGCCAACGACATGAACCGGCTGATCTTCGCGCTGATCGCCGAGGTGATCATCGGCGTCGCCATCGGCCTCACCGCCCGCCTCCTGATGAGCGTGGTGCAGACCGCCGGCACGGCCATCGCATCCGACATCGGCCTCGGCTTCGCCCAGAGCGTCGACCCCACCATGGGCCAGCAGGGCGCCATCATCTCGTCCTTCCTGTCGGTGACCGGCATGACCGTCATCTTCGTCACCGACCTGCATCACGTGGCGCTGGCCGGCATCGCCGGCAGCTACACCATGTTTCCGCCCGGCGAGATGGTGCCGGTCGGCGACTTCAAGGACGCCGCCATCCTGACCATCGCCGAATCCTTCAAGACGGCGTTGCAGATCGCCGCGCCGTTCCTGGTGTTCGCGCTCGTCTACAATCTCGGCCTCGGCGTGCTACAGAAGCTGATGCCGCAGTTCCAGGTGTATTTCCTGGCGATGCCGCTGACCATCATGATCGGCCTCGCCATCTTCGCCTCGCTGATCGTCACCATCATCGGCCTCTACCGGTCCTTCCTGGAGACCGGTCTGATGCGCCTCGTTCCGGGTTGAGGTGCCGCCATGGCCGGTCCGGACGACGACAGCGACAAGACAGAAGAACCAACACAACGAAAACTCGAGCAGGCGCACGAGCAGGGCGACGTCATCAAGAGCATGGAGGTGAGCACGTTCTTCGGGCTCGTCGCCGTGACCGCGGTCATCGGGCTCACCGGCTCGGGAATGACCGGCGCGCTGCTGCCGCCGCTCCGCGGCATCTTCGAGCATGCGGCCGAGATCGCCGTCGATGGCGGTGGCTTGCGCCGGCTGTACCTGACGTTGGTCGGCGGCTTCCTGCTGGCGCTCGCCTTCCCGCTGCTGCTGGTGGCGCTCGGCGCCATCGTCGGCAACCTCGCCCAGCACCGCATGGTGTTCTCCTGGAAGTCGCTGGAGCCGAAGCTCAACAAGGTGTCGCCGCTGGCCGGCCTGAAGCGGCTGTTCTCGCCGGAAAGTCTCGCCAACTTCGTCAAGGGCCTGATCAAGGTGGCGGTGCTCGGCACGGTGATGACCATGGTGCTGTGGCCCGAGCGCGACCGGCTCGACGCTCTCGTCACCATCGACATCGCCCGCACGCTGACGGTGGCCAGATCGCTGGCGCTCAGGATGCTCGGCTTCATGCTGGCGCTGATGTTCCTGATCGCCGCCGCCGACTATTTCTGGGCCCGCTTCCGCTATATGCACCGCCAGCGCATGTCGCTGCAGGAGGTCAAGGACGAGCACAAGCAGACCGAGGGCGATCCGCACGTCAAGGGCCGCATCCGCTCGCTGCGCATGCAGCGGGCGCGCCAGCGCATGATGCAGAAGGTGCCGGAGGCGACGGTGGTGGTCACCAACCCCACCCACTATGCCGTCGCCCTCAAGTATGACGACAGCACGCCGGCGCCGATCTGCGTCGCCAAGGGCGTCGACGAGGTGGCGCTGCGCATCCGCGAGATGGCCAAGGCGTCCGACGTGCCGGTGGTCGAGAACCCGCCGCTCGCCCGCGCCCTCTACGCCAGCGTCGACCTCGACGAGGCCATTCCCGAGCAGCACTACAAGGCGGTGGCGCAGGTGGTGGGCTACGTCATGAACCTCAAGAAAAAGGCCAGCTGGCGCTCCTGAGGTGGTGCCAAGGCTGCGAACGGACGGCAAAAGCCGGTATATCGACACTGGGGAGGCGAAAAGGCGCAAGTCGGCGTTTGCCTCGCCATGGCCGATTGCTAAAGATCATGGCATGAACAGACGATTCCCGGCCGGCGGGCGGCGTGCTGCCGCGTGGCGCCGGTGGGCGGGCAGGGCAAGAGCAGCATGAACGAGACCGAGCCGTCGGCACCTTCCGTCGAAACGCCGATCGTCGACCGCTCCGAGCGCGGCGGCAACGTTGGGCTGGTGATCGCGCTGGCGCTGGCGCTGGTGGCCGCCGCCGCCGTGTTCGCCGTGCTCGACCGGGCGGCCGCCGAGCCCTATGTGCTCGGCCTGCTCGGCCTCTTGGCGGTGATCGGCGTGTTCTCGCTGTTCGCCATCGCCATCGGCCTGGTGCGCCTGTCGTCGCGCAACGACGGCCAGATGCAGCTCGCCAAGCGCTTCCTCGACACCATGACCGACGGCGTCTGCGTCACCGACGGCGACGGCCGCATCGTCTACGCCAACGCCACCTACGGCCGGCTGATCCGCGCCGAGGCGGCCGCCGACGTCCGCACCGTCGAGCGGGTGTTTTCGGGGGACCCGGACACCGCCGACGTCATCTTCCGCCTGGCGCAGGCCTCGCGCGAGGGACGGCGGGCCACCGAGGAACTGCGCGTCGCCCATCCGCTCGGCCGCATCGACGGGCCGGCCCGTTGGTATCGCATCCGCGTGCGGCCGCTGACCGGGCTCAGCCTGCCGCTCAACGTCTGGCAGGTGGCCGACATCACCCGCGATCGCGACGAGCAGGAGAACAGCTTCCAGGCGCTGCAGCGGGCGGTGAATTTCCTCGACCATGCGCCGGCCGGCTTCCTGTCCGCCAACGCGCTCGGCCGCGTCGTCTACATGAACGCCACGCTGACCGACTGGCTCGGCTACGACCTCGCCGAGTTCGAGGCCGGCGCCATGCCGCTGAAGGAGATCGTGGCCGGCGACGGCGTGGCGCTGCTCGACGGCATCCGCGGCGCCTCCGGCGAGGTGAAGACCGGCATCGTCGATCTCGACATGATGAAGCGCAACGGCCAGATCCTGCCGGTGCGCATCATCCACCGCGTGCCGGTGGGCAGCGACGGCGCCGTGGGCGACAGCCGCACGCTGGTGTTGAACCGTTCGCCCGGCGAGGACATCTCCGAGTCGCTGCGCGCCGCCGAGGTGCGCTTCACCCGCTTCTTCAACAACACGCCGGTCGCCATCGCCTCGATCGACAAGGAGGGCCGTATCGGCCGCAACAACGCGCCGTTCATGCGGCTGTTCGGCGCCTCGATCCGGCCGGACGCCACGGCGCCGCGCGGCCGCCTGACCGACGTGGTGGCCGAGCGCGACCGCAAGGCGATCTCCGAGGCGATCGTCTCGGCGGTGAACGGCCAGGGCAACATTTCCGGCATCGACGTGTCGCTGGCCGGCGACGGCGACCGTTCGGCCCGTTTCTACGTCTCCACCGTCGAGGAGGGAGCCGGCGACGGCGAGGTGGCGGTCGTCTACGCGCTGGAGACCACCGAGCAGCGGGCGCTGGAGGCGCAGTTCGCGCAAGGCCAGAAGATGCAGGCGGTGGGCCAACTGGCCGGTGGCGTGGCGCACGACTTCAACAACGTGCTCACCGCCATCATCGGCTTCTCCGACCTCCTGCTCAACAACCACCGGCCGACCGATCCGTCCTTCCAGGACATCATGAACATCAAGCAGAACGCCAACCGCGCCGCCGGTCTCGTCCGGCAGCTGCTGGCGTTCTCGCGACGCCAGACGCTGCGGCCGCAGGTGCTGGTGCTATCCGATGTGCTGGCCGAGCTGTCCAACCTCCTCAGCCGCCTGCTCGGCGAGAAGGTGCAGCTGAAGGTGGTCAACGGCCGCGACGTCTGGCCGGTGATGGCCGACCTCAACCAGCTCGAGCAGGTGATCATCAACCTCGCCGTCAACGCCCGCGATGCCATGACGCGAGCCGGCAAGCTGGAGATCCGCACCTCCAACGTCACGGTGGCCGACTGCGCCGCCTACACGTTCAAGGGCATGCCGGCCGCCGAGTACGTCCACATCGAGGTGGAGGACACCGGGTCGGGCATGACGCCGGAGATCATGGAGAAGATCTTCGATCCGTTCTTCTCCACCAAGGAGGTGGGCAAGGGCACCGGCCTCGGCCTCTCCACCGTCTACGGCATCATCAAGCAGACCGGCGGCTACATCTATCCGGTGTCGGAGGTGGGGGTGGGCACCACCTTCCACATCTTCCTGCCGCGCCACGAGGCGGCGGCCGAGACGGCGCCGAAGAAGAACGTCGAGGCGACGCCGATGGCCGACCTCACCGGCACCGCCTCCATCCTGCTGGTCGAGGACGAGGAGGCGGTGCGTGCCTTCGCCGCCCGGGCGCTGATCTCGCGCGGCTACACCGTCCACGAGGCGTCGACCGGCGCCGAGGCGCTGGAGGTGATGGAGGAGGCCGGCGGCAAGATCGACCTCGTAGTGTCCGACGTGGTGATGCCGGAGATGGACGGGCCGACGCTGCTCAGGGAACTCCGCAAGACGCGGCCCGACCTCAAGATCATCTTCGTCTCGGGCTATGCCGAGGACGCCTTCAAGAAGAACCTGCCGGAGAACGAGCAGTTCAACTTCCTGCCCAAGCCCTTCTCGCTGAAGCAGCTGGCGACGACGGTGAAGGAGACGCTGGCCGAATAGGCGAGCGAACGATCGGGCGGGGCATCTCCATGCGGCGGACCCGGAATCGACGTCGATTTCCGGCTGCCCACATGGATGCCTGTCGAGGCCGGCGGCCGGGTTCTCGGGGGCTTCCCCGGATATGTGCCGCGACGCCTTTTTGGCCCGAGGTGGTCTGCCGTCGCAGACCATGACGGTTAGTTATATGCATAAATCATATACATAAGTGTCATCCTCCGCGCAGGCGGAGGATCTTGGACAGAACGGGCAGGGGACGGATATCACACCCTGCCAGGGCAGCAAGGACGTTGGCGTTGCCGCAAGTGGCGACCGGGATCGGCGGGACCGGCCCCGGTCGACGGATCAGGCCTTCAAAGCTCTGGCGATGTCGGCGGCAAGACTGGCGTTGTTCATGACCAGGGCGATGTTGGTCTTGAGCGACGAGCCGGCGGTGCGCTCGAACATGTCGGCGAGCAGGTAGGGCGTCACTTCCTTGGCCGAGATGCCGGCCGCCTTGGCCGAGGCGAGCGAGGCGGCGATGAAGCCCTGCATGCGGACGGCCGGGATTTCGTCGGTCTCCGGCACGGGGTTGGCGATTAGCATGCCGCCGCCGATGCCGATCAGTTCGCGCGCCTTTTGGAAGGCGGCGATCTCGGCCGCCGAATCGAGTCTCAGCGGCGCCTTCAGACCGGAGCCACGCGACCAGAAGGCCGGAAACTCGTCGGTGCGGTAGCCGACCACCGGCACGCCCTTGGTTTCCAGCACCTCCAGCGTCTTCGGCAGGTCGAGGATGGCCTTGGCGCCGGCGGCGACGACGATCACCGAGGTACGGCCGAGTTCCTCGAGGTCGGCGGAGATGTCGAAGCTCTCCTCGGCGCCCTGGTGGACGCCGCCGATACCGCCGGTGGCGAACACCTCAATGCCGGCGAGATGGGCCGAGATCATGGTGGCGGCGACGGTGGTCGAGCCCGGCCGGCCGGTGGCGAGCGCGAAGGCGATGTCGGCGCGCGACAGCTTCATGACGCCGGTCATGGTGCCGAGGCGGTCGAGCGTTTCGGCGTCGAGGCCGACACGGATCTTGCCTTCCAGCACGGCGATGGTAGCCGGCACGGCGCCGCGGCTGCGGATCTCCGCCTCGACGGCGCGCGCCGTCTCGACGTTGTCCGGATAGGGCATGCCGTGGGTGACGATGGTGGACTCGAGCGCGACGATCGGCTTGCCGTCGGTGATCGCGGCTTCGACTTCAGGCGAATGGACGAGTGGCAGGGATGCCATCATGCCTCCGAATGTGGCCGCACGACAGGGCCACGGAGCGGGCACGCGACGTCGGCGGCGGGTGATGGATCTCCGAGCCTGGCTTTATACGACGAGCCGGTGGCCTTGCGAAAGGGGGCAGGCGCGCTTCAGAGCGTCAAAAGCCGAATTTCATTATGTTCCAATGACATCGCCCCGGTCTTGCCGGGCTGTCTCCTGCCCGCCGCACCGCCTTTCCGCAGAACCGACGGCAAGGTGTCCCCTCGCTTCGGGAGGGTAACGGCATTTCCATCACGTCCGGCCGGAAGCGACTTCCCCTGATGGATGAGGCGTCTCTCGGGGCTGGGAGCCGTATCTCAGGCCGACACGACCGCGCAGGCAGGGAACACCGGCGGTTCGCCATGGTGTTCCGGCTGTCGGGCTTGTTTCGATCCGCTCTCGCGTGAGGATAACGCCAGCCGGCAGCCCGAAACGGCCACGCGCGCAAACTCAACCAGCGCCCTCGCATGGCGAGAGCCACTCCGGATAAGCCTACTCTCTCGTCCCATTCCTAGCTTCGATCCTCGCCTTTGGGGAGCGATGCAAATCTCCCTTCCGAGCGGCTGATAGGGGTTCCGTCCCCCAACAGGCGTGTATCTTGCCGGCCTCTCCTTTGTTTCGATCAATCGACCGCGATCCGCACACCTTTCTCCTATCCGGCCCCGATTGCCGCGGCCACCACCCTCTCCGGCAGTGCGCGCAGCGCGCCGGCGGTGGCCAACGCGGCGCGGGCCGCCGCCATGCCAACTCGAACGGCAGCGATCAGCGGCGCACCGGCCGACAGCGCCAGCAAAAGACCGGCTGTCTGGGCGTCGCCGACGCCGGTGACATCGACCACCTCGGTCGGCTCCGGAGCCAGTTCGGTGACGCGCCCGTCGTCCAGCACGGCGAGCGGCCTGGCGCCGCCGGTGACGATGGCCCGCCGGCCGCCGGCCGCCCTCAATCGTTCGGCCGCCTCCGCCGGCCGGCTCACCGCGCTGCCGACCAGCAACTCCGCCGATGGCAGGTTGCAGATGAACAGCGCGCCGGATTGAACCAGCGGCCTCAGGCGCGGCGCCTTGGCCCTGGATATGGCGTCCAGCACCAGATCCTCGCCATGAGCCTCGCTGAGGCGGGCAAGCTCGCCGGCCGCGAGGTTGGCGTCGGAGAACACCAGCGGATTGCCGTCCGTGGCGAGCGCGGCGGCCGGCAACGTAAAGCCATCGTAGAGCCCGAGGTCGGAGACGGCGGACACCAGTTCGCCGGCTCCGTCGTGGATGGCGAGATAGGTGCCGGTGCGGCCGGCCGCGTCCACCACCACCGCCGAGGCGTCGATGCCGGCGGCGTCGAGTTCGGCGACAAGCTCGCGGCCGGCGGCGTCGTCGCCGACCACCGACACGAATCGGCAGGGCGCCCCGGCGCGGCCGAGCAGCACCGCGACATTGCGCGCCACGCCGCCGGGACGGCGCGTCACAATGCCGGGACAGGAGGTCGCCGGCTCGTAGGCGCCGCTCGTCCGGCCGAGCACGTCCTGATGGCAGCCGCCGACCGCCAGCACCGGCCGGAAACCCTCGCCTCGATTCCCTGTTTTCAGTGCGGTTCTCCCCTGATGTCCGACGTCTCGATCCTCCCGGAACACGACGGGAACGAAATCAGAGTTGCTTTTTCCTGTCAAGGACATATATGGCTCTTGCAAAAGAGAACATATCATGTACATTGGCCGGGTGTTTGAAATGGCCGGCCGGGCGTGGAATAAGGAGCGGACCAGTGTCGCAGAATTCACTTCGCCTCGTGGAAGGAACCTCCATGGACAAGACCAAGGCGCTCGACGCCGCTCTGTCGCAGATCGAACGGGCCTTCGGCAAGGGCTCCATCATGCGTCTCGGCAAGGGGCAGGTGGTGGAAGTGGAGACGGTGCCGACCGGCTCGCTGGGGCTCGACATCGCGCTCGGTATCGGCGGCCTGCCCAAGGGGCGCATCGTCGAGATCTACGGTCCCGAATCGTCGGGCAAGACGACGTTGGCGCTGCACACGGTGGCGGAAGCCCAGAAGCGCGGCGGCGTCTGCGCCTTCATCGACGCCGAGCACGCCCTTGATCCGGTCTATGCCCGCAAGCTCGGCGTCAATCTCGACGAACTCCTGATCTCCCAGCCGGACGCCGGCGAGCAGGCGCTGGAGATCACCGACACGCTGGTGCGCTCGGGTGCCATCGACGTGCTGGTGGTCGACTCGGTGGCGGCCCTGACGCCGCGCGCCGAGCTTGAAGGCGAAATGGGCGACCAGCTGCCCGGCCTGCAAGCCCGCCTGATGAGCCAGGCGCTCAGGAAGCTCACCGCCTCGGTCTCGAAATCGAAGACCATGGTGATCTTCATCAACCAGATCCGCATGAAGATCGGCGTGATGTTCGGCAGCCCCGAGACCACCACCGGCGGCAATGCCCTCAAGTTCTACGCCTCGGTGCGTCTCGACATCCGCCGCATCGGCGCCCTCAAGAACCGCGAGGAGATCGTCGGCAACCAGACCCGCGTCAAGGTGGTCAAGAACAAGCTGGCGCCGCCGTTCCGCGAGGTGGAGTTCGATATTCTCTACGGCGAGGGCGTCTCCAAGGTGGGTGAACTGATCGACCTCGGCGTCAAGGCCGGCATCGTCGAGAAGTCCGGCGCCTGGTTCTCCTACAACAGCCAGCGGCTGGGGCAGGGACGCGAGAACGCCAAGCAGTTCCTGCGCGACAATGAAGCGCTGGCCGCCGAGATCGAGGCGGCGATCCGCCAGAACGCCGGCGTGATTGCCGACTCGATCCTGAAGGGCGCGCCCGAGGACGATGCCGAGGGAACCCCGCCCGACGCCGAGTGAACGGCGAGGCCGGCCTGATAATGCTAGGGGCGGCGGATGGAGGGAGAGGCCGTGCAGGCGCGCAATCCAAGTGACGTGCATGCGCCGGTCGCGGCCTACACCCATCAGATCGAGGTGGCGGCCGGCGCCCGCTGGCTGGTGCTGTCGGGACAGATCGGCATGCGGGTCGGCGGCACGCTGCCGGCCGACGCGATCGGGCAGATCGAGGTGGCGCTCGACAATCTCCGGTGCAATCTCGCCGCTGCCGGCATGGAGGTCGGCGACGTCGTCAAGCTGACCGTCTATCTGGTCGGCGATGTCGATGCGGCCCGGCGACGGGACGTGCTGACTGCCTTTTTCGGAGCGCATTGCCCCTGCATGACGCTTCTGCATGTCTCGGCACTGGCAACGCCGGCATTGTGGGTGGAGATCGACGCCTGGGCGGCCCGAGAGACGCCGGCCGATTGACCCGTCGCAGTGTCGGGCAGGGCGTCGGGCGGGCGATAAGCGGCCGGTGGGATGATCGCCGTCTTTCCGCTATCCCGCGCCGCTGGACAGCCGGCAAGCCGGCGGATAAATAACCCTTTGCCTTGCTGGACCCGATACCGTCGGCCGCCGGTCGGGCCTGCGCGTTCTCTTGTCGTGGCAGCCGGGTCTCCGGCCGACGCGGGGAGGCTGCCGCCGGCCACGGCGCACGGACCGAAGCCGGACGACGCAGGGCGCGCAACATCGGCGGAGCGCGAGCGCGGCCGATGCAAACGAGGTTCGGGCGGGGCGGCGGCAGGGAACGCGGCGTTCGCCCCAGCGAGGCAGGCAGATCGTCATGAACGGTGTGAACGAGATCAGGAAGACCTTCGTCGACTTTTTCGGCAGGAACGGTCACGAGGTGGTGTCGTCGAGCCCGCTGGTGCCACGCAACGATCCGACGCTGATGTTCACCAACGCCGGCATGGTGCAGTTCAAGAACGTCTTCACCGGCCTTGAGAAGCGGCCCTACAGCCGCGCCACCACCTCGCAGAAGTGTGTGCGGGCCGGCGGCAAGCACAACGACCTCGACAACGTCGGCTACACCGCCCGCCATCACACCTTCTTCGAGATGCTGGGCAACTTCTCGTTCGGCGATTATTTCAAGGACCGGGCGATCGAGCTGGCCTGGGACCTCGTCACCAAGGAGTTCGGGCTGCCGAAGGACCGGCTGCTGGTCACCGTTTATTCCGAGGACGAAGAGGCGGCAGTCTACTGGAAGAAGATCGCCGGTCTCTCCGACGACCGTATCATCCGCATCGCCACCTCGGACAATTTCTGGGCCATGGGTGACACCGGCCCCTGCGGCCCCTGCTCGGAGATTTTCTACGATCACGGCGACCATATCTGGGGCGGTCCTCCGGGCTCGGCCGAGGAGGACGGCGACCGCTTTATCGAGATCTGGAACCTCGTGTTCATGCAGTACGAGCAGATCTCCAAGGGCGAGCGCGTCAACCTGCCGCGGCCGTCGATCGACACCGGCATGGGGCTCGAACGCATCGCCGCCGTGCTGCAGGGCGTTCACAACAACTATGACATCGACCTGTTCCAGGCGTTGATCCGCGCTTCGGTGGAAGCGACCGGCGTGCCCGCCGAGGGCGACCGCCTCGCCTCGTACCGCGTCATCGCCGACCATCTGCGCGCATCGAGCTTCCTGGTGGCCGACGGCGTGCTGCCGTCCAACGAAGGTCGCGGCTACGTGCTGCGGCGCATCATGCGCCGGGCCATGCGTCACGCGCATCTGCTTGGGTCCGAGCAGCCGCTGCTGCATCGTCTGGTGCCGGCGCTGGTGCGCGAGATGGGTCAGGCCTATCCCGAGCTGGTGCGCGCCGAGGCGCTGATCACCGAGACGCTGAAGCTCGAGGAAAGCCGCTTCCGCCGCACGCTGGCGCGCGGCCTCGGCCTGCTCGACGAGGCAACCAGTGGCCTCGGTCAGGGCTCCAGCCTCGACGGCGAGACCGCCTTCAAGCTCTACGATACCTACGGCTTCCCGCTCGACCTGACGCAGGACGCGTTGAAGGCGCGGGGTATTGGCGTCGATACCGACGGCTTTGCCGCCGCCATGCAGCGGCAGAAGGCCGAGGCACGCGCCAACTGGGCCGGCTCGGGCGAAGCGGCCACCGAGACCGTCTGGTTCGGCCTCAGGGAGAAGGTTGGCGCCAGCGAGTTCCTCGGCTACGACACCGAGCAGGCCGAGGGCGTCATCGTGGCGCTGGTCAGGGACGGCAAGGAAGTTGCCGAACTCAAGGCCGGCGAGACGGGCTCGCTGATCGTTAACCAGACACCGTTCTACGGCGAATCCGGCGGTCAGGTTGGTGATACCGGTGCGATTTCCGGCACTGGCCTCCGCGTCAGGGTGACCGACGTCGTCAAGAAGGCCGACGGCCTCTTCGTGCATCAGGTGACGGTGGAGGAGGGCACGGTGAAGGTCGGCGACGCGGTCGAACTCACCGTCGACCACGCCCGCCGCTCGCACATCCGCGCCAACCATTCGGCGACGCATCTCCTGCACGCGGCGCTGCGCACCGTGCTCGGCAAGCACGCGGCGCAGAAGGGCTCGCTGGTAACGCCCGACCGGCTGCGCTTCGACTTCTCGCATCCCAAGCCGATGGACGAGACGGAGATCGCCGAGGTCAGCCGCCTTGCCAACGCCATCGTGCTGCAGGACGGCGCGGTGACGACGCGTCTGATGGGCCAGGAAGAGGCGATCGCCGAGGGTGCCATGGCGCTGTTCGGCGAGAAGTACGGCGATGAAGTGCGCGTGGTCACCATGGGCACTGCGCTCGAGGGCGACAAGGCCGGCGGGACCTATTCCACCGAGCTGTGCGGCGGTACGCATGTGTCGCGCACCGGCGAGATCGGTCTCGTCCACATCGTCGCTGAAAGCGCGGTGGCGGCCGGCGTGCGCCGCATCGAGGCGCTGACCGGCGACGGCGCTCGCGCTTATTTCGAGGACCAGGAAAAGACGGTGCGCAACGTCGCCCGCGAACTCAAGGTGCCGGTGGCCGACGTGGTCGACCGTGTGGCGACGCTGGTCGAGGAGCGGCGCAAGCTGGAGCGCGAGCTGGCCGATGTCAGGCGCAAGCTGGCCATGGGCGGCGGCGCGGCGACCGACGAGGCGACGGAGATCGCCGGCGTCAAGTTCCTGGGGCGGGTGGCCGAAGGCGTTAGCCCGAAGGATCTGAAGGGTCTCGTCGACGAGGGCAAGGCCAAGCTGGGCTCGGGCGTAGTGGCGCTGGTCGGCGTGTCGGAGGACGGCAAGGCGGGCGTGGTGGTCGGCGTCACGCCGGACCTGACGGGCCGCTTCTCGGCGGTCGATCTGGTGCGCGTGGCGTCGGAAGCGCTGGGCGGCAAGGGCGGCGGCGGCCGTCCCGACATGGCGCAGGCCGGCGGTCCCGACGGCGCCAAGGCGGCGGAAGCGCTGGCGGCGGTGAGAAAGGCGCTTGGCGGCTAAGGCCGGCAGGCAAAGCGGAAGCAATTTCGCCCGTCCGAGCGGCAGCTCGGGCGGGCGTTTTCGTTTATAATCCGGAGATCGCGTCAGATTTGTTCGATCTTGCGGGCGGTATCGTCGAGAAGCTCGGCCAGCGCGTCGATCTGCGACGGCGTCAGCGCGGCGGCATCCGTCTTCAGGCGGAGGGCGAGGCGCAGGTTCTCGACGGCGCGGATCAGTCGGGGGTCGCGGTCGGCCCGGCGATCGGAGCCGGCCTCGGCGAAGCGGGCCAGCACGGCGTCGATGACGGTGCGGTTCTCCTCGACGGTGGCGCGGCCGGCGTCGGTGGCGGCATAGAGCTTCTTGTTGCCCTCGGCGCTCATCACCTCGATCTGGCCGGTTTCCTCCAGCAGCGTCAGCGTCGGATAGATGACGCCGGCGCTCGGCGCATAGGCGCCGCCGGTGCGGTCTTCGATCTCCTTGATGATCTCGTAGCCGTGGCGCGGCTGTTCGACGATCAGCGCCAGCACGACGAGGCGCAGCACGCCGTTGTCGAAGAAGCGGCCGCGGCCGAACGGACCGCCGCGATGGCCGGGGCCGTGGCCAGGGCCATGACGATCGGGGCGCTCGCCCCGCTCACCCCACAAGGGGCGGCCGAAGGGACCGCGGCCGCCGGCGGCGCGGCGGTCGTCGCGATCATCGGCATGGTGATGGAAGGGAAACTTGTGATGCATGGTTATATCCTCGTTAGGTCGTGATGCATTTAGATATATCGAAAAGATAGCGAATTACAAGACGGATTTTTGAAGAAGCAGCATTTTTTGAGGATGGAGGCGCAAGCTATCCGTTCGTCGGACGGTGAGGTTCCAGATAACTAGTTGAAATAAAACGGCTTGTCGGAAAGCAGCGGAAGGCCGGTGAAGCGGCCGTCATCGATGGGCGGCCCTGTTGCACGAGCCGTGGTGGTGCGCAAGATCGGGTCGGCTATATCTGAACTGCCGCCGACAGGGGCGGGCAAGGAGGCAGGCGTGGACGGAGACACTACTATCGATGGCATGGCGGACGATGAGCGTCAGGCGGTGATTGCCCTCTGGGCGCGCTGCGGGCTGACGCGCCCCTGGAACGATCCCAGTGCCGACATCGATCTGGCACTGGCCACGGAGGCCGCCACCGTGCTGGTGGCGCGCGTCGGCGGGCGCCTTGTCGGCGCGGTGATGACCGGGCATGACGGCCATCGCGGCGCCATCTACTATCTCGGCGTCGATCCGGACTGCCGGCGCGGCGGCGTCGGCCGGGCGCTGGTGCGGGCGGCGGAGGACTGGTGCCGGTCGCGCGGCGCGCCGAAGGTCAACCTGCTGGTTCGAAATGAGAATCAGGCTGTCCTCGCCTTCTATGCCGCGCTGGGCTACCGGCCGACCGACTGCGTCTCGCTGTATCATATGCTCGACCCGGCACGCGCCGAACGCGAACAGGCGGAGAAGGCGGACTGGGCGGCGCGCACCTGACAATCGGCGGATTCGGTCGATCGACACTGGCGTGCCGGCCGGAGGTGATCGGAACGCCGTGGCGGCCGTGGCGGTGCGCGCCGAATTGTCGCCTCGATACCGGGATACTTGTGATTTCGACTAAAGTCTAATCGCGCGGCGTTTTCTCGCTAAGTCCTTGAATGCAACCCGATAGTCAACTCATCAATAGAATCGCCAAGCCGAAAATCTACAACTGGTACACCATGACCCCGTAGCACTACGGGTAAGTAGAACTGGACCGCGAACCATAATTTGAACATGATATGGTTTCTCGATGTCGAATTCGAGGGTCCGGCTGGTTCGTCACGATCCCGCGGCGGGGGAGGACGGTATCCCGGACTTCGGAGGCCGAAGCATGCTTGCGCTCGAGTTGGTGCTGGTGGTGATGGTGGCCGGCCTTGTCGTCGGAACGCGTTTCCGCGTACTGGCCATGGCGCCGCTGGCGCTGGCCGCCTGCGGCTGCGCCTTTCTCGAAGCCCTGACCATCGGTGCCTCGAGCGGACGCGCCGCGTTGCATGTCGCCGAGGCGGGGGTCGTCTTCGAGGCCGCTTACGCCTTTGGGGCCATGCTCGTTCATGGGCGGCTGCCTTTCCTGCCGGCGCGGTCGCAGGTCTGAAAACGGGGCGCCGTTTCGACAGCTATTTTTCCTTATGCTGACATAATTTGGCAGGTGGTCGTCGTAGTCCTGTTCCGTTGCAACGGTTCAAGGAGATGATCATGGCGACGCCCACCTATTACCTGCTGCATGTGGTCGATCCCGCGAGAAGCAGCGGTTTCTACGCCGAATTGTTCGGCCGTCCGCCGGTCGAAACGTCGCCGACCTTCGTGCTGTTCGTTCTCGACGGCGGCATCAAGGTCGGGCTGTGGTCGCGGGAGACGGTGGAGCCGGCGACCGGCGGCGCCCCCGGCGCGTTTGAAATCGGCATCGCGCTCGGCACACCGGCCGACGTCGACGCCTTCCATGCAAGCTGGCTGGCGCGCGGATTTCCGGTCCTGCAGCCGCCGACCGACATGGATTTCGGCCGCAGCTGCATGGTGACCGACCCGGATGGACACCGCATCCGCGTCTTTGCAATCAGCATGTGATTCCGGGAAGCGTCGGGAAGGCCGGTGATATTCTGCGTGCCGGTTGCTCATGCCGCTGATGCCAAGGGGGAATCAGCGCTGGTCTCAATGAGCGGATGCGTCGGCATCTCCGCGAATTGGTTTGAGAGGTGTCGACATCGGTGAAGCGGGCGCGCCGCTGCGGTCCGCCCCACGCGGTATCGGATTGTCGCGCTTTCGGTGGATGTGGCGCCCAATCGCGGCCCTTGCTGCTCGCGACCCGAACAAAGGTATTTCCCGCCGCTGCGGGAATCCGGCGTAATCCGGTACCCGACATGGACCCGTTCATCGGTCCGCAGGCGAACCGGCTTCCTCTCGCAGCTGCGTCTTGCAGCCATACGACACCCTCCGCCGGCGTCGTTGCCAGCGGGGTATCACCTATAGGTCTGCCGTCAAGCGGAGGACGTCAGCTGTTGTCTTCGGTGGGCGCCGGCGGGCCGTTCTTCTTGATCGACTCGATGGCGTTAATCGCCGAAGCCTTGGACTTGTAGCCCTCGGTCCAGAAGATCACTTCGCCATTGTACTTGAAATAGGCGACATACTCGTCGGCCTTGTTCTTCTTGATCTCGAACTTGTGCGCCACTTTCGAGCCTCCCCTTGATGGCTGACGCCCCGCTTCCACGGCGGCGGACCCGCGCCAAACTCCGGAACGGCGCCTTTCCCGCCGCCGGCGGCACGCGGAAAGAACGATCGGTCGATGTCGAGACTATTTTGAGATGCGCGAGCTGTCATCTTCAAACGACGGCCGCCGCGGCTGCTGCCGCTTATCCTTATGTCTAGTTTCAAGAAAAAGCGGCGGACCGTTGCCGATCCGCCGCCCGATACTCTTGTCGCTATCGCCCGATCACCACTTGGCCATTTCGGCTTCGAGGTTCTCGGCGACCTTCTCGAGGAAGCCGGTGGTGGAGAGCCACTTCTGGTCCGGCCCGATCAGCAGGGCGAGGTCTTTGGTCATGAAGCCGGCTTCCACGGTGTCGACGCAGACCTTCTCCAACGTGTCGGCGAACTTCGCCAGCTCGGCGTTGTCGTCGAGCTTGGCGCGGTGGGCGAGGCCGCGTGTCCAGGCGAAGATCGAGGCGATGGAGTTGGTCGAGGTCTCCTTGCCCTTCTGGTGCTCGCGATAGTGGCGGGTGACGGTGCCGTGGGCGGCCTCGGCTTCCACAGTCCTGCCATCCGGCGTCAGCAGCACCGAAGTCATCAGGCCGAGCGAGCCGAAGCCTTGCGCCACGGTGTCGGACTGCACGTCGCCGTCGTAGTTCTTGCAGGCCCAGATGTAGCCGCCCGACCACTTCAGGGCGGAGGCGACCATGTCGTCGATCAGGCGATGCTCGTAGGTGATGCCGAGCTTGTCGAATTCGGCCTTGAACTCGGTGTCGAACACCTCCTGGAAGATGTCCTTGAAGCGGCCGTCATAAGCCTTGAGGATGGTGTTCTTGGTCGACAGATAGACCGGCCACTTGCGCATGATGCCGTAGTTCATCGAGGCGCGGGCGAAATCGCGGATCGATTCGTCGAGGTTGTACATGGCGAGTGCCACGCCGGCGCCGGGCGACTTGAACACCTCCTTCTCGATCACCGCGCCGTCCTCGCCGACGAACTTGATGGTCAGCGTGCCCTTGCCGGGGAACTTGAAGTCGGTGGCGCGATACTGGTCGCCGAAGGCATGGCGGCCGACGACGATCGGCTGCGTCCAGCCGGGCACCAGGCGCGGCACGTTCTTGCAGATGATCGGCTCGCGGAAGATGACGCCGCCGAGGATGTTGCGGATGGTGCCGTTGGGCGACTTCCACATCTCCTTGAGGCCGAATTCCTTCACCCGCGCCTCGTCGGGCGTGATGGTGGCGCACTTGATGCCGACGCCGTGCTTCTTTATGGCGTTGGCGGCGTCAACCGTCACCTGGTCGGAGGTGGCGTCGCGGTTCTCGACGGAAAGGTCGTAATAGTCGATGTCGATGTCGAGATAGGGCAGGATCAGCTTGTCCTTGATCAACTGCCAGATGATGCGGGTCATCTCGTCGCCGTCGAGATCGACGACCGGGTTCGCAACCTTGATCTTCGCCATGTTGGGGTGACCTTCCGAACGTGTGGCCGGGCATTCTGCCGGTTCGCGCGCCTGCCGATTACGCAAACGCACGGATGCTCCGCCTGTAGCATGACGTCGCCGCCGAGGCCAGACCGGCCATGCAGCTTTTGGGCGAACGCTGACGTAAAGGGAAGGCGTCAGGAGGGAAGCGTCACCACCACCGGCCCGTTGCGGGTGGCGACGATGGTGTGCTCGAACTGCACGGTCGGCGCCGGCGGCTCGGAATAGAGCGTCCAGGCGTCGTCGCCGTCGTCGGCCCATTCGGCGCCCAGCGACAGGAAGGGCTCGACGGTGAAGACGAGGCCCTCGGTGATGACGCGCCGCTCGTGCGGGTCGGGCCAGGTGGCGATGTCGGTCGGCTCCTCGTGCAGCGCGCGGCCGACGCCATGGCTGCCGAGATTGCGCACCAGCGTGTAGCCGTTCTTGCGGGCGAAGGCGCCGACGGCGCGGCCGACGCCGGCCAGCGGCCGGCCGGGGGCAACGGCACCGATGCCGGCCCACATCGCCCGCCTGCCGTCGCGGCAGAGCCGGTCCAACCGGGCCGGGACGGGAGAGACGGCGAACGAGGCGCCGCTGTCGGCGAAGAAGCCGTCCTTCGAGGCGGAAACGTCGAGGTTGATCAGATCGCCGGCTTTCACCACCCGATCGCCGGGGATGCCGTGGGCGATCTCCTCGCTCACCGAGATGCAGGCGACGCCGGGAAAGCCGTAGGCCGCCCGCGGCGCCGGCATGGCGCCGGCCTCATCGAGCAGGCGGCCGGCGATGGCGTCGAGTTCGGCGGTGGTGACGCCGGGACGGACGGCGGCGGCCATGGCGCCAATGGCGTCGGCCACGATGCGGCCGATCGCCTTCAGTCCATCGAGTTCGTCCTGATGGGTGACGGTCATGTCGTCCTTCCCGGCGTTGTTGCTAGTATACCAATTCTCGAAGATGCTGACGCATCCGCTCATTGAGGCTATTGCCGATTTCTCATTTGCATCAGTGGCATGAGAAATCGGCAAACGGAATACCTGGGAGGTATTTTCGATGCCTCCCAGGTATCACTTCGTCTTGCCGATCCAGGTGGCGAAGGCGGCGAGGAAGGCCTTGAGGAAGGTCTTGGTATCCTCGTTGACGAACTTGCCGTCCTGGCCGAGGAGGTCGCCCACCTTGGAGACATAGGCCTCCGGCTGCTGCATCACCGGCATGTCGAGGAACACCAGCGGCTGGCGCAGGTGGTGGTTGGCGCCGAATGCGCCGAGCAGGCCGGGCGACACGCTGACCACGGCAGCCGGCTTGCCCGCCCAGGCACTCTTGCCATAGGGGCGCGAGCCGACGTCGAGGGCGTTCTTCAAGGCGCCGGGGATGGAGCGGTTGTATTCCGGCGTCACGAACAGCACGGCATCGGTCTTGGCGACCTCGTTGCGGAAGCGGGTCCAGGCAGCCGGCGGCGCGTCACCGTCGAGGTCCGGATTGTAGAGCGGCAGGTCGCCGATCTCCACCATGCGGAGCGTCAGCGCCGCGTCGGCGAGCGAGACGAGATTGTTGGCGACGGCGCGCGAGAAGGACCCTTTGCGCAGGCTGCCGACCAGAACCGCGACATCATAGGCCATGCTTGTCTCCTCTGTTCCGCGAAGCCGGCGACTGCCGTGCTCCGCCACGATGCCCGCCCGCGCTGTCCGGCACGGTGGAGCGTCTACCGTGTGTTATATGGGATTTCACGCAAAGGTTCCATGATCGGTGGATGTGCGGCCATGGTGGCTTATCGCCGCAAGATGTATTGAGATAGAGATATATAACAGGAAAAATTGTTGACATATTGTCATTATATGGGAATATATGCAGCATGGATGATATCGATCGTCAAATCGTGATCTGTCTTGGCGAGGATTGCCGCCGCTCGCTTGCCGATATCGGTGGCGCGGTGGGGCTGTCGACCTCGGCCGTCAACGAGCGCATCCGCCGTCTGGTGGCCGCCGGGGTGATCCGCCGCTTCACCGTCGACGCCGATCCCGAGGCGCTGGGGCGCGGCATCGCTGCCTTCGTCTTCGTGGGGCTTGCCGCCGATGCCGACGAGGCCGAGTTCCGCGCCGTCGCCGCCGGCCACCCCGATATCGTCGAGTGCCAGCACGTCACCGGCGGCTGGAACTACCTGATCAAGATCCGGGTCGGCTCGCTGGCCGGCATCGAGACGTTTCTCGACGAGTTCAAGCGGCGACGGCTGATCGCCCGCAGCGAGACGATGATCGCGCTGTCCACCGTCGTCGAGCCGCCGTTCCGGCCGAAAGGGGAGGTGCCGTGAGCCTGCCGCTGCTCGCCGCCAAGGGCTTCGTGCTCGGCTTCGCGGTTGCCGCGCCGCTCGGACCGATCGGCGCGCTGTGCATCAACCGGACGCTGGAGCGCGGTTTCCGGGTCGGCCTGGCCGGCGGGCTCGGCACGGCGCTGGCTGACGCCGCCTACGGTGGACTGGCCGCCGTCGGCTTTGCCGCCTTCTCGTCCTTCCTCGGCATGATCGACGGGCCGATGCGGCTCCTCGGCGGCCTCGCCATGATCTGGCTCGGCTGGCAGGGCATGCGGCCGAAGCCGCCGCGGCCGGCCGCCGAGATCGGCGCCCGCGATCTCCTCGGCACCATCGGCGCCACCTTCCTGCTCACCATCGCCAATCCGACCACTATCCTGTCGTTCGCGGTGTTCTTCGCCGGGCTGGGCCTCGCCTCGACGGCGGGCGCGGCGTCGGCGGCCGTCGTGGTGGCGGGCGTGTTCGCGGGCTCGCTCGCCTGGTGGGTGATCCTCACCGGCGGCGTGGCGCTGGTCCGCCACCGCCTGCCCGACCGCTTCGCGCTATGGGTTGGCCGGCTGTCCGGCGGGCTGATCCTCGCTTTCGGTCTTCTGGCGGTCGGCTCCGTCCTTGTCTGGCTCATGCGCTAATCCCTCGGTCGCTCGCGCATGCGTCTGAGGCAGGCGTCGATGAAGACGCGCAGCTTCGGCTGTAGCCGGCTCGACCGGGGGTAATAGAGATAGAGCGCGTCGCGGGCCGGCGCGAAGGCGTCGAGGCAGGTTTCGAGGCGGCCGTCGGCCAGTTCGCGGCGGGCGTTCTGCGACGACGAATAGGTGAGGCCGAGGCCGGCCACCGCCATGGCCCGCAGCAGGGCGGAATCGTCGGAGGTGATCTGTCCGGGCGGGTTGATGGTGACGGCGATGCCGTCGCGCTCAAATTCCCAGCGGTAGAGGTCGCCGGTGTCGGGCAGGCGGAAGCGCAGGCAGGTGTGGCTGGCGAGGTCCTCCGGCGTCTCCGGCCGGCCATGGGCGGCGAAGTAGGCCGGCGCGCCGACCACCACCCACGAGAAGGGCGGGCTGACGCGCACCGTCAGCATGTCCTGGTCGATGAACTCGCCGATGCGGATGCCGGCATCGAAGCCGTCGCCGACCAGATCGCGACGCTTGGTGTCGGTCACCACATCGAGAGCGATGTCCGGATAGGCGGCGAGGAAAGCCGGCAGCAGCGGCGCCAGCACCTCGCGGGCGGCGATGTGGTGGATGAGCAGCCGCAGCGTGCCCGACGGCCGGGCGCTGAGGTTGGCGATCGCCTCGAGCGAGCCGGCGATCGCCTCGGCGGCCGGCCGGACCTCGGCGAGCAGCCGTTCGCCGGCCTCGGTGAGGGCGACGTGGCGGGTGGTGCGGTGGAGGAGCGGCAGGCCGATCCGCCGTTCCAGCGTCTGCACCGCCTGACTGACGGCGCCGGGTGTGACGCCAAGCTCGCGGGCGGCGGCACGGAAGCTGCCGCGCCTGACGACGGTGAGAAACTCGCTGATGCCGTCGAAAAGGTCGGTTCGAGCCATGGTTGCTCCGAGAGACGCTCGCCCAAGCGTGATTTGGCGGATCGTCGCGTTCGCCGCATAATAGCAGCCTCGATGGCCGGTGATTGTATAGATCAACTGATCAGCCTGTCGCATCCGGCGCGGCTTTTCCGGTCGCCGGCGGCGGCCTAGTTTCTAGTGGCGTAAGCGGCGTCTCTCGGTTGCCGCCTCCAGACCGCGCGCTTTTGCGCCGGCCGACTTTTCTTTCCTCCATGCAATTCTTCAAGGTGATGACATGCGCTACAACACGCTCGGCGGCACCGGCCTCCTCGTTTCCGAAATCTGCCTGGGTACCATGACCTTCGGCGGCCAGGGCTTCTGGACCGCCATCGGCTCGCTCGATCAGGGGGTGGCCGACCGTATCGTCGCCGGCGCCCTCGACAAGGGCGTCAACTTCATCGACACCGCCGACGTCTATTCGGAGGGTCTGTCGGAGCAGATCACCGGCGCGGCGATCCGTGCCTCCGGCCGCGCCCGCTCCGACGTGGTGCTGGCCACCAAGGTGTTCGGCTCGGTCGGCAAGGGCGTCAACGATCGCGGCGCCTCGCGCGGCCATATCATGGACGGCGTCAAGGCCAGCCTGAAGCGGATCGGCACCGACTATATCGACCTCTACCAGATCCACGGCACCGATCCGGTGACGCCGATCGAGGAGACGATCCGGGCACTCGACGATCTCGTCCGCGACGGGTTGATCCGCTATGTCGGCGTCTCCAACTGGCCGGCCTGGCGCATCATGAAGGCGCTCGGCATCGCCGACCGGCTCGGCCTCGATCGCATCGCCAGCCTTCAGGCCTACTACACCATCGCCGGCCGCGATCTTGAGCGCGAGATCGCGCCGCTGCTTCTGTCCGAGAAGGTGGGGCTGATGGTATGGAGCCCGCTGGCCGGCGGCCTGCTGTCCGGCAAGTACGGCCGCGACGGCTCGGGGCCGGAAGGCGCCCGCCGCGTGAGTTTCGATTTCCCGCCGGTCGACAAGGAACGCGCCTTCGACGCCGTCGACGTGATGGCCGAGATCGCCAGGGACAAGGGCGTGTCGGTGGCGCGCATCGCGCTGGCCTATGTGCTGGCGAAGCCGTTCGTCTCTTCGGTGATCATCGGCGCCAAGTCGGTCGAGCAGCTCGACGACAACATCGCCGCCAGCGAGGTGGTGCTGTCGGCGGACGAGATGGCCCGCCTCGACGCCGTGTCGGCGCTGCCGCCCGAATATCCCGGCTGGATGCTGGAGCGGCAGGGCGCCGAGCGCCTCGCCTCGGTTCATCGCAAGGCCTGACCACCTTCCACAACTGCCGACCGGGCGCGACAGGCGCGCCGCGCCCGGTTTTTGCTTTTCTTGGGACCGTCGATGTGCCAAACCCGCGCCGAAAACGCGGGACAGGCGGATCATGTCGATTGAGCAAGCGGCCGGACGCGGACCGGCCATCATCCTCTGCGAGCCGCAGATGGGCGAGAACATCGGCGCGGCGGCGCGCGCCATGGCCAACTTCGGGCTCAGCGATCTCCGGATCGTCGCGCCGCGCGACGGCTGGCCCAATGAGAAAGCCGAGGCCAACGCCGCCAAGGCCACGCACATCATCCATGCGGCCCGCGTCTACGACCGCGTCGAGGCGGCGATCGCCGATCTCTCCTTCGTCTACGCGACGACGGCGCGCGACCGCGACGTCACCAAGGCGGTGCGCGGTCCCGTCCACGCCGGCAAGCACATGCGGGCGCTGGAGGCCGAGGGAGCGGCGGCGGGCCTGTTGTTCGGACGCGAGCGCTGGGGCCTCAACAACGACGAGGTGGCGCTGGCCGACGAGATCCTGACGCTGCCGGTGGTGCCCGAGTACGCCTCGCTCAACATCGCCCAGGCGGTGCTGGTGGTCGCCTACGAATGGCGCAAGGCCGGCTTCGACGATCCCGACGCGGCGCTGCCGTTCGCCGCCTCCGATCGCTCGCCGCCGGCCGGCAAGGCGGAACTCCTGGGCCTGTTCGACCATCTGGAATCGGCGCTCGACGCGCGACACTTCTTCCATCCGCCGGAAAAGCGGCCGACCATGGTGCGCAACCTGCGCGCCATCTTCCAGCGGCAGCAACTGACGCAGCAGGAAATCCGCACGCTCCGGGGTATCATCACCTGCCTTGACGGCAAGAACCATCGGCCGGCCAAACCGATCACCGACGATGTCGGAGACGACGGGGAAGCCTGAGCGGCAAGGCTTCGTTAACCCTGTCGTCTCAAGGTTCAGGCCCGCCTGTCGCCGCATTCGGCCGGCATGACTGATGCGGAGAAGCGGTTCAGAGAAGGTCCATGCGCATCCTGGTATTCGACAGCGGCATCGGCGGCCTGTCGGTGGCTCGCGAGATCGGCAAGGCGCTGCCCGCCGCCGGCATGGACTATGTCGCCGACCTCGCCGTGTTTCCCTATGGCGCGCTGGAGCCGGATGTGCTGGTGGCCCGCGTCATGGCGCTGATGGAGACGGCGCTCGGCCGGCTCGATCCTGCCGCGCTGGTGATTGCCTGCAACACCGCCTCGACGCTGGTGCTGCCGCCGTTCCGCGCCCGCTTCAGGCTGCCGATCGTCGGCACGGTGCCGGCGGTGAAGCCGGCCGCCGAGCATTCGCGAAGCCGCCTTGCCTCGGTGCTGGCGACGCCCGGCACGGTGAAGCGCGACTACACGCGTGACCTGATCGACACCTTCGGCGGCGACTGCCGCTTCAATCTGGTCGGCTCCAGGCTGCTGGCCGGCCTCGCCGAGCGGCAGTTCGCCGGCGATGCGGTCAGCGATGCCGAGCTTCGGGCGGAGATCGCGCCCTGCTTCGTCGAGGAGGACGGCCAGCGCACCGACACCGTCGTGCTCGCCTGCACCCACTATCCGCTCATTCTCGATCGCCTCAGGGCGCTCGCCCCGTGGCCGGTGGAATGGATCGATCCGGCGCCGGCTATCGCCCGCCGCGTCGTCACCGTCACGGCCGGCGCCGGCCCGTCGCGCGACGACGGGCTACCGCATCGCTTCTTCTCGACCGGCCGGCAGCCGCCGGCGGCCATGCTCGATGCCTTCGGCTTCGTGGCCGGCGGCAATCTTTTCGCCGGCGAAGCGGCAAAAGCCGGCAAGTCCGCGCTTTCGGTTTGACAGCGGCCGCTGCCTCGACTATTCACCCCTCAACCCGCCGGCTTCTTGCAAGAGGAGCCGGCGTGGCCGTTCACGTGTCCCGTGGGGGACCTGCCGCGCGCAGCGTTTCCCTGTCGGTTTCGGGCGTCTCCCTTGGGGGCGGACCGAAGCAGAGGAGGGCGCGCGTCCTGAATGAAACACTGACGATAAGCGGGATACGCGATGTCTAAGCGCCATAGTGCAAAGTACAAGATCGACCGCCGCATGGGCGAGAACCTCTGGGGTCGCCCCAAGAGCCCGGTCAACAAGCGTGAATACGGCCCCGGCCAGCACGGCCAGCGCCGCAAGGGCAAGACCTCCGACTACGGTCTGCAGCTGCGCGCCAAGCAGAAGCTGAAGGGCTATTACGGCGACCTCAGCGAGAAGCAGTTCTACCGCATTTACGAGGAGGCGGTCCGCCTGCGCGGCGACACCTCCGAGGCGCTGATCGGCCTGCTCGAGACCCGTCTCGACGCCATCGTCTACCGCGCCAAGTTCGTGCCGACCCCGTTCGCGGCGCGCCAGTTCGTCAACCACGGCCATGTCACCGTCAACGGCCGCAAGGTCAACATCGGTTCCTACCGCTGCAAGGTCGGCGACGTGATCGAGGTTCGCCAGAAGTCGAAGGAAATGATCCTCGTTCTCGAGTCGATCGAGCTCGCCGAGCGCGATACGCCCGACTACATCGAGGTCGACACCTCCAAGAAGATCGCCAAGCTGGTGCGCGTGCCGGCGCTGGCCGACGTTCCCTACGCCGTCAAGATGGAGCCGAATCTGGTCGTCGAGTATTACTCGCGCTGATCGGCTTCCGAGCTTCGGACATATGGAAAGGCCGCCCATCGGGCGGCCTTTTCGCTTGTCAGGCGGCGAGATCGGCGTAGACGGCGCGGAAGATGTTGTTGGGAAGGGCGCCGTTACAGCCCTCGACGGCGGTGTTGGTGAAGATGACGATGGTCAGCCCCGAGGCCGGATCGACGTACCACTGATTGCCGTAGATGCCCCCCCAGGCCCAGGTGCCGGGCCGGCAGGGAGCGTCCTGCACCGCGGGATCGCGATAGACCGACCAGCCGTGCGAATAGCCGCGGCCGGACGGCGCTGGGTCGAGGTCGACGGTGCGTGCCTCGGTCAACAGCGGCATCGAGGCCGGCGACAACAGCGGCGCGCCGCCCTGGCGCATGGTTTCCAGAAAGGCGAGGAAGTCCTCGGCCGAACCGATCATGCCGGCGCCGCCCGACGGGAAGGCCGTGGGATCGAAGGCGCGGCCGGGCCAGAACAGCACGAAGCCGTCACCGTCCTTGACCAGCTCGGTGTCGCCCATGCGGACGGGCGGTGTGCCATCGGCATAGGCGACGGCGAGGCGGTTCGTATCGACCGGCCGGAAGGCGGTATCGGCCATGCCGAGCGGATCGGTGACGCGCGCCTTGACGATCTCAGGCAGGGGGCGGCCGTCAGCGGCCTCCATGACACCACCCAGCACGTCGATGCCGACCGAATAGCGCCAGGCCGTGCCGGGTGGGAAGGCAAGCGGCAGGGCGGCGATACGGGCGATGTTCTCGGCGAGGTCGAAGTCGGAGGGGCCGGTGCCGCCGGAAGCGGGCTTGCCATTGCCGATATCGAGATCGTAGGTGAGGCCCGAGGTGTGGGTCATCAACTGCGAGACGGTGATCTGCGGCGCGCTGCCGTCCGGCAGGCATGGCCTGAAATCCGGCAGGTAACGGGTCACCGGATCGTCGAGCCGCATCCGGCCGGCCTCGACCATGGCGAGCGCCGCCACCGACACCATCGGTTTGGTCACCGAGGCCAGGCGGAACAGGGTGCGCGGGGTGACCGGCCTCTCCGCCTCGCGGTCGAGAAAGCCGGCTTGCCGGCTGTAGACGACATCGCCGTTCAACGCGATCAATATGTTGGCGCCGACGATGGTCCGGCCGATCGCCCTCTCGACGACGGCGTCGACGCCGGAAAACTGCACTATCCTGTCCACTTGGTTCTCTCTCCCCGATTGCTGGCCCCGAGCCGCTCCTCCAGCGGTTATCAGTGCCATCCTACTCATTCGCCAGCGTATTTGTGGCAGGAAGGTGGGGGATCGCCAACCTTTCGCAGCCACGTTCCATGAACGCAAAAAGGCCACCCGAATGGGTGGCCTTTCAGCACTTATCTCAGCTGGCGAAGTCTGATTACTTGACCAGGATCGGCAGAGCCGAGAACTGCGGGTCGTTGGTCTGGGCACCCGGATCGTAGTAGGTGACGGCCTTGACGCCCACCGAGCCGTGCGTACCGATCAGCGCGCCGGATTCCGCAGCGTTCTCGACCTGAGCATACCGCTGGGCGTCGGCCTTGGCGGCGGCGGCGTTAGCGGGATTTTCGATCACCACCTTGGTCGGGAACTGCGGGTCATTGGTCTGGGCACCCGGATCGTAGTAGGTGATGAGCTTGGCGCCTTCGACACCGGTCGAGCCATGGGTGCCGATCAACACGCTGGAACCATTGGAGCCCTTCAGGGCCTGCTCGGCCGCGGCATAGCGGTCGGCATCAGCCTTGGCAGCGGCGGCGTTGGCACCGCTGGTCTTGAAGTTCATCTGAATGAACTCGGGGTCGTTGCTGGTCGCCGCCGGATCGTAACGATCACGCGGAGCAGCAGCGGCATTGGCAATGGCCGGAACCAGCAGAGCGGCGAAGGCAGCGGTGACGAAGAACTTGGTGTTCATGATGTATAGCTCCTTATCGAACGTTATCGTCCGGCCTTCTCTCTCTCGGCCTGGACATGCCCCAGAAAACAGCTTGATCAGGACAGCGATTATTTCGGAGGTCTTGATCGCTGCCGATGACCCTCATTTGGGGCAGGACGGTTCACGTTCAAACCGGGCGGCGGTGACGTCTGCGAGCCATCCAGTTGATCGCCGGTCGCGAAAACGTGTCCGGGGAGTTGAACGGCGGCGGCTGGTCAGCCGAAACCCGTGCCATGGAGCCGCGGTCGGTCGGAGCTATTCCGGATACCGCTACAGACTCTTGATTTTACATTGGAATCTCTCGAAAAGTTGCTCCGCTTTTTTGGATGCATCCATAGCGTGCAAATGCATCTTTCTGCCGCTCACGAAAGACGGGAAAGAATGTGAAGAGGGGCGGCCAGCATTCACTCTTTCAGGCCGAAGGCGGCGATATTTTTTAGCGGAACGGTCGATTTTCGCGACTTGACCGGCTTGAATGCTCGTCCTCGGACTCCTTGTCAGGCTCTCAGGCAACAAAAAGGCCCCCGCCGGAGACCAAGCGGGGGCCTTGAAATGCTGGATGTCGGCGCCGGCGCTTACTCGGCGGCGGCTTCCTTCACCTCGATGCCGGCGGCACGGAGATGGTTCTGAAGCTCCTGCTTCTGGAACATCTCGCGGACGATGTCGCAGCCGCCGACGAACTCGCCCTTGACGTAGAGCTGCGGCAGCGTCGGCCAGTTGGAGTAGGCCTTGATGCCGTCGCGCAGTTCGGGATTGTCCAGGACGTTGATGCCCTTGAACGGCACGCCGAGGTAGCTGAGGATCTGCACCACCTGCCCGGAGAAGCCGCACATCGGCATGTCCGGCGTGCCCTTCATGAACAGGACGATGTCGTTGGTCTTCACTTCGTTGTCGATGATCGACTTGATGTCAGCCATGGGTCTACCTCGGTCGGTCGGATTCAAGGTCCGAATTGGAAGCATTCAAAGTTAAGGCGCGCTGGTCTGAAGCGCAAGAGCGTGCAGTTCGCCGCCCATCTTTCCCTTGAGCGCGTCGTAGACAAGCTGGTGCTGCTTGACGCGCGTCAGACCGCGGAAGGCTTCCGATACGACGATGGCCGAATAATGGTCGCCATCGCCGGCGAGGTCGCGGATTTCGACTTTTGCGTCGGGTATCGCCTCCCTGATCATCGCCTCGATGTCTCTTGCCTGCATGGCCATGGTCGTTCCCTCTTCTCGTTACCGGCCAGACGCCGCCGCCTAGGCCAGTCCGCCGCCCATGAAGGCGGGGAACCAGCCGTCGAAGGCCGCCCTGAGATCGGCGATCGCCACCTTGCCGGCGGCGCCGAAGTCGACGGCGTCGCCGCCGACGGTGCCGACCCGCTCCGCCCTGACGCCGACTGTCTTGGCATCGGCCAGAATGGCCGCCGCGACGTCCGGCTGCACGGCGATCAGGTAGCGCGCCTGATCCTCGGCGAATACTGCCACATGGGGCACGAGATCGCCAAGCTCGACGCGGACGCCGCGCCGGCCGGCCATAGCCATTTCGGCCAAGGCAAGGCCAAGGCCGCCGTCGGAGAGGTCGTGGCAGGTGGCGACGCGGCCGGCAGCGATCAGGCCGCGCACGAAGTCGCCGTTCTTCCTTTCGAGCGCCAGATCGACCGGCGGCGGCATACCTTCCTCGCGGCCGAACAGGTCGCGCAGGTAGACCGACTGGCCGAGGTGGCCGCCATGGCCGCCGATCAGCAGCACTTCATCGCCATCGGCCTTGAAGGCGATGGTCGCCATCTTCGTCACGTCCGGCAGCAGGCCGACGCCGACGATGGTCGGCGAGGGCAGGATGCCTTCGCCGTTGGTCTCGTTGTAGAGGGACACGTTGCCCGAGACGATCGGGAAATCCAGCGCCCGGCAGGCCTCGGCGATGCCCTGCAAGGCCCGCACGAACTGGCCCATGGCCTCCGGCTTCTCGGGGTTGCCGAAGTTGAGGTTGTCGGTCAGGGCGATCGGGTCGCCGCCGACGGCGGTGACGTTGCGCCAGCTCTCGGCCACCGCCTGCTTGCCGCCCTCGAACGGGTCGGCCTCGCAGTAGCGCGGCGTCACGTCGGCCGACATGGCGAGCGCCTTGCCGGTGCCCTCGACGCGCACCACGCCGGCGTCGCCGCCGGGGATCTGCGCCGAATTGCCCTGCACCAGGCAATCGTATTGCTCGTAGACCCAGGCGCGTGAGGACTGGTCCGGCGCGCCGATCAGCTTGAGGAGGGCGGCGCCGACGTCGTTCACCGCCGGGATGGCGTCGGCGGCGAGCGGCGGCGCCTTCTTGGGTTCGATCCAGGGGCGATCGTATTCCGGCGCCTCGTCGCCCAGCTCCTTGATCGGCAGGTCGGCGACTTCCTTGCCTTGCCAGAGGATGCGGAAGCGCAGGTCGTCGGTGGTCTCGCCGCAGACGGCGAAATCCAGCTCCCACTTTTTGAAGACGGCCTCGGCCTCCTTCTCGCGGGAGGGCTCCAGCACCATCAGCATGCGCTCCTGGCTTTCGGAGAGCATCATCTCGTAGGGCGTCATGTCGGTTTCGCGCTGCGGTACGCGGTCGAGGTCGAGGCGGATGCCGAGGTTGCCCTTGGCGCCCATCTCGACGGCCGAGCAGGTGAGGCCGGCGGCGCCCATGTCCTGGATGGCGACCACGGCACCGGTCTGCATCAGTTCAAGGCAGGCTTCCAGGAGGCGCTTCTCGGTGAAGGGATCGCCGACCTGCACGGTCGGCCGCTTTTCCTCGATGGTGTCGTCGAACTCGGCCGAGGCCATGGTGGCGCCGCCGACGCCGTCGCGGCCGGTCTTGGCGCCGAGGTAGACCACCGGCAGGCCGACGCCCTTGGCCTCGCTGAGGAAGATGCAGTCGCGCTTGGCAATGCCGAGGGCGAAGGCGTTGACCAGGCAGTTGCCGTTGTAGCGGGGATGGAAGCGCACCTCGCCGCCGACCGTCGGCACGCCGAAGGAATTGCCGTAACCGCCGACGCCGGCGACGACGCCGGCTACCAGATGGCGGGTCTTCGGATGGTCCGGCTCGCCGAAGGACAGCGAGTTCATGGCGGCGATCGGCCGGGCGCCCATGGTGAACACGTCGCGGAGGATGCCGCCGACGCCCGTCGTCGCGCCCTGATAGGGCTCGATATAGGACGGGTGGTTGTGGCTCTCCATCTTGAAGATGGCGACGTCGCCGTCGCCGATGTCGATGACGCCGGCGTTCTCGCCGGGGCCGATCACCACCTTGTCGCCCTTGGTCGGCAGCGTCTTCAGCCACTTCTTGGAGGACTTGTAGGAGCAGTGCTCGTTCCACATCGCCGAGAAGATGCCGAGCTCGGTCAGCGTCGGCTTGCGCCCGATCAGGCGGAGGATGCGCTCGTATTCGTCGGGCTTCAGCCCGTGGCGGGCGATCAGATCGGGCGTGATGTCGATGTCGTTCTGGAACACGGGCAATCCCCTTGGGCGGTGGTCCCTCATCGGGCCGATGGCGGGCCGGACCGTCCGGCCGCCCGCGATCGGCCTGGTATCTCGGTCAGGCGGCGAGCGTCTCGGCGACGCTCTCGAACAGGCCGCGGCCGTCGAGGCCGCCGTGCAGCGCCTCGATCAGGTTCTCCGGGTGCGGCATCATGCCGAGCACGTTGCCGGCCTCGTTGAGGATGCCGGCGATGTCGTTGATCGAGCCGTTCGGATTGGTGCCCTCGGCGTAGCGGAAGGCGACGCGGCCTTCGCCCTCAAGGCGGGCCAGCGTCTCGGGATCGGCGAAATAGTTGCCGTCGTGGTGGGCGACCGGGCAGCGGATCACCTGACCCTTGGCGTAGGCGCGGGTGAAGTCGGTGTCGTTGTTGGTCACTTCCAGCTTCACCTCCTTGCAGACGAAGCGGAGGTGGGCGTTGCGCATCAGCGCGCCGGGCAAGAGGCCGGCCTCGGTGAGGATCTGGAAGCCGTTGCAGACGCCCAGGACGCGGACGCCGGCCCTGGCCTTCTTCGCCACGTCGAGCATGGCCGGCGAGCGGGCGGCGATGGCGCCGCAGCGCAGGTAGTCGCCGTAGGAGAAGCCGCCGGGCAGCACGATCAGGTCGACGTCGGGAAGCTCCGCGTCCTGGTGCCAGACGACGGTCGGCCTGACGCCGGTGACGTCGTGAAGCGCCTTCACCATGTCGTGGTCGCGGTTGGAGCCGGGAAAGAGGACGACGGCCGAGCGCATAGCGTGTTCTCCTCGAAAGGTGGAGCCTTGCGGCAAGGCTCGACACGCCGGGGAGAACCGCCGCCCCGGCACCGGCAAGGCGGGCGGCCCGGCGCCTCGCCGGCCGCGCCCGCCGGGTCCGCCTCAGCCGAGAACGTCGATGTCGTAGTTCTCGATGACGGTGTTGGCGAGCAGCTTCTCGCACATGTCGGCGACGGCGGCCCTGGCCTTGGCCGGATCGGTCTCGGCCAGCGCGAGGTCGATGATCTTGCCCTGGCGGGCGCCGTCGATGCCGGCAAAGCCGAGGCCGCGCAGCGCGCCCTCGATCGCCTTGCCCTGCGGATCGAGAACGCCCGCCTTGAGGGTGATGGTGACGCGCACTTTCATGGGCCTGCCCCGAGAAATGAAGAACGCCGGGGAAATAACCCGGCGTTCTCGGATTCACAAGTCGGTTGTCGCGCTTTTCCGCGGCGCCGGCGGCCGTTTGGCGGGCCGGCGGCGGATCACTTGACCAGCGTCGGGCCGGAGGGGCGCGTCTGCTCGGATTCGTTGAGGATGCCGAGGCGGCGGGCCACCTCGGTGTAGCTCTCGACGAGACCGCCCATGTCCTTCCGGAAGCGGTCCTTGTCGAGGCGGTCGCCGGTGGCGATGTCCCAGAGGCGGCAGCTGTCGGGGCTGATCTCGTCGGCCACGACGATGCGCATCATGTCGCCTTCCCAGAGGCGGCCGCATTCCATCTTGAAGTCGACGAGGCGGATGCCGACGCCGAGGAACAAGCCGGCCAGGAAGTCGTTGACGCGGATGGCCAGCGCCATGATGTCGTCGATTTCCTGCGGCGAGGCCCAGCCGAAGGCGGTGATGTGCTCCTCGGAGACCATCGGGTCCTTGAGTTCGTCGCTCTTGAAGTAGAACTCGATGATCGAGCGCGGCAGCTGCGTGCCTTCCTCGATGCCGAGGCGCGTGGCGATCGAGCCGGCGGCGACGTTGCGCACCACCACTTCGAGCGGGATGATCTCCACCTCGCGGATCAACTGCTCGCGCATGTTGAGCCGGCGGATGAAATGGGTGGGGATGCCCATGTTGTTGAGATGGGTGAAGAGGTATTCCGAAATCCGGTTGTTCAGAACACCCTTGCCGTCGATGATGTCGTGCTTCTTGGCATTGAACGCCGTGGCGTCGTCCTTGAAGTGCTGAATCAACGTACCCGGTTCGGGACCTTCGTACAGGATCTTGGCCTTACCTTCGTAGATACGCCGGCGGCGGTTCATTGGGATATACCGTGGTCTGTTGATGAAATCCATGAGGCCGGGCTCCGGGTCCGAATCACCAAATTAGCCCGCTTGTCGCCTCGGCGGGAATTCAGGATGCGTCGACAGCGTGACCGGACAACGACGCGCCGGCCAACGTGGACACATTCTAAGCACAGAAAGCGGGCGAACTGACGTCCGCCCGCTCCCTCGCCTGTGCCGCACACTATCCGAAAGGCGTGCCGATAACAATCCCGTCGCGCCGCAATTTCGCGTAGTGGTCATTCCTTAACGACGCTCGTGGTTTACCGACTTCCGGCCAAGTTGAACGAAAGGCTCAGAAAGCATATATTCAAAAGGCGAAGAGTGTTTGTGCTTTTGCCTTTCAGAGAAAGGAGGTTCGGATGTCCACGACATGGAGCCGAAGCCTGCCTTTGTCGGGCGAAAGCGGCCACAACGGAACCATCGCCGTCTTCGACAACCGCGAAAAAGCGTTCGAGATCAAGTTCGCGCTCGACGAGGAACTGAAGTTTCGAGCCACCGCGCGCCGCAACAAGCTGATGGGCCTGTGGGCGGCGCGCAAATTGGGGATGGGAGATCCGGAGGCCGCGGACTATGCTCGCGCCGTCGTCTTCGCGGATCTGGCGCGGGTCGGCGGCCGGGATGTCTGCGCCAAGGTGACGGCCGATCTCGCCGCCGCCGGCATTTCCGTGACGGACGAAGAGTTGCAGCTGGCGATGCGCGATTTCATGGCGCTCGCCGAGCAGGAGGTCAGGGCCGAAGCCTGACCCGTCCGAAAGGAAGGCCATGGAACGCTCGTCCTTGCGTGCCGCCCTCGCCGGTGACCGTCCGCTCAGGGTTGGCTGGTCGTGCCTCTCCGATCCGCTGGCCGCCGAGATCATGGTGCGCGCCGGCTTCGAGGCGTTGCTGATCGACCTCCAGCACGGGGTGATCGACCTCGGCGCGGCGCCGGTCCTGCTGACGGCCATCCGCGCCGCCGGCGGCTACGCGCTGGCGCGCATTCCGGTCGGCGAATACCAGTCGGCGTCGCGCCTCCTCGACTGGGGCGCCGACATGGTGGTGGCGCCGATGATCGAGACGGCGGACGACGCCCGCGCCTTCGCATCCTTCATGAAATATCCGCCGGACGGCCTGCGCTCCTACGGTCCGACCCGCGCCGTCCAGCTGTCCGGCCTCTCCGCCGAGGCCTATCGCACGTCGGCCAATGCCGCGACGCTCGCCGTGGTGATGATCGAAACGCGCGGCGCGCTCGCCAACCTCGACGCCATCCTGGCGGTGCCGGGCATCGACGGCGTGTTCGTCGGTCCGTTCGATCTGTCGATCGCCCTGTCGCCGGACGGCGAGCCGGGCCTCGACCGGCCCGATACCATGGCCGCCATGGAGCGGGTGGCGCGGCAGGCCAGGGCGGCCGGCAAGGTGTGCGGCGCCTTCGGCGCCAACCCGTCGCTGACCCGCCGCTATCTCGACCTCGGCTTCACCTTCGCCTCGCTGTCGACCGACATGGACCTGATCGCCGGCGCGGCGCGGGCGGCCATTGCCGAGGTGGAGGACGACGACTGACGGTCAGGACGCCGCGGGCGCGGCGGCCCGCTTCAGGAGCATGGCGAAGCGCGTCAGCCCTTCCGGCCACGGGCCATAGCCGGTTTCGCCGTTGATATGGCCGGCGGCGCCGGCGTCGACGAAGTCCGAGCCCCAGGCGGCGGCGAATTCATCGGCCCGCTCGAAGGCGCAATAGGGGTCGTCGCGGCTCGCCACCAGCATGGACGGGAAGGGCAGGGGATCGGTGGACAGGCCGGCGAAGCTGGCGATCGCCGGTTCATCGAGCCGATCGACGTCGGGCAGGGCGACCAGGAAGGCAGCAGCCACCCGCCGGCCGACGTAGGGCGCGGCGTGGATCACCGTGGCGACGCCGAGCGAGTGGGCGACCAGCACCACCGGCCGCCGCGCCTTGCCGATGGCAAGGCCGAGCGCCGATACCCAGGCGTCGCGGTCGGGTTGCGCCCAGTCGCGCTGCTCGACGCGGCTCGCCGTCGGCAGACGGCTCTGCCAGCGGCTTTGCCAGTGGTCGGGACCGGAATTGTTCCAGCCGGGAACGATCAGGATGTCGCATTCGGATGTCTTCATGCGGTGAGCTTGACCGGGAACTTCGTGGAAAGCAAGGCAGGCGCGCCGGCAACCCCAGGCGGCAGCGGGTTCGTTTCGCCGGCATCCGATCGGGCAGATAAAGGCGGCGGGAGGCTATTGTCCATGGTCCGCAATCTGGTCGCCGCGCTCTGCTCTGCGCTGGCAATCGTCTCGGCTGATGCCGCGCCGGCCGGTGTTATCCGGCCGGACGGCGGCCATTCCCGCTTGGTGATCGAGGCCGGTTTCTCCTGCGACGGACGTCACCTCTGCCGGCAGATGCGCTCCTGCGCCGAGGCTCGCTATTTCCTGGAGGTCTGCGGCGTTTCCCGGCTCGACGGCGATGGCGACGGCGTGCCCTGCGAAACGCTGTGCGGTTCGCACTGACGATGCATCGACGTAGAGATCCGGGCGACGATCGCGAATCGGATCAACGGCTTGCCGCCTTGAATTGCAGCAGCCGGGCAGGTGCGCCGCCCGGCTGTCCTCACGTTCCGATTCAGGTGGAAGACCTGCGTCTCGCCTATGCGCCGAACACGCGAGCGAAGATCGTGTCGACGTGCTTCAGGTGATAGCCGAGGTCGAACTTGTCGCGGATCTCCTCCTCGGAGAGGGCGGCGCGCACCTCGGTATCGTTCAAGAGTTCGCTGAGGAAATCGACGCCGGCGCTGCCATGATGGTAGCTCTCCCACACCTTCATGGCGTTGCGCTGGACCAGCCGATAGGCGTCCTCGCGGGAGACGCCCTTCTGCGTCAGCGCCAGCAGGATGCGCTGCGAATGGACGAGGCCGCCGAGCCGGTCCATGTTGGCGATCATGCGATCGGGGTAGACCAGCAGCTTGTCGACAACGCCGGCGAGGCGGGCGAGGGCGAAGTCGAGGGTGATGGTGGCGTCCGGGCCGATGTAGCGCTCCACCGACGAATGGGAGATGTCGCGCTCGTGCCAGAGGGCGACGTTCTCGAGGGCCGGCGTCACGGCGGCGCGGACGACGCGGGCGAGGCCGGTGAGGTTCTCGGTCAGCACCGGATTGCGCTTGTGCGGCATGGCTGACGAGCCCTTCTGGCCGGGTGAGAAATACTCCTCGGCTTCCAGAACCTCGGTGCGCTGCAGATGGCGGATCTCGGTGGCGAGACGCTCGATCGACGAGGCGACGACGCCCAGCGTCGCGAAATACATGGCATGGCGGTCGCGCGGGATGATCTGCGTCGACACCGGCTCCGGCCGGAGGCCGAGCGCTTTCGCCACATGCTCCTCGACGCGCGGATCGATGTTGGCGAAGGTGCCGACGGCGCCGGAGATGGCGCAGGTGGCGATCTCCTCGCGGGCGGCGACCAGACGGGCGCGGCAGCGGTCGAACTCGGCGTAGGCCTCGGCCATCTTCAGGCCGAAGGTGACCGGCTCGGCGTGGATACCGTGGCTGCGGCCGATGCAGACGGTGTGCTTGTGCTCCAGCGCCCGGCGCTTCAGCGCGGCAAGCAGGGCGTCGACGTCGGCGATCAGCAGGTCGGCGGCCCGCTTCAACTGAATGTTGAAGCAGGTGTCGAGTACGTCCGACGAGGTGAGGCCCTGGTGGACGAAGCGGCTGTCGGGGCCGACGAACTCGGCGAGATGGGTCAGGAAGGCGATGACGTCGTGCTTGGTGACGCGCTCGATCTCGTCGATGCGATCGACGTCGAAGGTCGCGGCGTTGCCCTTCTCCCAGATGGTCCTGGCCGCCGCCTCGGGCACCACGCCGAGCGCGGCGAGCGCGTCGGTGGCGTGCGCCTCGATCTCGAACCAGATGCGGAACTTCTGTTCCTGGCTCCAGATGGCGGTCATCTCGGGGCGGGCGTAGCGCGGGATCATGGCTCGGCCTTTGGCATGGGAGGAAGGGCGAGCGCGGTTTACCAGCAACGGCCTGACGGCATCAAGCCTCGCCGTAGTGGCGATCGTGGTAGATCAGCACTTCCTTGGCGCCGTCGGGGTCGCGCGGCTTGGTCATGGTGGCGACCACGGTACCGAAATAGACGGTGTGCGAGCCGACATCCTGGCTGGACAGCAGGCGGCAGTCGAGCGCCATGATGGCGCCCTTCAGCACCGGCGCACCGGTGGCCAGCGTCGTCCAGTCGCCATGCCGGAAGCGGTCGTCGAGGTGGAGGCCGGTGCGGCCGGCGAAGATGTTGGCCAGAGTGACTGCGTCTTTTGGCAGCAGACTGATCGAAAACTGGGCGTTTTCCTGCACCAGCCTGTTTTGCGGGCTCTTGCGGTTGAGGCAGACCAGCACGGTGGGCGGATCGTCGGACACCGAGGCGACGGCGGTGGCGGTGAAGCCGGCCATACCGGCCGGACCGGCGGTGGCGACGATGTTGACGCCGGAGGGCAGGCGGGCGATGGCGTCGCGGAAAGCCTCGCCGGTGGCCGGCGGCAGGGCGCCGGCGGCGCTTTCCTGCACCGAAAGGCTACTGCCGGCTGTGCTGTCGGTCGCCATTGTCGCCCCTTCCGAAAGCGAATCCATTGATCTCAATTGGCTTATCACGAACGGGCCGGGCTGCGGACCCTATATTGAGCCCCTCTCCAAAACGGCAGACTTCTTGCATAGCAGTCGCCAAGTGAAACTGGAATTTTAACGGTGCCTTTTCGTAGATTACGCAGGAATCCCCATAAAATTCCATAAAACTAGTGAAAATCGCTATCTTTCCGGCCGCCAAGGCGGCATTTCGTGCTCAGGGAGGGATTTCCCGAGGAAAGACAAGGGGCTTAGTTGTCTTGATCGATCTATGCTGCTAATGGAATCCATAAAGCCCGCAAATGAAGCAGCCGTCAAAGGCTGCCGTGCGGGTGACTGCAGGGGGTCTCTATTTCATGGAAGTTTTCGTCCAGCAGGTGATCAATGGGATCACTATCGGATCGCTGTACGGTCTGATCGCCATTGGTTACACCATGGTGTTCGGCATCATCGGCATGGTGAATTTCGCCCATGGCGATGTGTTCATGGTGTCTGCCTTTTTCGCGCTCATCTTTCTCCTGGTACTGACCTCGTGGTTCGGCATCGCCTCGGTGACGCTGGCGCTGATCCTGGTGATGGTCATCTCGATGGTGCTGACGGGCCTGCTCGTCTGGGCCATTGAACGCATCGCCTACGCACCGCTCCGGGGCTCGTTCCGTCTGGCGCCGCTGATCTCGGCCATCGGCATGTCGATCGTGCTGTCCAACTTCGTCCAGGTCGCCCAAGGGCCGCGCAACAAGCCGATCCCGCCGGTTACTCGCGAGGTCTACACGCTGTGGCAGGGACCGACCGGCTATCCGGTCAACATCTCGCTGAAGCAGATCATCATCTGGGTGGTGACGGCGCTGCTGCTCGCCGCCTTCTGGTACGTGGTGCAGAAGACGGCGCTCGGCCGGGCGCAGCGCGCCTGCGAACAGGACCGCAAGATGGCCTCGCTGCTCGGCGTCAACGTCGACCGCACGATCTCCCTGACCTTCGTCATCGGCGCGGCGCTGGCCGCCGTCGCCGGCACGCTGTTCCTGATGTACTACGGCGTCGTGGTGTTCTCCGACGGCTTCACGCCGGGCGTCAAGGCGTTCACGGCGGCGGTGCTCGGCGGCATCGGCTCGCTGCCCGGCGCGGTGCTCGGCGGCCTGCTGATCGGCCTCATCGAGACGCTGTGGGGGCAATATGTGTCGGCCGACTACCAGAACGTCGCCGCCTTCTCGATCCTGGTGATCGTGCTGATCTTCATGCCGCAGGGCCTGCTCGGGCGTCCGGAAGTCGAGAAGGTCTGATCATGAACTCACAAGCCAAGTCTCTCCCTCAGGGCGGCCCCAACTTCGGGCAGGCCCTGAAAGACGGCGTCATCGTCGCCATCGTCGCCTTCGCCCTGCTCGGCCCGCTGGTCGGTCTCCGGACCGACCAGAACATGGCCAACGAACTGATCATCCAGAACCGGCTCGGCCTTGCCGCCATTCTCTCGGCCATCGTCGGCGCCGGCCGTTTCTTTCTGTCGGCCTTCATCTATCCCTGGGCGGCCGCCCGCGGCAGCAAGACCAAGGCGGCGGTGACGCTGACCGAGCTGGAGGCGAGGGCGACGCGCGCCCGGCACCTCTCGATCGGCGGCCTTGCCTTCCTGTTCGTCTACCCGGTGCTGATCATCTCGCTGGTCGGCGTGCAGGGGTCGATCAAGTGGGTGGACAACTTCGGCGTCCAGATCCTGATCTACGTGATGCTGGGCTGGGGCCTCAACATCGTTATCGGCCTCGCCGGCCTGCTCGATCTCGGCTACGTCGCCTTCTACGCGGTCGGCGCCTATTCCTACGCGCTGCTCGCCATCAACTTCCACCTGAGCTTCTGGGTGCTGCTGCCGGTGGCCGGCATCCTCGCCGCCTTCTGGGGCCTGATCCTCGGCTTCCCGGTGCTCAGGTTGAGGGGCGACTATCTCGCCATCGTCACGCTGGCCTTCGGGGAGATCATCCGTCTGGTGCTGATCAACTGGAAGGCCTTCTCGGGTGGCTCGGCCGGTATCTCGTCGATCCCCAAGGTGACGCTGTTCGGCCTCTATTCCTTCGACGTCAGCGCTCCCAACAACTTCGCCAAGGCGTTCCACCTCGCGGCGTCCTCGGCCTACTACAAGGTGTTCCTCTACTACCTGATCCTGCTGCTGGCCCTCTTGACCGCCTTCGTCACCATGCGGCTGCGAAGGTTGCCGATCGGCCGCGCCTGGGAGGCCTTGCGCGAGGACGAGGTGGCTTGCCGCTCGCTCGGCATCAACACCACCAACACCAAGCTGACAGCCTTTGCCATCGGCGCCATGTTCGGCGGCTTTGCCGGCTCGTTCTTCGCCGCCCGCCAGGGCTTCGTCTCCCCCGAATCCTTCATCTTCATGGAATCGGCGGTGATCGTCGCCATCGTGGTGCTCGGCGGCATGGGGTCGATGATCGGCGTCGCGCTGGCCGCGGTGGCGATGATCGGCGGCACCGAACTCCTGCGCGAACTCTCCTTCCTGAAGGCGGTGTTCGGCAACGACTTCAATCCAGACCAGTATCGCATGCTGCTGTTCGGCCTCGCCATGGTGATCATCATGGTGTGGAAGCCGAGGGGCTTCGTCTCGGTCCGCCAGCCGACCGCCTTCCTGTTCAGGCGCAAGACGGTTTCCGGCGATCTCGTGAAGGAAGGCCACGGCTGACATGACGACTTCCCCCAAGACCTGGGACAGCGATGCTGTCCTCGCGGTCGAACACCTGACCATGCGCTTCGGCGGTCTCGTGGCGGTGAACGACCTCACCTTCTCGGTCGGTCGTGGCGATATCACGGCGTTGATCGGCCCCAACGGCGCCGGCAAGACGACGGTGTTCAACTGCATCACCGGCTTCTACAAGCCGACCACCGGCATGATGTCGATGCGGCCGAAGGACGGCTCGCTGCACCTTCTGGAGCGGATGCCCGACTTCATCGTCGCCCGCAAGGCCAAGGTGGCGCGCACCTTCCAGAATATCCGCCTGTTCTCCGGCATGACGCTCTTGGAGAACCTCTTGGTCGCCCAACACAATCCGCTGATGATCGCCTCGGGCATGACCATCCTCGGCGTGCTCGGCATCGGCGGCTACAAGGCCAAGGAAAGGGAGGCGATCGACCGCGCCCGCTACTGGCTCGACAAGATCGGCCTCACCGCCCGCGCCGACGATCCGGCCGGCGATCTGCCCTACGGCGCTCAGCGGCGGCTGGAGATCGCCCGCGCCATGTGTACCGGCCCGGACCTCCTCTGCCTCGACGAGCCGGCCGCCGGCCTCAACCCGCGCGAGTCGGCCGAACTCAACGACCTCCTGCTGTCGATCCGCCGCGACGACGGCACCTCGATCCTGTTGATCGAGCACGACATGTCCGTGGTGATGGGCATCTCCGACCATGTCGTGGTGCTGGAATACGGCACCAAGATCGCCGACGGCACCCCCGACGAGACCCGCAACGATCCGCGCGTCATCGCCGCCTATCTCGGCGTCGAGGACGAGGAGGTCGAGGAGATCGAGCAGGAGCTGGACGAGCAGTTCGGCGACGGCCACGACGAACAGCCGGCGGGCGACAACGAAGGGGAGCGGGCATGACCGAAGTGGCAAAGCCCCTTCTGACCGTGAGGGGCGTCAGGACCTATTACGGCAACATCATCGCGCTGAAGGGCGTCGACGTCGACGTCAACCAGGGCGAGATCGTCACGCTGATCGGCGCCAACGGCGCCGGCAAGTCGACGCTGATGATGACCATCTGCGGCAATCCCAGGGCCCGCGACGGGTCGATCGTCTACGACGGCCAGGACATCACGCGCCTGCCGACCCACGACATCGCCCGCCTCAGGATCGCCCAGTCGCCCGAGGGGCGGCGCATCTTCCCGCGCATGACGGTGCTCGAGAACCTGCAGATGGGTGCCTCGATCGACGGTCTGGAGTTCTTCGACACCGATATCCAGTACATGTTCGACCTGTTCCCGCGCCTCAAGGAACGCCTGCACCAGCGCGGCGGCACGCTGTCGGGCGGCGAGCAGCAGATGCTGGCCATCGCCCGCGCGCTGATGGCGCGGCCGAAGCTGCTGATGCTCGACGAGCCGTCGCTCGGTCTGGCGCCGCTGATCGTCAAGCAGATCTTCGACGCCATCCGCGAACTCAACCGGCGAGACGGCCTCACCGTGTTCCTGGTGGAGCAGAACGCCTTCCACGCGCTGAAGCTCGCCCATCGCGGCTACGTGATGGTCAACGGCGTCATCACCATGAGCGGCTCCGGCCGCGAACTCCTGGAAAACCCCGAGGTGCGCGCCGCGTATCTCGAGGGCGGCGCCCACTGAGGGGAGGGACGGACATGCAAGGCATCCTCTACGAAGAAGCCTCCAGCCTCACCTTCATCTTCGTGACGCTGATGCTGGGTGGCTTTCTGGCGCTGCTGACCGGCCGTGCCTGCGCCAAAACCTGGCGGCCGCGGATCGTCATGGCGATCTACATCGCCATCCTGACCATCGGCACCCGCTTCATCCACTTCTCGATCTTCGGCGGCACGCTCTTGTCGCTGCACTATTACCTCGTCGATCTGATCGTACTGGAAATCGTCGCATTCGCCGGATTCCAGTTTACGCGCACGCGGCAAATGGTTACGCAATACTACTGGCTCTACGAGGCCGCCGGCCCCTTCTCGTGGAAGGCGCGCGGGTGAGCCGCACCGACAATCGCCGCGGCCGTCCGGCCCCGGCGCAGGCGTTCCGGATGGCGACCGGAGTTACGGAGCAGGGATTATCTCCGCCGGCCGCCGTCCTGCGACCCGAGGGTTCGGGCTTGAACCCGTCTAACTTCCAGCCAAAGACAAAATGGGAGACCACAACATGAAGAAGTTCCTCCTGTCGGGCGTCGTGTTCGCCGCCGGATTCGCCTTTGCCGGCGCCGCTTCGGCCGACGTCATCATCGGCGTGGGCGGTCCGTTGACCGGTCCCAACGCCGCCTTCGGTTCCCAGCTCCAGAAGGGCGCCGAGCAGGCGGCCGCCGACATCAACGCCGCCGGCGGCATCAACGGCGAGAAGGTGGTGATCGAACTCGGCGACGACGTGTCGGATCCCAAGCAGGGCGTGTCGGTAGCCAACAAGTTCGTTGGTGACGGCGTCAAGTTCGTGGTCGGCCACTTCAACTCGTCGGTGTCGATCCCGGCCTCCGAAGTCTATGCCGAGAACGGCATCCTCGAGGTGACGCCGGCCTCGACCAACCCGACGTTCACCGAGCGCGGCCTCTGGAACACCTTCCGCGTCTGCGGCCGCGACGACCAGCAGGGCGCCGTCGCCGGCAAGTATATCGCCGACAACTACAAGGACGCCAAGGTGGCGGTCCTGCACGACAAGACCACCTACGGCCAGGGCCTCGCCGACGAGACCAAGAAGGCGCTCAACGCCGCCGGCGTCCCCGAGGCGCTCTACGAGGGCGTCAACCTCGGCGACAAGGACTTCTCGGCCCTGGTCTCCAAGATGAAGGAAGCCGGCGTGTCGGTCATCTACTGGGGTGGCATGCACACCGAAGCCGGTCTGATCGCCCGCCAGTCGACCGAAGCCGGCCTCAAGGCGACGATGATGTCGGGCGACGGCATCGCCTCGGCCGAGTTCGCCGCCATCGGCGGACCGTCGGTCGAAGGCACGCTGATGACCTTCGGTCCCGATCCGCGCGAGAACCCGGCTGCCACGGAAACCGTCAAGAAGTTCCGCGATGCGGGCTTCGAGCCGGAAGCCTACACGCTCTACAGCTATGCCGCCGTGCAGATGATCGCCGCCGGCGCCAAGGCGGCCGGCTCGACCGATCCGCAGGCGGTGGCTGACGCTCTCCACAAGGGCGACCCCATCCCGACCGTCATCGGCGACCTCGCCTATGACGAGAAGGGCGACCGCAAGGACGCCGACTACACCGTCTACCAGTGGTACAAGGCGGACGACGGCAAGATCACCTACAAGATGCTGAAGTAAGCCGGGTTGCGGCCGGGGAGTCCCGGCCGGTCCTACCGTCTTCGATGCGCGCCGCCGGAGCGATCCGGCGGCGTTCCGTTTTTTCGGACAAGCTGCTATTGCTGCGGGCGGTTCAACGGGGAAGCCGCGAAGTGATGGGCGCACGGTTGCATGTTCTGCTGGTGGCGACGCTTGCCGCCGCTTTCCTCTCTCCGGCGCGGGCCGACGTGACGATCGGCATCGCCGGCCCGATGGCCGGCAGCTTCGCCGACGTCGGCCGCGACATCCGTGCCGGCGTCGAGATCGCCGTGGCGGCGGCCAATGCGCGCGGCGGCATCGACGGCGAGAAGATCCGCACCGTGGCCGTTGACGACAAGTGCGAAGCGGAGACCGGCGCGGCGGTGGCCAACCAGTTGATCGGCAAGGGCGTCCGGGCGGTGATCGGCCACGCCTGCACGGCGGCGGCGCTGCCGGCGGCGCGAGTCTACGACCAGAATGGCGTGCTGTTCCTGTCGCCGGCCGCCACCAATCCGCGGCTCACCGACGAGAACATCGGGCCGGGCGTGTTCCGCCTCGCCATCCGGTCCGATCGCGAGGGCCAGGCGATCGCCGCCTATCTCGGCGACCGCTTCAAGGGCAAGCGGGTGGCCTTCGTCCACGACGGCAGCGTCTATGGCCAGGGGCTGGTCGAAGAGGCGGGCAAGCTGTTCGCCCAGGCCGGCGGCGCCGTGGCGATGACCGAGGCCTTCACGCCCGGCGAGAAGAGCCAGAACAATCTGATCGGCAAGATCCAGGATGCCGCCGTATCGGCGGTGGTGATGGGCGCCTTGCAGGCCGACGCGGCGGTGATCGCCGGCGAGGTGAAGGCGCGCGGCCTCAACGTGACGCTGATCGGCAACGAGGCGCTGGCGCTGGCCGAATTCAAGGCGCTGGCCGGCGATGCCGCCGAGGGCACGGTGTTCTTCCTGCCCTTCGTCGACAAGTCGCAGCCTGAGGCGGTCGATCTTCTCCTGTCGCTCGAGGAGCGGCAGTTGATGCCGACCAACACGCTGTTCACCGCCCATGCCGCCACTGAAGCGGCGATCGCCGCGCTGGCGAGCGGTGGCGACCTCGCAGCCGAGGCCGCCTTCCTGCGCCAGAGCGGCGCTGCCACGGTGATCGGCAAGGTGAGCTTCGACGACAAGGGCGACTGGCGCGAGGCGACCTACAAGCCTCAGGTGTGGCGCGGCGACGCCTTCGTGCCGCTGCCCTGACGGCAACCGTCGCCGGAGCGGGCCGCCATCTCGCGAGGCTTTTACTGGCGTTTGCCATCGGCAACTGGTACTGTCACCGCGACGACAAACGAGCAAGCGTGCCGCTCGAGCCCCCGTGCCATTCCCTCTGGGAAGACGCGCGGATGATGGTCGGGGCCTCCCACCGTGGATGGCGCCGGTTCCCGGATCGCGGCGCGCCGGAGTGATCTCAGTGGGTGACGCGGGCGATCGAAGCGACCGCGCAGACCCCACGCGAGGACGTGCCGACCCCGCCACCCCGGCGGCGGACGGAGCGTCTGGTGCCCTGTCGAAGCGGGCGGCGCGACGCCGCCGCAAGCGCCGGCCCGGTTCGGGTGCGGCGGGCGACAAGGCCTCGGTGGGACATGCGCCGACGGCGGGCGACAGGCAACCGGAGCGGACACCGCCTCCGGTGCGCTCTGATTCACCGGCCAATTCCTCTCCTGACAAGGCCGAAGCCGCCTCCGGCCGGCCGCGCGAAGACGGTGCGCGACGCCGCCGGCGGCGCGGCCCCGCCAAGGGCGCCTTGCGCGGCGTGCGCAAGCCCGGCCGCGAGGATGGCCGCGACGACGGTCGCCCCGACGAGGGACGCGGCCGCGACGGCGAGCGTCGCAGGGGCGGCGAACGGCACGCCGAAGCCGGCGAGGCGCGCGCCATCAACGGCGCCGCAGTCAACGGCCATCATCACGGCCACCGTCGCGGCGCGGCGGCGACCGGCCCGCTCTACGCGGCGCTCGACCTTGGCACCAACAACTGCCGCCTGCTGGTGGCCGAGCCGCAGGATCGCGGCTTCCGCGTCGTCGACGCCTATTCGCGCATCGTCCGGCTGGGCGAGGGCATCGGCCGCACCGGCCGGCTGTCGGATGCCGCCATGGACCGCGCCGTCGATGCGCTGGCCATCTGCCGTGGCAAGCTCGCCGACCTCAAGGTGCGCAAGATGCGCCTGATCGCCACCGAGGCCTGCCGGCAGGCCGACAACGGCGCGCTGTTCCTCGACCGGGTGCGCAAGGAAACCGGCCTCAGCCTGGAGATCGTCAGCCGCGAGACCGAGGCGCGCCTCGCCGTCGCCGGCTGCGCCACGCTGATCGATCCGCGCTCTGAGGGCGTGCTGCTGTTCGACATCGGCGGCGGCTCGTCGGAGCTGGTCTGGCTCGACCTGCGTCGGCGCGGCGAAGCGCGCGGCTTCGCGCTCACCCGCTTCATTCGCAGCTGGACGTCGCTGCCGGTCGGCGTCGTCACGCTCAGCGAGCGGCACGGCGGCCACGTGGTGACCGAAGCGGTCTACAACGACATGGTCGACGAGGTGAGCGGCCTGATCGACGGCTACGAGGGCATGGACGGGGCGGCCGAACTGGTCGCCGCCGGCACCGCCCACATGCTCGGCACCTCCGGCACGGTGACGACGCTGGCCGGCATCCACCTCGGCCTCAAGCGCTACGACCGCCGCCGCGTCGACGGCGTCTGGATGGACGGCGGCGAGGTGGACGACATGATCCGCCAGTTGATCGACATGGGCTATGATCAGCGCGTCGCCAATCCCTGCATCGGCGCCGACCGGGCCGATCTGGTGCTGGCCGGCTGCGCCATTCTCGAAGCCATCCGCCGGAAGTGGCCGTGCGAGCGGCTGCGCGTCGCCGATCGCGGCCTCCGCGAAGGCATTCTGGTCGAACTTATGGCCCGCGACGGCGTCTGGCGCCGCCGGCCGCAGCCGCCAAGGACGGAAGCGCATGTCTGACAAGGGCAAAACCACCGGTTCCGACAAGCCCAAGGGCAAGGGCCGCGCCGACACCGGCCTCAAGGTGAAGGTGAAGACGGCGCGCGGCCGCACCGCCTCGTCGGTGCGCTGGCTGCAACGCCAGCTCAACGACCCCTATGTGGTCAAGGCGCGCAAGGAGGGCTGGCGCTCGCGCGCCGCCTTCAAGCTGATCGAGATCGACGAGAAGTATCACCTGTTGAAGCCCGGCAACCGGGTGGTCGACCTCGGCGCGGCGCCCGGCGGCTGGTGCCAGGTGGCGGCGAAGAAGACCGGCTCGACACCGGGCAATCCGCTGATCGTCGGCATCGACTATCTGGAGATGGACGGCGTGCCGGGCGTCGCGCTGCTGCAGAAGGACTTCCTCGACGACGATGCGCCCGAGGCGCTGATGGCGGCGCTGGGCGGCCATGCGCCGGACGTGGTGCTGTCCGACATGGCGGCGCCGACCACCGGCCACCACAAGACCGACCATCTCCGCACCACCCATCTCTGCGAGGTGGCGGCGGCCTTCGCCGTCGACGTGCTGCGGCCGGGCGGCGCCTTCGTCGCCAAGGTGTTCCGCGGCGGCACCGAGAACGAGCTGCTGGCCATGCTGAAGCAGAACTTCGCGCAGGTGTTCCACTTCAAGCCGCCGTCGTCGCGCCAGGAAAGCGTCGAGATGTATGTCGTCGCCAAGGGCTTCAAGGGACGTCAGGAGGCGGCGGAGGACGGGCGGCCGTGAGCGGCATTCCATCCGACGATGGCGATGACGACGGCTGGGACCGCATTGCCGACGCAGCCGACGGCGCGCCGCGGCCGGCGCCGACCGATCCGAAGAAGCTCCGCGACAAGCTGCGCCGCTCCGGCTTTGCCTATCTCCAGCGCTATTCGGCGTCGGAAGCGCATTTCGCCGGGCTGATGGAGAAGAAGCTCAAGCGCTGGGAGGCGGCCGGCTACGTGGCGCTCGGCGAGGCGCGCGTCGCCGACCTCGTGGCCGATCTGGCGCGCGAGTTCCGAGAGCTTGGCCTGATCGACGATGCCGGCTTCGCCGCCTCGCGCGTCGCCTCGGCGCGGCGCAAGGGCGCCTCGCGGCTGAAGATCGCCCTCGGCCTCCGGGCCAAGGGCGTCGACAGCGATCTGGCCCAGACGGCCATCGCCGAGGAAGGCACCGACGAGACGGTGGCGGCGCTGCGCTTCTGCCGCCGCAGGCGCATCGGCCCCTGGCGGCGCGGCGAGCGGCCGGACCGCGACGGTCTCAACCGGGAGATCGGCGTGCTGGTGCGGCAGGGTTTTGCCGCTCAGCTCGCCCGCAGCGTCGTGCTACTGTCGCTGCCGGAGGCCGAGGAGAAGCTCGAAGCCAACTGATACCAGGAGGCATCGAAAATGACTCCCAGGTATTCCGCTTGCCGATTTCTCATGCCACAGATGCGGATGAGAAATCGGCAATGGCCTCAATGAGCGGATGCGTCAGCATCTTCGCGAATTGGTGTGACGGGTCGACGAGATGGAATGGGTGTCGGAAGCGCTGCTGATCGGCCTTCGCCCACATGGCGAGACCAGCGCGGTGATCGAGGTGATGACGCCCGAGCACGGCCGCCACCTCGGCCTCGTCAAGGGCGCCCGCTCGCGGCGCCTGCAGCCGGTGCTGCAGGCCGGCAACTCGCTGACCGTCACCTGGCGGGCGCGGCTCGAAACGCATCTCGGCCTGTTCGTCGTCGAGCTGGAGCGGGCGCGGGCGGCCCGACTGATGGAGAGCGCCGCCGGCGTGTTCGGCGTGCAGATCGTCGCCGGCCATCTGCGGCTTCTGGCCGAGCGCGAGGCGCATGCCGGCCTCTACCGGGCGGCCGAGACGCTGCTCGACCATCTCGACGGCCTGCTGCAATCGGCAGCGCTGGTCGCCCGCTTCGAGCTGATGTTGCTCGATGAATTGGGTTTCGGGCTCGATCTTTCGAGTTGCGCCGCCACCGGTCGCAATGACGACCTCTGTTTCGTCAGCCCGAAATCGGCGCGGGCGGTGTGCCGCGAGGCGGGCGCGCCCTATGCCGACCGCCTGCTGACGCTGCCGGCCTTCCTGCTGCCCGATGCCGAGGGGGCGCCCGACGCCGCCGACGTGGCGGCGGCACTCAGGCTCACCGGCTTCTTCCTCGACCGTCACGTTGTCGGACCCAGAGCGGTCGACCTGCCGCCGGCACGAGCGCAACTGGTCGCCAAGCTCGACGCGGAGCGAGGGGAACGCGAATCCCCGTAGTTTCCTTAGGCGACGGCCGCCAGGAACAGCGCCTCGCGGCGCACCGAGCCGTCGGCATTGCGGGGGATCTCCGGCACCGACAGCAACGCCACCGGCCGGTCGAGCTTACCGGCCGCTTCGCCGTCGAGCCAGGCGAGCAACTCGGCGAGTTGCGGCCGCTCGCCGGGCTTCGGCACCACCGCGAGACCGATGCGATGGCCGACCGGGCCGGCATCGATCGGGAATACGGCGGCGTCCTCGACGCCCTCGTAACGGCGGAACAGCGCGTCGAGCCGCCGCGGCGACACGGTGATGCCGGCGACGCCGATGGTCTCGCCGAGCGTGCCGGTGATCACCAGCCGGCCGTCGTGCTCCTCGACGGCGAGGCCGGTGCGCAGGAAGCCGTCGGAGGTGACGCCGAGCAGGGCGCCGCGCCGGCCGGATTGCGGCTCGGGCCAGGGCGCGTCGGGAATGGCGGCGCCGCCGAGCAGCAGTTCGCCCTCCGCCTTGCGGCTTTTCGCGCCGGCCTTCGGCCGGATCCGCGCCTCGAACAGCGCCGGCGCGTCGTCGTAGCCGCCCATGCGCGCCTCGCCGAGCGGCAACGCCACCATGGCGCCGCCGGCGTCGCGGGCGCGTGGAATCAGGCAGAGGCCGCCGAGCGTGACCAGATCGACAGTGCGGGCAGCAGGCGCCGGCATCAGGCCAAGGCCGGCGCCGACCGCCGAGAAGGCGACCGGCCGGTCGAGGGCGGCGGCGAGCGGGCCGACGATCGCCTCCGGCAGCACGACGCGGTTGGCGCCGGCGCTCTCCACGGCGCCGGCAAGGCCGGCGAGCGAGGTGCCGTGATGGAAGGCGACGTGGCCGCCCGCCATCAGCGCCGTGGCGATGGCGCCGGCCAGCGAGGCGAGGCTGGCCGGATGCATGGTGGACAGCACAGTCTCCGGCGCGGCGATGCCGGCTTCCAGCAGATGGCCGGCGGCGATCGCCGTCAGCTGGTTGTGGCTGTAGGGGACGATCAGCAGTTCGTCGTCGGGCGTGCGCGCCATCGACAAGAGGGCGACATGATCGGCCGCCACGCCGCGCCGTGCCACCTCGGGCGGCGGCCCGAGCGCGTCGACATCGGCCAGGACCTCGGTGAGATCGATCAGGCCGTCCGGCTGGCCGTCGCCGACGGCGAACACGAAGCGGATGGCGAAGGTGTCGGCGGCGACGTCGCGCACCAGTTCGCCCGACGGCTCGTCCTCGATCTCCGAGGCGGTGACCATCGCCTTGATCGACGCCGCCTCGATGGCTGCCTCGATCTCCGATTTCGTCCAGTAGACCGGCAGCGGCGCCACCACCAGACCGGCCTTCAGCGCCGCGAAGATGATGATCGCCGCGTCGGCGCAGGGCGGCAGGTGGATGCCGAGCACCATGTCGGGCCGGAGGCCGACGGTGGCGAAGAAGGCGGCGAGGCCGTCGATGCGCCTGACGGCGTCGGCAAAGCTGTAGTGGGCCGACAGGCCCGGCACGGCGCCGACGCCGACGTCCTCGAAGGCGGTGGTGGCCGGCGTGGCGGCGGCGGCGCGACGCATCAGCTCGTCGAGCGTCACCTGGCTCCAGGCGCCGGAGGCAACGCAGGCTTCGGCTCGTTGTTCGGACGTCAGGATCATGGCGCGTTTCCCAATTTGCCTAGCGTCAGGACTTGGCGTCCGCCCACCAGGCGGACGGCTGGATACCGGCGATCGCCGTCGCCTCGGGCCGGTGGATACGCACCCAGCGGGCGACGAGATCCTCGGGCAGATGATAGAGCGGCACGCAGTAGACGCCGGAGATCAACAGGCGGTCGAGGGCGCGGACGGCGGTCTCGAATGCCTCGCGTTCGGTGGCGGCGAGCAGCACGTCGATCATGGCGTCGATGGCCGGGCTCGACGCGCCGGCATAGTTGAAGGTGCCTTCGGTGACCGCCGCCTTCTGCGACCAGCGATTGACCTGCTCGTTGCCGGGCGACAGCGACGCCGTCCAGATCATCTGCAGCATGTCGAAGTCGAAGGTCTTCTGACGGTCGTAATATTGCGTCGAATCGACGAGCCGCACCGCCATGTCGATGCCGATCAGCTTCAGCGTCGCCTGATAGGCGAGGGCGAGGCGTTCCTCGTCCGGCACTTTGGCCATGAACTCGAAGGCGAAGGCTTGCCCGTTGGCGTCGACCAGCCGGCGGCCGTCGAGCTTCCAGCCGGCCTGATTCATGAGATCGAGGGCGGCGCGCAGTGCCTTGCGGTCACGGCCAGAGCCGTCGCTGACCGGCGGCGCATAGGTGCCGGCCATGACCTCCGGCAGCACCAGATCCTGGTAAGGGGCGAGCAGCGCCGTCTCGGCCTCGGTGGCCGGGACGCCGATCGCCGACAGGCTGGAGCCCTCGAAATAGGAGCCGGTGCGGGCATAGGCACCGTAGTAGAGCGTGCGGTTGACCGCCTCGAAGTCGAACAGCAGCGTCAACGCCTGCCGCACCCGGATATCCTTGAACAGCTCGCGGCGGGTGTTGAAGACGAAGCCGGTCATGCCCTTCGGCGTGCCGGTCTTCACCTTCTCCATGACGACGCGGCCGTCGCGCACGGCCGGGAAATCGTAGGCCTTGGCCCAGTGGCCGGGGTCGCTATCCAGGTAGAGATCGAAGGTGCCGGTCTTGAAGGCCTCGAAATAGGCGGTGGCGTCCTTGAAGTACTCGATGCGGATTTCGTCGAAATTGTCGAGGCCGCGCTTGATCGGCAAATCCTTGGCCCAGTAGTCCGGATTGCGCTTCAGCACCACCTGCCGGCCCTCGTCGATGCTGTCGATCACGTAGGGGCCGGAGCCGAGGAGCGGCTTCATCGACGACTGGTCGAAGGTGGCGGCATCGATGGCGTGGCGGGGCAGGATCGGCGTGAAGCCGCCGATCAACAGCGGCAGTTCGCGATCGGCGCCGTCGGCGAAGGAGAAGCGCAGCGTGCGCTCGCCGACGCGGTCGACCGACACGACCTTGTCGAAGCGGCGCTTGTAGACCGGCCGGCCCTTGTTCTTCAGGAGGTCAACGGTGAACAGCACGTCGTCGACGGTCACCGGCTGGCCGTCGGAGAAGGCGGCGCGCGGGTTCAGCGTGAACTCGACCCAGGCCCGGTCGGCCGGCATTTCGACGCCCTCGGCGATGAGGCCGTAGAGCGAGAAGGCCTCGTCGGCCGAGCGCTGGAGCAGCGTGTCCCAGACGTTGTTGCCGTAGAGCGTGTCGGAGAGGCCGCGCGGCGCGTTGCCCTTGACGATGAACGGATTGAGGCTGTCGAAGGAGCCGGGGAAGCCGAGGGCGAAGGTGCCGCCTTTCGGCGCGTCCGGATCGGCGTAGGGCAGGTGTTCGAAGTCGGCCGGCAGGGCCGGCGTGCCGTGCATGGCGATGCCATGGGTCGGCGCGGCGCGGGCCGGCAGCGACAGCAGGAGGCCGGCGCCGACGGTGCCAAGACAGAAGACGCGGCGGGTGATGACGCAAGACATGAACCGGGGTTCCGTTCGGACGCGAATCTTTCACGAAACGTTAACACGTCCGTCCTTGCTTGGACCCGTCAATTTTGACCGGCCGGCCGCCGGTCCACCGCCGAAGCGCCCGGCCGGCCGATGAATTTCCGGCCGGAGGCGCGGGGCCACCGTGTTGCCCAAATTTGCCGTCATCGGGTTCTCCGAGCGCCAGGGCGCGGGCAGGGTGAGCCCCGCGCGCCGCAGGGCGGAGAAAAGTTACTTTCGGCAGGCTTCCGGGGTTCGGATTGCACGAAGCGCTGTTGACAAGTCGATCGAAATCAGACGATCGGTAGCGCCGATGGCGTGTGCTAGAGATCGACGCATGCAAAGGATTGGGCGAATGGCAACGGTTACTTCCCTCAGGACCATGGTCTTTCTGGCGGCGCTGGCGCTGCCCGCGACCGCCGCGCTGGCGCAGGACAAGCCGGCCGCTCCGGCCGACGCGGCTCCCGCCGCCGCGGCTCCCGCCGACAACGCGGCTTCGGCGCCGGGCGACGACGCCAACAATCCCTGGAACAAGCTCTGCGGTGAGGACGGTCGCACCAAGAAGCAGGTCTGCTTCACCGTGCGCGAGCTGCGTACCGACAGCGGCCAGTTCCTGGCCTCGGCCGGCGTGCGCGAGGTGGACGGCGAGACGCGCAAGATCCTCCTGGTGCAGACGCCGGTCGGCATGCTGATCCAGCCGGGTATCCGCGTGCAGGTCGATCAGAACACCCAGGTGCCGGGCAAGTACACCATCTGCATGCCCAACGCCTGCTTCGCCGAGATCCCGATCACCGACGACTTCACCGCCTCGATGAAGAAGGGCAAGGACCTGATCATCACCACGCAGAACCAGCAGGCCAAGGCGCTGAACTTCCCGATCTCGCTGACCGGCTTCACGGCGTCCTACGCCGGACCGGCGATCGACACGGCGGCGCTGCAGCGCCAGCGCGAGCAGCTCGCCTCCGAGGTGCAGCGCAAGGCCAAGGAAGCGCAGCAGAAGCTGCTCGACGCGCAGAACGCCGCCTCCGGCGCCGGTGCCGCCAAGCCCTGAGTTTCAGGGGGCCATTGAAGATAGTCGAGCCCGGCCGGGGAAACCCGGCCGGGCTTTTTCATGCCGGGCTTTCCGGTGGCAACGGCTGGTGGTCGCCGCCGGCTTGCAGGCCCGGCGGCGACCGCGCCATTTGCCGAAGACGGGGCCATGCGCCGGCTCAGCTTATGCCGAGAGCATCCCTGACGCCTGCCGCGTAGGCTGGATCGACCTTGGCGAAATGGCCGAGCTGGCGGTCGACGATGTCGCGCGGCACGCCGGCCATGGCGGCGGCGATGTTCTGGAAGAGGCGCTGGCGCTGTCCTTCGTCGAACAGGCGGAACAGGGCACCGGCCTGGCTATAGTCGTCGTTGCCGGCGCGATGATCGTAGCGGTCGGCGTCGCCGGAGATGCGCAGCGGCGGCTCGCGGAATTCCGGCGCCTGACGCGGGCCGCCGAAGCTGTTCGGCTCGTAATAGGCGTCGGGATTGGGCTTGTTGGGCATGAAGTTCATGGCGCCGTCCTTGTGGTAGTGATGGACGGGGCATTTCGGTGCGTTGACGGGCAGCGCCTCGTAATGGGTGCCGAGCCGGTAGCGGTGGGCGTCGGCATAGGAGAACAGGCGGGCCTGCAACATCTTGTCGGGCGAGAAGCCGACGCCGGGCACGATGTTGGACGGCGAGAAGGCGGCCTGCTCGATCTCGTTGAAATAGTTGTCGGCGTTGCGGTTGAGTTCGAGGGTGCCGACCTCGATCAACGGATAGTCGGCGTGCGGCCAGACCTTGGTCAGGTCGAACGGATTGTAGGGCGTCGTCTCGGCTTCCAGCTCGGGCATGACCTGCACGAAGAAGCGCCAGCGCGGATAGTCGCCGGCCTCGATCGCCCCGAACAGGTCCTCCTGCGTCGACTCGCGGCTGCGGCCGACCACTTCGGCGGCCTCGGCGTTGGTGTAGTGGCGGTGGCCTTGCATCGTCTTGAAGTGGAACTTCACCCAGAAGCGCTCGCCGGCCTCGTTGATGAAGGAGTAGGTGTGCGAGCCGAAGCCGTCGATATGGCGGACGTCGGTCGGCAGGCCGCGGTCGGAGAACAGGATGGTCACCTGGTGGATGCTCTCCGGGCTGAGCGACCAGAAGTCCCACATGGCGGTGGCCGAGCGCAGATTGGTCTTCGGATGGCGCTTCTGGGTGTGGATGAAGTCGGGGAACTTCAGCGGATCGCGGACGAAGAACACCGGCGTGTTGTTGCCGACGAGGTCCCAGTTGCCTTCCTCGGTATAGAACTTCAGCGCGAAGCCGCGCACGTCGCGCTCGGCATCGGCGGCGCCCATCTCGCCGGCCACCGTCGAGAAGCGCAGGAGCAGCGGCGTCTTCTTGCCGACCTCGGAGAACGGCTTGGCGCGCGTGTAGCGGGTGATGTCCTGCGTCACTGTCAGTTCGCCGAAGGCGCCCCAGCCCTTGGCGTGCACGACGCGCTCGGGAATGCGCTCGCGATTCTGGTGGGCGAGCTTCTCGATCAACTGCCAGTCCTGCATCAGCACCGGGCCGCGCGAGCCGGCGGTCAGCGAATTCTGGTTGTCGGCGATCGGGCTGCCGGCGGTGGTGGTCTGGATCGGTCGGTCGGTCAAGGCGGGTCTCCCTGCATGAGAACGGATGCGGCGCCGGCAGGCCGGCATCGCCTCTCCGCATCAACATGACGGCATTTCTTAGAATCATTCCAATTGCATTATCCGACCGGGCTGATAGGATTTTCCTATGAAGATCACCCTGCGCCAACTCCGCTATCTCGACGCGCTCGCCACCGAGGGGCATTTCGGCCGCGCCGCCGAGCGGGTTTCGGTCAGCCAGCCGGCGCTATCGGCGCAGATCCGCGAGCTTGAGGAGGCGCTCGGCTGTCCCTTGGTCGAGCGTGCCGCCGCCGGCGCCCGCCTGACGCCGGCCGGTGAGGCGATCGTCGAGCGCGGCCGACGCATTCTCGCCGAGGTGGGCGACCTCGAAGCCTATGCCCGCGCCGCCGCTGACCCGGCGACCGGCGCGCTGAAGCTCGGCATTATCCCGTCGATCGGTCCCTATCTTCTGCCGAAGCTGCTGCCGGCCATCGCCGACGCCTTTCCGGCGCTCAGGGTCGGCGTGCGTGAGACGGTGACGGCAACGCTGGTCGGCGAATTGCAGGGCGGTGGCCTCGATCTGGTCATCGCCAGCCTGCCGCTCGGCGATCCGTCCTTCTTGGAAGTACCGGCCTTCGCCGACGCCTTCCTGCTGGCGACGCCGGCGACGGGGCCGCTGTCGCTCGGCGCCTTCGACAGCGCCGCCGACATTCCGACCGAGGCGCTGCTGCTGCTCGAGGACGGCCATTGCCTGCGCGACCAGACGCTGGCCTCCTGCGGCGCCCTCGACGCCCGCCGGCTGACGCGGGCCGGCGTCACCTCGCTCGCCACCATCCTGCAACTGGTGGCGGCGGGGCAGGGGATCACGCTGCTGCCGGAGCTGTTCCTCGCCGCGACGCCGCTCGACGCCGGCCGGGTGCGCCTGCGTCGGCTGTCGCGGCCCGAGCCGCACCGCACCATCGGCCTCGCCTGGCGCCGCACCAGCCCGCTCGCCCCGCTCTGCGAGCGAATCGCCGGCCTGATGCCGGGGCTGAAGCCGGCCGCCGCTCGCCTGCCGACATGAGAAAAGCCGGCCCCGTGGGGCCGGCCGTAAGGCGGTGATCTGCCGAAGTGGCAGATTACTTGGCGATGACCTCGGCGGTCGGCCGCGGCGTGGTCGCCGTTTCCGGCGGCAGCACCGGGTATTCGACCGGACGAAGCTCGCCGGTCAGCGCCGTCAGGAACGAGGCGATGGCCGTGGTCTCGTCATCGTTGAGTTCGGCGCCGAGCTGGGCCGATCCCATGACGGCGACGGCCTGCTTCAGATCCCAGACTTTGCCCGAATGGAAGTAGGGCGCGGTCAGCGCGACGTTGCGCAGCGGCGCGGCGCGGAAGACGTACTCGTCGTCCGCCGTCTTGGTGACGGTGAAGCGACCCTTGTCGCCGGACGGCAGGATGTCCGAGCCCGGCCGCTCGACGACGCCGAACGGATAGTAGTCGTGGCCGCCGAAGTTGACGCCGGAATGGCAGGCCGAGCAGCCCTTTTCCATGAACAGGTTGAGGCCGGTCTTCTGCACCTCGGTCATGGCGTTGTCGTCGCCTTCGAGCCAGCGGTCGAAGGGCGAGGCAGGCGTCAGCAGCGTCACCTCGAAGGCCTCGATGGCCTTGGCGACGTTGTCGAAGGTGACGGGCGAGGGATCGCCGGGGAAGGCAAGCTTGAACCATTCGTCATAGAGCGGCATGCTGGTCAGCGTAGCGATCACCTGATCGGGCGTGCTGGCCATCTCGACACCGGCCTGGATCGGGCCCTTGGCCTGGGCCTTCAGGTCCTCGGCGCGGCCGTCCCAGAACTGGGCCTGGTTGAGGACCGAGTTGAGGACGGTGGGCGAGTTGCGCGGACCCTTCTGCCAGCCATGGCCGATCGAGGTCTCGAGGTTGTCGTCGCCGCCGGTCGCCAGGTTGTGGCAGGAGTTGCAGCTGAAGACGCCCGAGGCCGACAGGCGCGGATCGAAGAACAGGGCGCGCCCGAGATCGATCTTCGCCTTGGTGATCGGATTGTTGTTGACCGCCGGCAGAATCGACGGAATGGCCTGGAACTGCTGGGCAGCCTGTTCCCGCAGCGTGTCCGCCTTCGCGGGAAGCGCCAACGCCGCCGCGGCCGCAGCCACGGCCAGCACCCAATGCCTTTTCATGAAATCCTCCCCCTAGATGGAAGTTATAACAATTCAAAGGTACGGACTGCGGTCATGAATTCCTTGATCTAAATCAATTGGGTGACATGAAAATCCGAAGTGTGGATGTCCATTTCCGGCTGTGCATGTCCGATCGTCGCGCCATGAGGGCGGGAGCCGCCGCTTTCCGCCGTGGCCCGGCGCCGCGTCGAGAGCCGGCGGGGCCGGTATTCGCCGCTTTCCCGGCGCTCTCCGGGCTTTGCCGCGCTTGCCCGATTCCAGTCCCGCCGCTATAAGCCGGCCTGACCCGAGGATCCGGCTGCGCCGGGCCTTGCCGCCGCCAGCCACAGAGGGGCAGATTTCCATGGCGATCGAACGTACCTTCTCGATGATCAAGCCCGACGCGACCCGTCGTAACCTCACCGGCGCCATCACCGCCAAGCTGGAGGCGGCCGGCCTGCGCGTCGTCGCGTCCAAGCGCGTGTGGATGTCCCGCAAGGAGGCCGAGGGTTTCTACGCTGTCCACAAGGGCAAGCCCTTCTACGACGAGCTGTGCGACTTCATGTCGTCGGCGCCGACCGTCGTGCAGGTGCTGGAGGGCGAGAACGCCATCGCCCGCAACCGCGAAGTGATGGGCGCCACCAATCCGGAGAAGGCCGCCGAAGGCACCATCCGCAAGGAGTTCGCGCTGTCGATGGGCGAGAACTCGGTGCACGGCTCCGACGCGCCGGAGACGGCCGCCGCCGAGATCGCCTACTGGTTTGCCGAGATCGAAATCGTCGGCTGAGGCTTTTCGCCGATCGAGTCGAAAAATAAACGGGCGCCCCATTCGGGGCGCCTTTTTTTGACCTCCGTCATGGTTCACGAAACGTTGCCGGCGTAAACCAAATCTTCTCCATTTCGTGGCAAGCCTCAGGCGGGGAAGGGAGTTTCTGGTACTTTAGCAGGTTGTTGTCGAAGGGCTTTTCACTTAATGATCGATCCGGCGGAGCAGGGTACGTACGTGCGTCTCGACGCGTTGCGCGTCGGCATCGTCGATGACAGCGCCTATTTCCGCAAACTGGCGGAAACGATGCTCGGCGCTTTCGGGGTTCGCGTCATTTTGCAGGCGGCCACCGAAGCGGAAGCGCTCACCATGGTGATGACGCAGTCGCCGGACGTGCTTCTCCTCGACTGGAATCTCGGCACCGCCGGCAACGGCGCCGCCTTTCTCGACCTGCTGCGCCGCCATCCCGACGATCGGGTGTCGACGCTGGCCGTGGTGATGGTGACGGCCTATGCCGACAAGCGGCGCATGCTGACGGCGGTGGAACTTGGCGCCAACGACGTGCTGATCAAGCCGCTGTCGGCGCGCCGCCTCTACGAGCGCCTGGCCGACCTGTCGTCGGTGCGGCAGCTCTACGCGCGGCGCGGCAACCGCCTGGTGCCGGCCGTGCCGCCGGCCAAGGTCATCTACGACGGTCCGAGCGAGATCATCCGCGTGCGCTCGCCGCTCCGGGGCAAGCCGCGCTAGTCGCAATGGAACTGCCGGGTCCGACCGGGCCGATCGGCGGCGCGCCGATGCCGGCGCCGAACCATCAGTTGCCGCGGCGATGTCTTTCTGGCTAAATCGCGGACATCATGACCCAATCCTCCCGCACGCTCACGCTCGCGCTCGCCCAGGCCAATCCGGTGATGGGCGACATTTCCGGCAATCTCGACAAGGCCCGCCTGGCGCGCGCCGAGGCGGCCCGACTCGGCGCCGATCTCCTGGTGCTGCCGGAACTCTATATCGTCGGCTACACGCCGGAGGATCTGGTGCTGAAGCCGGCCGTACAGCGCGATTGCCGCCGGGCGGTGGAGCAACTCGCCCTCGAGACCGCCGACGGCGGGCCGGGCGTGGTGATCGGCACGCCCTGGCTGGACGAGACGGGTCTCCTGCGCAACGCCGTGGCGCTGCTCGATGGCGGCGCCATCGCCGGCCTGCGTTTCAAGGCCGACCTGCCTAACTATTCGGTGTTCGACGAGAAGCGGGTGTTCCAGCCCGGCCCGCTGCCCACGCCGGTGACCTTCCGCGGCATCCGGCTCGGCCTGCCGGTCTGCGAGGACATCTGGAAGGCCGAGGTGGTCGAGCATTTGTCGGAGACCGGCGCCGAGCTTCTCATCGTCATCAACGGCTCGCCCTACCGCTGGACGGTGACCGGCGAGCGGCTGAAGGTGGCGACGGCGCGCGTCGTCGAGAGCGGGCTGCCGCTCGTCTACGTCAACACCGTCGGCGGTCAGGACGAACTGGTGTTCGACGGCGCCAGCTTCGGCCTCAACCCCGACCGCGACATGGCCTTCCGCCTGCCGGCTTTCCGCGAGGCGACGGCGACCGTGGCGCTTATCGAGGGCGCCGACGGCTGGCGCATCCGGCCGGGCGAGGTGGCGCCTTATCCGGACGTCCAGGCCGCCAACTGGTTCGCTTGCGTCACCGGCCTGCGCGACTATGTCGAGAAGAACCGCTTCCCCGGCGTGGTGCTCGGGCTGTCCGGCGGCATCGATTCGGCCGTCGTGGCGGCGATGGCCGTCGACGCCTTCGGCGCCGACAAGGTGCGCTGCCTGATGCTGCCCTACCGCTACACCTCGGCCGATAGCCTGGAGGACGCGGCGAAATGCGCCGCCGCGCTGGGCGTTCCCTACGACGTGGTGGCCATCGCCGAGCCGGTCGAGGGCTTCCTCACGGCGCTCGGGCCGTTGTTCGAGGGCACGCGCGCCGACACGACGGAGGAGAATCTGCAGTCGCGCGCCCGCGGCACCATCCTGATGGCCGTCTCCAACAAGTTCGGCTCGATGGTGCTGACCACCGGCAACAAGAGCGAGATGAGCGTCGGCTACTGCACGCTCTACGGCGACATGAACGGCGGCTTCAACCCGATCAAGGACCTCTACAAGATGCAGGTCTACGCGCTGGCGGAATGGCGCAACGCCCACCGGCCGGACGGCCTGAAGGGACCGGCCGGCGAGGTGATCCCCAAGCGCATCATCACCAAGGCGCCGACCGCCGAACTCAGGGAAAACCAGACCGACCAGGACAGCCTGCCACCCTATCCGGTGCTCGACGGCATCCTCAACGGTCTGGTCGAGGAGGAGAGGACGGTGGCCGAACTGATCGCCGCCGGCTTCGACGAGGCGACGGTGCGCCGCGTCGAGCATCTCCTCTACATCGCCGAGTACAAGCGCCGGCAGGCGGCGCCCGGCGTCAAGATCACCACCAAGAGCTTCGGCCGCGATCGCCGCTATCCGATCACCAACCGCTTCCGCGACCGGGGGTAATGGAGGCGGCCACTCACTTGTAGGGCGGGATGGGGATCGCCTTGTGGGCGGCGCGCAGCGCCGCGCTCCAGCGCTCGCGCAGATCGTGGAAATAGGGTTCGCCCGGCTCGATGCGGTGCAGCACGTCGTGGGCGATGGCGTCGCGCTTCACCGTGACCAGATCGATCGGCATGCCGACGCCGAGGTTGGAGCGCATGGTCGAATCCATCGAGATCAGGCCGAGCTTGGTCGCCTCGACGAGGTCGGTGCCGAAGGTGATGGCGCGGTCGAGGATCGGCTTGCCGTATTTGTGCTCGCCGATCTGCAGGAACGGCGTGTCTTCGGTGGCCTCGATGAAATTGCCCTGCCGGTAGATCATGAACAGCCGCAACCGGCCGCGCGACACCTGGCCGCCGACCAGCATGGTCACCTCGAAGCCGGCGTTGGACTGTTCCAGCGCCTCGCCGTCGATGCGGTAGACCTCGCGCACGGCGCGGCCGACCAGCTGGGCGGTCTTGAACATCGACGGCGTCGTCCAGATGGTCTCCATCTGGCCGGTTTCCCGGTTCTCGAGGCCCTCGCTCAGGAAGGACAGCACCGACTGGGTGATGGCAAGGTTGCCGGCGGTGGCCACCGCGATCATCCGGTCGCCCGGCTTCTCGAAGATGTGTAGCTTCTTGTATTGGGAGACGTTGTCGAGGCCGGCGTTGGTGCGCGTATCCGCGATCATCGTCAGACCTTCCTTGACGAGGATGCCAACGCAATAGGTCATCTCTTTCTCCCCGGCCGCCGAAAACCCGTCCTCTTTAGAACATCGACTTGCGATTCCAAAGCGTCATTTGCGGACGGCGGGAGGGGGCGGGACAAGAGAAAAAGCCGGATACCCTCATCGGATATCCGGCCTGAAGTCTGCGACCGCCCGCACGGACAACGCGGGGAACCGGCCGTTTGGCGGAGACCGCCGAAGCACCACCGTCGCGGGAGGGAGTGACTGACCCGAGGCGACGAAGACGACGGGCGCCGCGCGACCAGCGACCGTCCTCCTTTGAACAACCAAGCAAAGCCCGGAGACGATGCGACACCATCCAGAAACGCGTCGGCGGCAGCAATTCGCGTCGGCGTTTCCTTGTTGCAAATGATTATCATTTCTACCGTCCGAGCCTGGGCCAGACAATCAGGGAAAATGCGAGGTTGGCGTTATTTCTGAGGTTCAATGTCAGGAAATCGACAAAAGAAAGGGCGCGGCATCCCGGCCTCCAGGATGCCGCGCCCGCTCGTCATGGCTGCCGCCGCCCCACTCAGCCGTAGTAGGCGGCGGTGTAGAGCGCCTTGACGTCGGTCACCGAGGGCGTGCCGGGGTTGGTCAGCGTGCAGGGATCGGCGAAGGCGTTCTCGCTCATGCGGTTCAGCACCGTCTTGAACTTGCCCTCATTGAAGTCGACCTCGTCGCAGTCCTTGAAGGTGCCGGGAATGCTAAGCCGCCGGTTGAGGCCGCGAATGGCCTCGGCCAGATTGTCGATGCCGAGGGCACGCTCGACCTGAGCGTATTTGTCGGTGAACTGCCGGTTGAAGTCGATGACGTAGGGCAGCAGGATGGCGTTGGCCAGACCGTGCGTGACGCCGAACTCGCCGCCGATCTTGTGGGCCAGCGAATGCACCAGGCCGAGGGAGGCGTTGGTGAAGGCCATGCCGGCCAGCGCCGAGGCGTTGTGCATGTTGAAGCGGGCCGTCTTGTCGGTCGGCGTCTTGTAGGCCGTCTCGAGGTTGCCGAGCACCAGCCGGATCGCCTCGATCGCATAGGGATCGGTGAATGAGGTGGCGGCGATCGAGGCCACGGCCTCGGTGGCGTGGCACAGCACGTCCATGCCGGTGTTGGCGGTGACGTTCGGCGGCATCACCATCGGCAGCGCCGGGTCGAGGATGGCGATGTCCGGCACCATGTCGGCGGCGACGATCGGGTACTTGATATGGTTTTCGGTGTCGGTGATCACCGAGAAGGCGGTGATCTCGGAGGCCGTGCCCGACGTCGAGGGAATGGCCACGAAGCGCGCCTTGTTGCGCAGCGCCGGCATGGAGCCGACCGGGATGATGTCCTCGAAGGTCAGGTCGGGATGCTCGTAGAAGCACCACATCACCTTGGCGGCGTCGAGCGCCGAGCCGCCGCCGATGGCGACGATCCAGTCCGGCCCGAATTCCTGCATGGCCTTGGCGCCGCGCCAGACGGTCGTCACCGACGGGTTGGGCTCGACGCCATCGATGACGATGGATTCGATGCCGGCCTTCTTGAGGAGAGCGATCGCCTGATCGAGGAAGCCGAAGCGCTTCATCGAACTGCCGCCGGTGACCAGAGCCGCCTTCTTGCCCTTGAGGTCGGCCAGCTTGGCGAGCGAGCCCTCGCCGTAGAGGATGGTGCGGGGAATCGAGAAGGTCATCACGGTCATGTCTGGGCTCCTGGACCGTTTCCGGTGAAAACGGGCTCGCCGGAAACGCTCTCTCTGTTTTCACGCAATCCCGGACGCAAAGCCGGTTCTCGCTTTTGCTGGGATCGCTCTATGCGGCGGCGGAAGGGCTTCTCCGGGCAAGGCGGGTCCGGCCCGTGCCCGGAGGGGGCGGCGGCGAACGGTCTGCCGGTATTGGGCGGCTGGCGGCGTCGGGGACGATCCGAGCCCGGAAAGCGATTTCCTGAACGTGTAAATCAAACTTTAGTCGCAGAAACGCAAGGGACCTAAAAACGTTTAAGTCATTGGAGAAAAAATATAAACGGTTTATATGTATGCGATATACGACATTTTCCAGACAGGCGCGGGGCTGGTGCGGACGGCGGGGCTCGAACCCGCAAAGCCAATGGCTGGCAGATTTTAAGTCTGCTGCGTCTACCGATTTCGCCACGTCCGCGTGCCCGGCGATATTGCCGGCGGCGGCGAAGGGGTCAAGCCCCGATCGATATTGACGGCGGGTTGGGCGCGTCCCGAAGGGAGGACGGGGCGCGCCGTCTTCAGGGGGAGGGGCGGCTCAGCCGCACATCTCGGCGGCCGGCGCGGCCTTGCCGTTGAGCACCGATAGCCGGACGCTCGCCGTGCCGGAACTGACCATGCCGATCTCGTTGGCGGCGCCACGCGACAGGTCGATCACCCGCCCCTTGATGAAGGGGCCGCGGTCGTTGATCCGCACCACTACGCTGCGGCCGTTCCTGAGGTTCCTGACCTCGACGAGGGTACCGAAGGGCAGGGTGCGGTGGGCGGCGGTACGGGCGCCGGGTTTCATCCGCTCGCCGCTGGCGGTGCGGCCTTGCTCGGCGTACCAGGACGCCTTGCCGCACTGGGCCAGCGCCGGCGATGCCGGGTGAAAAAACGCGACCGCCATGGCGGCCGTGAAAAAAGCGCTTGCAGCACTTGTTTTGAAAAGCATGCAGTCAATCCTGTTCAGACCCGCGTTGGCAGCGCGGACGAGCCTCCATAGGGACCACCGGCGGTTACCAGCGATCAGCGACGGTGGCTCAGAACAGGGAGAAATGCGGCGAGAATCGGGCTCAGCGCTGCCGGACCGGACAACCTCTGGTCGGTGCATCCGGCGTAAAGCGCTGCGAATCAGTTATTTACATGGTGAAGGAAAATTTGCCGGATCAGTCATTGCCCTGACGGGAAATCGGCGGCTGGAAGGCAAAGCCCATGTCCCAGGGGAAGTAAATCCACGTATCCTGGCTAACCTCGGTGACGAAGGTATCGACCAGCGGCCGGCCCTTCGGCTTGGCATAGACGGTGGCGAAATGCGCCTTCGGCAGCATGTCGCGGACGATGCGGGCGGTCTTGCCGGTGTCGACGAGGTCGTCGATGATCAGCACGCCGGCCCCTTCGCCGCCCTCGAGGTCGATGACGTCGGCGCTCACCTTCTTGATGATCCTGACGTCGCCCTGCGAGGTGTAGTCGTGATAGGAGGCGATGCCCACCGTCTCGATGACGCGGATGTTCAGTTCGCGCGCCACGATGGCCGCCGGCACCAGGCCGCCGCGGGTGATGCAGACGATGGCCTTCCATTCGCCATGGCCGGCCAGCCGCCAGGCCAGTGCCCTGGCGTCGCGGTGGAACTGGTCCCAGGAGACCGGGAACGCCTTGGGGGCGAGCGGCTGGGCATCTTGCGGGGACATGCGGCGATCCTCGTGTAGCTTGGGGCGTTGCGCCTCTCAAATGCCCGTTTGGCGTCGATTTCAATAGTCGGTGAGAGTGCTATCCCCGGCTTTGTCGCGGGCGATCGCCGCCAGCATCGCTTCGACCGCCGTTTTCGCCGCTTCGAGCGCCGCGCCGTCGCGCGAGCGGATCACCAGCCGCGTCGAGAAGGCGCGGGCGGCCAGCACCGGATAACTGCCGATGGAGACGGCCGGATGCGCCTTCGCCACCTCGCCGAGCGCCGTGCCGATGACGCCTTCGCCGAACGGGCAGTCGACGGTGACCGACTGCACCGGCATGCCGCCTTCCAGCTCCTTCTCGACGTTGAGCAGCATGGCCTGCATGATCTTCGGCACGCCGGCCATGACGAACACGTTGCCGATGTGGAAGCCCGGCGCCTTGGAGACGGGGTTGTCGATCAGTGTCGCGCCGGTCGGGATGCGGGCCATCCTGAGCCGCGCCTCGGTCAGCTCCTCCGGCTTCTCGTAGTGCTGCCGCAGGATCTCTACGGCCCCCGGATGGTATTCGATGGCGAGGCCGAACGCCCTGGCCACCGCATCGGCGGTGATGTCGTCGTGCGTCGGGCCGATGCCGCCGGTGGTGAACACGTAGGTATAGGCCGTCCTGAGCGCGTCGAGCGCCGCGACGATGCGTGCCTCCTCGTCGGGAACGACGCGGATTTCCTTGAGATCGATGCCGATCTCGGTGAGGAAGGCGGCGATGTGGCCGGAGTTGCTGTCGCGGGTACGGCCGGAGAGAATCTCGTCGCCGATGATCAGAACGGCGGCGGTGGGGGAGTGAGCGGTCATGAACGACTGAGCCTCGGGAAAAGTCGCTCCGTTGTCGTAGATTCCCGAACCGGACGCAATTGCCACATTACACGGAATTAAATGTCGCGGCGGCGCGTGTGCCCCCGGATTGACGCAATCTCCCAACATAAGGCGCCACCAGAGGGCAGCCCGCTCCCGCTCCACCATTTTTCAGGCCGTCGTTTTTCAGACCGCCATTCTCTCAGGTCGACCATGCCCGTTGCCGTTTCCACGGAGGCTCCCGAAGTGCCGCCGACCACGCCCGGCCGGCTGGCCAGACTGAAGCCGGTGATCATCGCGGTGATCGCGCTGGCCATCGTCGGCCTGTCGGTGCTGGCGCTGTCGCGCCTTCTGTCGGACGTGGTCTACGACGACCTGATCGCGGCGATCGAGGACACTCCCTGGTCGAGCATAGGCCTTGCCCTGATGTTCACCGCCGGCAGCTTCCTGGCGTTGTCGATCTACGACGTGCACGCTCTCGGCTTTGCCGGCGTCCGGCTGCCTTACCGGATGGTGGCGCTGGCCAGCTTCTGCGCCTATGCCGTCGGCAACATCGCTGGCTTCGGCCCGCTGACCGGCGGCTCGGTGCGCTACCGCTTCTACTCGCCCTTCGGGATGGAGCCGGAGACCATCGCCAAGGTGGTGGCCTACGTCGCCGCCGCCTTCGGCTTCGGTCTCGCCTTCGTGGCCGGCGCCGGCCTCACCATCGCCGGGCCGGATCTCGCGGCGCTGATCGGCATGTCCGGCGGCATGGTGCGCGGCATCGGCCTGATCATGCTGGCCGGCGTCGCGGCGGTGGTGCTGTTCACCGCCGTGCGCGGCGGCTCGGTGACGGTGTTCGGCCGGACCGTCGCCCTGCCGACCGCCCGCGACATCCTCGCCCAGCTCATCGCCACCTCGGCCGACGTCGGCTGCGCCGCCGGCGTGCTCTACGTGCTGCTGCCGGCCGGTGACGTCTCATTCCCCACCGTGCTCGCCGTGTTCTCGGTGGCGATCGGCGCCGGCGTGCTCAGCCATCTTCCGGGCGGCGTCGGCATCTTCGAGACCATCGTCGTCGGCGCGCTCGGCACGCGCCTGCCGGTCGACGGCGTCATCTCGGCGCTGCTGCTCTACCGCATCGTCTATTACGTGGTGCCGCTGATCGTCGCGGTGGCGGCGATGATCGTCGGCGAGGCGCGGCGGGCCACCGCCGCCAGCCCGGCGCTCACCGCCGCGGTCTCCGGCATCGCGCCCATCCTCACCGGCACGCTGGCCATCGTGCTCGGCGCCATGCTGGTGTTCTCCGGCGTGACGCCGCCGGCCGATACCCGGCTCGACCTGATGGATGCCTTCCTGCCGCTGCCGCTGGTCGAGGGCGCCCATTTCGTCGGCTCGGTGATCGGCGTGTTCCTGATCGTCGCCGGTCGTGGCCTCGTCCATCGGCTGGACGGCGCTTTCTGGCTGACGCTGGCGATGGCGGCGCTGTCGATCCCCTTGGCGCTCCTGAAGGCGCTGGCCATCGGCGAGGCCGTGCTGCTGGGCGTGCTGATCGTCGCCCTGTTGACCAGCCGTCCGCTCTACAGCCGGCCGGCGTCGCTGCTGCATGACCGGCTCAGCGTCGCCTGGTGGCTGTGCATCGCCTCGATCCTGGCGCTCGCCGCCGGCATTCTGTTCTTCGTCTACAAGGAAGTGCCCTACAGCCATGACCTCTGGTGGCAGTTCGAGATGTCGGCCGCCGCGCCGCGCTCGCTGCGTGCCGCCTTCGGCATAGGCATTGCCACCGCCGCCGTCGCCGCCTGGCTGCTGATCCGGCCACCGACCGGTCGCATCGGCCCGCCGAGCACCGAGGACGTGGCGCAGGCGGTGGCCATCCTGCCGCGCTCGGCCCACGCCGCCGCCAACCTGGTGCGCATGGGCGACAAGAGTCTGATGTTCTCCGACGACGGCGACGCTTTCCTGATGTACGTCAAGCGCGGCCGGTCCTGGATATCGCTCGGCGATCCGGTCGGCGCGGAGGCGGGCCGGCGCGAGCTGGCCTGGCGTTTCGTGGAGACCGCCCGCGAGCATGGCGGCCGCGCCGTGTTCTACGAGGTGCCGGCCGAGAGCCTGTCGCTCTACGCCGATGCCGGCCTGTCCGCTTTCAAGCTCGGCGAGGAGGCGGTGGTCGATCTCGCCGCCTTCGATATCAAGGGCACGCGGCGCGGCAACCTGCGCAACGCTCTCAACAAGGCCGAGCGCGACGGCATCGTCTTCGAGGTGGTGCCGCCCGACGGCGTGCCGGCTATCCTCGACGAACTGGCCGCTGTCTCGGCGAGTTGGCTGGAGGCGCGCAAGGCGCGCGAGAAGACCTTCTCGATGGGGGCCTTCGAGCCGGACTACGTGGCGTCGCAGCCGGTGGCCGTGCTGAAGCGCGACGGCCGCATCTTCGCCTTCGCGACGCTGATGCTGTCGGGCGACAGCCGCGAGGCGGCGATCGACCTGATGCGCTTCCTGCCGAAATCGCCCAACGGCACCATGGAACTGCTGTTTACGCGGGTGCTGCTGCACTTCAAGGCGGCGGGCTTTTCCGCCTTCAGCCTCGGCATGGCGCCGCTGGCCGGCCTGTCCGACAGCCCGATGGCGCCGCTCTGGCACAAGCTCGGCCGCGCCGCCTTCGAGCACGGCAACGCCTTCTACAATTTCCACGGCCTGCGCGCCTTCAAGACCAAGTTCGATCCCGTCTGGCAGCAGCGCTACATGGCGGTGGCCGGCGGCCTCAACCCGTTGCTGGCGCTCGCCGACGTCACCTTCGTCATCTCCGGCGGGCTCAAGGGAGCCGTTTCCAAATGAAGCGACTGTTTCTATACGTCCTCGTCGCCGTCATCACGCTGGGCGGCGTCGCGACGACCGCCTTCTTCTACCTGTTTCCCTCGCTGCCGGCCGACCGCACCGACACGCTCGGCATCGCCGAGATGATCGCGCCGCGCGGCGAGCCGGACGGCATCGTCTTCCTGCTGTCGGACGCCGGCGGCTACGGCTTCTGGGACCGGGTGAGGGCCCGCCACTTCGCGGCGCGCGGCGCCATCGTCATCGGCATCGATACGCCGGCCACCTTCGCCAAGGCGGAGAAGCTCTCCGACGACTGCGTCTACTTCGTCTCCGACGTCGAGCAGGTCAGCCAGAACGTCCAGCGGGTGCTCGACGTCGACAGCTATCATTCGCCGGTGATCGCCGGCTCCGGCCTCGGCGGCACCTTCGCGCTGGCGCTGGCCGCCCAGACGCCCGACGCCACCATCGGCCGCACCATCGCCGTCGATCCGCGACAGGCGCTGTCGCTCGGCAAGGAGCTGTGCAGCGAGGCCGCCCACGTCAAGGCCGCCGACGGCAAGGGTTGGGTCTACGAGTTGCAGAAGGGGCATCTCCCCGATCCGGTCGACGTCTACCTGACGCGTTACGCCGACGCCGACGGTGCCGGCCATGTCGACGAACTGATCAAGTCGGGCTTTGCCATTGCCCTCGCCAAGAGCGTGAAGGGCACCGACAAGACGCTCGATGGCGCCATCTTCGACCAGATCGCCGCCATAGAGGACGACGCCTCGCCGCTGGCCGGCATCCCGATCACCGCGCTGGCCGCGGTTCCGAAGCAGGATTCCATGGCGATCATCTATTCCGGCGACGGCGGCTGGCGCGACATCGACGCCCAGATCGGCCATTCGCTCGCCAGGGCCGGCGTGCCGGTGGTCGGCATCGATTCGCTGCGCTACTTCTGGAACGACATCGACCCCAAGGACGCCGCCGACGACCTCGTCAAGGTGATCGACGCCTATCGCAAGAAATGGGGCGTCCACAAGGTGGCGCTGGTCGGCTACTCGTTCGGCGCCGATGCGCTGCCGGCCATCTACACGGCGCTGCCCGCCGACTACAAGGCCAGCGTCAACCTGGTGTCGCTGCTCGCCTACACCGGCGCCCGCCAGTTCGAGATCGCGGTGTCGGGCATCCTCGGCGCCAAGACCGATCCGAACGGGCCGTCGACGCTGCCGGACCTCCTGCAGATCGAGCCGGCCAAGGTGCAGTGCATCTACGGCAGCGAGGACGACGAGACCGCCTGCGTTCGCCTGCCCAAGGACAAGGGCTACAGCCTGATCGTCCATCCCGGCGGCCATCATTTCAACGACGACTACGCCCCGGTGGCCCAGGACATCCTTCACCGCATCGCCACGCAGCCGGCGGCGGCCGGACCGGCGACCATCGAGGCGACCGCCACCCCTTGACGGCGCCGGCATAGGCGGGGAACAAGGCGGCATGCGCTTTTCCGCTCCCCTCGTGCCCGGCCGGCTCGTCCGCCGCTACAAACGCTTCCTCGCCGACTGCCGTCTCGACGGCGGCGAGGAAGTGACCGCCCACGTCGCCAATTCCGGCTCCATGCTCGGCCTGGCGACGCCTGGCGCCCGCGTCTTTCTGTCGCGCTCCAACGATCCGAAGCGCAAGCTCGCCTGGAGCTGGGAACTGGTGGAGGTGGACGGCGCGCTGGTCGGCATCAACACCGGTCTGCCCAACCGCATCGTCGCCGAGGCGATCGCCGATGGCCGCATTCCGGCGCTCGCCGGTTACGACCGCCTGCGCCGCGAGGTGGCCTATGGCGTCCGGAGTCGCGTCGACCTGCTGCTGGAAGGCGAGGGACGGCCGGCCTGCTATGTCGAGGTGAAGTCGGTGACGCTGTCGCGCCGGGCCGGGCTGGCCGAGTTTCCCGACGCGGTGACGATGCGCGGGGCGAAGCATCTCGGCGAGCTGGCCGCCATGGTCGGCGCCGGGGCGCGGGCGGTGCTTGTCTATCTCGTGCAGCGCGGCGACTGCGCCGCCTTCGAGATCGCCGCCGACATCGATCCCGTCTACGCCGCGGCGGCGCGGGCGGCGGTGCTGGCCGGCGTCGAGACGCTGGTGGCGCACGCCGACGTCACGACGGGGGGAATCGAAATCCGGACCGTTTTCTGACAGACTGCACCGAGAGCATGTACTTGCCGCGGTGCTTCGGTATATGACGACAAAAACGCGAAGCCGAGCGGCTTCCAATGCCAGACACAGGTTGGCCGATCCGATGATCAATTACGTCGACGCGGCGGTGGCGCCGCTGCGCAACACCGGGGACATTCGTCTCTATGATACCGGCGCCGATTTCGACGGCATGCGCAAGGCCTGCCAGATCGCGGCCGGCTGCCTCGACGAGCTGGTCGATTTCGTCAAGCCCGGTGTCACCACCCAGGCGATCGACGACTTCGTCTACGGCTACGGCCGCGACCGCGATGCCCTGCCGGCCGATATCTACTATCGCGGCTACACCAAGTCGGTCTGCACCTCGATCAACCACGTGGTCTGCCACGGCATTCCCGACGACAAGCCGCTGCGCGAGGGCGACATCGTCAACATCGACGTCACCTTCATCCTCGACGGCTGGTACGGCGATTCCTCGCGCATGTACGGCGTCGGCGCCATCAAGCGGGCAGCCGAGCGGCTGATCGACGTGACGCACGAATCGCTGATGCGCGGCATCGCCGCCGTGCGGCCGGGCAACACCACCGGCGATATCGGCGAGGCGATCCAGAAATACGTCGAGGGCGAGCGCTGCTCGGTGGTGCGCGACTTCTGCGGCCACGGCGTCGGCAAGCTGTTCCACGACACGCCGAACATCCTGCACTACGGCAGGAAGGGCGAGGGCCCGGTGCTGAAGCCGGGCATGATCTTCACCATCGAGCCGATGGTCAATCTCGGCCGGCCGCATGTGAAGGTGCTCTCCGACGGTTGGACGGCGGTGACGCGCGACCGCTCGCTGTCGGCGCAGTTCGAGCACGCCGTCGGTGTCACCGACACCGGCTGCGAGGTGTTCACGCTGTCGCCGAAGGGCCTGTTCAAGCCGCCGCTGAAGGTGGCCTGAGATCAGCTCGCGAAGATGCCAGCCCATTTCCGCGTTGGGCTCTTTGCGGATTTCTCATCTGCATCAGGAGCATGAAGAATCCGCGACCGGAAAGCCAAGGGTGATTTTCACCCCCTTGGCTTAGGGGGCCGTTCTAGAACCCTGCCGCCATCGGACAGCTGGCGTTGCCGCAGGCGGCCGGATTGCAGGCCGGCTCGGCCGCGGCGGCCTTCTTGACGGCGCCCAGACTCGGCGCCATCAGCGCCTTCTCGATGCGCGCCGCGCCGCAGGCCGGACAGGCGTAATCGGCCTTCCTCGCCTCCCAGTCGGCCATGTTGCCGAACCAGTCGTCGAAGTTGTGGCCGCAGGCGGTGCAGTGCAGGTCGTAGTGGATCATGGGCGGGCCGTGAAGCTGCGTGTCGGAATGCGGCGATAGGTCGCGGCGACGGCTCTTCTGTCAAGCGCAGAACTGCGGAGGCGACTGCCGAAAGCCGCGGAACCGCCACAGGTCGGTCTTCGCGCCATCGCAATTCTCGATCAGGATCGCCACCTCGGATGCAACCGTTTCTCGGGGGAGATCAACGTGAAACCGATGCCGCTTGCCGCGCTGCTTGTCGCGGTCTCGCCTCTTGCGCTCGTTCCTGCCGTCGCCGCCGACAAGGTAGGCTCGGTGCTGCTGTCATCAGGCGGCCTCGCCGAGATCGTCCGCGAGGTCGATCTCAAGGATGGCGAGCACGGCTTCGCGCTGGAAATCCCCGTCGATCAGGCCGACGACGTGCTGAAAAGCCTTGTTATCGGCGACCCGGCCGGCGCCATCGCCTCGGTGACCATCGACGGCGCCAATGCCGCCGCCGAGGCGTTCAAGCGCCTGCCGCTGAAGCGCGACGACCTCGCGTCCACCGCGACGATCGCCGCCGCCATGACCGGCTATGCCGCGACCATCGACGACGGCGCCGGCCACACGGCGAGCGGCGTCATTCTAGGCGTCGCCAAGGTGCCGCGCGCCACCGAAGGCCAGCCGATCGAGCTGCCGGCCGTCACGCTGCAACGCGGCGACGGCAGCTTCGCCGAGGTGCTGCTCGGCCCCGGCGCCGCCGTCACCTTTTCCGACGCCGGCGTGCTGAAGCGGATCGTCGCGGCGATGGCTGCCGTCCGCGACGCGGCCGACGCCAGTTTCCGCACGCTGCGCATCGAGACGACGGCCGGCGGCAAGCGCACGGTGCGCCTCTCCTACGTGGTGGCGGCGCCGGTGTGGAAGGCGGCCTATCGCATCGTGCCGGCCGACGGCGGCAAGTATCGCGTCCAGGGCTGGGCGGTACTGGAGAACGGCAGCGGCGACGACTGGCAGGACGTCCGCCTGACGCTGTCGTCGTCCAACCCGGTGGCGCTCAGGCAACGGCTGATCGACATGTACTGGCGCGAGCGACGCGAGGTGCCGCTGCTGCTGCCGGGCGGCTCCATCGAACCGCTGGTCGACGGCGCGTCGGCCGGCGGCGCCTATGAGGCGGACGCGATGAAGGACGAAGCGGATATGCCGCTGTCGGCCATGATGATGCGGACGCAGGCCGCGCCAGCGCCGGTCGCGCCGTCGCGCGGGCCGGAAGCCGTCTCGGTCGAAGGCGACGTCGGCATCACCTTTACGCTGCCGCAGCCGGTGACGCTGAAAGCCGGCGCGACGCTGACCGTGCCGATCATCGATGCCGACCTCGACGCCGACCTGGTATCGCTGTGGCGGGAAGGCAGCGGCGCCGCGCCGCAGGCTGCCATCTTTCTCTCCAACGCCACCGGCAGCAGCCTGCCGCCCGGCATCTTCACCGTCTACGGCGAGGGCGGCTATCTCGGCGACGCGCAGGTGGCCGGCATACCGCCCGGCGAGAAGCGTTTCGCCGCCTTCGCCGCCGATCCGAAGACGCGGGTGACCAGCCAGCGCGACCATACGGAAACCGTCGTCGGCCTCTCTGCCCGCGACGGCGTGCTGACGGTGAAGCGGTCGCTGGCCTGGACCACCGTCTATCACCTTGCCGCCCCCAAGGACGCCGAGCGGACGGTGATGGTCGACCATGGCCGCATCTACGGCACCGAAGTCTCCACCGACGGCGAGGTGGTGTCCGACGAGCCGGACCGGCTGCGCGTCCGCCTGAAGGTGGCGGCCGGCGCGGCGAGGGACCTCAAGGTCACCGAGACCCGCACCGATGCCGACGCCATCCAGTTGACCGACAGCGACGCCGATACGCTGCTGTTCTATGCCTCGACCAAGGGCATCGATGCGGTGGTGGCTGAGAAGCTGAAGGCGATCGCCGCCATCAAGACGCGCGTCGCCGACGCCGAACGGGCGATGACCCGCGCCGAGGAGATCGTCAAGCGGCAGTCCGACGAGCAGGAGCGCCTGCGCGCCAACCTCCAGGCGCTGCCCGAGACCTCCGACGGCGCCAAGTCCTACATCGCCAAGCTCGCTCGCAGCGAGAAGGCGATCGAGGAGGCCGAGGCCACCCGCGCCGAGGCGCAGGAACGGGCCGACCGGGAGCGGACGGCGCTCGACGCGGCCATCGCCGCCTTCTGAGCAACGAATGCGGAAAGGCCCGGACGGACCGGGCCTTTCCCTCAACCCTGAAACAGGGCGATCTTACCAGTTGCGGGTCAGCTTGAGCATGGCCGACCAGGAGTCGTCGGTGTTGCCGTAGTAGCTGGTCTTGTTGTTGAGGTTCCGGCCGCCATCGGTCAGGTAGTTCACTTCGGCGGTCAGGATGAGCCCCTTGCTGAAGGCGTAGTCGGCACCGATCTGCGCGTTGATCGTGTCGTCCGACTTGTCCCAGAAGGAACCGGCACCTTGTCAGATCTACGTAACAGCCCTGTTACAACAAGATGAGGGGCGGCAGCGATGGCCCGGCGTTTTGCGGCGCATCTTTCGCCTCGGATCTGCTAGGCTGCGCCGGTTCCACGACGGAATCGACCATGGGCGAATTTCAGGAAGGCAAGGTCAATCTGCCGCATTATGCCGGCCATCGCGAACGGCTGCGTGATCGCTTCCGCGCGGCCGGCGACGAGGCGATCGCCGATTACGAGCTTCTGGAGCTGATCCTGTTCCGCTCCATTCCGCGCCAGGACGTCAAGCCGCTGGCCAAGGAACTGCTGGCCGCCCTCGGCTCGTTCGCCGAGGTGATCGGCGCTTCGGAGGCGCGTCTCCGTACGGTGAAGGGCATCGGCGACGCAACCATCCTCGACTTCAAGATCGTGCATGCCGCCTCGCGTCGCATCGCTCGCTCGGGCATGGTGAAGCGGCCGATCCTGTCGTCATGGTCGGCGGTGATCGACTATTGCCGCACCGCCATGGCCTACGAGGACCGCGAGCAATTTCGCGTGCTGTTCCTCGACAAGAAAAACCAGGTGATCGCCGACGAGGTACAGCAGACCGGCACCGTCGATCATACGCCGGTCTATCCGCGCGAGGTGGTGCGACGGGCGCTGGAGCTGTCGGCCACGGCGGTGATTCTCGTCCACAACCATCCCTCCGGTGACCCGACCCCGTCGCGAGCCGACGTCACCATGACCAAGCAGGTGATCGACGCCGCCGCGCCGCTCGGCATCACCGTGCACGATCACATCATCATTGGCCGTGAGGGGCATGCCAGCCTGAAGGGGCTGCAACTGATCTGACGGTTCGATCGCCTGATCGGGATCAGACTTGTCGTTCAGGCGACCGGAACGCGATCGGCCCCCGCGGGTGATCCGCGGAGGCCGGTATTGTCGACTTGCTTCGTATCAGGGCTGCGCCCGTACGCCCTCGAACGCCGGCGCGTCCTCGAGCTGCTGGCGCGTCACGTTGAGGATGATGCGATCGGGAAGCGCATCGTCGCCGATCTTGGCGGCGTTGGGATTGTTGGCGGCCACCACGTCGCCCGGCGCGGCCGGGGCGGCCGGCGGGCTCGCCATGGTGCCCGTGCCATCCATCGCGGTCGTGCCCTGACCGGGCATGGCCGGATTGTCGGCGGTCACTGATCCGGTGGCGCCGGTGGCGTCGTTGTTCGGCATGGCCGTCGTCACCGCGTCGGCCTTGGCCTGCGTGTCGCCCGGTCCGAGTTGGAGGGCGCTCATGTTGACGGCGACGTTCTTCTCACCGATCCCCAGGAAGCCGCCGACGCCGATGATGACGGCGTTCACGCTGCCGTTCTGGCTGACGAGGACATCCTTGATGTCGCCGATGCTGGTACCTTCCGAGTCGTAGACGGCCTTGCCTTGCAGGTCGCTGACGCGCCAAGCGCCGGTTTCCGGCACCGTCACGAAGGTCTCGCCGGTGGTGGTGGCCGCGCTCTGATCGGAAGGCGCCGCGGTACTGCCGTCCATGGCTGGGCTGGTGTCATCAGTCGATGGCGCCGGCGTGGCGGCCGGGCTGTCCATGTCCTGCTGCGTGGACGGTGCCGTGTCACTGGGATTGGTCGTGGGAGCGGCGTCATTGCCCGGCTGGGTTTGGGTCGTTCCCGGAGTGGTGTCTGTCGTGCCGGGCGGCGTGGCGGTGTCCTGCGCGGCCGCGGCAAGCGGGAAGGCGGCGGTGAGCAGCAGGACGGGAAGTAGACGCGTTTTCATGATCGAATCCCTTTCTTGCTCGTTGGAGGGCTACCAACTTCCCGGACCGGCAAATGTTCCAGACGGCGCGGCGGCGGCGATCCTGCGTGATCTGCCTATTCTTGATGCAACTGCCACCCGCCTTTGCCCAATCACCTTTCTTGCCCTTCCGGGCAGTTTGCCGCTTAATTCATCAGCGGCAGCAGTGCCGGAAAACGGCGGAGGAACGGGGATTGCCGGCTTTCGACGAGATGCACGGGTTCGGGCAGGGCGTCCGTCCCGCCTATGCGACCATCCAGGCCTGGCTCGACGGCTCCGACCCGGAAAACCTCAAGCGCCTCCAGAAGGAAGCCGAATTCCTATTCCGGCGGATCGGCATCACCTTCGCCGTCTATGGCGATGCCGAGGCCGAGGAGCGCATCATTCCCTTCGACATCGTGCCGCGAGTGCTGACCGGCGGCGAGTGGACGACGCTCTCCAGGGGGCTGACGCAGCGGGTGACCGCGCTCAACCGCTTCCTGGCCGACGTCTACGGCGCCGGCGAGATCGTCCGGGCCGGCGTGGTGCCGGCCGATCTCGTCTACCGCAACCCGGCGTTCCGGCCGGAGATGGTCGGCCTCAAGCTGCCGCACGACGTCTACGTGCAGATCGCCGGCATCGACGTCGTCCGCACCGACGACCAGGATTTCTACGTCCTCGAGGACAACGCCCGCACGCCCTCCGGCGTCTCCTACATGCTGGAGAACCGCGACGTGCAGATGCGCCTCTTCCCTGATCTGTTCGCCGAGACGCGCATCCAGCCGGTCGACAACTATCCCGACGAACTGCTCGCCTCGCTGCGCTCGCTCGCCCCCGCCTCGGCGCCGTCCGAGCCGACGGTGGTGCTGATGACGCCGGGGCCGCTCAACTCGGCCTATTACGAGCACTCCTTCCTCGCCGACAAGCTCGGCGTCGAACTGGTCGAGGGGCGCGACCTCTTCGTGCTCGACGAGGTGGTCTACATGCGCACGACGCGGGGGCCGAAGCGCGTCGACGTCATCTACCGCCGCATCGACGACGATTTCCTCGATCCCCTGGTGTTCCGGCCGGATTCGGTGCTCGGCATCCCCGGCCTGATCGCCGCCTACCGGACCGGCAACGTGACGCTGGCCAACGCCGTCGGCACCGGCGTCGCCGACGACAAGGCGATCTACACCTACATGCCGGAGATCGTCCGCTTCTACCTCGGCGAGGAGCCGATCCTGAAGAACGTGCCGACCTGGCGCTGCCGCGAGCCGGACAGCCTCCGTTATGTGCTCGACCACCTGCCGGAGCTGGTGGTGAAGGAGGTGCAGGGCTCGGGCGGCTACGGCATGCTGGTCGGGCCGAAGGCGACGAAAGACGAGATCGACGCCTTCCGCACCCGCCTCGCCGCCGATCCCGACGGCTTCATCGCCCAGCCGACGCTGGCGCTCTCCACGGCGCCGACTTTCGTCGGCGACGGCATCGCGCCGCGCCACGTCGATCTCCGGCCGTTCGTGCTGACCGGTGCCGACAAGGTGCGCATCGTGCCGGGCGGCCTCACTCGCGTGGCGCTGAAGGAGGGCTCGCTGGTGGTCAACTCCAGCCAGGGCGGCGGCACCAAGGACACCTGGATCATCGAGGAGCCGGCGGACGCCGTCCCGTTGCAGTCTCAGTCGCAGTCTCAGGCAGGAGGCGAGCCATGCTGAGCCGCCACGCCGACAGCCTCTACTGGCTGGCCCGCTATGTCGAGCGGGCCGAGAACACCGCCCGGCTGATCGAGGCGGCGACGCGCCTTTCCGCCACGCCGATCGCCGGCGAGGCGGGCCGCAACGAATGGGAGATGGCCGTCGCCGGCACCGGCACGCTCGACCTGTTCCAGCGCGACCATGACGAGGCCAACCGCCGCACCGTCGTCGACCATCTCGCCTTCTCGGCCGCCAATCCCTCGTCGATCCGCGCCTGCCTCGACGTCGCCCGCGCCAACGCCCGTTCCGTCCGGACGGCGCTGACCATGGATATGTGGGAGACCATCAATTCCGGCTGGATGGAGACGCGCGGCGTCAACAGCCCCAACCTGACGCGGCAGGAGCTGTCGGACTTCCTGTCGCGGGTGAAGGAGCTGTCGCTGCGCTTCGACGGCTCGGCCTACCGGACGATGCTACGGAACGACGCTTATTACTTCCTGCGCCTCGGCACCTTCATCGAGCGCGCCGACTTCACCGCCCGCGTGCTGGCGCTGAAGGCCGATGTGCTCGACCCCAACCGCCTGTCGGCCGGCGGCAGCTTCGATTATTTCCAGTGGTCTTGGATCCTGCGTTCGCTGTCGGCGCTCACCTCCTACCACTGGGTCTACCGCGACAACCTCAAACCCAATCTGGTCGCCGAGTTCCTGATCCTGAAGGCGGAGATGCCGCGTTCGCTGGTCGCCTGCTACGAGAAGGTGACGATGAACCTCGACAGCCTGTCGCGCGACTACGGCCGCCAGGGCGCCAGCCAGCGCCGGGCACGGATGATCCTCGGCCAACTCCAGGATACGACGCTGCCCGGCCTGTTCGCCATCGGCCTCAACAGCTTCCTCGAGCAGTTTCTGCGCGACAACGCCAATCTCGGCGGCCTGATCGCCGAGCAATATCTGGGGTGAGCCGATGCGCCTCCGCATCCGTCACGACATCGTCGCCCGCTACGACGAGCCGGTGGCCCTCGCCAGCCGCTCGCTGCGTCTTTGCCCACGCACCTTCGACGGCCAGTATGTGCGCGCCTGGCATCTCGACGTCACCGGCGACTGCCGGCAGGCGCGCTCGGCCGACGCCTTCGGCAACGTCGTCCACGACTGCGCCATCGAGGGGCCGGCGTGCGAGGTCGCCATCGCCGCCGAGGGCGAGGTTGACGTCGACGACACCGCCGGCGTGCTGCAAGGCGCGCCGCTCGACCGTCTGTCGCCGGAGGTGTTCCGGCGCGAGACGCGCGTCACGGTGGCAGCGCCACCGATCGCCGCGCTGGCCGGCAAGGCGCGGGCGCTGTCCGACGGCACGCCGCTCGACCTCTGCCACAAGTTGATGCGTCTGATCCACGGAGAGATCGAGGCGCTGCCGGCCGGTCCGGATGAACTCTGCGGCGTCCGCGACGTCGCCGCCGCGGCGGTGCTCGCGGACGGGCGCGGCTCGCCGGCCGACCTTGCCCACCTCTTCATCGCCGCGGCGCGCGGCCTAGGCCTGCCGGCCCGCTTCGTTTCCGGCTATGTCTGGCGGGAAGAGGCGACGGCCACCGGCGCGCTGGCCGCCTGGGGCGAGGCGCTGATCCCCGGCCTCGGCTGGGTCGGCTTCGACGCCGTCCACGACACCTGTCCCACCGATGCTTATGTGCGCGTCGCCTCGGCGCTCGACCAGTCCGGTGCCGCCTGGGTGCGCGCCGCCGACCGCGGCGCCGCCGTCGCGTCGGTGACGGTGACGGCGGCCGCCGATCGGCTCTGAAAGAGCCGGCATATTTCGGTGGCCCTCCCGTGGCCGGCTTTTCGGCCTAGGTATTGTCGAAAACCGAACGCAACTATTGAGAGCAAAGCGCCGGCCGGCTGAGACTGCGTCTCAGTTTCTTCCTTCTCGCATCCTTGCGAGAAGGAGCGCGCGAGGTTGCAGTATGCTTTTTCGTAAAGGAATGATCCTTGCCGTACTGGCGACACTGGGAGTTAGCGGTGTCGCCTTGGCGCAGCCGCGTGACGAATTCAACGCGCTTTCTGCCCGTACACCTTGGAAAGTGGTCGATGGGGTGGAGACGCGGGAATTCAAGCTTACCAGTGGAATCAATGTCGAGCAGCAGCGCGTCGACGGCAAAATCAGCACGATGATGATGGATGTCAGCGGACATGGCGCTGTGAGGTGCGCGCTCCAGACATTCATCACGTTTGTGATTGTTAATGATGTTTGCCGCGTCAATGACACCAAGTGGCGTTCAGTATTAATGTCGGCCGTCGGTCGAATTGGAGAATTTGCCGAACGGAACGCGATTGAGCCTGTCAAGAAGGGCGAAATCGTAGCTCGGGCAGAGGACAACATTAAGCAGGCCGCAGTCAATACTTCTGCCGAGGAGATCAAACAGGCTTGCACCGAGCCACATGGGTTCGTTGAGGCTTATTCGATTCTTCGCGAAATGGGCGAGGCCAAATTTGTGGCTCAGGTCGACGATCTTCTCTCTGTAGAGCGGCCAGCGGTGCTCAATCCCTGTTACTGACGTTGATGGTCCAGGAAAAGCAAAGGCCGGGGCCCGCGAGGGTGCCCGGCCTTGCCTTGTGCCGACGGCGGGAGGGAGCCGTCAGTAGATGCGTTTGCCGTCGGCGCCGAAGATTAGAGCGGCGGAGGCGGGGAAACGGGCGGTCAGCGTGTCGCCGATCGTCACGTTCGGCCGGCTCTGGGTGGCGATGGTGAGGAGATCGGAGGCCGCCGAGCGGGAATAGATCAGCGTTTCCGAGCCGAGGTGCTCCAGCATGTCCACGGTGACCGGCAACGCGGCGTCGCCGTCGGCGGCGAAGTGCGACGGCCTGATGCCCAGCGTGACCGGCGTGCCGGCGGCCGGTGCCTCGCCCTTCAGGGCCACCGGCACCACGGCGCCGCCGAAGTCGGGCAGGCGGATCTCGGCGCGGCCAGCGCCGCCACCCTCGACGATGCCCTTCAGGAAGTTCATCTTCGGCGAGCCGATGAAGCCGGCGACGAACAGGTTGGCCGGATTGTCGTAGAGTTCGAGCGGCGCGCCGACCTGCTCGACGATGCCCGACCTCAGCACTACGATCTTGTCGGCCAGCGTCATGGCCTCCACCTGGTCGTGCGTCACGTAGACGATGGTGGCGCCGAGGTCGCGGTGCAGCTTGGCGATCTCGATGCGCATGTGGACGCGCAGCTCGGCGTCGAGGTTGGAGAGTGGCTCGTCGAACAGGAACACCTTCGGGTGGCGGACGATCGCCCGGCCGATGGCGACGCGCTGCCGCTGGCCGCCCGAGAGCGCCTTCGGCTTGCGGTCCATCAGCGGCTCCAGTTCGAGGATCCGCGCCGCCTCGTCGACCTGCTTGCGGATCTCCTCCTTGGGCAGGCCGGCAAAGCGCAGGGCGAAGCCCATGTTCTCGCGCACCGTCATGTGCGGATAGAGGGCGTAGCTCTGGAACACCATGGCGATGCCGCGCTGCGCCGGCTCGACCTCGTTCATCCGCTCGCCGCCGATAGCGATGTCGCCGGCAGTGATGGTCTCCAGGCCGGCGATCATCCTGAGCAGCGTCGACTTGCCGCAACCGGAGGGCCCGACGAAGACCACGAACTCGCCGGCCTTGATGTCGAGATCGACGCCCTTGATGATCTCGACCGCACCGAAGGACTTCCTCACATCCCTGAGGGTAACGTCGCTCATGATAGTGTTTCCGCTTCGATCGGTTGCGCCGTTCAGCCGGCCTTGAGGGTGAGGGTGGTATCGCCGAAGCGCCGGCAGGCGACCTTGACGACGACCTCGCCGGCACCGCCGGTGGTCTCCAGCCAGAAGCCGATGGCGCCGCCCTTCAGCACCACCTCCGACGGGCCGAGCAGCTTGGCCGGGCCGCTGACCGTCACGTGGATCGCCTCGTCGAGGAAGGGCAGCAGGTTGCCGAGCTGGTCGAGGGCGCGGACGATGACGCGCACCGAGTCCTTGGGCTCGGCCGACAGCTCCGTCCAGTCGGGGACGACTTGCAGCGTGGTCGGCAGCGGATCGCAGGCGAACCGGACCGTCTTCACCGGCTTGCCGCCGATATAGCCGGTGACCGTCGCCTCCTCCCACTTCATGCCCCAGAGGCCCAGTTCCTCGGCCGAGAAGGCGCGGTGATCGATGACCACAGGCGCGTGCGGCAGATGCGGATAGGTCTCGCGGTCGGGGCCAAGGCGCTTGACGATGCCCTCGCCGTAGGCAAGCTCCACCTCGTCGCAGTTGGTCAGCACGATCAGCGGCAGGATGCCGCCGATGTTGCGCTCGCCGCGGGCGTAGTAGGTGATCGGCTTCAGCACCACCTCATCGGAGGGATCGCACTGGCTGGTGTAGACCCAGGCGGCGAACTTCGGCTCGCGCCAGGCGTCCATCACGCCGTGGTGGCAGATGCGGTCGCCGGAGCCGAAGTCCTTGTGGGTGTTGTAGTCGAACATGCACCAGCCGGTGGAACCGGCGATGCCGGGATCGGCGTAGGTAGCGTTCAGGATCGACAGATAGCGGGAGACATGCTCGGCCTGCCGCTGCTCCTGGTCGTAGCGCTTGGTCGGGAACATGTGGCCGTTGAACTCGGTCACCATGTAGGGCACCGGCGTCTTGAGGCCGGTGACCTCGGAGATCGGCCGGAGCGCGATGCGCGGCCGGTTGGCGCCCGGCAGCTCTTCGTTGCCCTGAATGAAGTCGTTCATCGTATAGACGTCTTCCAGGAACTCGCTGTCGGTGATGTAGCGGACGCCGCCGGTTTGGCGCGTGGTGTCGAGTTCACGGGCGAGCTTGTTGGTCGCCGCGTAGAAGTCGTGGCAGTCGGCCGACTCGTTGATGCGCACGCCCCAGATGATGATCGACGGATGGTTCCAGTCGCGCTCGATCATGGCACGGACGTTGTCGATGGCCTGCGCCTGCCAGCCCTTGTCGCCGATATGCTGCCAGCCGGGGATCTCCTCGAAGACGAGCAGGCCGAGGCGGTCGCAGGCGTCGAGGAACCACGGCGACTGCGGGTAGTGCGAGGTGCGGACGACGTTGACCTTCAGTTCCTTCTTGAGGAGTTCGGCGTCGCGCTCCTGCGCCCGGCGGCCCATGGCGTAGCCGACGTAAGGATAGGACTGGTGGCGGTTGAGGCCGCGCAGCTTCAGCGGCTTGCCGTTGAGGCGGAAGCCCTCGGTGGTGAACTCGACGGAGCGGAAGCCGAAGTTGACGCAGAAGGTATCGTCGCCGTTCTCATGGACGAGATCGACGACGGCCTGGTAGAGGGCGGGATTGTCGATATCCCAGAGGGCGATGCCGTCGAGGTCCTTGATGTCGAGCGTGACGCTGTCGCCGGCGTAGGAGGCGTCGGCGCGGCCGACCGTCTTGCCGGCGGCGTCCTTCAGCGTCACCGACACCCGACCAGCCAGCTTCAGGCCACGCGGGTTGGCGATGTCGACGCGGACCTTGACCGTCTTGCGGGCGGCCAGCACGTCGGGCGTCTCGATCTTGACGTTGCCGACATGCACCGGCGACGTCACGCGCAGCCAGACGTCGCGGTAGATGCCGGCATAGGTGAGATAGTCGATCTGGCCGCCGAACGGCGGGATGGCAGGGTTCTCCGAACCGTCGATCCTGACGGTGACGAGGTTGTCGCCCTCGACGAGGCGGTCGGTCAGGCGAGCGGTGAACGGCGTGTAGCCGTCGGCATGGGCGACGACCTTCTCGCCGTTGACGTAGACGACGCTGTCGGCCATGGCGCCGTCGAACACCAAGGCGACCTCGCGGCCCGCGAACTCCGGCCGCCAGGCGATCACCTTCTGGTAGGTGAAGGGCCGCTGGTAGCAGGTCTCGTCGAAGTAGTTGTAGGGCAGCTCGACGGCATTGTGCGGCAGGTCGACGGCCGCGCCCTTGGCGAAGGCGGCGGCGAGATCGGCGGAAAAGCCCTCGTGGAAGGTCCAGCCGGTGTTGCAGTTGATGACTTTGCGCATTTTGAACCTGTTACTTGACCGAGCCGAGCATGCCTTCGACGAACTGGCGCTGCATGGCGAAGAAGACGAAGAGGGTGGGGATGGTGGCGAGGACCGTGCCGATCATCACCGCGCCGTAGTCGGGATAATAGGCCGAGCCGAGCGAGGAGATGACCAGCGTGATGGTCTTGGTGTCGTTCGACTGCAACACGATCAGCGGCCACAGATAGTTGTTCCAGGCCGTCATGAAGACGATGATGAAGGCGGCGGCGTAGGTGGAACGCATCACCGGCATGTAAATCAGGAAGAAGATCTGCCACTCCTTCAGGCCGTCGACGCGGGCGGCGTCGCGCAGCTCGTGCGGGAAAGCCTTGGTCGACTGGCGGAAGTAGAAGACGATGAAGGCCGAGGCGACGGTGGGCAGCACCACGGCGATGTGGGTGTTGATCAGCCCGAACTTGCCCATCAGCATGAACAGCGGGATCATCAGCGCCGCGAAGGGGATCATCAGCGTCAAGAGCATCAGGCTGTAGAGCTTCTCGCGGAAGCGCGAGGGGAAGATCTCGAAGCCGTAGCCGGCCAGCGACGAGATGATCAGCGTCGACGCCGTGGCGATGATGGTGATCTTGGCCGAGTTCCAGAAGATCAGCGGCACGTCGACCTGGGAGAAGAAGGTGGCGGCGTTGACCAGAAGCCCCTCGCCGAAGCTCATCTTGCCCTTGATGATGTCGGAGGTGGAGTTGGTGGCGCCGATCACCATCCACAGGAAGGGGAAGATCGACAGGAAGGCCATCACCCCGAGGAAGATGTAGACGGCGGCGGAGGCAAGCCGCTTCTTGAGGCCGTGAGTGGTCATGCCTTGCGCTCCCGGGCGGCATAGAACTGCAGGAAGGACAGGATCGCCACCAGGAAGACGATGACGTAGGAGACGGTGGCGGCGTAGCCGAAGTTCGGCGCGAACTTGAAGGTCAGGTTGTAGATGTAGAGCGACAGCGTCAGCGCCGAGTTGCCGGGGCCGGCGGCGCCGCCGGCCGAGCCGCCGCCGGTGATCGTCGACACCTCGTCGAACAGTTGCAGCGTGCCGATGGTGGAGGTGACGGTGGTGAACAGGATCACCGGCTTCAGCATGGGCACAGTCAGGTGCAGGAAGCGGGCCCAGGTCGGCACGCCGTCGATGCGGGCGGCCTCGTAGACCGAGCGGTCGATGTTCTGCATGGCCGCCAGGTAGAAGATCATGTTGTAGCCGGTCCAGCGCCAGGTGATGGCGATGATGATCATCGTCCGGCACCAGAAGGGATCGGTCATCCAGGGGATGCCGGTGTCGACGATGCCGAGGTTGATCAGCGTCGTGTTGATCAGGCCGTTAGCGACGAACATCGACTTGAACAGCACGGTGTAGGCGACCAGCGAGGTGACGCAGGGCAGGAAGATCGCCGTGCGCAGAACGCCGCGGAACTTGATGTCCGGATTGTTGAGCAGCGCCGCGGTGATCAGCGCCAGCGTCAGCATGATCGGCACCTGCACCAGGAAGAAGATGAAGGTGTTGGTCAGCGCCGTGAAGAACAGCGGGTCGTTGAACAGCCGGTTGATGTTCTTGAGTCCGGCGAAGCTGAGGCGCATCCCGAGACCGGTCTGGAAGGACATCCAGAGCGAGTGCAGCACCGGAAACACCATGAAGGTGGCGATCAGCGCCAGGGCGGGGCCGACGAACAGCCAGCCGTTGACGTCGAAGCGCGGCCTCGTGGACCGCGGGGAAATTGCTGACATGGGTCACCGTTCCGGCAGGGCAGGGCTCTCGGGCGTCTTCCGGGCGGGAAGCGCCGACGTTTATACCAATTCGCGAAGATGCTGACGCATCCGCTTATCAAGGCTGTTGCCGATCCCTCCTCTGCCCGAGGGGCACGAGAAATCGGCAAGCGGAAGGCCGGGAGCCATTCTCGACGCCTCCTGGCACCGTTTGCTTGCGCGGTATCGCCACCCGTCCGCGTCGGACGCGCGGGACGGAAAGAATGCCTTCCGTCCGTGGGCCATGCGTCGGACGGCCGGCGTTCATGCCGGGCGGCGCGGCCGGCGTGGGAAGAGGCGGGCGGCCGAAGCCGCCCGCCGCCCGTCGTCACTGGACGAGGGTCTGGGCCTGCTCGTTGATCGCCTTGATCACGTCGTCGACCGAGGCGCCCTTGGCGAGGTCGGGCTGGTGGGCGGCGACCACCGAGTCGACTTCGTTGGTGAAGGTGCCGTAGTTGACCGAGGGCACCTTGGACAGCCAGTCGGAGAAGGTCTGCCAGATCGGCTCGCCGCCGAAGAAGGCGTCGGTCGACTTGTAGGCCGCGCCATCGCGGGCGGCGAGCAGCGAGCCGACGGCGCCACGATCGACCAGGATCTTCTGGTAGAAGTCGATGTCCTTGCCGTAGATCTCGTTCAGGAAGTCGATCGCCTCGTCCTTGGCCGGCGAAGCGGCCAGCACGTACCAGCTCGAACCGCCGAGGTTCGAGTAGTGGGTGGCGCCTTCGATCTCGACCTTCGGAATCGGCGCGATGCCCCAGTTGCCGGACTGCTCGGGCTGCGACTTGACGGTGCCGGTGATCCACACGCCGGTGGTGACCGAGGCCACCTCGCCGCCGGTGAAGGCGCCAACCCAGTCGGCCCAGCCGGCGGCCGGACGGAAGATGTTGGCGGTCTGGATCTTCTGCACGACCTCAAGCGCGGCCTTCAGCGCGGCGTTGCCCTCGATGGCGAGGTTGCCGTCCTTGTCGAAGTACCAGCCACCGGCCGACTGCATGATGATGCGGGTGAGGCCGGCATCGTTCGGATCGTAGGCCATCATCTTCTTGCCGGTCTTCTCCTCGACGACCTTGGCAATCTCGATGAACTTGTCCCAGGTCAGGTCCTGGAGGTCGGCGGGCTGGAAGCCGGCCTGCGACAGCAGGTCCTTGCGATAGTAGAAGCCGGTCACGCCCGAGTCGAAGGGCATGGAGTAGACCTTGTCGTCGAGCGTCGCGAGCGCGACCTTGTAGGGCGCGAAGCCGGAGTAATCGACCTTGTCGCTGAGCGGGGCAAAGGCGTCGGGGAACGACTGCAGATACTTCTGCGCGCCGTAATCCTCGATGAGGACGATGTCGGGCATGCCGTCGGCGACACCGGAGGCTAGGCCGGTCTGCAGCTTCTGCTCGAGGTCGGCCTTGGCGAAGTCGACGACGTTCAGTTTGAAGTCCGGGTGGGACTTGGCGTAGATCTCACCGGCTTCCTTCATGATGGCGACGTTGAAATTCGGGTCCCAGCACCAAACGGTGACCTCGGCGGCCTGGGCGGCCGTGATGGCGAACAGGCTGGCGCTCGCGAAGGCGAGCGCGACGGTTTTCCGGTTCATGCAGTTTTCCTCCACTCTCGTGTCCGAGGCGTCCTCAGCCTCTCGGGGGCACTATCCGACACTCATTCGCCCGACGCAAGATATTATTTAGTAAATTTTACCGAGTTTTTTGCGGCTGCAATGTCGGGGTCAGAGGTAAATAGTTTACCTGCGGCGCGGGCGGAAGCCAATCTCGTCGGGGTAAACAATTAGGATAGGTGACGGCCGGAGCGCGGCTTTGTCCATCCCGGCGCTATTGTTTCCGCGATGTTTCCGTCAGTGCCGGTGTGTATCCGGAGCGCCGGCAGCGGCGCGCCCGAGGCCGGCTACGACCAACCGTCATCTGTCTGACCGCGACGGCAGGGCGGCGCGGAGCCGCCGGTGGAGGCACTCAGGCGTCGTCGGGCCGGCGGCAGCTCTCGCGCCAGATCAGCTCGGTGGCGATGGTGACGCGCTTGACGTAGTCGCGGCCGTTCAACTGCTCCATCAGCAGGTCGAAGGCGTTCTCGCCGATGCGCTCGGCCGGGATGCGCACGGTGGTCAGCGGCGGCGCCAGGAACTGGGCGGCCGGAATGTCGTTGAAGCTGGCCACCGCGATGTCGGAGGGGATGCGCAATCCGCGCTCCTGGATGGCGCGGTAGGCGCCGATCGCCACGTTGTCGTTGGAGGTGACGACGATCTCCGGCAAGTCCGGCTCGGCCATCAGCTGGCAGGCGAGGCGGTAGCCGCTCTCGAAGCGGAGTTGCTCGGCGAGGAGATAGTGGGCTGGATTGAACAGGCCCTTCTTCTCGGTCCACTCGCGGAAGGTCTTGGCACGCTCCTCGGAGGCCGGATAGAGCACGTTGCCGGAGGGGCGGTCGTCGCCGAGGAAGCCGAAACGGCGGTATCCGGCGGCGTAGAGGCGGTCCAGGAGGCGCGTGATGGCGAAGGAGAGGTCGCTCGCCACGATGTCGAACAGGTCGATGTTCGGCGCGAAATCGGCCAGCACCAGGTTGGCATTGATCTGCCGCACCCAATCGATCTCGGCGTCGGTGTGCATGCCGAGTGCGATGATGCCGGCAGCGCCCCGCAGGTCCTCGGCCGGCGGCAGCTCGGCGGTGCGGTAGAAGACCTGCACCTCGACGCGGTTGGCGCGGGCCCGCGCCTCGATGCCCATGCGAACGCCGATATAATAGGGGTCGGCCAGTTCCTCGTCGGGCCGCAGGAAGTGCACGATGCCGACGCGGGCGCCGGCATGGTCGGATGGCGCCTGCGGCCGGGGCGGACGCGGCCGGTTGCGCGGCGTCAGGTAATTGAGCGCTTCGGCCGTCTCGATGATCGCCTGCCGCTTGGTTTCGGTGATCGAAAGTGTGGCGTCGTAGTTGAGAACGCGCGACACCGTGGCCGAGGACACTCCGACCGCCTTGGCGATTTCCTTGATCGTGACCATCTGAGCACTCTCAGCCGGGTTGCCGAAACACCGATGAACCGTTCCATTCTACGGCTAAACGGCCATGGCTGGTAGTAAAGTTTTACTAAATCATCCGAAAGACGAATGCCGGCCGGATGGCCATCGCCACGAAGCAGCCCGCAAGCCGGCTTTCTGTTACCCGCATTTGCAATGCGGGTAAAGGCTCGGGCCGGCGCGTCCTACTGCCAGGCGACCAGCATGGCGCCGGCGGCGATCAGCGCCACGCCGGCCGCGCCCTGCGGCGACAGGCGCTCGCCGAGGAACAGCACGGCGAAGATGGCGACCAGCACCACCGACAGCTTGTCGACCGGCGCGACGCGCGCCGCGTCGCCGAGCTTCAGCGCCCGAAAATAGCAGAGCCAGGAGGCGCCGGTGGCGAAGCCCGACAGGACAAGGAACAGCCACGTGCGGCCGGGGACGGCGGAGAGAGGTTGGAAGCCGCTGGTGAGCGCCACGACGAGGGCGGCGACCGCCAGCACGACGGCGGTGCGGATCAGCGTCGCCAGGTCGGAGCCGATCGCCTCGACGCCCACCTTGGCGAGGATGGCGGTGGCCGCCGCGAAGGCGGCCGACAGGACGGCCCAGGTTTGCCAGAGTTGGAGAAGGCTTTTCATGTCTGGACCGCCCGCTGCCGGTCGCCTGCCGCGAAATGCGCCATCTGGTCGGCGAGAGCCTTGACGAAGGCCGGCCGGGCGGTGGCGCGCGTCACATAGCCACGGCAGGCGGGATAGGCGGCCAGCCCGTCGAAGCGGTCGACGAGGCGGAGCACGTCGGCCATCGCGATATCGGCGATCGTGAAGCGGCCGGACAGCCATTCGCGCTCGCTGAGCACGCTCTCCATGTGGGCAAGCCGTGCGTTGACGAATCGCTCGAGGAACTTCCAGCCCGGCGTGTCGCCGGTGTCGCCGGAGAACTGGAACAGCGACCAGGGCAGGCTGGCCATCTCCACCGAGTTGAGCGCCGCGAACAGCCATTCCAGCGTCTCGGCGTGGCCGGGCCGGTCGGCGGGCATCAGCGCCGCGCTCTGCTCGCCGAGATGCAGCAGGATGGCGCCGCTCTCGAAGATCGACAGGTCGCCGTCGGTCAGCCATGGCACCTGACCGAAGGGTTGATGCGCGAAATGGGTGGCGCCGCGGTCGTCGAACGGCACGCTCTCTACGCGATAGGGCAAACCGGCTTCCTCCAGCGCCCAGCGCACGCGGATGTCGCGCACGAAGCCGCGCGGCGGGGCGGGAACCCAGTCGAAGGTGGAAAGGATCAGCTCGGCCATCGGCGCCTCCATGCGTCGGAGACTATGACCCCTGTCGGGCGCCGCATAAAGGGGTGCCGGCGGTTGTCAAACGGCGGCGGAGGCGCGACAGTGCCGCCGGCAACCGGAGAGCTTCACCATGCTGACCGTCTATGGCGTCTACAAGTCGCGCGCCTCGCGCCTCTACTGGCTCCTCGAGGAACTGGGTGTACCCTTCGAGAAGGTGCCGGTGATCCAGGCCCGCAAGGTGCCGGACCCGCTTTCCGCCGACGCGCCGCTCAACACGCGCTCGCCGTCCTTCCTCGCCGTCAACCCGATGGCGCAGATCCCGTCGATCGTCGACGACGGCCTGGTGCTCTCCGAATCGCTGGCCATCCTCCTCTATCTCGCCCGGAAGCACGGCGGCCCGCTGGCGCCCGCCGATTTGTCCGAGGAGGGACGGATGCTGCACTGGCTGTTCTGGGGCGGCACGACGCTGGAGCCGCTGACCGTGCAGGTGACGCAGGGCGACGAGAGCGGCGCGTGGCAGAGCGAGGAGGGCCAGGAGAAGCTCGCCGCCCTCGGGAAGACGATGAAGAAGCCGCTCGCCGTCTTCGAGGCGCATCTTGCGGCGGGCGGTCATGTGGCCGGCGGCCGCTTTACCGTCGCCGACCTTGGGCTCGCCGAGATCGTCCGTTACGTGCAGGGACATCCCAGGCTGCTCGCCGACTTCCCCAGGGTGCGGGACTGGCTCGAACGCTGCCAGGCGCGGCCGGGCTTCAAGGCGATGTGGGAGAAGCGCAACGCCGAGTGACGGCCGGACGCCGATTGACAGCTCCGGCCCGCCCTGCAACATGCCCGCCGCACTATCCACGGCCGAGGATTGCCCATGACGATCGCCAGTCCGGCGCTGCTCGACGGCCTGATTGCCGCCTCGATCGAGGCCGGCCGCATTATCCTCGACGTCTACGCCCGGCCGATCGACGTCGCCTTCAAAGCCGATGCCTCGCCGGTGACTGAGGCCGACGGCCGGGCCGAGGCGGCGCTGCTGGCCGCGCTTGACCGTCTCGCCCCCGGCGTGCCGGTGGTGGCCGAGGAGAGCGTGGCGGCCGGCCGCGTGCCGCCAGCCACGACGCGCTTCTTCCTGGTCGACCCGCTTGACGGCACCAAGGAGTTCATCGGCGGCAACGGCGAGTTCACCGTCAACGTGGCGCTGATCGAGCGCGGCGTGCCGGTGATGGGCGTCGTATATGCGCCGGCCGTCGGCCGGCTGTTCGCCGGCGGGCCGGACGGCGCCTTCGAGATCGCGGTGACCGACGGTGCCGCTGGGGCGCGACGGTCGATCCGCGTGCGGCCGCTGCCGGCCGAGGGGGCGGTGCTGCTCGTCTCGCGCAGTCACGGCACGGTCGCCACCGACGCCTTCCGGCCGGCCGTGCCGGTGGTCGGCCGCCGGGCCATCGGCTCGTCGCTGAAGTTCGGCCTGATCGCCGCCGGCGAGGCGGACCTCTATCCGCGCTTCGGCCCGACCATGGAATGGGACACGGCGGCCGGCGACGCGGTGCTCAGGGCGGCCGGCGGCGTGATGACGCTGCCGGACGGCGCGCCCTTCCTCTACGGCAAGCGCGGCCGCCCCGGTCTTGCCGACTTCGCCAATCCATCATTCATTGCCGCATCCGATCCCTGCCTGACGGCTGGTTGCCGTGCGGCGGGGTGAGCCGTTTCCAGAGGAGATTGATCGTGAGTCTTTCCCCCGTTCACGACGAGCTGGCCGCCGTCCATCAGGAGCTGACCGCCTGGCTGATGACCGAGGCGCTGCCGATCTGGTGGGCCTTCGGCGTCGACCACGTCAACGGCGGTTTCCATGAGGTGCTCGGCCTCCGGTGCGAGATCGTGCCGGCGCCGCGCCGGGTGCGCGTCACCGCCCGCCAGATCTTCACCTTCGCCCTTGCCGGCCGGCTCGGCTGGACCGGCCCCTGGGAGCGTACGGTGGAGGAGGGGCTCGCCTATTTCCTCGACAAGTGCATGCTGCCCAACGGCGCCGTGCGCATGGTGACCGAGGTCGACGGCGCCCCCAAGGATGACACCTTCAGTCTCTACGATCAGGCCTTCGCGCTGTTCGCGCTCGCCGCCGCCGCGTCGGTGGTCCGGGACCGCAGCAAGGTGGAGGCGGCGGCCGTCAAGCTGCGCGACCTGCTGATGATCGACTACAAGAACCCGATCACCGGCTTCGAGGAGTCGATCCCCCGCTCGCTGCCGCTCAAGGCCAACCCGCACATGCACATGTTCGAGGCCTGCCTCGCCTGGGAGGAGGTGGGCGGCGACGCCACCTGGAGCCGGCTGGCCGACGAGATCGCCGACCTCTGCCTGACCAGGTTCATCGACCCCAAGGAGGGTTGGCTGAAGGAGTTCTTCAACGCCGACTGGTCGGTGGTGGACGGGGTGCCCGGCCGCATCTGCGAGCCCGGCCACCAGTTCGAGTGGGCTTGGCTGCTCACCCGTTGGGGTACCTCGCGGCGGCGCCCGGATGCCGTGGCGGCGGCGCGGCGTCTCTGTGCGCTCGGCGAGGCGCACGGCATCAACGTCGCGCAGGAGGTGGCCATCATGGGCCTTCTCGACGATCTCTCCATCCACGACGGCACGGCGCGCATGTGGTCGCAGACAGAGCGCATGAAGGGCAACCTGGCGCTGGCCGCCGCCACCGGCGACGCGGCCGACCGCGAGGCCCATCTCGTCAACGTGGTGAAGGGGGCGCGGGCCTTGCAGCGCTATTGCGAAGTCGACACGCCCGGCCTCTGGCGCGACCGCATGAACCCCAACGGCTCGTTCGTCATCGAGCCGGCGCCGGCCTCCACCTTCTACCACATCATCTGCGCCATCGACGAGGTTGGGAAATACGTCGCAAGTCGCTGAGAGGTTTGGAACTCTCCGCCCTTGTTGACGTTCTGATTCAAGGAAAGCCGCCCTCGCCGCCGGGGGCGGCTTCTTCATGTGATGAATCCGGAGCGGCGGTCCGTCGGCTGCGAAGAGTCCGGTGGATCGCCCAAGTGCTTGATCTCAGGTGCTTGCGCTCATGGCGATTGTGGGTTCAAGTGCGGCCGGAGGACGGCTTGACGAAGAGGTAGCCATGGGGGGTGCGGCGGACGGTCGCCTTTACGGACAACCGATGGCGGAGTCGGGGCTCGACGCGGCTTTCATCGAGCGGTCGCTGTTCGACGCGCTGATCGATACCGCCGAGGCCGATCCCGACCTCGTGGCCATCGACGATCAGAACCGCCAGCCGGTGACGCGCCGCAACCTGCTGCTGGCCGCCTGCGTGCTCGGCCGGCGCCTGGCGACCATCAGCCGCCGGGGCGAGCGGGTCGGCCTGCTGCTGCCCAATGTCAACGGTGTCGCCATCGCCTTCTTGGCGCTGACCGCCTACGGACGGACGCCGGCTCTGCTCAACTTCACGGGCGGCAGCCACGGCCTCAACGGCGCCATCCGCGTCGGCACCATCCGCACGGTGATCACCTCCTCGGCCTTCGTGAAAACGGCCAAGCTCGAACCGGTGATCGACGAGATCAAGGACAAGGTGCGCATCGTCTACCTCGAGGACGTGCGGGCCGGCCTGACGCTGATCGACAAGGGCGTCGGCGCCGCCTATGCCCGCTGGGCGCGGACGTTCCACCGCTTCTACCGGCGGGCGCCGCGCGACATCGCCGCCGTGCTGTTCACCTCGGGCACCGAGGGCGCGCCGAAGGGCGTCGGGCTCACCTCGACCAACTTCCTGTCCAACGTCGCGCAGATCCTGGCGCTCTACGAGTTCTACCCCGAGGACACGCTGTTCAACGCGCTGCCGGTGTTCCACTCCTACGGCCTCACCGCCGGCCTGTTCCTGCCGCTCTACGGCCGCTTCAAATCGTTCCTCTATCCCTCGCCCCTGCACTATAAGGCAATCCCCGGCCTCGTTCGCGACAGCGGCTCGACGGTGCTGCTGTCCACCGACACCTTTGCCGCCGGCTGGGCGCGGGCAGCCGAGGATGGCGACTTCGACAAGGTGCGCCTGACCATCCTCGGCGCCGAGCGGGTCAAGAAGCAGACGCGGGCCCTGTGGATGGACCGCTTCGGCGTGGTGCTCAACGAGGGCTACGGCGCGACCGAATGCGCGCCGGTGCTGTCGGTCAACTATCCCGGCAGTTTCCGCGACGGTACCGTCGGCCGCCTGCTGCCGGGCATCGAGGCGCGGCTCGATCCGGTGCCGGGCCTGGAGATCGGCGGCCGGCTCTACGTGCGGGCGCCCAACATCATGGCCGGCTACTATCTGGCCGACCGGCCGGGCGAGCTGGTCATGAACGACCCCGACGGCTGGTACGACACCGGCGACATCGTCTCCATCGACGACGACGGCTTCGTCACCCTGCTCGGCCGCGCCAAGCGCTTCGCCAAGATAGGTGGCGAGATGATCTCGCTTGCCGCTGTCGAAGCCTTCGCCGCCGCCATCTGGCCCAACTCGTCGCATGCCGTCGTCGCCATCTCCGACCCGCGCAAGGGCGAGGCGCTGGTACTGGTTACCGATGCTGGCGACGCCACAGTCGAGGCGCTCACCGCCTATGCCCGCGAGCACGGCGTGCCGGAGTTGCAGGTGCCGCGCAAGATCGTCAAGACCTACGCGCTGCCGGTGCTCGGCACCGGCAAGATGGACCTCGCCGCCATCGAACAGATGGCCCGCTCCTGAGGGGCAAGCCCATCGGAAGGCTGGCTTCGCCGTCGGCCCGGATGCCGCTTCGGCACCGATGCCGCCCGAGGGCGAGACGAGGGCGCCCCGCAGCCCCTCGCGAAACGTCGAGGCGATGCTGTGCCGACAGCATTCCGCCGGCCGCCTCAAGCCCTTGTCCTTGAATCCGTTTCCCCGCCGGTGTCCGCAAGTGTCTGGCGGGATTCAACCTCGCCAACCGGAAAGTTGTGTCGATCGTGTCGGATTCATCGATCGGTAACCCTTCCATGAGACTCTCACTGCGCGCCATCAGGAGATAATCGCGTCTTCAGGTTGTGGTCACGGGCCAGTTAAAGTCCTTCGCAAACTGGTTCAAGAGTTCGCAAATATCTATGGTTAACAAAGGCTTGATAGCCTTTGTTAATGTGAAATCTCAGATTCCGTGCGAACGTCAACGCTCCCGTTGCGGCGGTACTTTCAGACAGCCGAAAAAACAGGAATGAATTCAGAGAGATGATGGATCATCCTCTGAGACGGGGCGATGTTCGGAACAGTTGCCGCCTGTTGGCAGCGGGAGGCGGAAAAGGGCCTCCGAAAACCTCAAAAACGCTCTCTTCTCAAGCTCCTCTGGCAAAGCCGGTTCGCCCTTCACAGGGAAGGCGCGCGACGATGTCGAAACAAGATATCGGGCGGTGGCCGCAACTTCCGGGAGTCCGGTGGCCGCCGCTTCGGACAATGAATCAAAAGCGACGGGTGGGATCAAGCCCAAAAGGGAGTCATTTCAGACTATTGGCCTTGTCAGTTTGCACAATATCGAGTCAGCGGCTTCACGTACTGAATCCGGTAGGACGAAGAGGCGGTGCCGGGGCGGCGGGACGGCGAGGGGAGGTGCCGGATCGACGATTGGCAAAGCGCTCGATGGTGGCGGAAGCGAGCGGCCAGGGAGGGGCGCTAGGGCGTGACGAGCGGCGGCTGGAGAGCCTCCGGCGTGGCCTGAGAGGGCGGCCATTAAGGCGACCGGTGGCGTCGATGGCAGTTCGGATGGCCGCTGGCGGGCGGCTGAAGGACCGGAGGAGGGCGATGAGGACGGGCCGGTTATGGGCGGTCGGGCGGCCGAGGCAAGCAATCCGATTGCCCGCTTTCGGCGCCCGGCGCAACAAAACCGTCGCTGCCGGGCTTTCGCGGCGAAGACCGGCCGACTATCATAAGCTCTCAATCAGCAAGCACGGCCGTTCCGTCTGGCGGGATCGGGCCTGTCTCTTCGTCGCGAGGATACCGCCGTTGTCCGTCAGCCCCATCTCCGTGAGCCGCCCGCTCGACGCCGTCGACCCGGTGTGGGCGCGCGTCCGTCTGGAAGCCGCCGCCGCCGTCGAGAACGAACCGGCGCTCGGCGGCTTCATGCACCTCACCGTGCTCGACCACACCCGCCTCGAGGACGCGGTGATCCAGCGCGTCGCCGACCGGCTGGGCAACACCACCGTTCTCTCGGCGATGATCGCCCAGGCCTTCCGCGAGGCGGTGACCGACGACCCCGGCATCGCCGCCGCCTTCCGTTCGGACATCGTCGCCTTCGAGGATCGCGACCCGGCCTGCGACCGCTTCATCGAGCCGCTGCTCTACTACAAGGGCTACCACGCCATCGAGGCGCACCGGCTCGCCCACTGGCTCTGGCACCGCGGCCGGCGCGACCTGTCGCTCTACCTGCAGAGCCGGTCGTCGGAGGTGTTCCAGGTCGACATCAATCCCGGCGCCCGGCTGGGGCGCGGCCTGTTCTTCGACCACGCCACCGGCATCGTCATCGGCGAGACAGCGGTGGTGGAGGACGACGTGTCGCTGCTCCAGAACGTCACACTCGGCGGCACCGGCAAGGAGAGCGGCGACCGCCATCCCAAGATCCGCCACGGCGTGATGATCGGCGCCGGCTCGAAGATCCTCGGCAACATCGAGGTCGGTGCCTGCTCGCGCGTCGCCGCCGGTTCGGTGGTGCTGAAGCCGGTGCCGGCGGGCACCACGGTGGCCGGCGTGCCGGCGCGGGTGATCGGCGAGGCCGGCTGCGCCGACCCGGCCCATTCCATGGAGCAGCGGCTGCCGGAGGGCGGCGAAGGCTGAGAGACCGTCTTGAAATTCTACTGCGGCGGCCGTCTGATCCGACTTTTTGCGCTTCCGGTGCTCACGGACCTTATGTCCGCTCCGCTCCGGTTCTCAAAAGCCGGTCCAGCCGACTCACCGCAGCGAATTTCAAGGCGGTCTCTGAGGACGGCGCGTGGACAACCGGTGACGGCTGCAACCACTTCGCCGCTCACGGGTTTCCTTGCCGGATCGTCCGTGCCAGAACAGGCCGACGCCGGCGACTCGCCGCCGATCGGCCCGCCGGCCCTCAGACTGGAGACACCAAGTTGACCAAAGACGAAATCGCCCGCGTCGAGAAATTCCTGCGCAAGACGCTGCAATCGCCGACCATCAGCGTGCGGGCGCGGCCGCGCAAGACCGACTCGGCCGAGGTCTACGTCGGCGAGGAGTTCATCGGCGTCGTCTACGAGGACGACGAGGACGACGAGAAGTCGTTCAATTTCCAGATGGCGATACTCGCCGAGGATCTCGCCGGCTGATCAGGCCGGCGCCGCCGCCGTTCAAGCGGTGACGCCGAAGGACAGTAGCAGCACGCGCACGCCGCTCTTGATGCCCGCCCAGTCGGCGAGCAGGCCCTTGCGGAAGCGGATCTGTACCGACAGGTCGTTGCCGGCGTGGATTTCGGTGAGGCAGGAGGCGGGATAGTCGCTGTCGTCGGGCGCCGTGCAATGCGTGGTGAACGGATTTGTCGACCCCGCCTCGAAGAACACCTCCTCGCCGCTGAGGCCCGATTCCTCGGACATGCGGTGGCCGACCAGACCGGCCGGCGCCGGGATCGACCCTTCCTCGAAGAAATGCTGGTAGACGTTGATCAGCCGGCCGACGCTGTCGGTCGGCGTATCGCGCCGGCGGATGCTGAGGAAGACGACCGGTGCGTCGGCGCTCAGGTCGAGGAAGTCCTTGCGGAAGGCGCGCGTGTAGCCGGCCATCTCCGGGAAATGCACGGCAAGGTCGACCCGGTCGTGCGGGCCGACGTTCCGCTGGTCGGGAAAGCGGAACATATTGGCCGGGATCAGCAGCCGCTGGTCGCCGATGAACAGCGCCATCGGCGTCGGATCGGTCGAGCGGCCGTCGCGGCCGTCGAGATCGGCCGACAGACCGATCAGCAGGTTCATCAGCATGACGCCGCCGGCCAGCAGGAAGGACGTCAGGATGATGCGCAGGAACCAGGCCGTCGCGCTGGTGCGGCGGCGGGCCGGACGCCGGGGCGGTCGCAGCAGGCTTTCGTCCGGGTATGCCGCATAGTGGGTCACGACCGCCTCCCGATTTGAGACAGGGGCCTGCCGGCCGTCGCCGACCCGGTCCCGATGCACCGCCGAACCCCGCCTGTTCCGCCGCCCGGCTCGTTCCGCGCCGGCGCGGCCCGTCCCTTGCGACGCAGAGGGCGGATCCGTGCTCATTGTTTCATTTCGGATCAGGGTTAAGGCGGGGTTAACGGCGATGGACGGCGAGATTCTGGCAACCTGTTTTTCGATCATGTTGGGCTTCGTTCTGGCGGGCCTTTTGTCGTCGCTTTACCAACTGGTGACTTCGAAGCCGGCCCGCTTCGAGATGCAGGCGGAGACGATCGTCCTCGGCATTGCCCAGACCTTCCTGATCATGTTCGCCGGCCCGGCCATCCTGATGCGCAACGCCATCCGCGGCCGGCGCATCGAGCACCGCAATGTCGGCTGGCTGGTGGCCTCGACGGCGATCGCCGGTGCCTGGAGCCTCTGTTCGGGCGTGATGCTGCTGCCCTTCTTTGTCGTGGTCGCCCAGGCCATTGGCTGAGGCGATCGGCCGAAGCTAAAGCTCTGTCGGCCGGGAAAGATTTCCGAAACGTTTCAGTCCTAGAATGACGACCCGTGCTTGTTGACAGGGCGCCAGGGACATGCCGCGTTTCGGCTGGAAAAGGGCAGACGGGGGATCGAAGCGCCGCCACGAGGTGGCGGCATGAACGTCCTCGCCCTCCTGCGCTTCCGCAAAGCGGACATCCTGCGGCGGGCGGTCAATCTCCTGCCTATCCTGTTCGCCGCCATTCTTCTTGTCTTTGCCGAGAACTCGGCCATCGAGGCCTACCGCACCTTCCAGCGCATCGAGGCGTCGAACGCCAGCGAGGCCATCCGGGCCGGTCGCGACATCGGCGACCAGGCCAAGCTGGTCGAGATGTCGCGCCGCAAGCTCGGCAACCGGCTGATCCTCGGCTTCACGGCGGACGACGCGGACGACATGCGCGCGGCGCTGGCCGGCCTGCTCGCCACCATCGACAACGCCCGGCCGGCCTTCATCCTGCCGGCCGACGCGGCGCTGATCTCGCAGATCGACAGCATCGCCGAACTGGCGACCGGGCTGGAGACCGCCTTCGCGGGTGTCCATCCCGACGACACGACGATCCTCAACGCCCTCGACGGCGATCTCCGGCGGCTGTCGGAGAAGTTCCGCCTGTTGCAGGAAAACATGAGCGAGCAGGGCACGCGCTACATCGCGCTGCAGGGCGAGACGCTGGCGGCCAGCTATTCGGCGATGCTGAAGCTGTCCATCGCCATGGTCGGCGCCATCGCCTCGATGCTGGCGCTGCTGGTGCTCAACCGTCGCGCCACCTGGCAGGCCAATTATCGCGCCGACCACGACGTTACCACCGGCGTGCTCAATCGCCGCGCTTTCGAGCGCTGGATCGAGGGCATCCACTTCGATCCGCATACATCCAAGGCGGTGATGGTGTTCGACCTCGACAACTTCAAGGAGGTCAACGACGAGCTGGGCCACATGGCCGGCGACCACGTGCTGAAGGCTTTTGTCGCCAACCTCGTCGCCTCCTTCGGTCAGGATGCGCTGGTGGTGCGCTGGGGCGGCGACGAGTTCGTGGCGGTGGTGTCCACCGACGGCCTCGTCGAGGCGGGTGCCGTGACGCTGCTGCGCGCCTCCTTCGCGCGGCTGCAGACGGTGGTGCGCTTCGGCGATACCGACATCGAGGTGCGTTGCTCGGGCGGCGCCGCGGTCTGGCCCACCGACAGCCGCGACTTCCACGAGGTGCTGCAACTGGCCGACCTCGCGCTCTACAAGGCGAAATCGCGCGGCAAGTCGCGCCTGCAATTCTACGACACCGACATCCTCAACGAGCGCCACAAGGTGCTGGCGCTGCGCGAGCGGCTGAGGGCGGCATTGCGCGACGGCGAACTCAGTCTGCACTGGCAGCCGCAGGTGGACGTCGATCGCAGCTACGTGCCGTCGGCCGAGGCGCTGATCCGCTGGACCGACCGGGAGACCGGCCGCATGATCTCGCCCGGCGAGTTCATCCCGGCTGCCGAGGCGTCCGACCTGATCATCGAGATCGACAACTTCGTCATCGAGGAGGCGGTGCGCACCGCCGCCCGCTGGGCGACCCTCTGGCAGTATCCGCCGATCGTCGCCGTCAACGTGTCGGCGGCGCATTTCCAGCGGCGCGAGTTCGTCGGTCAGGTACGGGACATCCTGCGCCGCCACAATCTCGGCCCCGACCGACTGGAGCTGGAGATTACCGAGGGTGTCATTCTCGGCGACAACATCGAGGTGACGCGCAACCTCAAGGGCCTCGAGGCGCTGGGCGTCCACATCGCCCTTGACGACTTCGGCACCGGCTATTCCAACATCGCCTATCTGGCGCAACTGAAGCCGGACCGGCTGAAGATCGACCAGGCGTTCATCGCAGCGCTGTCGGGCAACCCGCAGATGGAATCGCTGGTGTCGGCGATTATCGGCATCGGCAGGGCGATCGACTGTGAGGTGGTGGCCGAGGGCGTCGAGACCGTCGAGCAGCTCGATCTGGTGCAGCGCCTCGGCTGCTGCCTGGTGCAGGGCTACTACTTCGCCAAGCCGATGCCCGACGACGATTTCCAGGCTTGGCGCGAGGCCAACTATCCCGACGCCGCCGTGTCGGTGACCCATCTCCGCCGGCTCGGCGACCGGCTGGCAAGGGCCGGCGAGGCGCTTTGACGCGGGCCGCCGTACCGGTGGCGGCAGGCGGCGGCGCGATATATGCTGCGACCCCATCCCCAAGGCATTTCCGGTGAGATCAGCTTCGCCGGAGATGCTTTATCTATTTGTTTCGACGCAATTCCGGATGCAAAACGGTTCCCGCTTGTGCCGGAGTTGCTCCAGACCGGAGCTGTATCATGGCCGCCTGGCCCACCGAAATCCGCCTCGCCGCCGACAAGCGGTCGCTCGCCGTGTCCTTCGAGGACGGCGCGTCCTTCTCCATTCCGGCCGAACTCCTCAGGGTGAACTCGCCGTCGGCCGAGGTGCAGGGCCACTCGCCGAGCCAGCGCGTCACGGTGGCCGGCAAGAAGGACGTCCGCATCACTGCCGTCGAGCCGGTCGGCTCCTATGCCGTGAAGCTGGTGTTCGACGACGGCCACGACAGCGGCCTCTACACCTGGAAAATCCTCTACGAGGCCGGCCGGGACCAGGAGGCGCAGTTCGCGGCCTATCTCGCCGAACTCGAGCAGAAGGGCTTAAAGCGCTGATTCCAGCCTGCTGAAAAGCCGAACGCCGCCGCGGCATGCCGCGACGGCGTCTTGCGTTCCGGTACTGATGGATCAGCGGACGACGACGACCTTGGTGCCGACGCCGACGCGCTCGTAGAGGTCGGCGACGTCGTCATTGGTCATGCGGATGCAGCCCGACGACACCGCCTGACCGATGGTCCACGGCTCAGCCGTGCCGTGGATGCGGTAGATGGTCGAGCCGATGTACATGGCGCGGGCGCCGAGCGGATTGTCCGGGCCGCCGGGCATGAAATAGGGCAGCTTCGGCTGACGCTTGCGCATGGCCGGCGGCGGCGTCCAGCCGGGCCACTCGGCCTTGCGGGTGATGTGGTGCTCGCCCGACCAGGTGAAGCCGGGACGGCCGACGCCGATGCCGTATTTCATCGCCTTGCCCTCGCCCACCACGTAGTAGAGGCGGCGCTCGGTGGTGTTGACGACGATCGTCCCCCGGCCGAAGGGGCCGGCGTAATCGATCAGCTCCTTCTTGATCGGGCTTTCCATCGAGCGCGCCGAAGGCTTGCGCACGATGGACTGGAAGCTGCCGGTGGCAGGGTCCCAGAAGCGGACGGTTTCCTCTTCGGCGCGGGCGATGCCCGCGTTCAGCGACCCGGCCATGAGAGCGGCGGCCGCAAGCAGAAACATCTTTCTCATCATCGTGAAAGAACCGGTGTCCAGTAGGTTTGAAGGGAGTGTCGCAACAAGACTGCCGCTCGGCCCGGAATCCCGCGCCGAACCCGAAATCGACAGAACGACGATGCAGAGTGCGCCGCCGTCCTTCAAGCGCTTATACGCGCTGAACCGTAGCCGGTTCCGCCTTCCAGCCGCTTTGTTGCCACAATGCAACGGTCGCGCTGCGGTTTTGGTTAACGGAGCATGAACACTCACACCGTGAGCTGCTGTCCCAGCTCGACGACGCGGTTGGAGGGCAGGCGATAGAAGTCGGTGGCGTTGGCCGCCATGCGGGTCAGCGAGATGAACAGGCGATTCTGCCACACCGGCATCGGCGACTGCGGGCTCGGCTTGAACGAGCGGCGGTTGAGGAAGAACGACGTCGCCATGATGTCGAACTTGATGCCCTGCCGCCGGCACTCGGCCAGCGCCCGCGGCACGTTGGGCGTTTCCATGTAGCCGAAGGTCAGCTCGACCAGCACGAAGTCGTCCGACAGCGGCTCGATCTTGACGCGCTGGTCGTCCGGATAGCGCGGCGTCGTCGCCACGTGCACGGTCATGATGATGTTCTTGGCGTGCAGGACGTTGTTGTGCTTGAGATTGTGCAGGAGGGCGCTCGGCGCGATGTCCGGGTCGGAGGTCAGGAACACCGCCGTGCCGTTCACCCGCACCGGATGCGACTTGCCCAGCATCTTCAGGAGGTCGGTGAGCGGGATGTTCTCGCGGTGCGACTTCTCGTAGACCAGTTCGCTGCCGCGCACCCAGGTCCACATGCAGGTGGCGACGCAGACGGCCAGCGTCAGCGGCAGGTAGCCGCCGTCGAACACCTTCAGGAGGTTGGCCGACAGGAAGACGATCTCCATCGACAGGAAGGGCGCCACGATGGCGACGGCCACCCAGATCGGCCACTTCCACACCTTCCAGACAACGATGAAGGCCAGCATCGACGACATCACCATCTCGCCGGTGACCGAGATGCCGTAGGCCGAGGCCAGCGCGCTCGACGAGCGGAAGAACACCACCAGGGCGAGGATGCCGATCAGCAGCATCCAGTTGATGCGCGGCAGGTAGATCTGGCCGGCCTGCGTCTCGGAGGTATGGCGGCTTTCGATGCGGGGGATCAGGCCGAGCTGCACCGCCTGCTGGGTGAGCGAGAAGGCGCCGGTGATCACCGCCTGGCTGGCGATGATGGTGGCGACGGTGGCCAGGAGGATGAACGGGATCCGCACCGGCTGCGGCACCATCAGGAAGAACGGGTTCTCCAGCGCCGCCGGGTGGGAGAGCACCAGCGCGCCCTGGCCGAGATAGTTGAGCGCCAGCGCCGGGAACACCAGCGTCAGCCAGGCGAGCTGGATCGGCCGCCGGCCGAAGTGGCCCATGTCGGCGTAGAGCGCCTCGGCGCCGGTGACGGCGAGGAATACCGAGCCGATCACCACCAGCGCCAGGAAGCCGTGGTCGACCATGAAGCCGAGCGCCGAGGTGGGCAGGAGGGCGTAGAGGATGGCCGGATCGTCGTTGACGTGCATCAGGCCGAGGAGGCCGAGGCAGATGAACCAGACGGCGGTGATCGGCCCGAACCAGGCGGCGACGCGGCCGGTGCCGAGGCTCTGTATGGCGAACAGCAGGATCAGGATGACAATCGTCAGCGGCACCACATAGTGGGAGAAGGCGGGCGCCACCACGTTCAGGCCCTCGACGGCCGACAGCACCGAGATGGCCGGGGTGATCACCGCGTCGCCGAAGAACATCGAGGCGCCGAGAATGCCGATAATCAGCGCGAAGCCGCCGCGCCGGCCGAGGGCGCCGCGCACCAGCGCCACCAGCGACAGCGTGCCGCCTTCGCCCTTGTTGTCGGCATACATCAGAAACAGGACATATTTCAGCGTCACCACCAGCGTCAGCGTCCAGATCAGCAGCGACACCACGCCGGTCACCTCGGCGCGGGTCAGCCCGTCGGAGGCGGTGTGGTGCAGCGCCTCGCGGAAGGCGTAGAGCGGGCTGGTGCCGATGTCGCCGTAGACGACGCCGACCGAGCCGACAGCAAGGCCGAACGTCGAGCCGGCATGGGGCTGTTCTCCGGTGACCGGCTCGTCGGCTGATGGGGAATGGGCGGTCGTCTTGCTGGCTTTTGTTTTGGCGTCGTTCATGTAGAACCGTCGCGGGGATCGGACGTCGGTGACGTCGGCTCGATCCGGCGGCGTGGAGATAGCGGAATATACTCAACTCCGCAAGCACAGCCACCGGGTGAGGCCGCCGCTAATAAAGGCAGGTTTTCGGGGCTTGCCTCGGGTTTCATCCGTTCGTCCGCGCTGCCACTCGGCCGGCCCCGAGGCAAGCCCTTGACGCAGAACGCGCCGTGGCGAATGAGGTTCCATTTTGCCGGGCGATGCTCTAGAAAGCGCGGCACGCCCGCCGCCGGTTCGTCCTCCCCGACATGCCGCCGGCGGGCCTTTCTCGACCGGGTGCCGACCATGTCCCTTGTCCACATTCTGCTCGTTGCCGTCGGTGGCGCCTTCGGATCGGTCTGCCGTTATCTGGTCGGCGTCGGCGCCGGCCGGCTGCTCGGACCCGACTTCCCGTTCGGCACGATGATCGTCAACATCGTCGGCTCGTTCATCATGGGCGCATTCATCGAGCTGCTGGCGCTGAAGTTCGACGGCTCGGAGGGGCTCCGGCTGTTCGTGGCGGTCGGTATCCTCGGCGGCTTCACCACGTTGTCGTCCTTCTCGCTCGACACCATCGTGCTGTTCGAGCGCGGCGCCATCGCCGCCACCGCCGTCTACGTCGCCGGCTCGATCGTGCTGTCGCTGGCAGCGCTGGTCGCCGGTCTCCACCTCGTGAGGGCCTTCATATGAGCCAGGAAACGTCCGGCGGGCCACGCGTCGAGATGATCGTCGTCGCCAAGGACGAGGCCGGCATGCGCCTCGACCGCTGGTTCAAGGAGCATTTCCCCGGCCTCGGCTTCGGTCATCTCCAGAAGCTGATCCGCTCGGGGCAGGTGCGCGTCGACGGCGGCCGCTGCAAGACCGACCAGCGGCTCGGCGCCGGCCAGACGGTGCGCGTGCCGCCGCTGCAATATGGCGACGCCGCGACGGGCGGCGCCTCCTTCTTCGATGGCGGGGAGGGCGGCGCGCCGATGGCCCGGCCAAAGCAGGTGGCCTCGGCCAACGAGGCGGACTACCTGCGCTCGCTGCTGCTCTACGAGGACGAGCACGTCTTCGTCTTCAACAAGCCGGCCGGCCTCGCCGTGCAGGGCGGCTCGGGCATGACGCGCCACATCGACGGCATGCTGGAGGCGCTGCGCGACCGGAAGGGCGTCAAGCCGCGCCTCGTGCACCGGCTCGACCGCGAGACCTCCGGCTGCCTGCTGGTCGCCCGCTCGCGCCTTGCCGCCGCGACGCTCGCCCGTACCTTCCAGACCCGCTCGGCCCGCAAGATCTACTGGGCGCTGGTGTACGGCCAACCCAAGCCGGCGCAGGGCAAGATATCGAGCTGGCTGAGGCGCGTGCCGGGGCCGGACGGCGACATGATGACGGTGGCCAAGCACGGCGAGCCGGATGCCCAGCACGCCGTCACCTATTACTCGATCGTCGAGAATTCGGCCGGCCGCCTGTCGTGGCTGACCATGAAGCCGACCACCGGCCGCACCCATCAGCTGCGCGTCCACTGTCAGGCGATGGGTCATCCGATCATCGGCGACCCGCGCTATTTCGACATCGAGAACTGGCAGTTGCCGGGCGGCATCCAGAACCGGCTGCACCTCTTGGCCCGCCGCCTGACCATTCCGCATCCGGCCGGCGGCGAGGTGATCGACGTCACGGCGCCGCTGCCGCCGCACATGCTGCAATCGTGGAACCTCCTGGGCTTCGAGGTGAGCGACAAGGCCGAGGAGAATCCGTCGTTCCCCGAGGATTGATCGGGAACGCGGCGCGGCCTCGACCCATGCCGGAAGGGTCGAAGGCGGTTCGGAGGAGCGCCGGCATCAGGTGGGGTGCCTGAAGCCGCCGCGCCGGGAGGAAAGATGACCGCCATGCTCGACCGGATGCGCATGATCCCGCTGATCGGCGCCATTCTCGCCATCGGTTTCCTGATCACCAACACGGTCAGTTATTTCATCGCCGTCGACACGGTGCGGCAGTCGATCGTCGAGACCGAGCTGCCGCTTACCGGCTCGAACATCTATTCGGAGATCCAGACCGATCTGGTGCGGCCGATCCTGGTGTCGTCGCTGATGGCCAACGACACCTTCGTGCAGGACTGGCTGCATACCGGCGAACTCGATCTCACGGCGATCACCCGCTATCTCCAGCGTATCCAGCGCCAGTACAACGCCTTCACCGCCTTCCTGGTGTCGCGCGACACGCAGGCCTACTACCACTTCCGGGCGCCGCCGCGGCATCTGAAGCGCGACGACCCGGCCGACCGCTGGTTCTTCCGGTCGATCGACGCGACGGCGCCCTACGAGGTCAACGTCGACATCAACAAGGAGCAGGACGACGCGCTGACGGTGTTCATCAACTACCGGGTGCTCGACCACGACGGCAAGATGATCGCGCTGACCGGCATCGGGCTCGACTTCCGGGCGGTGCGCAACATCGTGGCGCGCTACCGCGACCAGTTCAACCGCAACATCTACTTCGTCAACGGAGAGGGCGACATCATCGTCGCCACCGATGCCGACACGCCGGTCGGCGCGTCGATCCGCACCGCCGAGGGCCTCGCCGGCGTCGCCGACCGCATCCTCGGCGAGGACAAGGGCGAGTATTCGTTCGAGCGCAACGGCCGCACCATCCTGCTGTCGCATCGGCTGATCCCCGACCTCGGCTGGCGGGTCATGGTCGAGCAGGACGAGGCGGCGGCCATGCGGCCGCTGTGGCTCGGCTTCCTCGGCAATCTCGGCATCGGTCTCGTGGTGATCGCGCTGGCCTTGGCCGTCGTCTCCTTCGCCCTCGGCGTCTACCAGAAGCGGCTCGCCGACCTCGCCTTCCGGGACGCGGCGACCGGCCTCGCCAACCGGCCGGGATTCGAGGCGGAGCTGGAGGCGCGGCTCCAGCGTCCGGCACCGGCCGGGCCGCTCAACCTGATCCTGATGAACCTCGACGGCTTCGGCGCCTTCAACGACCGGTTCGGCCGGGCGGCGGGCGAGGCGGCGCTCGGCAAGGTCGGCCGGATCATCGCCGAGCTGGGCGGCGATGCGGCCGTGGCGGCGCGCATCGACGGCGACGGTTTCGCCATCCTCAAGGACGGCAGTGCCGAGGCGATTGCCCGCTTTGCCGACAGCCTCGGCAAGGTGGTTGGCGCCGAGACCTTCGGCGACGGCGGACTGGCGCGGCTGACGGCCAGCTTCGGCGTCACCACCCTCGCCGCCGGCGAGGGGCAGGGCGCCGCGATGGAGCGCGCCCACCGGGCGCTGCGCAAGGCCAAGGCGGCGGGCGGCGACCGCGTCTGCATGGCTTAATACCAATTCGCGAAGATGCTGACGCATCCGCTCATTGAAGCCATTGCCGATTTCTCATGTGCATCAGCGGCATGAGAAATCGGCAAGCGGAATACCAACAAGCATTGAAAATGCCTGTTGGTATGAGCCGGCTCCGGCGCTTTTCGGGTGGCGTCGCTGCCCATCCCGTTGCCTTTACGCGACGTCCGGCGAAAAGGGCTCGCGCTTCTGCCGCGTTTGTTCTATCGCCGCCGCATCGCAACGGGATTCGTCATGTCAGCCGCCCTGTCCGCCGCCGTCGAGGGCCTCCTGCTGGGGGGCAGCCTGATCATCGCCATCGGCGCACAGAACGCCTTCGTGTTGCGCCAGGGGCTGGCCGCCCGCCACGTCGGGCCGATCGTCGCCATCTGCGCACTGTCCGACGCCATCCTGATCGTCGCCGGTGCGGCCGGTATTGGCAGCCTCGTCAACGCCTCGTCGGCGCTGTTCGCGCTGCTGGCCTTCGCTGGCGCCGCCTTCCTCGCCTGGTATGGCTGGGGCGCCGCCCGGCGGGCGCTGAAGCCCGGCGTGCTGGTGGCCGGCGGCGGCCCGGCCGGCACGCGGCGGGCGGCGGTGCTGACGGCGCTGGCGCTGACCTGGGCCAATCCGCACGTCTATCTCGACACCGTGGTGCTGCTCGGCGGCGTCTCCGGCCGCTACCCGCCCGACATCCGCGCCTTCTTCGCCGGCGGCGCCATGGTCTCCTCGGTGATCTGGTTCACCTCGCTGGGCTACGGCGCCCGCCTGCTGCAGCCGGTGTTCGCCCGGCCGGCCGCCTGGCGCGTCCTCGACGCGTTCATCGCGCTGGTGATGGTGACGCTCGCCCTGAAGCTCGCCGCCGAAGGCTGGCGGATGGCCTGACCGGGCGGAGGGCGCGGCAGCGATCGTTGAGTCTTTCCAATCCGTTGGGAACAATTGTCCGTGTCACGGGTTTAATCACGTTTGCGTCAATAGAATCTTCGACGACGAAGCAAGCGCCATATCCTCATCGTGCCCGATATAATGGTCATATGATTACTTGTACGTATATTCCCTTAAAATTTTAAGTATGACTTAAACAGATATGCGAAAGATGAATGACAATTAAGTATGATGTTCCTTGAACATCTTGGTGCAAGTGATATCTTTGCGGAGAGTGTTGCGTCGAACGAATTTTGGGAGGATGTGTCATGAACGTCACCGAAGTGTCCTTCGTCGCAGCGGCCGCCGCTGCCGCGAGCGGAAAGGCCTTGCCGGCCATCGGTCAGACGCCCGCCCGCTATGCCGGCCATGCGTTCGAGACCAGCGCCGACGCGCCGGACCGTCCGGGCGTCTTCATCCTGACGACCGAGCTGTCCGGCCGAGCACACCCGGTATATGTCGGCGAGAGCGAATCGATGATCGTCGCCGTTTCGGCCATTCTCGATGCCAATCCGCTCTTGAAGCGGCTTACCGCCGGCGTCTTCTGGAAGGTGTCGCCGTTCTCCCTCGACCGCAAGCTCCTGGTGGGCGAACTGGTCGAGGAGTATCAGCCGCACTTTAACCTCGCCGCCGAGACCGAGAAGGCTGCCGAGCACCGGCCGTCCGATCGGGAGGGTTGGGTGTCCGAGCGGGACAGTTGGGTGTCAGATCCGATCGAACTGATTGCCCGCTTCTGAGAGACCGCTGAAAACGACGAAAGATAAGGCCCCGAACCGGAGACGGTTCGAGGCCCTTTGTCGTGTCTGCGGGTGAGGCCGCCGGTCAGCCTTCGCCCGGCTGGGCGGAGGCGAGGCGCATGTCGAGATACTGACCGCAATTGTCGATCAGTTCCTCGATCCGCTGGTCGAAGAAGTGGTTGGCGCCGTCGATGATCTTGTGATCGATGACGATGCCCTTCTGCGCCTTAAGCTTGTCGACCAGCGCCTGCACGTCCTTCTGCGGCACCACCTTGTCGATGTCGCCGTGGATGATCAGGCCCGACGACGGGCAGGGGGCGAGGAAGGAGAAGTCGTTGAGGTTGGCCGGCGGGGCGATCGAGATGAAGCCCTCGATCTCCGGCCGGCGCATCAACAGCTGCATGCCGATCCAGGCGCCGAAGTCGAAGCCGGCCACCCAGCAGAAGCGCGCCTCCGGATGGATCGACTGCACCCAGTCGAGCGCCGAGGCGGCGTCCGACAATTCGCCCGAGCCGTGGTCGAACTGGCCCTGGCTGCGGCCGACGCCGCGGAAATTGAAGCGCAGGACGGCAAAGCCCCGCTCCTTGAACATGTAGAACAGGCGGTAGACCACCTGGTTGTTCATGGTGCCGCCGAATTCCGGATGCGGATGCAGAATCATGGCGATCGGTGCATTGCGCACGCTGGCCGGCTGATAGCGGCCCTCGATGCGCCCGGCAGGGCCGTTGAAGATCACTTCGGGCATGTCGTCCTCGGTTTCGACCTTCCACCGCTTGGCCGCCGACGGGCCACCGCTGTCGCCGGCCGGGCCCGTCGTATTGACGCGGAAGCGGTCTGGTCCTAGTTTTAGAAATTCTCAAAACTGATGCGAGCGGGACGCATCGTTTCAGCTCGTGCGTTTGCACTGGACCGGCGGCCCGTGCGGCGTCAAGAAAAATCGCATCCCGAGGGTTCGTCAGGCGGTCGGGCGCCGATCTGGCAGGCAACGGGCGGATGTTGTAGTGAACGCCGGATGCGGCCGATCGTTCCGGCCCGCCACCCACGAATGGAAGAGGACATGGCCGAGGCGCGCCTCTATTTCGACTGGAATGCCGGTGCGCCGATGAAGGCGGCTGCCCGGTCGCGTCTTGTCGAGCTGCTCGGCCGGCCGGGCAACGGCTCGTCCGTGCATGCCGAGGGCCGGGCGGCGCGTGGCGCGCTGGAGACGGCCCGCCGCTCGATCGCCCGCCTGGTCGGCGCCGAGGCCAAGGGCGTCACCTTCTGTTCGGGCGGCACGGAAGCCGCCAACGCCGTGCTGACGCCGGAGTGGACGCTGTTCGGCAAGCCTTGCCGGCTCGATCGGCTGCTCGTTTCGGCCGTCGAGCATCCGGCGGTGGCGCGCGGCGGCCGCTTTCCGGCCGACCGCGTCGAGGTCATCCCGGCCGATGGCGACGGCGTCGTCGACCTTGCGGCGCTGGAGCGACGGCTTGCCGAGCTGTCGGCGGCCGGGATGCGGGCGCTCGTCTCGGTGATGGCCGCCAACAACGAGACCGGGGTGATCGAGCCGGTGGCCGACATCGCGCGTATCGGCCGGGCGCACGGCGCACTCGTCCACTCCGATGCGGTGCAGGCGGCCGGCCGGCTGTCGCTCGACATCGAGGCGCTTGGGCTGGACGTGCTGACGCTGTCGGCGCACAAGATCGGCGGCGGGCAAGGGACGGGCGCCATCGTGCGCGGCCGCAACGGCTTCGCCTTCGCGCCGCTCGTCACCGGCGGCGGCCAGGAATCCTGGATGCGGGCCGGCACCGAGAACGTCGCCGCCATCGCCGCCTTCGGCGTCGCCGCCGACGAAGCGCTGGCCGATCTCGGCCGCGCCGGCGAGATCGCCGAGAGACGCGATCGTCTCGCGGCGATGATCCGCGAGATGGCCCCCGACACGGTTATCTTCGGCGAGGGAGCCGCCCGGCTCCCCAACACGCTGGCCTTCGCCGTGCCGGGCGTTGCCGCCGAGACGGCGGTGATCGCCTTCGACCTCGCCGGGGTGGCGCTGTCGTCAGGGTCGGCCTGCTCGTCGGGCAAGGTGACGGCAAGCCCGGTGCTCACCGCCATGGGCGTCGATCCGGCGCTGGTCAGGGGTGGGCTGCGCGTCTCCATCGGACCGGAGACCTCCGACGACGAAATCGAGGCGTTTGCATTGCGGGCGCGCAACGTCTTTACCGCTATGAGGAAACAACATGGGACCGCCGCAGCCTGAGCGTCTACCGGCCGCGGGCAAAAGCGACTACATAGAGGTAAGATTCCCACGGTCCTTGAAACCGCGTGGAAGGAGTGAGAGATGGCTGCAGTCAAGGAGACGGTCGATCAGGTTCTGTCGATCGACGTCGACAAGTACAAGTATGGCTTCGTCAGCGACATCGAGTCGGAGCTGGCGCCGAAGGGATTGAACGAGGACATCGTCCGCTTCATCTCGGCCAAGAAGGACGAACCGGAGTGGCTGACCGAGTGGCGCCTCGAAGCGTTGCGCCGCTGGCAGACCATGGAGGAGCCGACCTGGGCACGCGTCGACTACCCGCCCATCGACTTCCAGGACCTCCACTATTACGCCGCGCCGAAGCAGACCAAGGGCCCGAAGAGCCTCGACGAGGTCGATCCGGCGCTGCTCGAGACCTACAAGAAGCTCGGCATCCCGCTGAAGGAGCAGGAGATCCTGGCCGGCGTCGAGCAGGGTCAGCGGCCGGTCGCCGTCGACGCGGTGTTCGACAGCGTTTCGGTGGTCACCACCTTCAAGGCCGAACTCGCCAAGCACGGCGTCATCTTCTGCCCGATCTCCGAAGCGGTGCGGACGCACCCCGAGCTGGTGAGGAAGTATCTCGGCTCGGTGGTGCCGATCACCGACAACTTCTATGCGACGCTGAATTCGGCGGTATTCTCCGACGGCTCCTTCGTCTACGTGCCGAAGGGCGTGCGCTGCCCGATGGAGCTTTCCACCTACTTCCGCATCAACGAGAAGAAGACCGGCCAGTTCGAGCGGACGCTGATCATTGCCGACGAGGGCGCCTACGTCTCCTATCTCGAAGGCTGCACGGCGCCTTCCCGCGACGAGAACCAGTTGCACGCCGCCGTGGTCGAGCTGATCGCCCTCGATGACGCCGAGATCAAGTATTCCACCGTCCAGAACTGGTATCCGGGTGATTCCGAGGGTACCGGCGGCGTCTTCAATTTCGTCACCAAGCGCGGCGACTGCCGTGGCAAGAACGCCAAGATCTCCTGGACGCAGGTGGAAACCGGCTCGGCCATCACCTGGAAGTATCCGAGCTGCATCCTCCGGGGTGACAACTCGCGCGGCGAGTTCTACTCGATCGCCATTTCCAACGGTCGCCAGCAGGTCGACAGCGGCACCAAGATGATCCACCTCGGCAAGAACACCACGTCGAAGATCATCTCCAAGGGCATCTCGGCCGGCCGTTCCAGCAACACCTATCGCGGCCTGGTGTCGGTCGGCCGCAAGGCGTCGGGCGCCCGCAACTTCACGAACTGCGACAGCCTGCTCATCGGCAACAAGTGCGGTGCCCACACCGTGCCCTACATCGAGAGCAAGAACGCCTCGGCCATTGTCGAGCACGAAGCCACCACGTCGAAGATCTCCGACGATCAGATGTTCTACTGCCTGCAGCGCGGCCTGCCGCAGGAAGAAGCGATCGCCCTGATCGTCAACGGCTTCGTCAAGGACGTGCTGCAACAGCTGCCCATGGAATTCATGGTGGAGACGCAGAAGCTGATCGGCATCAGCCTCGAAGGCAGCGTCGGCTGACTTCGGGCGCGCCGCGACGCGCGCCCGCCTTTTCCGAAGACCCAAAACAAAGAGCCTCCGCCTGTATGCGTCGAGGCCAACCGGACGACAGGACAGAACCATGCTCGAGATCAAGAACCTGCATGCCAAGATCGGCGACCGCGAGATCCTGAAGGGCCTCGACCTCACCGTGCGCCCCGGCGAGGTGCACGCCATCATGGGGCCGAACGGCGCCGGCAAGTCGACGCTCTCCTACATCTTGGCCGGCAAGGAGGACTATGAGGTCACCGAGGGCGAAGTGCTGCTCAACGGTGAGTCGATCCTCGACCTCGAGCCCAACGAGCGCTCGGTGGCCGGCCTGTTCCTCGCCTTCCAGTATCCGATCGAGATCCCCGGCGTCGCCACCATGACCTTCCTGAAGGCGGCGCTCAACGCCCACCGCAAGGCGCGCGGCGAGCCCGAGCTGACCACGCCGGAGTTCATGAAGCGGGTGAAGACGGTGGCCGAAAAGCTGAACATCAGCTCGGAGATGCTGAAGCGACCGGTCAACGTCGGCTTCTCCGGCGGCGAGAAGAAGCGCGCCGAGATCATGCAGATGGCGCTGTTGCAGCCGTCGATCTGCATCCTCGACGAAACCGATTCCGGCCTCGACATCGATGCGCTGAAGGTGGTGGCCGAGGGCGTCAACGCCCTGCGCTCGCCCGACCGCGCCTTCGTGGTGATCACCCACTACCAGCGCCTGCTCGACCACATCGTGCCGGACATCGTGCACGTTCTTTCCGATGGCCGCATCGTCCGCACCGGCGGGCCGGAGCTGGCGCTCGACCTCGAGAAGAACGGTTACGCCGCCTATGTGGCGGACGCGGCCGCCTGAGGGGGATGATCATGGTTGCCACCCCCGCCCGCACGCCGGCCGAGCTGGCGCTTGCCGCCCGCTATCCGGCTGAACGGACGTCGCTGCCCGGAACGGCCGACGTCATCGCCATCCGCGATGCTGCCTTCGGCGGCGTCGAGAAGTCCGGCCTGCCGCACCGCCGCATCGAGGACTGGAAGTACACCGACCTGCGCGCCCGACTGAAGACCTGCCCGCCGGCTGCCGGCCCGGCCGACGTGGCGCGCGTGCTGATCGCCCGGCCGGCCATGGACGGCGACAAGGCCCGCCGCCTCATCGTCGCCAACGGCCGCTACCGGCCGGAACTTTCCGATCTCGAAGGCCTGGAGGACGGCCTCGCCGTGTTCTCGCTGGCCAAGGCGCTGGAGGCTGGCGACGCCGCCGTGCTCGCCGCGCTGAAGCTCGACGAGGCGACCGCCGCCAATACGGCGGTGGCGCTCAACACCGCCTTCATGACCGACGGCCTAGTCATTTCGGTGGCCGACGGCGCTGTCGTCGAGCGGCCGGTGGAGATCGTCCACATCGCCGAGGGCGAGCCCTCCGCCTCGACGGCGGTGCGCCATCTGGTCACGGTCGGCAAGGGCGCCAAGCTGACGCTGATCGAGACGGTGGAATCGCTCGATACGGTGGCCCACCATTCCAACATCATGACGGTGATCGAGGCGGGCGAGGGCGCCGATGTCGACCACATCCGCCTGCAGCTCGAACCGGACGAGGCGGTCAGCCTGACCACGCTGGTGGCCAGGATCGGTCATCAGGCGACTTTCGACACCTTCAACGCGGCGCTCGGCGCCGGCCTCGCCAGGGCGCAGGTGTTCGCCGAGTTCGTCGGCCGCGACGCCGAGGCCGGCTTCCGAGGCATCACCATGCTCTCGGGCCGCCGCCATGCCGACACCACGCTGTCGCTGATCCACGGCGCCGAGAACTGTCGCAGCCGCGAGCTGTACAAGGCGGTGATCGACGACGAGGCCCGCTCGGCCTTCGCCGGCCGCATCGCCGTGCCGGCCTTTGCCCAGAAGACCGATGCCCGCATGATGACGGCCTCGCTGCTCTTGTCCGAGGAGGCCGAGGCCTATGCCAAGCCGGAGCTAGAAATCTTCGCCGACGACGTCCAGTGCGGCCACGGCGCCACCTGCGGCGCCATCAACGAGGATCTGCTGTTCTACCTGTTGTCGCGCGGCATCCCCAAGGCCGAGGCCGAGAGCATGCTGATCCTCGCCTTCCTCGGCGAGGCGATCGACGAGATCCAGGATCAGGCGGTTCACGACGCCCTGATCCACCGGGTCGAGGCGTGGCTGAAGACACGAGCATCAGCCCGAAAAGTCGTGGAACCCGCAGCGTAAGCCGGCTCCGCCGCCCGGTCGCCGGGCGACGAGACAACAGAGAAGATGACGATGTCCGTTTCCTATGACGTCGAGGCCGTCCGCCGGGACTTTCCGATCCTCGCCGAGACGGTCTACGGCAAGCCGCTGGTCTATCTCGACAACGGCGCCTCGGCGCAGAAGCCGCGCGCCGTGCTCGACCGGATGATGCACGCCTATACCCACGAATATGCCAACGTGCACCGTGGCTTGCATTATCTCTCCAACGCGGCGACCGAGGCCTACGAGGACGCCCGCGAGGCGGTGCGCGCCTTCCTCAACGCGCCGTCGATCGACGACGTGGTGTTCACCCGCTCGTCGACCGAGGCGATCAACCTGGTGGCGGCGAGCTACGGCGGCATGGTGCTCCAGGAGGGCGACGAGGTCATCCTCTCCATCCTCGAACACCATTCCAACATCGTGCCGTGGAACTTCCACCGCGAGAGGAAGGGTGTCGTCATCAAGTGGGCGCCGGTCCGCGATGACGGCAGCTTCGACCTGCAGGCGTTCGAGGCGCTGTTCACGCCGCGGACGAAGATCGTCGCCATCACCCAGATGTCCAACGTCACCGGCACCATCGTGCCGATCGCCGAAGTGACGCGCATCGCCCACGCCCACGGCGCGGTGGTGCTGGTCGACGGCAGCCAGGGCGCCGTTCACCTGCCGGTCGACGTGCAGGCACTCGACGCCGATTTCTACGTGCTGACCGGCCACAAGCTCTACGGTCCGACCGGCATCGGCGTGCTCTACGGCAAGCGGCATCTCCTCGAGGCCATGCCGCCCTGGCAGGGTGGCGGCGAGATGATCGACACCGTCACCACCGAGGGCGTCACCTACAACGAGCCGCCGCACCGCTTCGAGGCCGGCACGCCGCCGATCGTCCAGGCGATCGGCCTCGGCGCGGCGTTGCGCTACATGGAGGGGCTCGGCCGCGAGGCCATCCTCGCCCATGAGACCGACCTCAGGGACTACGCCATGCAGCGGCTCGGCGAGATGAACTCGATCCGCATCTACGGCACCACGCCGGAGAAGGGCGCCATCGTCGCCTTCTCGATGGCCGGCGCCCATGCCCACGACGTCGCCACCGTCATCGACCGTTCCGGCGTCGCCGTGCGCGCCGGCACCCACTGCGCCATGCCGCTGCTCGCCCGCTTCGGCGTGACGTCGACCTGCCGCGCCTCCTTCGCCCTCTACAACACGCGCGCCGAAGTCGACGCGCTGGTCGCGGCCCTCCGGAAGGCCGAGACTTTGTTCGGATGACCGCCATGACCGATCAAGCTGCCCAGTCCCCCAACCTGCCCGAGACCGCCGTCGGTTCGGCCATCCCGCCGGCGGAGATCGACCGCATCACCGACGACATCATCGCGGCGCTGAAGACCGTCTATGATCCGGAGATCCCGGCCGACATCTACGAACTCGGCCTCATCTACCGCATCGACATTGATGACGACCGCCTGGTCACCATCGACATGACGCTGACCGCGCCCGGTTGTCCGGTGGCCGGCGAGATGCCGGGCTGGGTGGAGAACGCCGTCGGCGTGGTGCCCGGCGTCTACGGCGTCAAGGTCAACATGGTGTTCGATCCGCCGTGGACGCCCGACCGGATGAGCGAGGAAGCGCAGATCGCCACTGACTGGTATTGAGGGCGTCCGGCAAGGCTGTCCTGCGGCAAGGCGCTTGCCCGATCGGCCTTTGCTTCCTATTTTCAGTCCATCCGCCCCGGCCTTGAACCGGGTCGCTTCCGAGGTTGATGACATGGCTCTCGCCAAGTTCGCCGTGATGACGCTGACCGAATCCGCCGCCAACCGCGTGCGCGAGATCGTCGACAATGCCGAGGACGCCATCGGCGTCCGTCTCGGCATCAAGAACGGCGGCTGCGCCGGCATGTCCTATACGCTGAATCTCGCCCGCGAGGCGCAGGCCGGCGACGAGCGCGTCGAGGCGCACGGCGTTACCGTCTTCGTCGAGGCCAAGGCGGTACTGTTCCTCTTGGGCACCGAGATGGATTTCGAGCAGACGCCGCTGCGCACCGGCTTCGTCTTCCGCAATCCCAATCAGGTCGGCGCCTGCGGCTGCGGCGAGAGCGTCAGCCTGAAGCCGGCGGAGCAACCGGCGGAAGCATAGGCCTCTCGCCCCGGATATACCCCAAAACAAAAGGGGAGCGCGACGGCCGCCGCGCTCCCCTTGTCATGTTCAGGACCTGAGGCTCACCAGTTGTTGTGGTGGGCACCGATCTCCTCGAGGATGCGGTCGACGTCTTCCTTGCGGCAGAGCTGGGTGCCCGGCATGATCACCGAGGCGCTGCCGGAGGCGACACCGAGGCGGAAGGCGTCCTCGGGGATCAGGCCGGAGGCGAGGCCGTAGACCATGCCGCCGACGAAGCTGTCGCCGGCGCCGGAGGCACTTTTCACCTCGACCTCGGGGGCCTTCAGGAACAGGTGGTTGTCGGCGGTGACCAAGAGCGCGCCGTCGCCGCCCATGGTGATGGCGATCATCTTCACCTTGCCGGCGGCGATCAGTTCCTTGGCGGCGGGCACCATGTCGTCGACGGTCGGCAGCGGCCGGCCGACCAGCTTGGCGAACTCGCTCTCGGACGGCTTGAACAGGGTGATGCCGCCGCGTTCAAGAGCCAGCTCCAGCGGCTTGCCCGAGGTATCGAGCACCAGGCTGCCGCCGCGCTCCAGCACCAGGTCGGCGAGCTGGACGTAGAAGTTCTCGGGAATGCCGCGCGGCAGCGAGCCCGAGCCGACGCACCAGTCCCACTCGAGATCCTTCAGCGCGTAGAGGCAGCGCTTCCACTCGATCTCGCTGACCTCGGGGCCCTCGGGGATGAAGCGGTATTCGAGACCGGTCGACCGCTCGTAGACGAGATGGGCGACGCGGGTCGACTGGGCGATCGGGATGCGGCGGCGCGGAATGTTGCGGGCGGCCAGAAGCTCGTCGAACATCTGGCCGGTGGTGCCGCCAGACATGTAGAGCGCGATCGAGCTGCCGCCCAACTCCTGTACCACGCGGGTGACGTTGATGCCGCCGCCGCCGGGATCGTGCTGTTCGTTGGAGATGCGGATCTTGTGGGTGTGCCGGACGACGTCGGCCTCGGCCGTGTCATCGATGGACGGATTGAGTGTGAGCGTGACGATCGGTTTCATTGGTCGCTATTTCATCGCCCGTTCGTTGTTTCGTAACGGCCCGTTTCCAGACGCTTCCTAGCTTTCCCGCCGGCCCTTCTGCGCCTTGTTCGGCGTCTTTGCCGGTCCCGTCGGCGCGGGGCTTCCCCACTACGCCTTTTGGACTGGTTGTCGGTTTAACCCGGTTTCGCTACAAAAGCCATGTCGTAGATCAACTACGCTGCGGTGAACTGCATCTGTTTTCGGGATCGTGGTTTAGACGCAAGAAAATATGCAACCTTTGGTTGCTTAAGCGTCCGTTGCGCTTCGTATCAGGATCGGTCCCCGCCTGTTTTGCCTCGCCGCCGCCCGTCTGGGCGCCGCGAGATCCAGCCCCAATTCCCAACCTCCGGCTCTCCGTCGGCGCGCTGTCCTCCTCCGCGCCGCGGCTGCCTTGAAAGGGTTTGCTAGAACCGTTTCATTTCGAGCAAGCCCGTTCTTCATAGGTCTTGGCACAGCTAAGCCTTTTGTGCAAGCGCCGCGCTCCCGCCGAAGACCGAACGGACGGTAGCGGTAGCGCGCCCTCGCCGCAAGGGCTGTATTCACCGGGGTGCGGGGCGGTCCGGATGACGCGTAAAGGCCCGTGCCTCAACGGCTTGCGCTGGATTCGCCGTCCGGGGGCCGTCGCCGCCGCTCGCCGGCCCGGCGCGCTTTTTGGCATCAACGGCTCAAGAAAAAGCAGCCGCTGCCCGGCCGGCGACTTGCCCGGCCGGGCGCCGCCCTGTTATCTCACGGAAAGACCAGCCGATTCCCCGACGCGGGTCGGGGCGAATCCGTGAGACGACGGGGCGCCATGGAACAGCAGCAAGACCCGGTCATCGCGCGCCATCGCGACCTGGAGCGGATCGCCAACATGGCGCTCCGGGCCGGCCGGATCATGATGGAGAGCGGGGCGTCGGTGTCGGTGGTGCATGCCGGCGTCGGCATGATCGCCCGCGGCTTCGGCGTCGAGGACGTCGGCATGCGCTCGGGCTACGCCTCGCTGGAGATCACCGTCCACGCCGGCGGCAACACCATCACCCGCATGATGCAGGTCGGCCGGCTCGGCGTGAATCACCGCCTCGATCAGGCGATCCGCCAGCTCGCGGTGCGCGTGGCGCAGGGCGGCATGACCGTCGACGCGGTGGAGGCCGAGATCGGCCGCCTTGCCCGCGACACGCCCCGCCATCCGGCCTGGGTGGTGGCGCTGGCGGTCGGCATCGCCTGCGCCTCGTTCGGCCGGCTGCTCGGCGTCGACTGGCCGGCCTTCGCGGCGGTGTTGGTGGCGGGAACGGTGGGGCAGTACGTGCGCCACCAACTGCTGCACCAGGGCGTCAACGTGTTCATCGTTGCCGGCCTGATTGCCTTTCTCGCCGCGACCCTCGGCGGCATCGGCTCGATCCTCCTCAAAAGCAACACCGTCAGCCTCGCCATGATGGCGTCGATCCTGCTCCTGGTGCCCGGCGTGCCCTCCACCAACGCCCAGACCGACATCATGGACGGCTACCCGACCATGGGCAGCGCCCGCGCCGTCTGGGTGCTGATGATCATGGTGTTCGCGTCGGTCGGCGTCTGGTTCGCCGAGGCGCTGCTCGGCCTGAGGACGCTCTGATGCTGGAACTCCTGCCGCACCTCCTGCATCAGGCCCTGTTCGGGGCGCTCGCCGCCGCTGGCTTCGGCGTGCTGTTCAACTTCGGCTTCCGGGCGCTGCCGTGGTGCGCCGCCGCCGGTGCGCTGGCGCTCGCCGTGCGCACCGTCGGCCAGGATCTCGCCTGGAGCCTCGAAGGCGCCTCCTTCGCGGCGGCCATCGTGACGAGCTGCTCGGTGTCGGCGCTCAGGAAGCAGCTTGGCCCGGCCTGCAATGCCGTGGCGCTGGCCGGCTGCATCCCGATGGTGCCCGGCGCCTTCTTCGGGCAGGCGCTGCTTGGCTTCCTGTCGGTCACCGCGCCGAACCTCGTCGACGCCGAGACGACGCTGATCGTCGCCGTGCAGTCGCTGCTCAGGGTGATCTTCACGCTGGGGGCGATCGGCGCCGGCCTGCTGATTCCGGCCCATCTCCTCAGGAACCAGGATTTCTGACCGGGCAATGGCCGGCAAACGCTGGACAAACCGCCATCCGAGTCGGTAAAGGCAACCGGTCAAACCATCGGCTTACCCGCGTCGTCTGCGGGAGTGAGCGAGAAGAGGACCGACCATGATCCACGTGACTTTCCCCGACGGTTCGCTGCGCGAATACGCTCCGGGGACCACCGGCGCCGAGATCGCCGCTCAGATTTCCAAATCGCTGTCCAAGAAGGCCGTCGCGATGACGCTCGACGGCGTGCTCAGCGACCTGAACGATCCCATCGTCACCGACGCCCGGCTCGAGATCGTGACGCGCGACGACCCGCGCGCCCTCGAGCTGATCCGTCACGACGCGGCGCACGTGATGGCCGAGGCGGTGCAGGAGCTGTTTCCCGGCACGCAGGTGACCATCGGCCCGGTGATCGACAACGGCTTCTACTACGATTTCTATCGCCCGGAAGGCCCGTTCACCACCGAGGACCTGCCGAAGATCGAGGCGAAGATGCGGGAGATCATCGCCCGCGATAAGCCGTTCACCAAGGAAGTCTGGAGCCGCGACGAGGCCAAGGACTGGTTCGAGAAGAAGGGCGAGGCGTTCAAGGTCGAACTGGTCGACGCCATTCCGGCCGACCAGAAGATCAAGATGTACGCCCAAGGCGACTGGATGGACCTCTGCCGCGGCCCGCACATGACCTCCACGGCCAAGATCGGCAACGCCTTCAAGCTGATGAAGGTCGCCGGCGCCTACTGGCGTGGCGATTCCGACCGCGAGATGCTGACCCGCATCTACGCCACCGCCTGGCACACCGAGGAGGACCTCAAGGCCTATCTCACCATGCTGGAAGAGGCCGAGAAGCGCGACCACCGCCGGCTCGGCCGCGAGATGGACCTGTTCCACTTCCAGGAGGAGGGGCCGGGCGTCGTGTTCTGGCACCAGAAGGGCTGGGCGATGTTCCAGGAGCTGACCGCCTACATGCGGCGGCGGCTGAAGGGCGAGTACCAGGAGGTCAACGCGCCGCAGGTGCTCGACAAGGTGCTGTGGGAGACCTCCGGCCACTGGGGCTGGTACAAGGAGAACATGTTCGCCGTGCAGTCGGCTGGCGACGAGGCCGAGGACAAGCGCATCTTCGCGCTGAAGCCGATGAACTGCCCCGGCCACATCCAGATCTTCAAGCACGGCCTCAAGTCCTACCGCGACCTGCCGATGCGCATCGCCGAGTTCGGCGTCGTGCACCGCTACGAGCCGTCGGGCGCCATGCACGGGCTGATGCGGGTGCGCGGCTTCACCCAGGACGACGCGCACATCTTCTGCACCGAGGCCGATCTCGCCGCCGAATGCCACAAGATCAACGACCTGATCCTGTCGGTCTACGAGGACTTCGGATTCGAGGAGATCACCGTCAAGCTGTCGACCCGGCCGGAGAAGCGCGTCGGCTCCGACGATCTCTGGGATCACGCCGAGGAGGTGATGACCCGCGTGCTCGGCGAGATCGCCGAGCGCTCGGGCGGCCGCATCAAGACCGGCATCAATCCGGGCGAGGGCGCCTTCTACGGCCCGAAGTTCGAGTACACGCTGCGCGACGCCATCGGCCGCGAATGGCAGTGCGGCACCACGCAGGTGGACTTCAACCTGCCGGAGCGTTTCGGCGCCTTCTACGTCGACGCCGACGGCAGCAAGAAGACGCCGGTGATGATCCACCGCGCCATCTGCGGCTCGATGGAGCGTTTTCTCGGCATCCTGATCGAGAACTTCGCCGGCCACTTCCCGCTGTGGTTCGCGCCGGCGCAGGTGATGGTCACCACCATCACCTCCGAGGCCGACGCCTACGCGCAGGAGGTCTACCGCAAGCTGATCAAGGCCGGCGTGCGCGCCGACATCGACCTCAGGAACGAGAAGATCAACTACAAGGTCCGCGAGCATTCGCTGGCCAAGATCCCGCTGATCTTCGTCTGCGGCCGCAAGGAGGCCGAGGAGCAGTCGGTCAACGTCCGTACCCTCGGCTCGCAGCATCCCAAATCGATGCCGCTCGACGAGGCGCTCGCCATGGTCAAGGCGGACATCGTGCCGCCGGATGTGAAGCGGGCGCTCGCCGAGGACTGAGCGGCGTCACCCGATCCAGATGCGAAAAGCCCGGAGCGATCCGGGCCTTTTTGTTGGTGTATCGGTAGGTGGCAAGATTCCGGATGGCCGTTTACCAGACTCGGAAGGATTTGCGTCTTCCGGTTGTTTTTAGGTTGGACGCCTGTATCGTTTCTTCCGGAATTGTCGCGGGAGTCGCTGGTGGAAAAGCCGAGCAGGGTTGCCCTTGGCCTCGACGATGCCGATGCAACGAGCTTCTACATGCAGCCGACATCGCAGGCGTTGCTCCGCCTCGTCGCTCAAGCCATGCTGATCGTCTACGTGGAGTATGCCACCCTGTTCCCGCCGGCCGGGGCGTTTCACGTCCGCGCCCGTGGCAAGGGTGCCTTGGCGGTAGCTCTCTGGCAGCTCCTGCTGTTGATGCCTTTGCCGGTACGCGGGCCGGTGGCCCTGTGTGCCGGGGCTTCCTATCTCGCAATGCTGTTGTTGCGCCTTGGCCGTATGTGTGACGGTCGGGCCGACTTTGTATTCAGCCGCAGAGGAATAGCATCGACCGGCGTATTGTTTCATCGATTGCTGCCTTGGAGCGAGATCGAAGAAGTGGAGCGGCGCGGCGTGTGGTCGGGCGGTACTATATTCACCAAGCGGCGATTGGTGGCGCACAGTTTCACCTTTCGAGCGCGAGACGAGGACTCCATGCGGCTCGTTTCGCGTTTTCCACCATTGGAATTCATGGGCAGTTGGTTGCGTCGCAAGCTGGTCATCAACACCGGTCTCGATCAGATTTCCGTCGCGGAACTTGACAAGGCGATAGAAAGACATGCCGGCAGGCCGTTGCGAATTTCCCACGTCAACGAATAGGCGGAGTTGGGACGCGACGGCTCGCCACTCCGAAAGCAAGCCGTGGATGCCCGACTCAGGGCTGAAACAAAAGGCCCGGAGCGATCCGGGCCTTTTGCTTTTCGGAACGGCTGGCCTACACCGCCACGCGTTTCAGGAAATCGTCGATCGTCGCTTCGAGGTCGCGGGTCTGGTCGAGCACCAGCGCGGCGGCGGTTTCGACGTGGCGGGCAGTGTCGGAGGTCTTGCCGATCGCCTCGGCGACGCGGCCGACGTTGTCGGACACGGTGACGGTGTTGTCCGAGGCGTCGCTGACGTTGCGGCTGATCTCGTTGGTGGAGGCTTCCTGCTGCTCCACCGCCGAGGCGATGCCGAGCGTGGCGCGGTTCACCTCCTCCATGGTGGCGGCGATGGCGCGGATCGATTCGACGGCCTCGACGGTCGATGCCTGCATCTCGGAAATCTGGGCGGCGATCTCCTGGGTCGCCCGCGACGTCTGGTCGGCGAGCTGCTTGACCTCGGCGGCGACCACCGCGAAGCCGCGCCCCGCTTCGCCGGCGCGGGCCGCCTCGATGGTGGCGTTGAGGGCGAGGAGGTTGGTCTGCTCGGCGATGGAGCGGATCAGCGTCACCACCTGTCCCACCCGGCTGGCGGCGTCGGCGAGGCCGGCCACCTGCTCGTTGGTGCGGCGGGCGCCCTCGGTGGCGTCGCCGATCACCGTGGTGGTGCGGCCGACGTGGCTGACCACCTCGCCGATCGACGAGGCCAGCTCTTCGGCGGCGCCGGCGACGACGGTGACCTTTTCCGAGGCGCCGCGCGAGGCGGCCGAGGCGCTTTCGGCCTGGGTCCGGGCGCGGCCGGCCTCGCCCTGCAACTCGTCGGCGGCGCTCCGCATGCCGGCCATGGTGTCGGTGACGGCGCGTGTCAGCCGGCCGGCCACGGCGCGGAAGTCGCGCACCGCCGCCTCGAAGGCTTCCTGACGGCCGAGCCGCGCCTCGGCGTCGGCGCGCTGCTCGGCCTCGAGGCGGGCCTTTTGCGTCTGATTGTCCTGGAAGACGGCCAGCGTGCGGGCCATGGCGCCGATCTCGTCGGCGCGGTCGGTGTCGGCGACGGTCGCCGCCTCGCCGCGCGACAGCACGTCCATGGTGGCGCGGATGCGGCCGAGCGGGCCGGTGATCGAGCGGCTGATCTGCCAGCTGATCAGGCCGCCGGAGAGCAGCGTCAGCGGCACGACGGCGAGAATCAGCCGCAGGGCGAAGGCGCCGCCCGCCTCGAAGGCATCGGCGGTCGCCCGATCGAGATCGGCGGCGGCGCGCTTGATGGCACCGGTCAGCGGCTCGGCGAGGTCGAAGGACAGCGAGGTCTGGTCGGCCACCGTCACCCAGCCGGCGTAGACCTCGACATAGCTGGAGAAGGCGGCGGAATAGGCGGCGAGTTTGGCCTTCAGCGCTGTCTTGGCGTCGTCGGCGAGCGCGGTCTTGTCAAGCTCGCGGACGAAGCGGCCGGCGGCGGCGTCGAAGGCGCCGGAGCTCGGGCCGTCATGGCGCAGCATGAATTCGGCGCGTGCCTGATTGAGCTGGGCGAAGGCCTGGACGACGCGCACGGTGTCGGGATTCTGACCGCTCTTGGTCGCCTTGTTGAGATCGGTGCGCAGCGCCTGGAAGGCGGTTTCCATGTCGCCGCGGATGCCGCCGTCGTCGCCGAAGCCGAGCCTCGCCTGGCCGTCCTTCACCTCGGCGAACTGGCCGGAGATCTTGTCGAACAGCTCTGCCAGCTGGCCGGCTTCCGCCGTGGCGGCGCCGACGGCGCCGGCCGCCGTGCCGAGGCGGCCGATGGTGTCGCGCGCCTCGCCCATCAGGCCGTCGATCTCCTGCGCCCGGTCGGGCGTCGGCGCCACCATGAACAGCCGTTCCTTGGCCGCGAGCTTGTTGGCGAGGCTCTGCGTCTGCTCCGACAGCAGCGACAGGGTGGCGGCGGCCGAAGCGGTGTTCTCCAGCGCGCGCATCGACAGGACGGCATAGCCGCCGGTGCCGGAAACGACGGCGAGGCCGGCCAGCCAGACCAGCGACAGCGAAGCGACCTTGAGACGGATGGACAATCCGCCGCGCGCGCGGCGGGAGCCGGACGCCTTGGAGCGAAACAACATGCCGAATCCCCTGCTTGTTTTGGCCCAAGTAGACTTTCGGCCGATTAACGGAGGACTAATTCAAAAGCCTGTTGCCGGTAAATTCTCGTTTGACTTGTTCTCTGGTTAATTGCCTCGTTCTGCTTACGAATGCGGCAATCAGGCGCTCAATTCTTCGGCAGGCTTCGCCGGAGCGGTATCATTGCTCCGAATGGAGGATGAAAACTGCGGAATTATCTGGCACTTGTGCAAAGCGAAACGGCAAAATTCACGAGGTTATGCTGTTCTCCAGCGCGAAATGATGTGGCTATAGGTATTCATACGGGTAGGGGCTGCCGGCCGTGAACTGGACTTTTTGGACTGCCTTGTTTATGTATATCTGAATATACAAATATATGGAGACCGACATGATCAAGGATTGGCCCGAAACCGCGAAATACCTCTCCGGCGAGCTGAAGGCGGTGCGCGGCGGCGCGCCCGAGGTGATGAAGGCCTTCTCGGCCATGGCGCAGGCGGCGCTTGCTCCCAAGGCGCTCGACACCAAGACCAAGGAGCTGATCGCGCTGGCCATCGGTGTTGCCGTTCGTTGCGACGACTGCATCGCCTTCCACACCAAGGCGGCGCTGGCCGCCGGTGCCACCGACGAGGAGGTGTGGGAAGCGCTGGGCATGGCGATCTACATGGGTGCCGGCCCGTCGGTGATGTATGCCAATCACGCACTCACCGCCTGGGGGCAGTTCAAGGAGCCGAAGACGCCAGCCTGATCGGCCGTCCCGCCGGCATCGGGTTGCGCCCGTAAAAAAGGCGCGACCTCGCTGGCCGGAATCTGTAACGTAGCGGTCCATTTTGCACCGGACCGCCCACGATGAACGTTACGCCGCGCCTCGGCTTTGCCCATTCCGCCTGCCCGCACGACTGCCCGTCGACCTGCGCCCTCGATGTCGAGCTGACGCCCGACGGCCGCATCGGCCGCCTCCGCGGCTCGGCCGACAACAGCTACACGGCCGGCGTCATCTGCGCCAAGGTCGGCCGCTATGCCGAGCGGCTTTACCACCCCGATCGCTTGCTGAAGCCGCTTCTCAACGTCGGCGCCAAGGGCGAGGGCCGGTTCCGCGAAATCTCCTGGGAAGAGGCGCTCGACCGCGTCGCCGACGCCTTCGTCGAGGCCGAGCGAGCCTACGGCGCCGAAAGCGTCTGGCCCTACAAATACGCCGGCACCATGGGGCTGGTGCAGCGCGACAGCCTGGAACGGCTGCGCCACGTCAAGAAATACTCGCGCAGCCACGAGACCATCTGCATAACGCCGGCCTGGACCGGCTGGATCGCCGGCACCGGCCGCCTCGCCGGGCCCGACCCGCGCGAGATGCAGCTTTCCGACTGCATCGTCATCTGGGGCACCAACGCGGTGGCGACGCAGGTCAACGTGATGACCCACGCCGTCCGCGCCCGCAAGAGCCGCGGCGCCAAGATCGTCGCCGTCGACGTCTACGAGACCGAGACGGTGCGGCAGGCCGACCTCGGGCTGGTGCTGCGGCCGGGCTCGGACGCGGCGCTCGCCTGCGCCGTCATGCATATCGCCTTCCGCGATGGCTATGCCGACCGCGCCTACATGGCGACATACGCCGACGCGCCGGCCGAGCTGGAGGCGCACCTGAAGTCGCGCACCCCGGAATGGGCGGCGGCGATCACCGGCCTGACGGTCGAGGAGATCGAGGCGTTCGGCAAGCTGGTCGGCACCACGCCTCGCACCTATTTCCGCCTCGGCTACGGCTTCACCCGCTCGCGCAACGGCGTCGTCTCCATGCACGCGGCGCAGTCGATCGCCACCGTGCTCGGCCTGTGGCCGCGCGAGGGGGCGGGCGCCTTCCACAGCAACGGCGCCATCTTCCGCCTCGACAAGACGATGGTCGAGGCTCCGGACGCCGAGGACGACAGCGTCCGCCATCTCGACCATTCGCGCATCGGGCCGGTGCTGACCAGCGAGGCCGTGGCGCTGAAGAGCGGGCCGCCGGTCAAGGCGATGATCATCCAGAACTGCAACCCGATGACGGTGGCGCCCGAGCAGGAGAAGGTGCGGCGCGGCTTCCATCGCGACGATCTCTTCGTCTGCGTCCACGAGCAGTTCCTGACCGACACCGCCAGGATGGCCGACATCGTGCTGCCGGCCACCATGTTCCTCGAGCACGACGACATCTACAAGGCCGGCGGCCAGCAGAGCCTCTTGTTCGGGCCGAAGCTGGTCGAGCCGCCGGACGGACCGCGCGAGAACATCTTCGTCGTCAACGAACTGGCCAGGCGGCTCGGTGCCGAGCACCCCGGCTTCCACATGACGGCGCGTGAGCACGTCGACTGGATGCTGCAACGCTCCGGCCTCGGCACGCTGGCCGATCTGGAGGAGAAGCGCTTCTTCGATCTGCAGCCGGATTTCGACACCGCGCACTACACCCGCGGCTTCGCCTATCCGGACGGCAAGTTCCGTTTCAAGCCGGACTGGAAGAACGTGAAGACCTCCAACATCGGTCCGATGGGGCCATGGCAGGACATGCCGGCGCTGCCCGACTACTGGCCGGTGGTGGAGGAGGCCGACGAGACGCATCCCTTCCGCCTGGTCACCGCGCCGGCCCGCAACTTCCTCAACAGCACATTCGGCGAGACGCCGACCTCGATCGGCCGCGAGGGCCGGCCGACGCTGAAGGTGAGGCCCGACGACGCGGCCCGGCTCGGCATCGCCGACGGCGAGGCGGTGGAGATCGGCAATCATCGCGGCCGGGTGCAACTGCATGCCGAGCTGTTCGACGGGCTGAAGGCCGGCGTGGTGGTGGCCGAGGGCATCTGGGCCAACCGGGCGCATGGCGGCGGCGTCGGCATCAACACGCTGACCGGCTCGGACGAGATCGCCCCCTATGGCGGCGCCGCCTTCCACGACACCAAGGTATGGCTCAGGAGATTGTGATCATCGTGCAAACCGGCCGGCCGAAACGGCAGGACGCGGCGGCGGTCCGTTGCGGCCGTCCGGTGTTTGACTTAAGAAGCCGGCAATGTCGGGACCGCGCGGCGCGGTCCGGGGATTCTCAGAGCGAGGCCATGATGCGGGTGATTTCCAGTGCGGTCGCGGGCGTGCTGCTCGCCGTCGGCGTAATGGGTGTGCTGCCGGCGGCAGCCGATACGATTTCCCGCGACACGCTGTCGCGCAAGTTCCTCGACTATTGCGTCAACACCCAATATCGCGCCGAGGGCATCGACCGGAACTCGATGATCGACCGCTGCCGCAAGGCGGCCCAGGCAGCGATGTCGCAGTTCGAGGGCAACAGCTTCGACGCGCCTTCGCGCTCGAAGCTCACCGGCGACCAGGACAAGGCGATCCGCGCCGCCATTGCCGCCGCCTTCGCCGGCAAGTAACCGCGCTCCACCGATCGGAAATGTCTCGCCGCCGGATTTTGTCCGGCGGGCGCTTTGTCACGCCAGGATCGCCTTGATGCCGTCGGCGACGAACTGCACGGCCAGTGCGGCGAGCAGCACGCCGAGCAGGCGCGTCAGCACGTTGCGGCCGGTGTCGCCGAGGTAGCGGTCGATGCGGTCGGCGGCGAGGAAGATGGCGAAGGACAGGCCGATGATGGCGGCGATGATCAGCACCAGCGTCGCCATGGTCAGCGGGTCGTGCGCCTGGGCGGACAGGAGGATGGTGGCCGAGATGGCGCCGGGGCCGGCCAGGAACGGAATGGCGATCGGGAACACCGCGAGGTGGCGGATATCCTCGCCGATCGTCTGCGGATGGCCGACCGCGACGTCGGCGTGGGCGCCCTTGTCGCCGGAGCCGGACTTGGGCTTCTCGAACACCATCTCGAAGGCGATCCAGAACAGCAGCAGGCCGCCGGCGATGCGGAAGGCCGGCATGGAGATGCCCAGGAAGGTGAGGATGCCGGCGCCGGTGAAGGCGAAGGCGATCAGCACCAGGAAGGCGATCACCGAGGCGCGGATCGCCACGGCGCGGCGCATGTCGGGGCGGGCGCCGGCGGTCAGCGCCAGTACCAATGGCGCGAGGCCGACCGGATCGATGGTGACGAAAAGTGTCGCGAAGGCATTGAGGATATAGTCGATCGGCATGGCCTGTCCGCCGTTTCGGAAGTTGCCCGCTCATCTGACAGAAAAGCGATGGCGCCGAAAGGGGCAGGGTGGCTGCCGAGGGGCGTTCAAGGGGAAAACGACGTGGCCATACCTGCCTGCAAGACCGAACTTGCCGACGCCATCGGCGTCAACTACCGGAAGCTGCGTGCCGATCTCGACGGCGTGCCGGAGACGCTCGTCCGGGAGGCGACGCTCGAAGGGCATGCCAAGGGCACGATGATGAGCGTGCACGATCTCGTCGCCTATCTCACCGGCTGGTGCGAGCTGGTACTGAAGTGGCACGACCGGCGCAGCGCCGGCGAGCCGGTCGATTTTCCCGACACCGGCTACAGGTGGAACGAACTCGGCCAACTGGCTCAGAAGCTCTACGCCGACTACGCCGGCCTCGACTATCCGGCGCTGCTCGACCGCTTCGCCGCCGCCAAGCAGCGCATCCTCGCGGTGATCGACGCCACCGGCGACGACGACCTCTACGGCAAGCCTTGGTACGAGACCTATACCTTCGGCCGGATGATCCAGTTCAACACCTCCTCGCCCTTCGACAACGCCCGCCAGCGTCTGAGGCGCTGGAAGAAGGAAAAGGGTCTTCCCTGATCGGCCGGCGGGAGCGCCGTTTTCGCTGGACAAACGCGCCGTTCCGTGGTTTTTGCGCCGCCACAGCAACATCAGGACTGGCCGCCGATTTGCGGACCCGCGACGGCGCCGTCCCTGCGCCGGTCCGCGTGGGCGCGGACGCGATCCCGGAAAGACTTCCGGTCGATCCCCGGCCCGTCCAGGAGACCACGGCAGATGACCGACGATCGATCCGGTGCCCGACCCGAGCCGCGCCCGGCCAACCAGCGGGGCGCCGCCCGCCTTGCCGCCGTGCAGGCGCTCTACCAGCTCGAAATCGGCGGCGGCGACCTCCTGGAGGTGGTGCAGGAGTTCGAGGCGTTCCGGCTCGGCAAGGAGATCGACGGCTTCGAGTACCGGCAGGCCGACGCCGGCTGGTTCCGTGACATCGTTGGCGGCGTCGTCACCGACCAGCGGACCATCGACCCGATGGTGCACACCGCGCTGGTCGAGGACTGGCCGCTGAAGCGCGTCGACGCGACGCTGCGCGCCATTCTGCGCTGCGGCGCCTACGAGCTGATCCGTCGCAAGGACGTGCCGGGCCGGGTGATCATCTCCGAATATATCGATGTCGCCCGCGCCTTCTTCGAGGACGACGAGCCGCGCCTCGTCAACGGCGTGCTCGACCGCATCGCCCACGAGAACCGGCCCGACGAGTTCCCGCACGAGGGGGCGTGACATGGCGTCGGGCGGCATCGGTGAGTTCGAGCTGATCGCCCGCGTGTTCGCGCCGCTGGCCGCCGACGGCGCCCTCGGCCTCACCGACGACGCCGCCTTCTACCGGCCGCGCCCCGGCCGCGATCTCGTCCTGACCAAGGACGAGGTGGTGAGCGGCGTGCATTTCTTCGCCGACGATCCTTGGGACGCGGTGGCCAGGAAGGCGCTGCGCGTCAACCTGTCCGATCTCGCCGCCAAGGGTGCGGCGCCGGTCGGCTATCTCCTCGCCCTCGGCCTGCCGCCGGACTTTACCGTCGAGCAGGTCGACGCGCTGGGCGCCGGCCTTGCCGCCGATCAGGCCGCCTACGGCATCTCTCTCTATGGCGGCGACACGGTGCGCTCGCCGGCCGGCCTGACGCTGTCGGTGACGGCGATCGGCGAGGTCAGCGAAGGCGGCATGATCCGGCGCGGCGGTGCGCGGGCCGGCGAGACGATCGTCGTCACCGGCACGATCGGCGACGCGGCGCTCGGCCTGCGGCTGCGCCTCGATCCGGCGCTGTCCGGCCGGCTCGGCCTATCCGACGCCCATCGCGACCACCTTCTCGACCGCTACCTGCTGCCGCGGCCGCGCGGCGCGCTGGCCTCGGCGGTGGCGGCCGGCACCTCCGGCGGCATGGACATTTCCGACGGTCTGGTCGGCGATCTCGCCAAGATGGCGGCGGCGTCCGGCGTCGGCATCGAGATCGATGCCGACAGCGTGCCGCTGTCGGAAGCCGCCCGGGCGGCGATCGCCGCCGATCCGCGCCTGCTCGCCGTGGCGCTCACCGGCGGCGACGATTACGAGCTGGCGCTGTCGATGGCCGAGGACAAGGCGGACGCCTTCCTTGCCGTTGCCGCGGCGGCCGGCATCCCGGCCGCGAAGATCGGCCGGACGCGGGCGGGGGAGGGCATCGCCGTTCAAGGCGATCATCCGGCGCTCGCCGATCTCGGCTCCGGCTCCTACCGGCATTTCTGACGCATCCGCCTTGCGTCGTCCGGGGCGAGCCGGTAGACCTCGGCGGGCTTCATTTTCAGGCCGGCGTCATTCGTTTTCCGGAGGGCCGATGTTCCGCAAGCTCTACGACTGGACCATGTCGCTGGCCGGCAGCCGCAAGGCCGGCACATGGCTCGCCGCCGTCTCGTTCGCGGAAAGCTCGTTCTTCCCGATTCCGCCCGACGTGATGCTGGTGCCGATGGTGCTGGCCCGCCGCGACAAGGCCTTCACCTACGCGCTGATCTGCACCATCGCCTCGGTGCTCGGCGGCATCCTCGGCTATTCGATCGGCCTGTTCCTGTTCGACAGCGTCGGCGCCTGGCTGATCCGCGTCTACGGCTACGGCCAGAGCTTCGAGGAGTTCCGCGCCGCCTATGCCCACTACGGCGCCTGGATCATCCTGATCAAGGGCCTGACGCCGATCCCCTTCAAGCTGGTGACCATCGCCTCGGGCTTTGCCGCCTACCACTTCCCGCTGTTCGTGGCGCTCTGCGTCGTGACGCGCGGCGCCCGCTTCTTCCTGGTCGCCTTTCTGCTGCGCCTGTTCGGCGAGCCGGTGCGCGAGTTCATCGAGCGGCGGCTCGACGCGGTGATGTGGGGCCTGCTGATCGTCATCGTCGGCGGCTTCGTGGCGGCGCGCTACGTCGTCTGAAAGCCCTGCGCCGCGCCGCTTTTCCGGCGCCGGATGGGGACAAATCCATAAAATTATCGGCTTCGCGCCTTCACACCCTTGACGCCGTATCCCGAGCCTATATCGGTAATCCCGCCCTCGTATCTGTCCGCAGGACGGGACCGGAGCCGCATGCCGGCTCGCCTTGCGAAACGAAGAAAGAGGGTCGCTCCCAAGGCGAACGGGCACGGGAATCCCACGGGGTTTCCAAGGGGCGTTCGCCTTCGGTTCGTGGCGCCAAGGCCGGACCTTCCAGCGTCCGGCACTGCGGAGGGATCATGTACGTTCTTTACATCGCGATCATCTGCGGGCTGCTGTCCATCGCCTATGGCGTATGGGCGGTCAAGTCCGTCATGGCATCGGACGCGGGCAGCGCCCGCATGCAGGAAATCTCGGGGGCGGTCGCTGAGGGCGCTCAGGCCTACCTCAAGCGCCAGTACACCACGATCGGCATCGTCGGCGTGGTGATCCTCGTGCTGATCGCGTGGCTGCTCGGTTTGCCGGTCGCCATCGGCTTCCTGGTCGGCGCCGTCCTGTCCGGTCTTGCCGGCTTCATCGGCATGAACGTTTCGGTACGCGCCAACGTCCGCACCGCCGCCGCTGCCATGCAGTCGCTGGCCGGCGGCCTCGGCATCGCCTTCAAGGCGGGTGCCGTCACCGGCCTCCTGGTGGCTGGCCTCGCCCTGCTCGGCGTCGCCGTCTACTTTTGGGTGCTGACCGGCCCGATGGGCTATGCGGTCAACGACCGCACCGTCATCGACGCTCTGGTCGCCCTCGGCTTCGGCGCCTCGCTGATCTCCATCTTCGCCCGCCTTGGCGGCGGCATCTTCACCAAGGGCGCCGACGTCGGCGCCGACCTGGTCGGCAAGGTCGAAGCCGGCATTCCGGAAGATGATCCGCGCAACCCGGCCACCATCGCCGACAACGTCGGCGACAACGTCGGCGACTGCGCCGGCATGGCCGCCGACCTGTTCGAGACCTACGCGGTGACCGTGGTCGCCACCATGGTTCTCGCCTCGATCTTCTTCGCCAGCAATGCCGAGCTGCTGACCCAGGCGATGCTGTATCCGCTGCTGATCTGCGGCGCCTGCATCATCACCTCGATCATCGGCACCTTCTTCGTCAAGCTGGGCGCCAACAACTCGATCATGGGCGCTCTCTACAAGGGCCTGTGGGCGTCCTCGCTGTTGTCGATCATCGGCCTCGGCGGCGCCACCTCGCTGACCATCGGCTGGGGCGATATCGTCATCGGTGATATCGCCACGTCCGGCACCAAGCTGTTCATCTGCGGCATCTTCGGCCTGGTGGTGACCGGCCTGATCGTCTGGATCACCGAGTACTACACCGGCACCGGCAAGCGTCCGGTGACGTCGATCGCCCAGGCGTCGGTCACCGGCCACGGCACCAACGTCATCCAGGGCCTCGCGGTGTCGCTCGAGTCGACCGCCCTGCCGGCGCTGGTCATCGTCGCCGGCATCATCGCTACCTACCAGCTCGGCGGCCTGTTCGGTACGGCCATCGCCGTCACCACCATGCTCGGCCTCGCCGGCATGATCGTGGCGCTCGACGCCTTCGGCCCGGTCACCGACAACGCCGGCGGCATCGCCGAGATGGCCGGCCTGCCCAAGGACGTCCGTCACACCACCGACGCGCTCGACGCCGTCGGCAACACCACCAAGGCCGTCACCAAGGGCTACGCCATCGGTTCGGCCGGCCTCGGCGCGCTGGTGCTGTTCGCCGCCTACACCAATGACATCCGTCACTTCGCGGAAAGCGGCGTGCCGTATTTCCAGGGTATCGGCAACATCGACCTGTCGCTGTCCAACCCCTACGTGGTGGCTGGCCTCCTGTTCGGCGGCCTGATCCCCTACCTGTTCGGCGGCATCGCCATGACCGCCGTCGGCCGCGCCGCCGGCTCGGTGGTGGAGGAAGTGCGCCGTCAGTTCAAGGAAAAGCCGGGCATCATGGCCGGCACGGAGCGTCCGGACTACGGCCGGGCGGTCGACATGCTGACCAAGGCGGCGATCAAGGAAATGATCATCCCGTCGCTGCTGCCGGTGCTGTCGCCGCTGGTCGTCTACTTCGGCGTGCTCCTCGCTTCGGGCTCGAAGGCCAACGCCTTCGCCGCTCTCGGCGCCTCGCTGCTCGGCGTGATCGTCAACGGCCTGTTCGTCGCGATCTCGATGACTTCGGGCGGCGGCGCCTGGGACAACGCCAAGAAGAGCTTCGAGGACGGCTTCGTCGACAAGGACGGCGTCAAGCACTTCAAGGGTTCCGACGCCCACAAGGCCTCGGTGACCGGCGACACCGTCGGCGATCCCTACAAGGACACCGCCGGCCCGGCCGTCAACCCGGCCATCAAGATCACCAACATCGTGGCCCTGCTGCTGCTGGCGGTTCTCGCCCATAGCTGATAGACCACCTCAGTATTTCGACTGAACGGAGCGGCGGTCGGGCAACCGGCCGCCGCTTCGGCGTTTTCGGGTGGCGCCATCGGTCGCCGCCAGCCATCGTCCGGAACCATGTCCATGACGACCATCAATGCCGCCGCGCCGGCCGGCCCTGGCCGCTACCGCGGCTTCGCCTTCGCTTTCTCCGCCTATCTGATGTGGGGCTTCCTGCCCTTCTACATGAAAGCCGTCGCCCATATCTCGCCCTACGAGGTGGTGGCGCACCGCGTGCTGTGGTCGGTGCCGATGACCGCGGCCATCCTCGCCATGCTGGGCGGCTTCTCGAGCTTCCTCGCGGTGTTCCGGCAGCCGCGCACGCTGGCGCTGGGCTTTCTCACGGCCAGCCTGATCTCGGTCAACTGGGCGATTTACGTCTGGGCGATCGGCAGCGGGCGGACGATCGAATCGGCGCTCGGCTATTTCATCAACCCGCTGGTCAACGTCGCCCTCGGCACGGTGTTCCTCGGCGAGCGGCTGTCCCGCATGCAGATGTTCGCCGTGGCGCTCGCCGTGTTCGGCGTCGGCCTGATGACGGTGGAGAGCGGCGGCCTGCCGTGGGTGTCGCTGGCGCTGGCGCTGACCTTCGGCATCTACGGTTATCTCAAGAAGACGCTGCCGATCGGCCCGACACAGGGCTTTCTCCTGGAGGTGGTTCTGATCTCGCCGCTGGCGCTCGCCTACATCGGCTGGCTCGCGGCGACCGGAAGCGGCCATTTCGCCGGCACCGGCGTCGCGGCCACGCCCGTCGACACGCTGCTGCTGGTCGCCGCCGGCCCGATCACGGCGGTGCCGCTGATCCTGTTCGTCTACGGGGCGCGGCTCCTGCGCTACTCGACCATCGGCCTGATGCAGTACATGGCGCCGTCGATGATCTTCATCACCGCCATCTTCGTGTTTCACGAGCCGTTCTCGGCCGGCAAGCTCGTCGCCTTCATGTTCATCTGGGCGGCGCTGGTCGTCTACACGGCGACGGTGCTGCCCGGCCGTCGGCGATGAAAAAGCAAGGGGCGCGACCGATGCCGCGCCCCTAAGACCGTATCCGTCTGATACGTCGCTGTCAGTTGCCGAGCGGGTTGACGCGACCGACGCCCTTGAAGATCTGGCTGATCAGGTTGAGATCGGCGCCGCCGGTGCGGGTCTTGCGCTCGATGAAGTCGAACACCTTGCCGTCCTGCAGGCCGTAATTGGCAATCTGCTTGACCAGGCCCTTTTCATCGAAATAGACGGCGAGCACCCGCTGGTCGGTCACCGAGCGGCCCATGATCGGGTTCTCTTCGATGGTCTGGGAGATGTAGTAGAAGGCGTCGCCGGCCAGCGCCGAGGTGGTCGACGGCGAGCCGAGCACCAGCAGAACCTGCTCGCGCGACGAACCGACCGGCACCTGGGTCAGCGCGTCCTCGGACAGCACGTAGCCGTGCTGGATGGGCGCCGTGCCGCAGGCCGACAGGGAGACGGCCGTCAGCAGGACGAGCGCCGCGCCTTTCAGACCAAACATCATGCCCGACGGGCGTTCACTCCGGCTGAACTTCACATGAGCCTCCCGGCTTTTTCTCGCCTCAGTCGCCGGTGGGCCTCCGGCCCTCGGCTTTCGCTTCGCTAGACGCATTTCGAGGCTCCGCCTCGAAATGCCGCTCCGCGCGGCGCCGCTTGGCGCCGGAAGCCGCTGACGCGGCCTCGGTTTCATTCCGCCACGGGCGCCATTCGGCACCGGAGCCGCGGACGCGGCTTCGGACATTCCCTGACTCCACGCTTGGCAACTTGGTTACCTTGCGATAGGTCACGAGGCAACGTCAATTCGCGCGTCCGGCGCGGTTTCCTGTCGGTTACCGTGCCGGCAGTGGTCTTCGTTGAAGGAAACGGCAAAACTATGGTGTTCGGCCTCTTCCGGCGAAAGGCGCCGCCCGGCGCCGCTCCGCTCTACGACGGGCTGATGCGTGCGGCGCGCCAGCCGGCCTTCTATGCCGAGCTGGGCGTTGCCGACAGCGTCGAAGGGCGGCTTGAGATGCTGATGCTGCACGTCGGTCTCATCGTTCACCGCCTTGCCGCCAAGGCGGACGGCCGCGAGACGGCGCGCGGTCTCACCGAACTGTTCATCGACGACATGCAGCGTACGCTGCGCGAGATCGGCTACGACGACAGCGGCCTCAAGCGCCGCCTGAAGAAGCTGGCCGGCGCTTTCTATGGCCGCATGGAGGCGACGGCGGCGGCGCTTGCCAGCGACCGGCCGGATGCGCTCGCCGACACGCTGGCGCGCAACATCTACGGCGGCAAGGCCGATCCCGAACACGCCGTCCGCCTCGCCGAGCACGTCCGCCACTTCGCCGACAGCCTCGCCGGAACGCCGGCCGCCGAATTGGCCGCCGGCAACCTGCCTTCCCCGCCGCTCTTTGCCGCTGCCGAGGAGACGCCATGACCGACAAAGACCCCATCCCCTTCTCCCGCCGCTTCGCCTGGGACCGGGTGCAGCCGCGCGGCACGCCGGTGAGCATCGAGGCGACGCCGGCCGAATGCGAGGCCATCGCCGACGCGCTCGGTATCCTCAAGGTAGCGAACGCCTCGGCCGAATTCCTGGTGACGCCGTTCCGCAAGACCGGCTTCAAGGTGACGGGCGAGGTGAGGGCCGAGGTCGAGCAAGCCTGCGTCGTCAGCCTCGAACCGGTGCCTGAGAGCATCTCCGAGACCGTCGACCTGCGCTTCCTGCCGGAAAGCGAGATCGAGCCGGTGGACGAGGAGATCGAGGTCGACATCGACGCCGAGGACCCGCCGGAGCCGATCATTGGCGCCTTCGTCGACCTCGGCGTACTGGCCACCGAGTTCATCGCCGTCGGCCTCGATCCCTATCCGCGGTCGCCGGGGGCCGAGTTCACGCCGCTGATCGAGGACGACGGCAGCGAAGACGAGGAGGAATCGCCCTTCGCCGGCCTCTCCGCCTTGAAGGACAAGCAACCCTGACGGTTGCCGCCGCGCCGCCCTCCACGGCGGCGGGCGCGCATTTTGCTGTTGTGTCCGCGGGGGGAATGGTTATCTTCCCGCCGCGTTATTGTCGGCGGTCGCCGCGCATCCGAGGATTCATGGCCGAACCTCTCACCATCTCCATCGACGTCATGGGCGGCGACTTCGGGCCGTCGGTGACGCTCGCCGGCGCCGATCTCGAGCTGACGCGGCGCCCCGATCTCCGTTACGAACTCTATGGCGACGAAGCCGTGGTGCTGCCGGTGCTGGAGCAGTATCCGGCCGTCAAGGCCGCCTCGCGCTTCCACCATTGCGAAGTCACCGTGGCGATGGACGAGAAGCCGTCGAGCGCATTGCGCCACGGCCGCTGGAAATCGTCGATGTGGCGGGCGATCGAGGCGGTGAAGAAGGGCGAGGCGCATTTCGCCGTCTCCGCCGGCAATACCGGCGCGCTGATGGCCATGTCGAAGTTCTGCCTCAGGACCATGGCCAACATCGACCGGCCGGCGCTGGCCGCGCTGTGGCCGAACCTGAAATCGGAATCGATCGTGCTCGACGTCGGTGCCTCGATCGGCGCCGACGCGCAGCAGCTGATCGGTTTCGCGGTGATGGGCGCGGCCATGGCGCGCGCCCTGTTCCATACCGAGGTTGCTACGGTGGGGCTGCTCAACGTCGGCGTCGAGGACGTCAAGGGCAACGAGGAGGTGCGGGCGGCCGGCCAGATCCTCAAGGAGACGGCGCTCGCCAACCTCGACTATGCCGGCTTCGTCGAGGGCGACGACATCGGCCGCGGCCGGGTGGATGTCATCGTCACCGAGGGTTTCGCCGGCAACATCGCCCTCAAGACGGCGGAAGGCACGGCCAAGCAGCTCACCTCCTACCTGCGCACGGCGCTCGACCGCACCTGGATGACGCGCATCGGCTATCTGCTGGCGCGCGGCGCCTTCCAGGGCCTCAGGGAGAAGATGGACCCGCGCAAGTATAACGGCGGCGTCTTCCTCGGCCTCAACGGCATCGTCATCAAGAGCCACGGCGGCACCGACGCCTTCGGCTTTGCGGCGGCGCTCGATCTCGGCTACGACATGGCGCGCAATGGCCTGATGGGCAAGATCGAGACCGACCTTGCCCACTACTACCGGGAGCAGGCGGCGGGTGGCGCCGTCGCCGGCGAGAAAGGAAGCTGACAACGTGATCCGAAGCGTCATTCTGGGCACGGGGAGCTACCTGCCCGCCAAGGTCCTGACCAACAAAGACCTCGCCGAGCGGGTCGACACTTCGGATGAATGGATCGTGCAGCGCACGGGCATCCGCGAGCGCCATATCGCTGCCGAGGGCGAGATGACCTCCGACCTTGCCGCCGCCGCCGCCAGCGAGGCGCTGGCCGCCGCCGGCGTCAATGCCGACGAGATCGATCTGGTGCTGCTGGCCACCGCGACGCCCGACCGCACCTTTCCCTCGTCGGCCGTCGAGGTGCAGAGGAAGCTCGGCGTCACCCACGGCTTCGCCTTCGACCTGCAGGCGGTCTGTTCGGGCTTCATCTATGCGCTCACCGTCGCCGACAGCCTGATGCGCACCGGCCTTGCCCGCAAGGCGCTGGTGATCGGCGCCGATACCTTCTCGCGCCTCCTCGACTGGAACGACCGCACCACCTGCGTGCTGTTCGGCGACGGCGCCGGCGCCGTGGTGCTCGGCCTCGAAGAGGGCGAGGGCACGACGGCCGATCGCGGCCTCCTCGCCGCCAGCCTCCGTGCCGACGGTCGCCATGTCGACAAGCTCTGCACCGACGGCGGCCCGTCGATGACCGGCGCACCCGGCTATGTGCGCATGCATGGCCAGGAGGTATTCAAGTTCGCGGTCGGTGGCGTCGGCGACGTCATCAAGTCGGTGTTCGAGGCGACCGGTTTCGACGGCGCCAGCATCGATTGGTTCGTGCCCCATCAGGCCAACCGCCGCATCATCGAGGGATCGGCCAAGAAGCTCGGCATACCCTTGGAAAAGGTGATCATCACCGTCGAGGGACACGCCAATACCTCTGCGGCGACCATCCCGCTCGCCCTCGATTCCGGTGTGCGTTCGGGCAAGGTGAAGCGCGGCAACGTGCTGCTGTTCGAGGCGGTCGGTGGCGGCCTCACCTGGGGCGCCGTGATCCTACGTTGGTAGCATGGATCGGTTTTTTGTTTATTTGGAAAGACTTGCGCGGAAAAAGGATTGACCGCATCCGTATCTGGCACTACCTTCCTCGCCTGTGTCTTTTGGTCTCGACCGGCGGCTGATCCGCGGTCGACTGGAACAACGGGAGCTTGCGATCCATGGGGGGCAAAACTGTAACCCGCGCCGATCTATGCGAGGCCGTGTACCAGAAGGTCGGGCTGTCGAGGAGCGAGTCGGCCGAACTCGTGGAATCGGTGCTGCGCGAGATCGCCGATTGTCTGGTGACTGGCGAGACGGTGAAGCTGTCGTCCTTCGGAACGTTCTCGGTTCGCTCGAAGACCGAGCGTATCGGCCGCAACCCGAAGACCGGCGAGGAAGTGCCGATCCTTCCGCGCCGCGTGCTGGTGTTCAAGCCGAGCAACGTGCTGAAGACGGAAATCAACGGTGGCGACAGCTCTGCCGCCGAAGCCGACGATTGAACCGCCGGCGAGCCTTGGGCCGCGCGGAAAATATCATTGAAATACAATGATCTGGTGGACGATCTTCGCGTTGTTGCGAGATCGGGCTTGGCATTTTTCACGTACCCCTTCTATAGTGGGGCGCTTTGCGAATCCGGTGTCATGGGATTCAGGGCGGCATCAGGTCGAGCGGCGGCGTGGAAAAGGCAACGGACGCTTTCAGGACGATCAGCGAGGTTGCGGAGGATCTTGATCTTCCGCAGCATGTGCTGCGCTTCTGGGAAACCAAATTCAGCCAGATCCGCCCGATGAAGCGCGGCGGCGGTCGTCGCTACTACCGCCCCGACGACGTCGAACTGCTGCGCGGCATCCAGTATCTCCTCTACGGCGAAGGCTACACCATCAAGGGCGTTCAGCGCATCCTGAAGGAGCAGGGCGCCCGTTTCGTGATGGAGGTCTGGCGCCATCCCGGCGAGCCGATCCCGGCGGCGCCGGAGGGTGCCGACGCGGATACGGACGATGCGGCCGAGGACGATGTCGAGCCGGTCGAGCCGGAGATGGAGGCTGCCGTCACGCCGACGCGCGCCGATCCGTGGATGGAACCGCGGATGGAGGCAAGGGCGGAACCGCGCGTCGAACCGCCACCGGTGCGTCCGCCGGAGATCGAGGAGCCGCTGCCGGCCGGCATCCTGCCGGAGAACGCCAGCCGGGGCGGCGGCTTCCGCTTCATGGAGCGCTTCCGCGCCGCGCCCGAACATGCGGCGCCGACCGGCGGCGGTTCCGGCGCGCTGTCGCGCGAGGATATTCGTCGCCTGCAATCGACGCTGTTCGAACTCCTGGAATGCAAGCGCCTGCTCGACCAGACGCGCTGAAGCTCGCCCTGGAGTTTTCTCAGGCGGCCATTCGCCACGGCTTTCCGGGCTTCCGTTGCTCGCGGAGCGGAGCGTCTGCGCCGTTCCGGTTGCTGCAAGCCGAGGCGGTCGATCCCCACAGCGAGTTTGCAAAGAGCTTCCGGGAGGCTGGCGGCTGGGGGCGGGCGAAATTAGCACTTGTCCCGCCGGATCGAACCGGCTAAATCCCTCCCGTCCGGCGCGTGACGCCTGACGATGATGGAGCGGGCAGTAGCGCAGCCTGGTTAGCGCACGTGTCTGGGGGACACGGGGTCGGAGGTTCAAATCCTCTCTGCCCGACCATTCCTTCCCCCTGTAACCCAAACGATTGCCGTTTGCCGCGCTGGAGCAGCGCGCGCTCCGCCCTGCGTGTCGGGTTGCTCATCTCCCTGTTCAAACGCCGGATTCTTCTGAAGTGCGCGTGCGCGTCTTGTCCTCGTGCTCTCCGCAGGATCGACGGGCTGTAGGCGTTCATACCGATCCGAAGTTTCGCTCTGAAATGATACGAAAGAAAAATCGAACCAAAACGAAGATCAGTCGAACTTCCGGACGGGTCGAGCGAGGCGAAGCGGCAGGAATTCCGGGAGCGCAGCATGACGGGTACCTTCGGAGCGGGACCTTTGCCGGCAACCGCCGACGTGGTGGTGATCGGCGGCGGCGTGGTGGGCTGCGCCATTGCCCGCGAGCTGACGCGCTTCGAGCTGTCGGTGCTGCTGATCGAGCGGGCGCCCGACGTCGCCACCGGCACGTCGAAGGCCAACAGCGGCATCCTGCATGCCGGCTTCGACGCCGATCCCGGCACCTGGAAGGCGAAGCTGAACGTGCGGGGCGCCAGGCTCTACGCCGATCTTGCCGAGGGGCTCGGCATCCCCCGCAAGGCGACGGGATCGCTGGTGGTGGCGAAAGACGCCGGCCAGATGGACACCGTCGAGGAGCTTCGCCAACGCGGGCGCGACAACGGCGTGCCCGGCCTTGAAATCTGGAATCGCGACCGGCTGCTCGCCCACGAGCCGAACATCTCGCCGGAGGTGGCGGGCGCTCTCTGGGCGCCGTCGGGCGCCATCGTCTGCCCGTTTCTGGCTACCGTCGGCTTTGCCGAGAACGCCATCCTGAACGGCGCGCGAATCGTCACCGAATGCGCGGTGATCGGCATCGACGTCGCCGGCGGGGCGATTGCCGCGGTGCGGACCACGCGCGGCCGCGTCGCCACACGCTTTGTCGTCAATGCCGCCGGCCTGCACTCGGATGCGGTGGCGCGCCTTGCCGGCGACGACAGCTTCGCCATCCGCCCGCGTCGCGGCGAATACATCCTGTTCGACCGCAGCGTCGGTCCGCTGGTCAACACGGTGCTGTTCCCGACACCCGACAAGGTGTCGAAGGGCATCCTGGTGGCGCCGACCGTGCACGGCAATCTGTTCATCGGCCCCGACGCCGTCGACATCGACGATCCCGACGACCGCGAGACGACGGCCGGCGGCCTGGCCGGCATCGTCGCCGGCGCCCGCCGCATCATGCCGGCGCTGCCGCTCGGCACGGCGATCACCGAATTCGCCGGTCTGCGCGCCGCCGCCGGCAAGGATTTCGTCATCGGCCCGTCGCCGGTGACGCGCGGCCTCGTGCATGCCGCCGGCATTCAGTCGCCCGGCCTGACCTCGGCCCCAGCCATCGGCGAGACGATGGTGGAGGTGCTGGCCGAGGCCGGCCTGAAGCTCAGGCCGAAGGCGGGCTTCGTGCCGGTCAATCCGGCCAAGCCGCGCTTTCACGATCTCGACCGGCCGGCGCAGGCGGCGCTGGTCGCCGCCGATCCGCTCCACGGCCGCGTCATCTGCCGCTGCGAAACGATCACCGAGGCGGAAATCGTCGCGGCCATCCTGTCGCCCTGCGGCGCCCGCACCGTCGACGGCGTCAAAAGGCGGGTGCGGGCCGGCGCCGGCCGCTGCCAGGGCGGTTTCTGCGGGCCGCGCGTCACGGCCATCCTCGCCCGCGAGCTGGGTATCCCCGTTACCGCCGTCCGCAAGGACACGGCGGATTCGTGGCTGTTCCTGCCGCGCGCCGACATCGGAGCCGGGGAGGGCGTCCATGCGTGAACTGTCTTACGACGTGGTGGCGATCGGCGGCGGCCCGGCCGGCATGGCGGCGGCGCTGTCTGCCCGCGAGGCCGGCGCGGAGCGGGTGCTGATCATCGAGCGAGACCGCGAGCTTGGCGGCATCCTGCAACAGTGCATCCACAACGGCTTCGGCCTCCGGCGCTTCGAGGAGGAGTTGACCGGACCGGGCTATGCCCACCGCTATATCGAGATGGTGCGGAACTCGGATATCGACGTCTGGCTCGACACGACGGTGCTCGCCGCAGAGCCGGGCGGCGTCATCACGTCGGTCAGCCCGCAGGCCGGCCTTCAGGTGGTCAGGGCGACATCGGTGGTCTACGCCATGGGCTGCCGCGAGCGGACGCGCGGCGCCATCCGCACGCCGGGCAGCCGTCCGGCCGGCGTGTTCACGGCCGGCGCCGCCCAGCGCATGGTCAACATGGAGGGCTACCTGCCCGGCAAGGAGGTGGTGATCGTCGGCTCCGGCGACATCGGCCTGATCATGGCCCGCCGCATGACCTTCGAGGGCGCCAAGGTGAAGGCCGTCTTCGAGATCATGCCGTACTCCAACGGCCTCACCCGCAACATCGTCCAGTGCCTCGAAGATTTCGGCATCCCGCTCTACCTTGGTCATTCGGTGACGGCCATCCACGGCAAGGACCGGGTGACCGGGATTACGGTGTCGCAGGTGAACGAGAAACTGGAGATCGTTCCCGATACCGCCTTCGACGTCGCCTGCGACTGCGTGCTGCTGTCGGTCGGCCTGATCCCGGAGAACGAACTCGGCCGGGCGGCCGGCCTCGCGCTCGACCCGATCACCGGCGGCGCGCTGGTCGATCAGTTCCGCCAGACCTCGCTTCCCGGCTTCTTCGCCGCCGGCAACGTGCTGCACGTCCACGACCTCGTCGACTGGGTATCGGAGGAAGCGGCGATCGCCGGCCGTTCGGCCGCCCGCCACGCTCGCGGCGAACTGCCAGCTGGCGGTGAAGCGCGTCAGGTGGCGGCGGGGGAGGGCATCCGCACGGTGGTACCGCAGCGGCTGTCACCCCTTGAGCCGGGCAAGATGAGCGTGCGCTTCTATTTCCGGGCGACCAGACCGATGGGCGCGTCGCTGCTTCAGCTCTATGCCGATGGCGAGCTGGCCTTCGAGCGCAAGCTCAGGATCGTCAAGCCGAGCGAGATGATCGTTGCCGACATCCCCGTGCGGAAGATCGGCGCTGCCGCCAGGCTGGAATTCCGCCTGGCGCCGGCACCCGGCAAGGTCGAGACCGAGGAAGAAATCGGGGAGGAGGCGTGATGGCCCGCGTGGTTCATGCGATCCAGTGCATCGTCTGCCCGATCGGCTGCGGCGGCGAGGTGACCGTCGAGGACGGCACGGTGACGACGCTGACCGGCTTCACCTGCAACAAGGGCCTCGCCTATGCCGCCGAGGAGGTGGTGTCGCCCAAGCGCATGGTGACGACGACGGTACGGGTGTCAGGCGGCGGCCTGCCGCTGCTGCCGGTGGTGTCGGTGGCACCGGTGCCGAAGGACCGCATCTTCGACTGTCTGAGTCTCCTGCGCGGCGTGTCGGTCAAGGCGCCGGTCGCCGAAGGGGAGATCATCGTCGCCGACGCGCTGGGGCTCGGCGTCGACTTCCGGGCAGCGCGCGACATCGCCGTTCAGTAGGCGTTTTCCTGGTTGAGGATGCGGATTGGCGTCAGCATGAGGATGTAGAGGTCGAACAGCACCGACCAGTTCTCGATGTAGTAGAGGTCGTGCTCGACGCGCGCCTGGATCTTGTCGGGCGTGTCGACCTCGCCGCGCCAGCCGTTGATCTGCGCCCAGCCGGTGACGCCCGGCTTCACCTTGTGGCGGGCGAAATAGCCGTCGACCACCTCTTCCCAGAGCTTGTGCTGGGTGTGGGCGTTGACGGCGTGCGGTCGCGGCCCGACCAGCGACAGGTCGCCCTTCAGCACGTTGAAAAGCTGCGGCAGCTCGTCGATCGACGTCTTGCGGATGAAGCGGCCGACCGGCGTCACGCGCGGATCGCCGCGCGTCACCACCTTCTCCGCCTTGATGTCCGACTGGTCGGCGTACATCGAGCGGAACTTCATCACCGAGATCACCTCGTTGTTGAAGCCGTAGCGCGGCTGGCGGAACAGGACCGGTCCCTTTGAGGTGGCTTTCACGGCGATGGCGGCGCCGAGCATCACCGGCGACAGCGCGACAATGGCGAGGCTGGCCACCACCACGTCGAACAGCCGCTTCGACACCTGCGACCAGCCGGTGATCGGCCGGTCGAACAGGTCGAGGAAGGGCACGCGGCCGATGTAGGAATAGGAGCGCGGCCTCAGGCGCAGCTTGCTCGAATGGGCGGACAGGCGAATGTCGACCGGCAGCACCCACAGCTTCTTGAGGAGTTGCAGGATGCGCACCTCGGCGGTCGGCGGTAGCGCCACGATCACCAGATCGACGGCGGCGACGCGGGAGAATTCCACGAGGTCGGAGGTGTCGCCGAGCTTCGGAAAGCCCTGCTGGCTCTCAGGGCTGCGGTCGTCGTTGCGGTCGTCGAAGATGCCGAGGATGGCCAGTTCGTTGCCGCCGCTCTCTTCGAGGGCGGTGATCAGGGATTCGGCCATTGCGCCGCCGCCGAGGATGACGGCGCGCTTCTGCAGCCGGCCGGCGCGGGTGAGCCGGCGCGTGACGCGCGTGGTCAGCGCCGAGGCGAGGCCGAGGACCATCACGCCGGCCACGTACCAGGCCGGGAACCACAGCCGCTCTACCTGCGGCACGCCGTCGCCGACGATCAGCAGCACCGAGACGAAGCCGAACACGCTCGACCAGGCGACCAGCAGCTTGGCGAGGCGCCGGGAGTGGCGGCGCAGCATGGCAAGATCATTGGCGCCGAGCGCTGCCGCCAGCAATAGCGTCAGGACGGCGGCAGCCACCGGAATCGCCGTCGTCAGGCCGGCCAGCGAGGCGGAGAACAGCGGCAGCAGCACGAGGCCGGCCGCCGACAGGCAGACGCCCTCGAAGGCGGCGGCGAGGCCGCTGACTAGCGACGGGGCGATCGAGGCATCGCGATAGTGCCGGGCGACGACCTCGGCGGCCGTTGGAAGATGGGGGGCAGGCCCGGAGGCCGGTTCTGTGATGCTCATGGCAATCCATCCCGGAGGGGCGAACGAGTGCCGGCATGATGGCCGGAAAATTCCTGAGGTGAAGTAAAGCGGCGGCGAGTCCCCGCGCTCATGCTTTCGAGAAGGTGAACGGTCAGAACAGCCGCTGGGCGATCCTGAGCACGTCGCCGGGGCGGACCAGCGCGCTCGGCGGCAGCAGGCCGACATAGGTCTTGCCGTTCAGGCGGCGCGACACCTCGATGCGACGCTCGTCGGCGCGGGCAGTGAAGCCGCCGGCGATAGCGACCGCCGTCTCGGCCGTCATGCCGTTGACATAGGTGTACTGGCCGGGATTGCGCACCTCGCCCATGATGAAGAAGGGGCGGTAGGTATCGACCTCGACGGTGACGTCGGGATTGTTGAGATAGCCCTTCTTGAGGCCGCGCGTGAGGGCGCCGGCCACCTCCTGCGTGGTGAGGCCGCGCGCCGCGACGTTGCCGACCAGCGGATAGGAAATGTAGCCGGCCTGATCGACGGCGAAGGTGCCGGACAGCGCGGTCTGCTCGAAGACGGTGACGCGCAGCTTGTCGCCGCTGTCGAGGCGGTAGGGGCCATCGAGCCCGTCGGGCACGGCCGGCGCGGCGATGGGCGGCCGCCGGGGCAAGCCGGTGCAGGCGCCGAGGCCGAGGAGGGCCAGACCGAGAAAGGCGCGTCGCCGCATGCGAAGGTCCCCACGAAATCAGCGCGAATACAGGAGGGAAGCCTAGCCCGGCATGGTTAAGGAAAGGAAAACGCGGCCTTAACAAGTCTTTACGAAGTGTTGACGGGCACCCGGAATCGCCTTCGGCCGGTAACAATCTCGCGATGCTTAACGGGCTGGTTACCATAGCGGACCATGCTTTCGGCATGGAGAAAGCCCGGCCCCTGCACCCGTTCGATGCCGCAACCGCCCGCGAGGCGGACAACGGCGCGCGGCCGGCCGGCTTGCGGTCGACGTTGCGGCGCGCCGTGCTGCTGATTGCGTTGGCCGTTGCCGCATCGACGGCCACCCATGCCTTCCTCGCCGCCCTGCCGGCGGATACCGAGGTGCGTGCCCGCCTCGTCGTCGAGCGGCGGGGCACGGCGGGCGTTGCCGACGCCGCCTTCCTCGACGCGCAGGCAAAGCTGATTTCCTCCCGCGACAGCCTCCGCCGGGCGGCGGCCGAGCTTGGTGCCGCCGGCACCGAAGCGCTGGCGCGGCCCTCGCTTTGGGGACGCGCGCTGGCCGTTGCCGGCATCGGCGGCGGCAAGCTGGTGTCGCCGGAGGAGCGGCTGACCGACGCGCTTTCGGCGCGCTTCTCGGCGGCGCCGTCGGGGCGCGGCCGGGCGATCGATCTCAGCTTCTCGGCCGGCGACGTCGATTTCGCCGTTCGTTTCGTCGACCGGGTGGCCGCCGACTATCTGGCGCTGCAAGGTACGGATGGCGGCGCCACGGCGCGGCTGGTGTCCGGCGCGGTGCCGGTGGAAATGCCGGCCCGGCTGTCGCCGGAGGTGGGCGCCGGGCTCGCCGCTCTGTCGGTGCTGCTGCTCGGTGGAGTTGGTGCCGCTTTCGGCCGCTGGCGCCGCCGCGCGGAGGCCGGCGAGCCGCTCGATGAGGCGCCGCTCACGGTCATTGATCTTGCGCCGCGCGATCCGGTTGCCGAGGGCGATGCCGCCGACAGGACGGGCGCGGTGTCCGTGCCGGACGATATCGTCGCACCGGCGGCCAGGGTGTCCGGCATCGACCTTTGTGGCCGCCGGCGGGTGGCGGTGGCCAGCTTCGGCGAGGGCGGCGACAACCGTCGCCTCGTCGACGAAATGGCCCGCGAGGGTGGCTTCAACGGCGCGCGCATCGTCGTCGTCGATGCCAGCCGCCGCACCGGCGACCGGCCGGGTCTCGCCGAGCTTCTGGCCGGAGAAGCGGATTTCGCCGACGTCATCCAGCGCAACGCCGCCTCGCGGGCGCACGAGATCGGCGTCGGCCGCCGGCCGCTCGCCGCGCTGGCCGACGACACCGAGGCGGCGGCGCTGCTGGTCGAGACGCTGGAGCAGACCTACGATCTGGTGCTGATCGACCTCGGCACGCTGCGCGCCGATCCGGCCTTCACGCTGTTCGCCCGTCTCTCCGGCCAACTCATGCTGACCGGCGACGCCGATCGCGGCGCCGTCGACACGCTGCTGGCGGCGCTCGGCCGCCGCGGCGTCACCGACATCGTCCGCGTGCCGGCTCCGGCCGGCGAGATAGCTGCATAAAACCTATCGATTGATGCCAGGGTCCGGCCGCGCCATCCAGGCGATCAGCAGGCCGGCCGGCGGCACCCAGAGCAGCCCGGCCACCACGTAGTAGACCAGCTGCCACCAGAAATTGACGCCCGGCAGCACCGCCACGGCGACCACCATGGCGATGAGGGCGTAGATCGGCACCGTGATCACCAGGATGACGGTGCCGAGAAGCTTTCTGAGACTTGAGGACATGCCGCCTCCGCCGTTCCAATAGACGCATCGTGCGGAAAACCGGTTGCCACCTTTCCGCACGATGCTCCGGTCAGTCGATGCGGGCGAGCGCCTGCTCGAGGTCGGCGATGATGTCGGCGGCGTCCTCGATGCCGATCGACAGGCGCACCACGTCGGGGCCGGCGCCGGCCGCCACCTTCTGCGTGTCGGTGAGCTGCTTGTGGGTGGTGGAGGCCGGATGGATGACCAGCGAGCGGGTGTCGCCGACGTTGGCGAGGTGGGAGAACAGTTCCACGCTCTTCACCAGCGTCACGCCGGCATCGTAGCCGCCCTTCAGGCCGAAGGTGAACACGGCGCCGGCGCCCTTCGGCGCGTATTTCTGCTGCAGGCCGTGGTAGCGGTCGCCCGGCAGGCCGGCATAGGACACCCAGGCCACCTTGGGATGCTCGGAGAGATACTCGGCCACCGCCTTTGCGTTGTCGACGTGGCGCTGCATCCTGAGCGGCAGCGTCTCGATGCCGGTCAGGATCTGGAAGGCGTTGAAGGGCGAGATGCAGGGACCGAGATCGCGCAGGCCGAGGGCGCGACAGGCGACGGCGAAGGCAAAGTTGCCGAAGTTCTGGTGGAAGACGAGGCCATTGTACTCCGGCCGCGGCTCGCACAGCATGGGATAGCGGTTCTCGCGCGACCAGTCGAAATTGCCGGCGTCGATGATGATGCCGCCGAGCGAGTTGCCATGGCCGGCCAGGAACTTGGTCAGCGAATGGACGACGATGTCGGCGCCGTGCTCGATCGGCCGGCAGAGATAGGGCGTCGCCAGCGTGTTGTCGACGATCAGCGGCACGCCGGCCCTCTTGGCCACATGGGCGATGGCGGCGATGTCGGTGACGATGCCGCCGGGGTTGGCGATCGATTCGACGAAGATCGCCTTGGTGCGCGGCGTCACCGCCTTCTCGAAGGAGGCGGGATCGGCCGGGTCGGCCCAGACGACGTTCCAGCCGAAGTTCTTGAAGGCGTTGTTGAACTGGTTGATCGAGCCGCCGTAGAGCTTCTTCGAGGCGATGAATTCGTCGCCGGGCTGCAACAGCGTGTGGAAGACGATCAGCTGCGCCGCGTGGCCGGACGATACGGCGAGCGCCGCAACGCCGCCTTCGAGAGCGGCGACGCGCTCCTCCAGCACCGCCTGCGTCGGATTGGTGAGGCGGCCGTAGATGTTGCCGAAGGCTTCGAGGCCGAACAGCTTGGCCGCCTGGTCGACGTCCTCGAAGACATAGGAAGCCGTCTGGTAGATCGGGGTGATGCGGGCGCCGGTGGTCGGATCTGGGGCGGCGCCGGCGTGGATGGCGAGCGTCGAGAATCCGGGGGTCCGTTCGGTCATGTTCCTCTCCCTCAGCGCCGATGGCTGCAATTCGGCCGACACCCTAATCCTTGGACCGGCAACGAGACAAGGGCGCTGGCGGGCGGCTTCAGCGCAACCTTTCGCTGAAGCGACGGCCGGCCAGCGCCGCGCCGGCCAGCAGCGCCGCGAGAAGGGCGATGAGCAGCGCGGGATGCGGCCGGCCGACCACGGCGGCAAGCAGCATCAGCGGCGGTACCCGATCGTCAAGGCGCGCCGCGCCGCTGTTGATGGCCGCCGGATCGCCTAGCCAGAAGCGTTCGAGAAAGTAGAGGCGGGCGTCGCCGACCGGTCGGCCACCCAGTTCCAGGCCGAGGAGATGCCGGCGGCCGTCCGGCCCGTTGCCGAAGGCGCAGCGTAGCTGGCCGGCGCGGCTGCCGGCGGCGTCGGTCACCCGGTAGCCAATCGCGAACACCGCCGGACGACCGCTGTCGCGCACCAGGCTGTCGACGACGATGTCGCCGTTCTCTTCGAGGGCGGGCAGGGCATCCCGGCAGGCGCGAGCATCGCGATAGCCGTCCGCCACCGACCAGACGCTGGACGCGACGGCCGCGGCGACCGCCGCCGCCACGGCAATGCTGACGAAGCCGGCCTGTCGCACGTCAGCCCTTCAGCTTGCGGGCGACGTCGCGGGCGAAATAGGTGAGGATGCCGTCGGCGCCGGCCCGCTTGAAGGCGATGAGGCTCTCCATCATCGCCCGCTCGCCGTCCAGCCAGCCGTTGCGCGTCGCCGCCATGATCATCGCGTATTCGCCACTGACCTGATAGGCGAAGGTCGGCACCTGGAACTCGTCCTTCAGGCGCCTCAAGATGTCGAGATAGGGCATGCCGGGCTTGACCATGATCATGTCGGCGCCCTCGGCGAGATCGAGTTCGGCCTCCTGGATCGCCTCGTCGGAGTTGGCCGGATCCATCTGATAGGTGCGCTTGTCGCCCTTCAACGTCTTGGCGGTGCCGATGGCGTCGCGGAACGGGCCGTAGAAAGCCGAGGCGTACTTGGCCGAATAGGCCATGATCTGCACGTGCTCGAAACCCGCCTCGTCGAGCGCTGCGCGGATGGCGCCGACGCGGCCGTCCATCATGTCGGAGGGGCCGATGATGTCGGCACCGGCCCGCGCCTGATTGAGCGCCTGCTGGCAGAGCACGGCCACCGTCTCGTCGTTGAGGATGACGTCGCCTTCGAGGAGGCCGTCGTGGCCGTGGCTGGTGTAGGGGTCGAGCGCCACGTCGGTCATCAGGCCGATGTCGGGCACGGCGGTCTTGATCGCCCTCAGCGCCTTGCAGACGAGATTGTCGGGCGATAGCGCCTCGCTGCCGTTGGGGTCGCGGCGGGCCGGATCGGTATAGGGGAAGAGGGCGATGGCCGGGATGCCGAGGGCGGCCGCCTCGGCGGCGTCACGCACCGCCTCGTCGACGCTGAGGCGTTCGACGCCGGGCATCGAGGCGATCGGCGTGCGCAGGCCGACGCCGTCGATGATGAAGATCGGCCAGATCAGGTCGTCGACCGTCAGGCGATTCTCGCGCACCAAGCGGCGCGACCAGTCGGTCTGGCGCAGGCGGCGCATGCGGCGGCCGTTCAGGATGTCGCGCATGTCGGGCGCGGCGGCGCCTTTGGGAAACGGGGGATTGACGGTCATGATCGGAAGTCCTGAAGCGGATGGCGGTGCCGCTTTAGCACGGCCGGGCGGCCGGCTCTATACGCGGCCAATGATTTGATCGATACTCCGCGGCCGAAAAAAGGCGCAACCCGATGGCGGCGGAAAGGAACAGGGCATGGGCGGAAACGGCGATGTCGAACGGCCCGGCGATGTCGAGGCCGGCTTCTGGAAGCGATTCGACGCCCGCCTGACGCTGGTGATCTACGTCCGATTCCTGTCGGCGGTGTTCCTGTTCGCCGGCCTGATGCGCTGGGCGACCATTCTCGGCCTCGGCTCCGTCGGCGACGGTTTCCTGAAGCTGCCGGCGCCGGTGATCGTGGCGACGCTGTTCTTCGCCGTCGCCGATCTGGTCGCGGCGGTCGGCCTTTGGCTGCTCGCCTCCTGGGGCACGGTGGTGTGGATGATCAGCGCGCTGACCGAGACGGCGCTCTACGGCGCCTACAATCCGCAGTTCGGCAGCAACTATCCGCTGATGGCCTTTCACATCGGCACGGTGGCCCTCTATGCGCTGCTCTCGGCCTACTATGAACGGACGCGCGATCGTCTGTGAGAGTCAACGAAGAGTTATTCTATAAAATTTGCCAATTCGTCTCAACTGCGCCAAAGCGCCAGAGTCTGCCCCGTGAAAATTAGGTCGAATTTTGCGGATTCTTGCGGATACGTCTGGTTGGGCTCATCTTTTCATGGCGTAAAGCGTCGATTTACCAAGGCGAAGACTCGGGTGGGTTCCAAACCGCGTTAAACCAATATTCAGCTTGCCCCTTAAGCCGATTTTCAAAGCTCTCGGCTACTGTCGTGATCAAGGCGGACAAAGAGCCGCACCCGATAAAGTACGACAGAGAGGCATTCCACCATGGCCAACGCCAAGCGCGCCTACGATCTCTACGCCACCGAGCCCGAAGAAGAGCAGGGGCTCCAGCCGCTCTATCTCGAGGCCCTGCGCCTCGTCGAGCGTCTGCACCGCCGCCTGCTCGACGTCATCAAGGACGAGTTCGACCGGGCCGGCCGCACCGACGTCAACGCCGTGCAGGCGCTCTTGCTGTTCAACATCGGCGACAGCGAACTGACGGCCGGCGAACTCCGGACGCGCGGCTACTATCTCGGCTCCAACGTTTCCTACAATCTCAAGAAGCTCGTGGAGATGGGCTACATCCACCACCAGCGCTCGCGCATGGACCGCCGGTCGGTGCGCGTCAAGCTGACGGACAAGGGCCAAGCGATCGCCGACATCGTCGGCAAGCTCTACAATCGCCATATCATCTCGATCGAGACGGTCGGCGGCATCAACCGCGACGACTTCAAGGTGCTCAACAAGTCGCTGCAGCGGCTGGAACGCTTCTGGACCGACCAGATCCTCTACCGGCTTTAATCGGATAGGGCTTTCCTTCCTGACCTCGACCACCCCGGAAAACGGCTGCCGTTCACAGGACGGCGGCCGTTTTGCCGTCTTTGGTTGCAATTGGTTCCAAAACTTTCCCTATTCCTCTGTCAGAACTGACAGTAACCTGTCGAAACGGACAATAGAAATGCAGGAAAAGCGCTTGGGGATCGTCGATATACGGTTTGACCTGGGGTTGATCTCTCGCGTTAACCATTTTTAAACGACTTCCTGTCATATGTTAAGTGTATCGAGCATGTCGGTTGGAATGCTTCCTCCCCTTTCCTCAGACCGGATGCCTCGACCGTCTCAACTCCTCCCGAGACGCGCAACTTGGCCCCGGGCGCCCTTCTGCGCTCGGGGTTTTTCCTTGTTTGCATCTCTGCCATGCCGTTTGGTCGGGTCTGGCCTGCGCGACAGGCGGCCTTCATACTCCTCGATTTCGCCATGAATTGCCGATAAACGGCGAGCCATCGGCGCCACCATGCGAGTCCGTCGCGAGTGCGCCGCGTCCGTGCGGGAATCGGCCGGAAAGGCTCCGTTAACCAAGGCCGTCGTTCTCTGGTCCAAGGTTTCCGGCGCCCGAGCCTGGCCAGGTTTCCCGGCGTCCGAACGGTTCGATCTGGAGTGCGGTTGTGAAGGGATCACTTTTGTCCATGGCGGCGAGCCGCCGCGGGGTGCTCAAGGCTGGCATCGCCGGAATGACGGCGCTGGCGGCTTCCGCCTCGAAGGCCCAGACGCTGCTCGCCCAGACGGAATGGACCGAGGGCTTCGACGTTACCGCGCCCGCCGACCTCTCGGCGCAGTCGAGCCGGCCGTCGATCTCCGGCCAGTCGGGCTTCTACACCGAGCAGGCGATCTCCCAGTATTCCTCCATCGCCATGCAGGGCGGCTGGCCGCAGGTGCCGGCCTCCAACGCGCTCAGGATCGGCATGGACAGTCCGGTCGTGCCGGTGCTGCGGCAGCGGCTGATGATCACCGGCGACCTCGACCAGAGCGTCGGCGTTTCGACGGCCTATGACAGCTTCGTCGACGGCGCGGTCCGCCGCTTCCAGACCCGCCACGGCATCATCGCCAACGGCGTGGTCGACACCGCGACGCTGCGCCAGCTCAACGTGCCTGTCGAGACGCGTATCCAGCAGCTCCAGCTCAATCTCGTCCGCCTGCAGACGCTGCCCAATCCGCTCGGCGGCAGCAGCGACCGCTACGTGATGGTCAACGTGCCCGGCGCCGAGATCGAGACCGTCGACGGCGACACCGTGCATTCGCGCCATCGCAGCGTGGTCGGCAAGATCGACCGGCAGACGCCGCTGCTCAATACCAAGATCACCATCATCCGCTTCTTCCCCTACTGGACGGTGCCCAAGAGCATCATCCTCAAAGACCTGATCCCGCAGATGCAGAAGGATCCGGCCTATCTCGACCGGCAGAAGATCCACGTGTTCGATCCGCGCTCGGGCACCGAGGTGTCCTGGCAGTCGATCGACTGGAAGACCGATCAGGCGGTCAACTACATGTTCCGCCAGGAGCCGGGCGACCTCAACTCGATGGGTACGGTGAAGATCGACTTCCCGTCGCCGGAAGGCGTCTACATGCACGACACGCCCAGCAAGGGCCTGTTCGGCGGCAACGACCGCTTCCACTCTTCGGGTTGCGTGCGCGTGCAGAACGTCCGCGAATACGTCTATTGGATCCTGAAGAACACGCCCGACTGGCCGAAGGAGCGCATCACCGAGGCGCTGACTTCCGGCGAGCGCATCGACGCTCCGGTGGCCGATCCGGTGCCGCTCTACTTCCAGTATATCACCGCCTGGGCGACGCCGAACAACACCGTCGAGTTCCGCGACGACATCTACCAGCGCGACGGCCTGGGCGTGCCGATGTCGCCCGAGGCGCAGAGCCAGGCACAGGCCGGCTGAATTTCTCCACGCTTCATGCCGGCTTGAGCCCGCCCGGTCAGTCCGGGCGGGCTTTTTATCGGGCGGTCATGTCGTGGATGCGCCGTTCACGACGCGCGGCGGCGGGCGAACTGCGGCTCTGCCGAATTGGCGCTGGTCAGCTGCTGGGCCACCATCGGGTAGGCCATGCGCAGCGGCTCATTGAGTTGCCTTTCCTGCCAGCGCCGGATGGCGGCTTCGGCATCGAAGGGTTCCTCGCAGGCGACCATGCCGGGCGGAAGACCATAGCGGTTGTTGCCCGGCGTGCCCCTCATAAGGCCGAGTTCGATCAGTGCCCAGACCGGGCCGACCAGCGGGATGACGACAACCAGATAGCGCAACAGCGATCTGTCAAGATCGTGGTAGCGCTTTGCAATCACCGCGAAATACATGACGGTGAGCAGGATGAAGCCCAGCGTCGCCACGAACATCAGCGTCCCCAGGGTAACCGCGCCCAAGGCTTGATGTGCGGTGGCGTGACCCACGAAGCTCATCAGCAGACCGAGAAAGCTGAAGATCAGGACGGTAAGCAGCAGGATGCCCGACCAGAAGGAAAGCCGGCCAATCCGGCCGTCGAAACTGAAGAAAAGCGAAATCGGGTGCATCACCCGCGCTCCTTGTGTCCAGTGCGCCAATCTTGTTTGGAGTGTAGCTTAAATAGCCCTTAGGTTGCGTTTAACGCGTTATATATCGCGGCTGGATTGTGTTTATAGTTGAAGGCGGGTTGATCACCATGCGGGATCCCGCACTCCTCTCGGCATGATGTCCCAACCGGACGCCGATGGCAGTCCGACGGACCCACGACGCGCGTTCGAAAGGCGCGGAGCGGCTGAAAATCTTCCCGCTTCATGCTAGCCTGGGTCCGTACGGATTGTTCGGCTGGGGCGGTGTTCATGGCGGGAGAGCGGGAGGTCTATTTCGAGTTCGTGATCCTCGGCAACGCCGTGCGTGTCTCGGCCATCTGCTCGGTGACCGGCGTCGAGGTGCAGGTGATCGGCCCGGCCGGTGCCGCCCGCCACGATCTCGAACGGCTGGCGCTCCGTAAGCTCGAACGACGGCTCGCCGAGATCGACGCGCCGCCGCTGCCGCCGGCCGGCCGGGGAGGCTTCACGGTTTGAGCATCCGTCCGGCGCTGGCCGAAACGCTGCTGGTTCTCGATCGGCTTGCCGGCCGGGCGGGCGTCGCGCCGGTGCTGTTCGGCACGGTGCTGCTCGAACTCCGTGGCATCGGCGACTTCCGCGCCGCCGATCTCGACGTCCTCCTCGACGCGGATGGCGCAACCGCGCTGGCGGCGGCGACCGGCGTAGAGCCGGACGGGGAGGGCGGCTACGACAGGTTCCGCTCGCGGGTGCATCTCCATCTTCAGGGAGCGCCACTGGTCATCGACGTGATGGCGGCGATGAGCATTGCCACGGCGGACGGCTGGATGCTCTACGAGCCGCGACGGACGGTGGAGATCGAGGTTACGGGCCGGCGGCTCCGCGCCGTGTCGCTCGACGATCTCGGCCGATTCTACCGTCTGGCCGGCCGCGACAAGGACCGGGCGAAGATCGCGGCGCTCGAAGCCGTCAGCGGCGGGAATACCGCATATTCGATTTAAGCGGCTCTGCCGGCCGCCGGAAAGCCGGCCCTCAGGTTGATGACGATCCCTGCCCATGGTAAGCGACGCCCGTCACGGGCGCGCGTGGCGCCGGGGCATCTTGCCCCGGAGTGTCCGGCCCAAGAACGTCCCCTGACGGAACGGAAATCCAAATGTCCAACACGACCAGCGCAGAGCTTGCCAATTTCTTCCATCGCTCCCTCGCCGAGGCCGATCCCGAGATCGCTTCCGCCGTGGCGAAGGAGCTTGGTCGTCAGCAGCACGAGATCGAACTGATTGCTTCGGAGAATATCGTCTCCAAGGCGGTCCTCGAGGCGCAGGGTTCCGTTCTGACCAACAAGTATGCCGAGGGTTACCCAGGTAAACGCTATTACGGCGGTTGCCAGTTCGTCGACATCGCCGAGAATCTGGCCATCGAACGCGCCAACAAGCTGTTCGGCTCGAAGTTCGCCAACGTGCAGCCCAACTCCGGCAGCCAGGCCAATCAGGCGGTGTTCCTGGCGCTCGCCAAGCCGGGCGACACGGTGCTCGGCCTCGACCTCGCCTCGGGCGGCCATCTGACGCACGGCGCCAAGCCCAACCTGTCGGGCAAGTGGTTCGACGCGGTCACCTACGGCGTCCGCGCCCAGGACCATCGCATCGACATGGACCAACTCGCCGCGCTGGCCCGCGAGCACAAGCCGAAGATCATCATCGCCGGCGGCTCGGCCTACAGCCGCGTCTGGGATTTTGCGGCCTTCCGCGCCATCGCCGACGAGGTGGGCGCCTACCTGATGGTCGACATGGCGCATTTCGCGGGTCTGGTGGCGGCGGGCGAGCATCCCTCGCCGTTCCCGCACGCCCATGTCGTCACCACCACCACTCACAAGACGCTGCGCGGCCCGCGCGGCGGCATGGTGCTGACCAACGACGAGGACATCGCCAAGAAGATCAACTCGGCGGTGTTCCCCGGCCTGCAGGGCGGCCCGCTGATGCATGTCATCGCCGGCAAGGCGGTGGCGCTCGGTGAGGCGTTGCAGCCGGCCTACAAGACCTACATCAAGGCGGTGGTCGAGAACGCCCGCGTGCTGTCCGACGAGCTGAAGCGCGGCGGCGTCGACATCGTGTCCGGCGGCACCGACAACCACCTGCTGCTGGTCGACCTCAGGCCGAAGAACCTCACCGGCAAGCTGGTGGAGGCCGCGCTCGGCCGCGCCGACATCACCTGCAACAAGAACGGCGTGCCGTTTGATCCGGAGAAGCCGACCGTCACCTCCGGCATCCGTCTCGGCTCGCCGGCCGCCACCTCGCGCGGCTTCGGCGCCGGCGAGTTCAAGGAGATCGCCAACCTGATCCTCCAGGTGCTCGACGGCCTGAAGATTAACGGCGAGGACGGCAACGACGGCGTCGAGGCGGCGGTGAAGGTCCGCGTCAAGGCGCTGACCGACGCCTTCCCGATCTACGGCTGACCGGATCGCCTGCCGAACGAAAAAGCCGCCGCGCGGGGAAAACCTCGCGCGGCGGTTTCGTTTCGGGCCGTTGCGCGGAACGCCGCCGGGTCAGGCGGCGCCCTGGCGGGTTCTGTCGAGCTGGTGGAGGAACTCGATGCTGCCCATCGCCTGCTCGATGCTGCTCCGGTGGCTGGCGACGATCGACGACAGGCCGGCGATCGACCGTTCGAAGTGGCCGCTCTGGGCGAAGATTTCCTCGACGTTGCCGACGATGTGCTTGTAGCGCTCGCCCTCCTCGGAGAACTCCAGCTTGGTGGCCTCGATGATCAGGCCAAGCTCGCGCAGCGACTCCTCGATGTTGGCGATGGCCGTCTGCGTGTGTCCGAGCGTCGCCTTGGTGTCGTTGGCGAGCTTCTTCACCTCGCCGGCGACCACGCCGAAGCCGCGGCCGGCCTCGCCGGCCCGGGCCGCCTCGATGGTGGCGTTGAGGGCCAGGAGGTTGGTCTGGCCGGTGATGTTGTCGATCACCGCCACCACCTGCCGCAGCGCGGTGAGCGCTTCGTTGAGGCCGCCGAAGCGCGCCGCCAGCGCCTCGGTGTTGGACGATTTGCCCCGTTCCTGATGGGATCCGACCATGGCGGCCCGGATGCCGGCCATGACGTCGCCGATGTTGGAAATCTCCGACAGCGTGCCCTCGATTTTCGAGGACATGTCGAGATAGTCCGATATCTTCTCGATGACGCCGGTCCGGAGACGGTTGAGGATCTCGACGCGCTTCAGCCGGTTGCGGGTGAAGTAGTTGACGAAGCTCGCGTAGTGGATCGCGAAATTGTCGATGTACTCGTCGGGAAAGTCTTCCTGGACATTCGAGAAGAAGACGATCGCCGACAGCGTCTGGTTGATGTTGATGCCGAACAGCTCGCCGTAGGTCGAGAATCCGGCCACCGGTGCCGGCCAGATGCCGCCGGTCCGCGACAGCGCCTCGGCGTTGGACAGCCGGCGCAGGATGCAGTCGTTCATGAGGACGCCGGCTGGCTTCGGCTTGCCGCGCAGGTAGCGGCCGACGTCGGCGCGGGTCTGTTCGAGGAAGTCGGTCTGCTCGAGCAGCGTCAGCTCGTCGCCGGGGCCGATGTCGCAGTAGAAATAGAACACCTCGTTCTCGAGATCGATCCTCGATACCGAGCGGACGAACAGCTCGCCGCCCAGCTCGATGCCGAAGGCCTTGCCCCTCAGGGCGGCTTCGAGCCTCGCCGGCTCGACCTTCAGCGCGGCCGACAGCGCCTTGACCAGGGAGACGACCTTGCCGCTCTTGTCGTCGATGACGGCGCTGACCGACCGGCGGTCGGGATCGGCGTCGACCACGACGAAGTCCGGGCCGATCTTGCGGAAGTTCTGGCTTTTCATGACGCCGTAGCGCTGGCCCGCCGCCATCTTGACGAAGGCGACCACAGCATGGTCCTTCAGCACCTGCCGGCCGTTGAACAGCAGCGTCTCGCTGAAGGTCAGCGCGTCGCCGGCCGAGCCGCCGACGAACAGGCAGGGGAAGCGGCCGGCCTCGTAGACCGCCTCCATGAAGTAGCTTTCGGACATCGACAGGCCGTCGACGAAGGTCAGCGCGAAGGTCGACTTGGCGTCGAGGCGCATGGTCGGCCTCACGGCGTTCAGCGCCGAGACGATCCGGGCGATGCGCGTGCCGTGCGGCATGGTCGACCGGCCCGACCGGAGGTCTTCCGACGAGAGCGGCACGGAGAACACCTCGGCCTTCTCGATCAGGGCGGGCGAAAACACCTGCAGTACGACGTTCTGCCAGCTGCCGTCCGTCTCGCAATAGACCTTCTCGGCGCCCCTGGCGCAGAGCTCGCCGGCCGTCGTCGTCGCGACGACCTCGGCCGCGCCGGCCAGCGCCTTGATCTTCCGGGTGATGCCGGCGAAGTCGAGCTTCGGCGAGACGAAGGCGAGGACCAGGCTGGCCGGCCGGTCGTCGAACAGGAAGTCGTCCGCGCCGATCCGGGAAAGGGCGCCGTCGGTTCGCAGGATCCGCAGCGGTTCGGCCGCGGCGACCGCCTTGTCGGCTCCCGCGCCCTTCAGGTCGCCGTCTCCGACAACGGCGACGGTCTCGCCGGATGGTTCCTTTGCCTGCCTCGACAGCATCTTGCCGAATAGTCCCATATTCCCCTCCATGGTTCAGCAACCGGCCGCTCCATTCCCTCCCTGATTCTAGTGGTTGATCGTTAACGTTGTATTATTCCGAATATGTATTATTTCCCGGGAGGCTGTTTCCGGATAGAATTTTCTATGTTGAGAAATTTCCATAGTATAATTTGTCTTCAGGTCGAAATATAATGAATTACATAAATCTTTTCTTTATAAGTGGAAATTAATCGATTCTCGATAAAGTTAATTGGAGAATATTTCTAGGGATTTAGTTTCCCGTAGTCCGAGTCGACAAGAAATGCCTTATCCGTCCTAGCCAAATTATGCACCAAACAATTCGTCGTCTCTCGCGGTGGTCCCGAAAGCCTTGTCTGCGGACGACCGCTGCGATGCCAAAAGAGTTCGCGGCCGGCCGCGCATCGGCTTCTCGCAGCGGCTGTCGTCATGCGTTAGCATGGGGCAGAGTTCGGAGAAAGTTACCCGTGGCCGTTCGACGTTTCGTTCTGGTGTCGGCAGCAGCCGTGACGATGTCGATCCTCGTCTGTGGCGCGGTCGTCTTGCAGTTCCGCGCGCTGGTCGACGCCACGCCGCCGGTCGATCTGTTCGCGCCGACGTCGCAGGTGGTGACCGGCCGGAACGGCGACATCCTGCGCGCCTACACGGTGGGCGACGGCCTCTGGCGGCTGCCGGTCGATCCGGCGCGCGTCGATCCGACCTACGTCAAGCTGCTCCTCGCCACCGAGGACCGGCGGTTCCGCGAGCACGGCGGCGTCGATCCGAAGGCGCTGCTCCGGGCCGGCTGGCAGCTTTTGACCCACGGCCGGATCGTCTCCGGCGGCTCGACGCTGACCATGCAGGTGGTGCGGCTTGCCGAGCGGCTGCACACGCGCTCTCCGAGCGGCAAGTTCGGGCAGATCGTCAAGGCGCTGGCGCTCGAACGCTTCGCCGGCAAGGACGACATTCTCGCCGCCTATCTCGGTCTGGCGCCGTTCGGCGGCAACCTCGAGGGCGTGCGCTCGGCCTCGCTGGCCTGGTTTGGCAAGGAGCCGTTGCGCCTGACGCCGGCCGAGGCGGCCTTTCTCGTCGCCCTGCCGCAGGCGCCGGAGGCGCGGCGGCCGGACCGTGATCCCGTCGCCGCCAAGGCGGCGCGCGACAGAATCCTGAGGCGGGCCGTCGAGGCGGGCGTTCTGGCTTCGCCCGACGCCGAGGCGGCGATCGCCGAACCGGTGCCGACGCGGCGGCGCGACTTCCCGATTTTCGCCGCGCAGGCGGCCGACCGGGCGGTGGCGGCGGCGCCAAAGGACGGCGAGATCCGCCTCTCCATCGACGGCAAGCTGCAAGCCTCGCTGGAAAGCCTCGCCGCCGAGCGGGCGAGCGCTATCGGGCCGAACGTCTCGGTGGCGATCATGGTGGTCGAGGAAACAAGCGGCGAGGTGCGGGCGTCGGTCGGCTCGGCCGGCCTGTTCGACGCCCGCCGGGCCGGCTACGTCGACATGACGCGCGCCGTGCGCTCGCCCGGCTCGACGCTGAAGCCCTTCATCTACGGCCTCGCCTTCGAGGCCGGCATCGCCCATCCCGAGACGCTGGTCGAGGACCGGCCGACCGCCTTTGCCGGCTATATCCCCAACAACTTCGACAAGACCTTCCGCGGCACGGTGACGGTGCGGCAGGCGCTCTCGGACAGCCTCAACGTGCCGGCCATCCAGACGCTGGAGCTGGTCGGGCCGGCGCGGCTGATCTCGCGCTTTCGCCGGGCCGGCGTCGAGGCCCGGCTGCCGGACATGGCGCCGGCCAACCTCGCCGTCGGCCTCGGCGGCGTCGGACTGACCCTCAACGACCTTACCACGCTGTACACGGCGCTCGCCCGCGGCGGCCGGCCAATCGCCCTCCGGGAGCGCGCCGACGCCGTCGGCCCGGCCGAGCCGCCCAGGCCGCTGATGGACGAGCGGGCCGCCGCCTATGTCACCGACATCCTGGCCGGGCCGCTGGGCGCCGCCAGGGGCGACGTGCGCGTCGCCGTCAAGACCGGCACCTCCTACGGCTACCGCGATGCCTGGGCCATGGGCTACGACGGCCGCTACGTGGTCGGCGTCTGGGTAGGGCGGCCGGACGGCGCGCCGTTGCCCGGCCTGATGGGTGTCGACGTCGCCGTGCCGATCCTCGCCGACAGCTTCGTCCGGGCCGGCGGCACGACGCGGCTGCCGCCCGATCCGCCGGGCTTGCTCCGGGCGTCCAACGCGGAACTGCCGCCGCCGCTGCAACGGCTGCGCGGCGCGCGGGCGGCCGTGGCGCAACGCGACGCCGGGCCGGAGATCGCCTATCCGCCGACCGGCGCCCGCGTCGACCTCGGCTTCCGGGCCGGCGCGCCGCAGCCGCTGGCGCTGAAGGTCCGCAACGGCAAGGGGCCGTTCACCTGGTTCGCCGACGGCGCGCCGGTGGCGCGCGAGCCGTGGGCGCGGCAGTTCCGCTATTTTCCGACGGGCGCCGGCTTCGTGACGCTGTCGGTGGTCGACGGCGAGGGCCGGGCTGACCGGGTGACGGTGTTTGTGGAGTGAGCATCCGGCGGGCGAGGGCGCGCTTGCCTTTCAGCGGCCGGCGGTGCATCCCCGTGTCCACACGTCCGCGCATGGCCGGAGACGATCCGCATGACCAGGAAAGAACGGGTGGCGCTGGTGTCGCTTCTCGCCAGCGTCGGTCTCACCCTCGCCAAGCTCGTGGTGGGCCTGATGATCGGCTCGCTGGCGCTGATTACCGACGCGCTGCATTCGGGTACCGACGCCATCGCCACGCTGGTCACCTTCCTGGCGGTGCGCTTCGCCGACCGACCGGCCGACGACGATCACCCCTACGGCCACGGCAAGTTCGAGGATCTGGCGGCGCTCGGCGAGGGAACGCTGCTGCTGGTGCTGGCCGGCGGCGTTGCCATGGAGGCATGGAACCGCTTCGCCGTCGCCGCGCCGCCGCCGTCGGTGGGCGTCGTCGCCTTCGCGGTGCTGGGCGTCGAGATCGCCATCAACCTCTGGCGCGCCCATGCACTGCACAAGGCGGCTGTGGAGACCGGCAGCCGGGCGCTGGCCGCCGACGCCCTGCATTTCCTGTCCGACGTCGCTTCGTCGGCCATCGTCATCATCGGCTTCGTGGCGACTCTCTACGGCGTCGACTGGGCCGACCCGGTGACGGCGGCGGCCATCGCCGTGTTCATCGGCTGGCTGGGCCTCCGGATGATCCGCCGCACCGCCGACGAACTGACCGACAAGGTGTCACCGACCATCGCCCGCACGCTGCGCCGACTGCTGACGGACCTGCCGGGCGTGGTGGACGTCGAACAGATCCGGGTACGGACGGTCGGACCCCGGCATTTCGTCGACGTCTCGGCCGGCGTGCCGCGCACCTTCAGCTTCGACGAGACGGCTGCCGTCAAGCGATCGATGGTGGCAGCGATCGCCGCCGAGCTGACCGACGTCGAATCGACGGTCAGCCTGAAGCCGGTGCCGATCGACGACGAGAGCCTCAGGGAGCGGGTGTTCCTCGCCGCCTCGCGCGAGCGCATTCCGGTTCATCACATTACCATTCAACACCTCGGCCCGCATTTCGGCGGCCGGCTGTCGGTGTCGCTCGACTGCGAGGTGGACGGCACCATGCCGCTCGGCGAGGCGCACGAGGTGGCAAGCAAGCTGGAGACGGCGATCCGCGCCGAGATCGGCGCCGAAATCGAGGTGGAGACGCATCTCGAACCGCTCTATCCCGACCTCATTCCGGGCGAGCGGCTGCCGGACAGCCGGGTGGCCACCTATGCCGCGGCGCTACGCGCGGCGGCGGAGCGCAACGGCGTCTGCGACATTCACAACGTGCGCGCCCGCGAGATCGACGTCGGGGCGGCGGATGGCGGCGTGTTCGTCGCCTTCCATTGCCGCTTCCCGGCGACGCTGGCCGCCGCCGAGGTGCATCGCCGCGCCGACGCGGTGGAGCGGGAAGCAAGGGCGGCCTTCCCGGAGATCCGCCGCATCGTCAGCCATCCCGAGCCGGTCAGGGAGTGATGGGATCGCGCTGCCTGTTGGCGCGCGGACCATCTCATGCAGGGCACCCTCAGGCGACGCCGATGCGCAGGAGGTCGAGAGTGTGCAGGATGCCGATCGGCTTGCCGTTCTCGACGACGAACAGCACGGAAATCTTGCGGTTCTGGAGGATGTCGAGCGCCTCGGCGGCGAACAGCTCCGGCGCCACGGTGACCGGCTTGCGCGTCATCACCTGGGTCACCGGCGTTTCCAGCTTCTGGTGGCTCAACTGCGGGCCGAGGTCGGAATGCACGAAGCGGCGGAGGTCGCCGTCGGTGACCACGCCGGCAAGGCGGCCCTCGCTGTCCGTGACGCCGGCCACGCCGAAGCCGCCCGAGCTGATCGCCAGGATGGCGTCGGTCATCGAGCTGTCGTCGCCGACCAGCGGCAGCAGCTCGCCGTGCATGATCTCCGAAACGCGGCGGAGTTGCGAGCCGAGCTTGCCGCCCGGATGGAAGATGTGGAAGTCGGTTTCCGAGAAGCCCTTCTTGACCATCACGCCCATGGCGATGGCATCGCCAATGGCCAGTTGCAGCACCGTCGAGGTGGTCGGCGCCAGATTGTGCGGACAGGCCTCGCGCACCCGCGGCAGCACGAGGGCGACGTCGGCGGCGGCGGCCAGCGTTGATTCGGCGCCGGCGGTCAGCGCGATCACCGGTACGTCGAAGCGCTTGGCGAAGGCCAGCACCACCGCCAGCTCGGTGGTCTCGCCCGACCAGGACAGCGCCATGATGACGTCGCTGCCGTCGACCATGCCGAGATCGCCGTGGCCGGCCTCGGTGGGATGGACGTAGTAGGCGGCGGTGCCGGTGGAGGAGAAGGTGGCGGCGAGCTTGCGGGCGATGTGGCCGCTCTTGCCGATGCCGGTGACGATCAGCCGGCCCTTGCCGCCGGCGATGATGTCGATGGCCCGGTCGATCGCCAGGCCGAGCGGGCCGTCCATTGCCGCCTCTTCCAGGGCGGCGACGCCAGTCCGGGTGATTTCGATGGCATGCAGCGCCGCGTCGAGCGCGGTTTTCGGAAGCTCGTTGTCGGTCATGTCGGCGTCGGTCCGAGGTTGTTGGCTGGATGCCTTGTTAGTCCAATGGAGCGGGATGTAAAGCCGCATCGTCGGCGACGGCGGGTTATGGGCCGGAACGGCGCTTTTCGACGCGGCTTTCGTCAAGAAGCCGCAATCGTGATAGAGGGCTGACAGGCGAAACGGAGAGAAGCGATGGCGGCGGAGTTGAGCATGGGAGAGGCCGGCGCGGCGCCGCAGCCGATGGCCATGAAGGACGTCTACGCCGAGGGGCGGGGGCGGCGCCTCACCGGTCTGGTGCTGGTGGCGGTGGCGACGCTGTTCTCGCTCGGCACCTTCGCGCTGATCTCCAACCTGCTGCCGGTGCCGCCCACCACCGACGTCATCCGCGGCACGCTGGTGATCGACGGCCTGCTGCTACTCGCCATCCTGTTCATGGTCGGGCAGGAGGTGTGGAAGCTCGGCCGCGCCTGGATCGAGGGGCGGGCGGCGGCCCGGCTGCATCTGCGCGTGGTGGCGCTGTTCGCCTTCATCGCCGCCCTGCCGGCGGTGATGGTGGCGATGGCCTTCACGTTGTCGCTCAACCAGGGCTTCGACCACTGGTTCGAAGCGCGAACGCGGCAGGTGGTCGACAACGTGCTGACGGTCGCCAGCGCCTACATGCAGGAGCACGCCCGCGTGCTGCGCGCCGACCTGATCAGCATCGCCACCTCGCTCGACGCGGCCAAGCCGCTCTACGACTATGAGCCGACCCGTTTCGAGACGCTGATGCGGCTGCAGGCTTCGCTGCACGGCCTGCAAAGCGCCTACCTGCTCGACAAGAACGCCAACGTCATCCTCAGGACCGACATCGATCCCTCCGTCACGACGGTGATGCCGCCGCCAACGGCGATCGAAGATGCGCGCAAGGGGGCGGCGGTGCTGCTCCAGCCCGGCCAGTCCAACCAGGTGGGCGGCCTCCTGAAGCTCAGGACCTACGACGAGACCTATCTCTACATCGTCCGCCTGCTCGACAAGCAGGTGCTCGACAACCTCCAGCTCGCCCGCGACAGCGCCATGGAATACCGCGAGCTGGAGAACAACCGCTCCGACGTGCAGATCGGCTTCGCCATGATCTTCGGCGGCATGTCGGTGGTGTTCCTGCTTGGCGCCATGTGGATCGGCCTGTCGTTCGCCAACCGCCTGGTGGCGCCCATCCGCCACCTGATCGGCGCCGCCGACCGGGTAGCGCACGGCGACCTCACCGCCGCCGTGCCGGTCGGCAACACCTCCGACGACATCTCCAGCCTCGGAGCCTCCTTCAACAAGATGACCGTGGAGCTGAGGAGCCAGCGGCAGGAGCTGATCTCCGCCTCGGAGGAAGCGGAACGGCGGCGGCGCTTCACCGAGGCGGTGCTGTCGGGCGTGTCGGCCGGTGTGGTCGGCATCTCCAACGACGGTCACGTCACCATTGCCAACGCCTCGGCGCTGTCGCTGCTCGATGTCGAGCTGTTCGGCTTCGTCGGCCGGCTGTTGGTCGAGGAGGTGCCGGAACTCTCCCATCTCCTGGCGATCGCCCTGCGCGACGAGGATCAGGCCCGGTCGCACCAGGCGACCATCGATCTGACGCGCGGCGGCCGCAAGAGCACGGTGTCGGTGCGTGTGACGCCCGACCGGTCGCCCGACCGCGAGCACGGCTACGTGGTGACGCTCGACGACATCTCCGAACTGGTGTCGGCGCAGCGTACCTCGGCCTGGGCCGACGTCGCCCGCCGCATCGCCCATGAGATCAAGAACCCGCTGACGCCGATCCAGCTCAGCGCCGAACGCATCCGTCGACGCTTCGGCAAGCTGGTGGCCGACGACGACCGGCGGGTGTTCGACCAGTGCGTCGACACCATCGTGCGACAGGTCGGCGACATCGGCCGCATGGTCGACGAGTTCTCGCAGTTCGCGCGCATGCCGAAGCCCTCCTTCGAGGAACGCGACCTCGGCGAATGCGTGCGCGAGGCGGTGTTCCTGCTGGGCGTCGGCCATCCGGAGATCACCTTCGAGGCGCATCTTCCCGACGCGCCGCTGACCGGCCGCTTCGATCAACGGCTGGTCAGCCAGGCGGTGACCAACCTCGTCAAGAACGCCGTCGAGGCGATCGAGGGGCTGCCGGAGGGCCAAAGGGAGGGCGCGCGCGTCGACGTCTACGGGCGCAAGGACGGTGGCTTCAACGTCATCGAGGTGGTGGACACCGGCATCGGCCTGCCCGACGCCGAGCGGCATCAGTTGCTCGAACCCTACATGACGACGCGCGAGAAGGGCACCGGCCTTGGTCTCGCCATCGTCCGCAAGATTGTCGAGGAGCACGGCGGCAGCATCGATCTGCTTGATTCGCCGACGGTCGCCGAGGGCGGGCACGGGGCGCTGGTCAGGATCAGCCTGCCGGTCGATCCGACCCGGTCCGGTTGATTGTCGGTAGTTTGCGGTCGACAAGGCTTCAGGTCGTGTGACATTTATGTTACTGCCGAAGCAGGCGACCAAGGGAAACGGCCGCGCGGCGGCGGAACGGACACGCAGGTAACGATGGCGACCGACATTCTGATCGTTGACGATGAGGCCGATATCCGGGATCTCGTGGCGGGCATCCTGGAGGACGAGGGGCATGGCACGCGCACGGCCGGCGACTGCGACCGCGCGCTTCAGGCCATCGCCGAGCGGCGGCCGCAACTGATCTTCCTCGATATCTGGCTGCAGGGCAGCCGCATGGACGGCTTGCAGTTGCTCGACGAGATCAAGGGCAGCAATCCGGACGTTCCGGTGGTGATGATCTCCGGCCACGGCAACGTCGAGACGGCGGTGTCGGCCATCAAACGCGGTGCCTACGACTATATCGAGAAGCCGTTCAAGGCCGACCGGCTGGTGCTGATTGCCGAGCGGGCGCTGGAATCATCGCGTCTCAAGCGCGAGATCCGCGACCTGCAGATCCGCTCCGACCGCCAGGAGGGCGTCGTCGGCGGTTCGTCGGTGGTCAACCAGCTCCGCAACACCATCGATCGCGTCGCCCCCACCAACAGCCGCGTGCTGATCTCCGGGCCGTCGGGCTCGGGCAAGGAATCGGTGGCGCGCGCCATCCACGAGCGCTCGCACCGGGCGGCCGGCCCCTTCGTGGTGCTGACCGCTTCGGCCTTCCCGCCGGAGCGGATGGAGATCGAGCTGTTCGGCAGCGAATCCGACGACGACGGCAAGCGCAAGGTCGGCGCGCTCGAGGAGGCGCACGGCGGCACGCTCTATCTCGACGAGATCGGCGACATGCCGCGCGATATGCAGAACCGCATGGTGCGCGTGCTGGTCGAGCAGGCGTTCGAGCGGGTCGGCGGGACGCAGAAGGTGCATGTCGACGTGCGCTACGTGTCGTCGACGGCGCGCGACCTCGAACGCGAGATCGCCGAGGGGCATTTCCGCGAGGATCTATTCCACCGCCTCGCCGTGGTGCCGGTGCGCGTGCCGGGCCTCTCCGAGCGGCGCGAGGACATCCCCTTCCTGATCGAGCAGATGATGCACCAGATCTCCCGGGCCACCGGCCTGCCGGTGCGGCGCATCGGCGAGGACGCCATGGCGGTGCTGCAATCGCACGACTGGCCGGGCAACCTCCGCCAGCTCAGGAACAACGTCGAACGGCTGATGATCCTGACGCGCGGCGATCCGGAAGCGGTGATCACCGCCGACCTGCTGCCGTCGGAGATCGGCACCATGCTGCCGTCGCTGCCGTCCAATTCCGGCGGCGAGCACCTGATGGCGCTGCCGCTCCGCGAAGCGCGCGAGATCTTCGAGCGGGAGTATCTCAAGGCCCAGCTCAATCGCTTCGGCGGCAACATCTCGCGCACCGCCGAGTTCGTCGGCATGGAGCGCTCGGCGCTGCACCGGAAGCTGAAAAGCCTCGCCATCGCCGGGTAAGGTGGACCTCAGTCGGTCGGGTCGCCGTCGACCTGTTCGGGAAGGTTGTCCTGCTCCCATTGCTCATGGGGGATGGGCCGGCCGAGCGTGAAGGCGAAGGCGGCGACGCGGCCGAAGTCGGCTGTCGCGGTGCAGGTGAACGACAGCCGGTACCATTGCCCACCGGCGTGGACGGCGGCGCCGGGCGCCTCGATCGACGTTGCCGTCAGCGACGGATCGGCCGTCGCATAGGCCACGACATGGTCGGCGACGAAGCCGGCCTTCCAACGCTTGAGCTGCTCCATCGCCTCGATGTTGCAGAGCTGGATCAGCCGTTCGTCGCTGCCCAGCGCGGCGAGCTTCTGCCGGGTCTTCCGGTTGCGGGGGGCGTCGAGCACGGCAGCGGCGAAATACTCGCTGGCGGTGACGCGTGCGCCGGTTGGCGAACGGGGTGCTCGAGCCGCCGGCGCCGATGGCTGGCGGATGGTCTCGGGCCGGGCGGGCGCCGCCGGGCTGGAGTTGGCGACAGGAGCGGGGGTGGCCATCGGGGAGGGGGTGACGGCAGGAGGGACCGGTCGGCTTGCCCGCGGGGCAACCATGACAACCTCGACCGCGGCTGGCGGCCGCAGGACGACGATGTGGCGCGGCGCTTCGATGGTGAGGAGGGCAAGGAACAGCGCATGGCCGATCACCGACAGTGCCGTTGCCGGCCGTGGCCATGTCAGCGCAAGCCTCACCCTCTGGTCCTCCCCCGGTCCTCCCCTTCCTCGCATCCATCGCCGGTTTTCGTGGCGGTTTGACGGCTCCTGCCGGTCCTTGCGACAATGTCCGTCCGGACACGATGTCGTGATCGAGGGCGGTTTCGCGGATTGCCACCTTTTATCTATTGCGCGGCATCAGGGAATCGTCTCGCACGCCCGCAACGGCCGTTCACCCTCCCTTTACCACGTTGGTCCAGTGTAGACGGCGCGGCAACAGGACGTTTCCGCTGCATCCGCGTGAGTTCGTTGCGTATGATCACCCGCCAATACCGTCCGTCGTGGCTTCGCCGCCTGATCCTCCCCGCCGTGACGGCCGTGTTCCTCGGCTATTTCGGCTATCACGCCGTCAACGGCGAATACGGCATGGTCGGCCGTGCCCGTTTCGAGAGTCGCACCCAGGAACTCGACGCCGAGCTTGCCCGCCTCAATGCCGAGAAGACGGCGCTGGAAGCGCGCGTCAAGCTGCTGCGCCCGGCCAGCCTCGATCAGGACATGGTCGACGAGCGAGCCCGCGTCCAGCTGTCCGTGGTCAATCCCAACGAAGTGGTGATCATGGATTTCGACAAGCTGGCGCAGGCCAAAAGCAATTGACTTCACTTTATTTTTTCGAATTAACTTGAATTCAGTTAATCGCCCATCCAGCGATGCGGCTTTCGCATGATTGACATGCGGAGGAAACCTTGACTTGCTCGGGAGAAAGGGGTTCCGTCGGCGCCTCTACGAAATAATCCCGATCGGGGAGGAACGCATAATGGCTGTTCGACCGGCGACCGAGAAGCGCAGCCGCGCTTCGGCCGCGCCCTCCAGGACGCAGAAGTCCGGCAAGTCCGCCAATCCCGCCGTCAACTACCAGGTGGCCGAGTTCGATAAGGACGACGAACTCAAGGCCTACCACGACATGCTGCTGATCCGCCGTTTCGAGGAGAAGGCCGGCCAGCTCTACGGCATGGGGCTGATCGGTGGCTTCTGCCACCTTTACATCGGCCAGGAGGCGGTGGTCGTCGGTATCCAGAAGGCGCTGCGCGACGGCGAGGACCAGGTCACCACCTCTTATCGCGACCACGGCCACATGCTGGCCTGCGGCATGGATCCCAAGGGCGTCATGGCCGAGCTGACCGGTCGCCAGGGCGGCTACTCGCGCGGCAAGGGCGGCTCGATGCACATGTTCAGCCGCGAGAAGCAGTTCTTCGGCGGCCACGGCATCGTCGGCGCCCAGGTGCCGATCGGCGCCGGCCTCGCCTTCGCCGACAAGTATCGCGGCACCGACAACGTCTCGGTGGTCTATTTCGGCGACGGCGCCGCCAACCAGGGCCAGGTCTACGAGACCTTCAACATGGCGGAGCTCTGGAAGCTGCCGGTGATCTTCGTCATCGAGAACAACCGCTATGCCATGGGCACTTCGGTCAGCCGCTCGTCGGCGCAAACCGACTTCGCCAAGCGCGGCGAGAGCTTCAACATCCGCGGCGAGCAGGTGGATGGCATGGACGTCCGCGCCGTCAAGGCGGCGGCCGACCGGGCCGTCGAATGGGCGCGGGCCGGCAACGGTCCCTACATCCTGGAGATGCAGACCTACCGCTATCGCGGCCATTCGATGTCCGATCCGGCCAAGTATCGGTCGAAGGACGAAGTGCAGAAGATGCGCGACGAGCGCGATCCGATCGAGCAGGTCAGGAAGCGGCTCGTCGAGAAGGGCTGGGCCAGCGAGGACGATCTCAAGGAGATCGACAAGCAGGTGCGCGCCGTCGTCACCGAGGCGGCCGACTTCGCCTCCGCCGACGCCGAGCCGGACCCGTCCGAACTGTGGACCGACATCCTTCGCTGACAGCGCCGAGAGGTTTTGAAAATGGCTATCGACATCCTGATGCCGGCGCTGTCGCCGACCATGGAAGAGGGCACGCTCACCAAATGGCTGAAGAAGGTGGGCGATGACGTGAAATCCGGCGACGTGATCGCCGAGATCGAGACCGACAAGGCGACGATGGAGATCGAAGCAGTCGACGAGGGCAAGCTCCTGGAAATCCTGGTGCCCGAGGGCACCGAGGGCGTCAAGGTCAACGCCGTCATCGCCCGCGTCGGCGAGGAAGGCGAAACGCCGGCCGAGAAGCCGGAAGCCGGCGAGACGCCGCAGCCGGCCGCCGAGGCGGCGCCGGCCGACAAGCCGAAGCCGATGGCGCAGGCGTCGAGCACCGTGCCGGCGGCGCCGGCCGTCAAGGCCGAGGCCGATCCCGACATTCCCGAGGGCACCCGCTACGAGAGCAAGACGGTGCGCGAGGCGCTGCGCGAGGCGATGGCCGAGGAGATGCGCCGCGACGACAACGTGTTCCTGATGGGCGAGGAAGTCGCCGAGTATCAGGGCGCCTACAAGATTTCGCAGGGGTTGCTCGACGAGTTCGGCGCCCGCCGCGTCATCGACACGCCGATCACCGAGCACGGCTTCGCCGGCATCGGCGTCGGCGCCGCCTTCGCCGGCCTCCGGCCGATCGTCGAGTTCATGACCTTCAACTTCGCCATGCAGGCGATCGACCAGATCATCAACTCGGCCGCCAAGACGCTCTACATGTCCGGCGGCCAGATGGGCTGTCCGATCGTCTTCCGCGGCCCCAACGGCGCCGCCGCCCGCGTCGGCGCCCAGCACAGCCAGGATTACGCCGCCTGGTACGGCATGATTCCCGGCCTGAAGGTGGTGATGCCCTACACGGCCGCCGACGCCAAGGGCCTGCTCAAGGCGGCGATCCGCGATCCCAATCCGGTGATCTTCCTCGAAAACGAAATCCTCTACGGCCATCACTTCGACGTGCCGCAGCTCGACGATTACGTGCTGCCGATCGGCAAGGCGCGCATCCACAAGGCCGGCAAGGACGTCACCATCGTCTCCTTCGGCATGGGCATGACCTATGCCGTCAAGGCGGCCGAGGAACTGGCCGGCCTGGGCATCGACGTCGAGGTGATCGATCTGCGCACCATCCGGCCGATGGACATCGAGACGGTGATCGCCTCGGTGAAGAAGACCGGCCGCTGCGTGACGGTGGAAGAAGGCTGGCCGCAGGGTTCGGTGGGCTCGGAGATCGCCTACCAGATCCAGGCCAACGCCTTCGACTATCTCGACGCGCCGGTCGGCCGCATCACCGGCAAGGACGTGCCGATGCCTTACGCCGCCAACCTCGAAAAGCTTGCCCTGCCGAACGTCGGCGAGGTGATCGAGGCGGTCCGCGCCGTCACCTATCGTTGAGGAGAGAAAAATGCCGATCAAGATCCTGATGCCGGCGCTCTCCCCGACCATGGAGACGGGCAATCTCACCAAGTGGAACGTCAAGGTGGGCGATGCCGTGAAATCCGGCATGGTGCTCGCCGAGATCGAGACCGACAAGGCGACCATGGAGGTCGAGGCGGTCGACGAGGGCACGGTGGCCAAGCTGGTGGTGGCCGAGGGCTCGGCCGACGTGCCGGTCAACGCGGTGATCGCCATCCTGGCCGAAGAGGGTGAGGACATCGAGGCCGCGGCGGCGGCCGGCGAAGGCGCGGCCGAGGAAGCCCCGAAGCAGGACGCCCCAAAGCCGGAAGCGGCCAAGGCCGAGGCTGCCAAGCCGGAGCCGGCCAAGACGGAGCCGGCCAAGCAGGAGGCCCCGAAGCAGGAAGGCGAACGCATCTTCGCTTCCCCGCTGGCCCGCCGCGTCGCCAAGGAGAAGGGACTCGACCTCAAGTCCGTCAAGGGCTCGGGGCCAAAGGGTCGCATCATCCTGCGCGACGTCGAGGCGGCCGAGGCGGCGCCGAAACAGGCCGCCGCGCCCGCTCAGCAGGCTCCCGCCGCCGCGCCGGCGCCCAAGCCGGCCGGCCCGAGCGACGACGTGACGCTGAAGCTGTTCGACCCCGACAGCTACGAGTTGATCCCGCACGACGGCATGCGCAAGACCATCGCCCGCCGGCTCACCGAGTCCAAGCAGACGGTGCCGCATTTCTACGTCACCGTCGACGTCGAGATCGACGCGCTGCTCGCCCTGCGCCAGCAGATCAACGACGCCGCGCCGACCACCGACGGCAAGCCGGCCTACAAGGTGTCGGTCAACGACATGGTGATCAAGGCCTATGCGCTGGCGCTGAAGGCGGTGCCGGACGCCCACGTCTCCTGGACCGACGGCGGCATGCTGAAGCACAAGCACGCCGATGTCGGCGTCGCCGTGTCGATCCCCGGCGGCCTGATCACGCCGATCGTCCGCAAGGCCGACGAGAAAAGCCTCTCCACCATCTCCAACGAGGTGAAGGATCTGGCCAAGCGCGCCAAAGATCGCAAGCTGAAGCCCGAGGAGTACCAGGGCGGCACCACCTCGGTCAGCAATCTCGGCATGTTCGGCGTCAAGGACTTCGCCGCCGTCATCAACCCGCCGCATGCCACCATCCTGGCGGTTGGCGCCGGCGAGCAGCGGGCGGTGGTCAAGGGCGGCCAGCTTGCCGTCGCCACGGTGATGAGCGTCACGCTGTCCACCGATCACCGCGCCGTCGACGGCGCGCTCGGCGCCGAGCTGCTGAGGGCGTTCAAGGGCTTCGTCGAGAAGCCGATGTCGATGCTGGTGTGACGGGGTTTCTCCGTCGTCCGTTTCGGGAGGCGGCCGCCGGCAAGTCCGGCGATGCCCGCCTCCGGCGCGCGGCTTGGTCCGCCGCCCCCAGATTGAAGGCAGAGACCCATGTCCCAGTATGACATCCTGATCATCGGCTCCGGTCCCGGCGGCTACGTCGCCGCCATCCGCGCCGCCCAGCTCGGCCTCAAGGTCGGCGTCGTCGAGCGCTCCTATGTCGGCGGCATCTGCCCCAACTGGGGCTGCATTCCGGCCAAGGCGCTGCTGCGCTCCTCGGAAATCTTCCACTATATCGAGCATGCCGCCGACTACGGCCTCAAGGCCGAGAAGCCGACGGCCGACGTCGCGGCCATCGTCAAGCGGTCGCGCGGTATCGCCCAGCAGATGAGCCAGGGCGTCGGCTTCCTCCTGAAGAAGAACAAGGTCGACCTGATCTGGGGCGAGGCGACCATTGCCGCCGCCGGCAAGGTGACGGTGAAGCCGAGGGACGGCGCGCCCAAGGGCTGGCTGCCGGCCGGCGACTATCAGGCCAAGCACATCATCGTCGCCACCGGCGCCCGGCCGCGCGTGCTGCCCGGCCTGGAGCCCGACAAGAAGCTGGTCTGGACCTATTTCGAATCGATGGTGCCGGAGGCGCTGCCCAAGCGTCTCCTAGTGGTCGGCTCGGGCGCCATCGGCATCGAGTTCGCCAGCTTCTACCGGGCGCTCGGTTCGGAGGTGACCGTCGTCGAGGTCATGTCGCAGGTGATGCCGGTCGAGGACCACGAGATCGCCGATCTCGCCAAGAAGCGCTTCGAGAAGGCCGGCATGAAGATCCTCTTGGAGGCCAAGGTCGCCTCACTGAAGAAGGGCGCCGACGAGGTGACGGCCACCGTCGAGCTGAAGGACGGCAGCAAGCAGGAAATCACCGCCGACCGCGTCATCTCGGCGGTCGGCGTGGTCGGCAACGTCGAGAACCTCGGGCTGGAGGCGCTGGGCGTCAAGATCGAGCGCGGCACTATCGTCACCGACGGCCTCGGCCGCACCAACGTGCCGGGCATCTACGCCATCGGCGACGTTGCCGGGCCGCCGATGCTCGCCCACAAGGCCGAGCATGAGGGCACGCTGTGCGTCGAGGCGATCGCCGGCCTGCATCCGCATCCGATGGACAAGCTGCAAATCCCCGGCTGCACCTATTGCCAGCCGCAGGTGGCGTCGGTCGGTCTCACCGAGAAGAAGGCCAAGGAGGCCGGCTTTGAGCTGAAGATCGGCCGCTTCCCGTTCATCGGCAACGGCAAGGCGGTGGCGCTCGGCGAGCCGGACGGCCTAGTCAAGACCATCTTCGACGCCAAGACCGGCCGCCTCCTCGGTGCCCATCTGATCGGCGCCGAGGTGACGGAGATGATCCAGGGTTTCGTCGTCGCCATGCAGCTCGAGACCACCGAGGAAGAGCTGATGCACACGGTGTTCCCGCATCCGACGGTCAGCGAGACCATGCACGAGAGCGTGCTTGCCGCCTATGGCCGGGCCATCCATATTTGAGACGCCAATCGCGATTCGACGCGGAGGCCGGCGGCGATCCCGCCGGCCTCGGCATTTTTGCCCGGAGACACGCCGATGCAGGGACATGCCTTTCTCGTCTGGGGCGCCATCGGCCTGATTGCCGGCTGGCTGGCCAGTTTCGTGACGGGCGGCGGCGGGCTGATCCGCTACCTCGTCTCCGGCCTGATCGGCTCGTTCGTCGGCGGGCTGGTGCTGAATTGGACGGGCATCACGCTCTCCATCGGCAATCCCTTCCTGCACGAGGTCGTGGTCGCCACCATCGGCGCCATCATCTTCGTCTTCCTGGCGAAGCTGGTGACTTAAAGAGGCAATGATCGGAAATTCGGCAGCATAGCCTGCCTTGGAAATGGTCATTTGATGAATTTCTGAACAATTCATATGGTGTGGCCCGCGTCCATCGAAGTTCCATCAAGAAACGCATGCGCCTGATGCGTGTGGAATTCGTGAAATCCCCCTCGGTATTTTTGCTTTGTTAAAGAGTTGATGGAACTCTCAAGCAATTGAATCGACTGATTTACGGGGGAGAAAGGGATGACAGCCTCGGTTGTATCCATCCGCGACATATCGTCGAAGTCCGAATCCGTTCAGGAACTCGCCTTCAACAAGGTCGGCCAGATCCGGGCGATCAATCGTCGCATGCGCATTCTGGCCCTCAACGCGCTGATCGAGGCCGAGCGGGCCGGCGAGGCCGGGCGCGGCTTCGCGGTGGTCAGCCAGGAGGTGCGCGGCATTTCCGAGGAGGTGGAGAAGCTGTCCACCGCGCTCGAGGCCGAGCTCGCCTCGGAGATCGGCGAGATTTCCACGCTGGTGCAGGACATGAGCCGGTCGTCGCAGGGCCAGCGCCTGGTCGACCTCGCGCTGAACGCCATCGAGATCGTCGACCGCAACCTCTACGAACGCACCTGCGACGTGCGCTGGTGGGCGACCGATTCGGCCTTCGTCGACGCCCTGGCCGAGCCGGGGGAGGCCGCCTTCGCCCATGCGGCGCGGCGCCTCGACGTCATCCTCAGGGCCTATACCGTCTATCTCGACATCTGGCTGTGCGATCCCGCCGGCCGGGTGGTGGCCTCCGGCCGTGGCGGCCGCTTCCCGGCGACCGGCGCCGACGTCGTGGCGCGGCCGTGGTTCCGCGCCGGCATGGCGCTCGGCAGCGGCGACGACTTCCACGCCGAGGACATCGCCCGCGAGCCGCTCCTCGGCGACACGCTGGTCGCCACCTTCGCGACGCCGGTCCGGGCCGGCGGCGAGGTGGACGGCCGGCCGATCGGCCTCCTCGCCATCCACTTCGACTGGGAGCCGCAGTCGCGGACCATCGTCGAGGGCGTGCGCCTCACCGACGAGGAGCGGGTGACCAGCCGCGTGCTGATCGTCGACCGCGACGGCCGTGTCATCGCCGCTTCCGACGGCGCCGGCCTGCTCTCCGAGCGGCTGCCGCCGTTCGCCGGCGAGCGGGCCGGCTGGCAGGTGCAGGGCGGCCGGATCGTCGCCCAGCACCTGACGCCCGGCTACGAGACCTGGCGCGGCCTCGGCTGGCGCGGGGTGATCGCGCAGCGGCTCGCCGCCGAACGACCATCCGCCACGGTGACGCCGCTGAAATCAAGGCGGTAAAAGGTTAGCATTTTCAACAGGGCCAGGCTGGGGTAAGATCGCCTTCAGCAAGGGCGGGGCATTCCGGCCCGCGCCCCGAGGAGGATGATGCGATGGCCGCCAAGCTCGATTTCCTCAGCCTTCTCACCGGTTGCTTCGCCACGCCGGTCGCCGAGAACCCGACGGTCGTCATGGTCGAGGCGGCCTATCGGGCGATGGGCCTCGATGCCCGCTACATCAACTGCGACGTGGCGCCGGCCGACCTCGGCGACGCCGTACGCGGCGCTCGCGCCATGGGCTGGCGCGGCTTCAACTGCTCGCTGCCGCACAAGGTGGCGGTGATCGACTTCATCGATGAGCTGGCGCCGTCGGCCGAGATCATCGGCGCCGTCAACTGCGTCATCAACGACGACGGCCGGCTGATCGGCGAGAACACTGACGGCAAGGGCTTCCTCGCCTCGCTTAGCGAGGTGGTCGATCCGAAGGGCAAGCACGTCGTGGTGCTTGGCGCCGGCGGCGCGTCGCGGGCGATCGCTGTCGAGACGGCATTGGCCGGCGCGGCGTCGATCACCATCGTCAACCGCGACGCGGCGCGCGGCAAGGCGGTGGTTCAGCTGGTGGCCGCCCATACCGCTTCTGAGACCTTGTTCGTGCCCTGGACGGGCGACTACGCCGTCCCCCCGGATACCGACGTGCTGATCAACGCGACGTCGATCGGTCTGTTCCCCGGCGTCGATGATCGGCCGGCCGTCGATTTTGCCTCGATCCGGCCGGGGATGGTGGTGGCCGACGTCATCCCCAATCCGCCGCACACCGCCTTCCTGAAGGCGGCCGAGGCGCGCGGCGCGCGGACGCTCGACGGGCTCGGCATGCTGGTCAATCAGGGCGTCGTCGGCATCCGCCTGTGGACCGGCCGCGAGCCCGACCCGGCGGTGATGCGCGGCGCGCTGGAAGCGGTGTTCGCAGGGTGAATTTTCGCTGAACGTCTGCTTGCGGCTTTGCGCGGGCATATTACATTTTCCGCGACGCACCGCGGACGTTCATCCGCGCTCCGGTGACTGGGGGAGACGCCTGTGACCACGACCGACATTGTGAAGACGCCCATGCAGTATCTCGACAAGGCGATGGGCGGGTTGCGCGACCTCGGCCTTCTGCCGTCCAGAACCGAGGAGGCGCCGATCGTCGGCCTCCTCGAGAAGATTACCGATCTCGATCCCGACCGGATCGCCGTCATCACCCGCACGCTCAGCCAGATGAGCGTGTTCAACGAGGTGGTGCGCGAGCAGATCTCGGAAATGTCGATCGGCGAGCGCTACGAGAAGATCACGCAGGGCTTCAACTCGATCCGCGATGACGCCAAGGCGATGGTCGACCAGATCACCGACGGCAAGATCGACCTGTTCGAGCGGGCGACCAACGCCTGGATGAAGATTTCGCGCGGCGACATCGCCAGCCGCTTCGACGGCATCCGCGACACCTATATCGAAGTGGCCCGCGACACCAAGGCCAACATCGAGCGCGAGCAGATCATCCTCGAAGCCTATCGCGACTTCCGCGGCGCGCTGAAGCAGGCCGAGGTGGCGGCGCTCGAAGTGCTGAAGACGGCCGAGGCCAAGCTCGCCGCCGCCAAGGACGATCTGGGCAAGGCGTCGGAGGCGGTGGCCGGCTACGCCGGCAGCGATCCGTCCGAGCGCGCCAAGCTGGAACTCATCCGCGACGAGAAGCTGCGCGCCATGCAGAACGAGGAAGGCCGCTACCAGGTGGCCAAGGACCTCGCCGACAACCTCACCATCGGCTACAACACCTCCGAGGTGATCATGGCGCGGCTGATGCAGACCACCTCCGCCAAGGAGCGCGTCTACCAGCAGTCGGTTTCCTTCTTCACCACCAACGAATCGGTGCTGACGGCGCTGAAGGCGTCGTTCACCGGCGTGTTCGGCCTGCACGAATCGACGCAGACGCTGAACTCCATGAAGGAGGGCGTGTCGAAGTCGCTGGAGGTGCTGGCCGATATCGGCGGCAAGGTGCAGGAAGAGGCGCTGAAGGCCGGCTACGGCCCGACGGTGCGCGCCGACGCGGTGAAGAAGCTGGTCGACAGCGTCGTCAACTACCAGGAACGCTCGACCGAGATCATCGCCGAGATGCGGACGCTCGCCACCCGCAACTCCGAGGAGATCCGCGCCGCCGTCGAGGATGGCAAGCGGCGGATCGCCCGCCTTGCCGAGCAGGGCAACGCGCTGGTGCTGAATGGCTGACATCACAGCGGGCGGCGATGCCGCCGCCCCCAAGCTCGACGAATTGATGCTGGCGATGGACGTGGTCGACACGCTCCGTCACCAGGAAGGCATGGTCGAGAAGGTGCTCGGCGAGGACAGCCGCGACGCGACGCTGAAGGAGCGCCTGAGGGCGCTCTACGAGGGGCAGGGGCTGAAGGTCTCCGACCGCATCCTCGACGACGGCATCAAGGCGCTGAAGGAAAGCCGCTTCACCTACGATCCGGCGCCGCCGTCGTTTAACCGGACCATGGCGCTCCTCTGGGTGGAGCGGGCGATGGTCGGCAAGGTGGCGGCGGCGGCGCTTCTCGCCATCGCCCTGCTCGGCGGCGTCGCCTGGTGGCGCACGGCCTCGGCCGAGCGGGCCGTCGAGACGGCGCGGATCGAGATGACCGAGACGCTGCCGGCCAGCGTCGACGCGGCGGAAAAGGCGCTCGCCGCCGAGGCGCTGACCTCCGATGCCCAGGCGGAAGCCGTGGCGCGGGTGGCTGCCGCCCGCGCGGCCATCGCCGCCGGTGACGCATCCGCGGCGCACACGGCGGTGGCGGCGCTTGCCGACCTCAGGGCGAAGCTGGCCGAGACCTACGAGCTGCGCATCGTGTCGCGGCCCGGCGAGCGCACCGGCGTCTTCCGGGTGCCGGACGTCAACACCAAGGCCCGCAACTACTATCTGATCGTCGAGGCGTTGACGCCGTCCGGCGACGTCCTCAAGCGACCGATCAAGAGCGAGGAGGACGGCGCGGTCAAGACGGTCGACAAGTGGGGCGTCCGCGTGCCCAAGGCGACCTACGACAGGGTGGCCGCCGACAAGAGCGATGACGGCATCGTCGAGGACAACATCCTTGGCGAGAAGCCGCGCGGCGCGTTGCAGCCGGTCTACGAGATGGACGTGCTGCCGGGCGCCATCACCAGCTGGTAAGCGAATTCGAGGACGCACATGATCTCCGCGCAGCAGGCGCTCAACGACATCGAACGGGCGATCCTCGGGGTCCGGCGCGACGAGGACCGCCTCGTCGCCATGCTCGGCGACACCAAGGCCGAGGGCGACCGCCTCAGGGCCGAGCAGGCCGACGCCTTCCGGGCGCTGGCCCGCTTGAGGCTCGACGCCATCGCCCGCGACGAGGTGGTGGGCGAACTCGACAGCGTCGAGCGACGGGCTCGCTCAGCCCTCGACAAGCGCCGCGGCCGGCTCGACGAACTGAAGGCCAGCCGCGAGGGCGCCTCGAAGAAGCTCGCCGAGCTGGAGGAGAAGCGCGAGGCGGCGGCCAAGGTGCGCGACGCGGCGATCGCCGCCGTCGAGACGAAGACCGACGCCGTCGAGGCGCGGCTCCAGACGGACGCCGAGTGGCAGCGCCTTGCCGCCGCCGTCGAGGCGGCCGAGGCGACGGCCGCCGCCGCCGAGGAAAAGCGGCGGCAGGCCGACGAGGATCGCGCCGTCAAGGGCAAGCCCTATGAGGCCGACCGGCTGTTCATGTATCTCTGGCAGCGCGGCTACGGCACCTCCGCCTACCGGGCGGGGCCGCTCGCCCGCTATCTCGATGGCAAGGTGGCGCGGCTCGCCGGCTATGACGCGGCGCGCGTCAACTATTTCATGCTGACCGAGATACCCCTGCGTCTCGCCGAGCACGCCGAGCGCCTGAAGGCCGACGTGGCGGCGGCGGTCGCGGCGCGGCAGGCGTACGAGCGGGCGGCGCTGGAAGCCGACGGCATCGTGCCGCTGGAGGCGGCGGTGGCCGAGGCCGACCGGGCGCTCGGCAAGGTGGAGACCGACATCGCCCGCGTCCGCTCCGACGTCGACAGCATCGACAAGGAGACGGCGGCGGCGCTCGACGACAACGGCGACCCGGCGGTGCGCGGGGCGATCGACGACCTCGCCGGCACCTTCGCCCGTTCCGAGATGGTCGAGCTGATCCGCCGCGCCGAGGCGACGCCGATGCCGGAGGACGACCGCATCGTCAAGCGGCTGCGCCAGATCCAGGGCGATCTGGTGCGCGTCGATGCCCAGGCGGAGGAGCTGCGTCGCGCCTCGATCGACCTCGCCGGCAAGCGGTCGGAGCTGGAGCATTCGCGCGATACCTTCCGCGAACGCGGCTACGACCGGCCGAACGGCAGCTTTTCCAACGGCGATGCCATCGGCAACCTGATCGGCGGCATCATCTCCGGCGCCATCACGGCGGCGGTGCTGGAAGGTGCCTTCCGCGACGGCTACCGCCGCGGCGAATCCCGCCGGCGCGGCGATTTCGGCGGCGGCCCCTGGGGTGGCGGCGGTTCGTGGGGCGGCGGTGGCGGTGGTGGCGGGTTCGGCACCGGCGGCGGCTCGGGCGGCGGCGGCTTCAAGACCGGCGGCGGATTCTAGAGCATCATCCGACCGGAGTGAAACGAGGATCGAAAAGATGATGCTTGGCAAACAAGATCTTAGAGCGCCGATCTGATTCAATCAGATCGAACAGCGCTCTAAAGTGTATGAGCGGCGCGCAGGCCAGATGTGATAGGGCCGGCATGGCCGCCCCTATGTAATTTTGCTAGGAGTGGCGGGCCGGGCGCCCGCCGGCGCTGGCAAGAGGAAAGATTGGGTCGATGGTCACCATCCTGGATACCGTGAAGAATGCGCCGAAGGCGCGCCATCCCGAGAAGGTCAACCGCCCCGACAATCCGATCCAGCGCAAGCCGGAGTGGATCCGCGTCAAGGCGCCGGGCTCGCCGGTCTACCGGGAAACCCAGGGCATCGTGAAGGAGAACGGACTCTTCACGGTGTGCGAGGAGGCCGGCTGCCCCAACATCGGCGAGTGCTGGTCGAAGAAGCACGCCACCATGATGATCATGGGCGACACCTGCACCCGCGCCTGCGCCTTCTGCAACGTCAAGACCGGCATGCCGGCGCCGCTCGATCCCAATGAGCCGGAGAACGTCGCCCTGGCCGTCGAGAAGCTCGGCCTCCTTCACGTCGTCATCACCTCGGTCGATCGCGACGACCTGAAGGACGGTGGCGCCGAGCATTTCGCGCAGGTGATCGCCGCCATTCGCGCCCGCTCGCCGGCCACCACCATCGAGGTACTGACGCCCGACTTCCTGCGCAAGGATGGCGCGCTGGAAGTGGTGGTGGCGGCCAAGCCCGACGTCTTCAACCACAATCTCGAGACGGTGCCGTCCAACTATCTCAAGGTTCGGCCCGGCGCCCGCTACTTCCACTCGATCCGCCTGCTGCAGCAGGTGAAGGAACTCGATCCGACCATCTTCACCAAGTCCGGCATCATGCTCGGCCTTGGCGAGGAGCGGAACGAGGTGCTGCAGCTGATGGACGACCTGCGCTCGGCCGATGTTGATTTCCTGACCATCGGCCAGTATCTGCAGCCGACCTCCAAGCACCATCCGATCATCCGTTTCGTGCCGCCGGACGAGTTCAAGTCCTACGAGACCGTCGCCTATACCAAGGGCTTCCTGATGGTGTCGTCGAGCCCGCTGACCCGCTCGTCGCACCATGCCGGCGAGGATTTCGCGCAGCTTAGGGCCAATCGGGCAAAGAAGCTCGCCGAGGCAGAGGCCTGACGGCGCGGCAGTTGCCTTTCGGCGCGAAGTCTGAAAAAGCGTAAAGGGCGCGCCCAAGGGGCGCGCCGACCTTTATATGCCAGGATGTCCTAGAGCCGATGCCGACCTTCGAGACCGTTCGCCACGTCAATCACAGCCCGGAGCGCATGTTCGATCTGGTGGCCGACGTCGAGCGATATCCCGAGTTCGTGCCGCTCTGCGAGCGGCTGGTGGTGCGGCAGCGGCGTGTCGACGATGCCGGGCGCCAGGTGCTGGTCGCCGACCTGACCGCCGGCTACGGGCCGGTGCGCGAGACCTTCACCTCCATGGTGACGCTCGACCGTCCGGCGCTGACCATCAAGGTCGAATATGTCGACGGTCCCTTCCGCTTCCTCGACAATCGCTGGACCTTCGAGCGGCGCGAGGACGGCGGCGCCGACGTCCATTTCTGGATCTCCTACGAGTTCCGCAGCCGCATGCTCGGCGCGCTGATGGGCTCAATGTTCGACAAGGCGTTCCGCAAGTTCTCCGAAGCCTTCGAGCGCCGCGCCGACGCGATTTACGGCAAGATCGCCTGATCGGCATTGTTTGTCGGGATGCTCTACCGCGCGATGCCGCCGCGACCTACATTGACGCCCATGGCCGATCACGGAGGATCAGAATGGCAGGCGTCGGCATCATCGGGACTATCATCATCGGGCTGCTGGCCGGCTGGCTGGCCGAGCGTTTCACCCGTTCCAATCACGGGCTTCTCACCAACCTCGTTCTCGGCGTGGTCGGCGCCGTGGTCTTCGGCTGGGTGGTCCGCCACTTCGGCTTCTTCCCCTACGGCTGGCTGGCCAACCTCGTCGGGGGCACCATCGGCGCGGTGGTTCTGATCTCGCTCTATCGCCAGTTCCGGCGATAAGGGGCGGCCGGAAGCCGCCCCCTCGTGCCGCGCCTTACGGCTTGCCGATGGCGTCCAACTCCCGCAGCGCCGTCGGGTCGAGGTCGATCTCCGCCACCGCGAGGTTCTCGCGGAGGTGGGCGCGCGACGAGGTGCCGGGAATCAGCAGGATGTTGGGCGAGCGGCGAAGCAGCCAGGCCAACGCTAGCTGCATCGGTGTGACGCCGAGCCGGGTCGCCACCGCAGCCAGCGTGTCCGACTGCAACGGCGAGAAGCCGCCGAGCGGGAAATACGGCACGTAGGCGATGCCGTCGGCGGCGAGCTGGTCGATCAGGTCGTCGTCGTCACGGTGGACGAGGTTGTAGAGATTCTGGACGCAGACGACATCGACGATGCGGCGCGCCGCCGCCACCTGATCCGCCGTCACGTGGCTGACGCCGATGTGGCGGATGAGACCCTGCTGCTGCAACTCGGCCAGCGCCTCGATCTGCGGCTCGACCGGCCCCTCGGCCGGGCGGTGCGGATCGAACATGAAGCGCATGTTGACGACGTCGAGCGCGTCGAGGCCGAGGTTGCGGAGGTTGTCGTGGACGGCCGACCGCAGCTCGTCGGGCGAATTGGCGAGGAGCCACGAGCCGTCGGCGCCGCGCCGGGCGCCGATCTTGGTGACGATGGTCAGATCGGCCGGGTAGGGATGGAGCGCCTCGCGGATGATCTCGTTGGTGACGTGGGGGCCGTAGAAGTCGCTGGTGTCGATGTGGTCGATGCCGGCGGCCACCGCCTCGCGCAGCACCGCCACCGCTTCGGCCCGGTCCTTCGGCGGGCCGAAGACGCCGGGGCCGGCGAGCTGCATGGCGCCGTAGCCGAGCCGCTTCACGGTGCGGTCGCCAAGACGGTAGAGTCCAGCTTTCTCGATCGAGGACATGGGTCGTCTCCCTGGGGTTGTCGAAACCCAGAGATAGAGGCTGGCCGCTGTGCAGCAAACGGGCTACAGTCGGCACACGCTGTACGGATTTCAGAACAATGGCCATCGACTTCGGCGACATCTCGGCCTTTCTGGCGGTGGCGAGGGCCGGCGGCTTCCGCGACGCTGCTCGCGCCGCCGGCGACAGCCCGTCGCGACTCAGCGAGGCGGTGCGGCGGCTGGAGGCGCGGCTCGGCGTTCGGCTGTTCCACCGGACGACGCGCAGCGTCGAGCTGACGGCGGTCGGCCGCGAGCTGGCCGACCGGCTGCGGCCGGCGATCGCCGAAGTGGATTTGGCGCTCGACGTCGTCAACGGCTATCGCGAGCGGATCGGCGGGCCGCTCCGGCTCAACGTGCCGGTCAGCGCGGCGCGGCTGGTGCTGCCGGGCATCGTGCCGGCTTTTCTCGCCGCCTATCCGGACATCCAGTTGGAGATCGTCGCCGAGGACACCTTCGTCGATCTGGTGGCGGCGGGCTGCGACGCCGGCATCCGCTACGACGAGCGGCTGGAGCAGGACATGATCGCCGTGCCGATCGGCCCGCGGCAGCAGCGCTATGCGATCGCCGCCGCGCCCGCCTATCTCGACCGGCGCGGCCGGCCGACGCATCCGCGCGACCTGTTCGACCACACCTGCCTGCGCGGCCGCTTTTCGAGCGGCGCGCTGTCGCCCTGGGAGTTCGAGAAGGACGGCGAGACGCTGCGCGTCGATCCGGTGGGGCAACTGATCGTCGGACCGGGCGGCGGCGCCGATCTGCTGATCGCCGCGGCGGTGGCCGGCATCGGCGTCATGGGGCTGTTCGAGGACTGGCTGCGCCCGCATTTCGACGCGGGCGCGCTGGAGCCGGTGCTGGAGCCGTGGTGGCCGCGCTTTTCCGGGCCGTTCCTCTACTATCCCGGCCGCCGTCTGGTGCCGGCGCCGCTCCGGGCGTTCATCGACTTCGTGAAGGCGGGCGCCGCGGCTCAGGCGTTGAGCCGCCAGCCGGCGATGGCCTCCTCCAGCATGGCGAGCGCCTGAACCACCGCCGCGAGGCGCACTTCGTCGCGGCCGACGTCGCCGAAGCGGCGCAGCACGTGGACGGTCGGATGGCCGGTGACGGCACAGGCAAAATGCACCAGGCCAACCGGCTTCTCCGCCGTGCCGCCGTCCGGGCCGGCGATGCCGGTGACGGCGACGGAGAGCGCGGCGCGCGAATGGGTGAGCGCCCCCTCGGCCATGGCGCGGGCGGTGGCCTCGGAGACGGCGCCATGGGCGATCAGCGTCGCCTCGGGCACGCCCAGCATCTCGACCTTGGCGGCGTTGGAATAGGTGACGAAGCCGCGCTCCAGCACGTCCGACGAACCGGCGATCTCGGTCAGCAGGCCGGCGATCAGGCCGCCGGTGCAGCTTTCGGCGGTGGCGATGGTCAATCGCTTGGAGCGGGCCTTTTCCAGCAACTGCGCGGCGCGCGGGTGGAACGGCGACAGGTCGGTCATGGCGTTGGTCCTTTCCCAGTGGGGGCAACGTCGCCGGGATGGCCCGGTTCCGAGCCATCGTTAAGCGGCAGCCGCACCGTCGCCGTGGCGATGGCGGCGATGCCCTCGCGCCGGCCGGCGAAGCCCAGTCCCTCGTTGGTGGTGGCCTTGATGCCCACCCGGTCGATGGTGATGCCGCAGGCGTGGGCGATCGCCGCCCGCATTGCCTCGCGGTGCGGCCCCACCTTGGGTGCCTCGGCAATGAGCGTGACGTCACAATGGGCGAGGATGCCGCCGCGCTCGCGGACGCGGCGCACGGCATCCTTCAGGAACAGGCTGGAGGCGGCGCCGCGCCAGCGCTCGTCGGAGGGCGGGAAGTGCTGGCCGATGTCGCCATCACCGAGGGCGCCGAGGATGGCGTCGGTCAGGGCGTGCAGCGCGACGTCGGCGTCCGAGTGTCCCTTAAGGCGATGGCTGTGCGGGATGAACACGCCGCCGAGCGTGACGCCGTCGCCCGGTTCCAGCACGTGGACGTCGTAGCCGGTGCCGACACGGACGTCGGGCGTGGCAAGGAAAGCCTCGGCGATGAGGCGGCGTTCGGCCATGACGAAATCCTCCGGCGTGGTCAGCTTGACGTTGTCGGCGCCGCCGTCGACGAGGAGCACGCGGTGTCCGGCCAGCTCGGCGACGGCGGCGTCGTCGGTGATGCCGGTGACGCCCCGGGCGGAGAGCGCCCGATGGGCGGCGACGATTTCGGCATAGCGGAAGCCCTGCGGGGTGGCGGCCCGCCACAGCCTTTCGCGCGGCACTGTGGCATCCACGTAGCCGGCGTCGTCGGCGCGCTTCACGGTGTCGATCACCGGCACGCCGGCCAGCACCGCCACCTCGCGGCCGAGCGCCTCGATCACCCGGTCGATGGCGTCGCGGCCGACGAAGGGGCGGACGGCGTCGTGAATCAGCACCAGATCGGGCGCCTCGGCGGCCAGCGCTTCCAGGCCGGCGAGGCAGCTTGCCTGCCGCTCGGCGCCGCCGAAGGCGGGGCGCGCAAGGCGCGGGTCGTCGAGGCCGGCAACGGCGTCGGCGTAGAGGTCGCGGTCATCGGGGTGAATCACCGTCAGCACCCGGCCGATGGCGGGGTGAGCGAGAAAGGCGGCGATGGTGCGGGCGATCACCGGCCGGCCGGCCAGCGGCCGGTACTGCTTGGGGGGCTCGCCGGCGGCGGCGGCGCGGGCGCCGCGCCCGGCGGCGGCCAGAATCACTGCCACCTTCGGCGGCGCGGAGGACAGGGAATGTGAGGTGCTGGACGGCATGGCCTTTGGCTGGCTCCGCTCGGCGGCCGGGGCGCGACCGCAGCAAGAATGTGCATTCTCGTTACGTTATCGGCCGGAGGCGCTGCAAGACGCTTGCGTCGTTTCTTTTGAAAGGCTATCAATTGCGTAATTTGTATGCAATGAAACTTCTGCACAAGGTGTAAGCATGACGGTTCAGAGGCCGGAGGCGGCGACGGCACCGACCAAGGCGCTCCGCATCGGACCGCTGGCGCTGCCGTCGCGGGTGTTCCTGGCGCCGATGGCCGGCATCACCGATCTGCCGTTCCGTCGTCTGGCCCGCCGCTACGGCGCCGGCCTCACCGTGTCGGAGATGGTGGCGTCGGAAACGCTGCTCGACGGCGATCCGGAGACCACGGCGCGCGCCGAGGCCGATGACGAGGGGCTGCATGTCGTCCAGTTGGCCGGCCGCGAGGCGCGCTGGATGGGCGAGGGGGCGCGGGCGGCGGAGGCCGGCGGCGCCGACATCATCGACATCAACATGGGTTGCCCGGCCAAGAAGGTGGTGTCGGGCTATTCCGGCTCGGCCTTGATGCGCGACCTCGACCACGCGCTGACGCTGGTGGAGGCGGTGGTCGGCGCCGTCAAGGTGCCGGTGACGCTGAAGATGCGGCTCGGCTGGGACGATTGCTCGATCAATGCGCCGGAGCTGGCGCGGCGGGCCGAGGCGGCCGGTGTCGCCATGGTCACGGTGCATGGCCGCACCCGCAATCAGCTCTACAAGGGCGTGGCCGACTGGGCAAAGGTGCGGGCGGTGCGCGAGGCCATCGCCATTCCGCTGGTGGTCAACGGCGATATCGTCGACGCTGCCTCGGCGCGCGAGGCGCTTCGTCAGTCGGGCGCCGACGCGGTGATGGTCGGTCGCGGCGCCTGCGGCCGGCCGTGGCTGCCGGGCCGCATCGCCGAGGCGCTGGCTTGCGGCGGCGAGGCCGAGGCGCCCGATCACGACGAGATCCTGGGCTCGCTCAAGGCGCAATACGCGCACATGCTCGCCCATTACGGCGAGGGCCTCGGCCTTCGCATGGCCCGCAAGCACCTCGGCTGGACCTTCGACGCCGTGCCGCGCCGCGACGCGGCGGCGGCCGACATCCGCCGGCGGGCGCTGACGGCCGCAACGCCGGTGGCGGCCATCGCGGCCGTCGACGAATGGTTCGCCGGCAACGACGCGCATTTCGAGGGGATTGCCGCATGACGACGTCTTCATCCGCAGCCGACGGTCCGGCAGGGCGGGACCTCGAGGTGTCCATCCTCAACGCCCTGCCGCATCCGGTGATCATGCTCGACATCGAAGGCCGCGTCTGCTCGGCCAACGACGCGGCGCAGAACTTCTTCCAGTCGAGCGCCGCCGTGCTCGGGCGGCATTCGCTGCGGCATTTCGTGCCGTTCGGCAGCCCGCTTCTGCAACTCGTCGAGCAGGTGCGCGAGCGCGGCGCCTCGGTCAACGAGTATCGCGTCGACGTCGGCACGCCGAGGAACGGCGGCGAGCGCGTCGTCGATATCTACGCCGCTCCCGCTTCCGACCGTCCCGGCCACGTGGTGATCATGCTCCAGGAGCGCACCATGGCCGACAAGATGGACAAGCAGCTCACCCATCGCGGCGCCGCCCGCTCGGTGACCGGCCTTGCCGCCATGCTGGCGCACGAGATCAAGAACCCGCTCTCCGGCATCCGCGGCGCGGCGCAGCTTCTGGAGCAGTCGGCCGACGACGACGACCGGGCGCTGACCCAGCTGATCACCGAGGAGGCCGACCGCATCGTCAAGCTGGTCGACCGTATGGAGGTGTTCTCCGACGAACGGCCGATCGAGCGCGAGCCGGTCAACATCCACGCCGTGCTGGAGCACGTGAAGCGTCTGGCGCTCTCCGGCTTTGCCCGCGACATCCGCATCGTCGAGGAATACGACCCGTCGCTGCCGCCGGTCTACGCCAACCGCGACCAACTGGTGCAGGTGTTCCTCAACCTGGTGAAAAACGCCGCCGAGGCGCTGACCGACACGCCGGACGCCGAGATTGCCCTGATGACCGCCTTCCGGCCGGGCGTGCGGCTGTCGGTGCCCGGCACGCGCGAGCGCGTCAGCCTGCCGCTGGAATTCTGCGTGCGCGACAACGGCCCCGGCGTGCCGGAGGAGATCCAGGGGCACATGTTCGATCCCTTCGTCACCACCAAGACCAACGGCACCGGCCTCGGCCTCGCCCTGGTCGCCAAGATCGTCGGCGACCACGGCGGCGTCATCGAATGCGAGAGCCAGCCGCGCCGCACCACCTTCCGCCTTCTCCTTCCCGCCTACGTCGATAAGGTCGCCGACTGAAAGGGTCCCCTCCGATGCCAACCGGCAGCATACTCGTCGCCGACGACGATTCCGCCATCCGAACGGTGCTGAACCAGGCCCTGTCGCGGGCCGGCTACGAGGTGCGTCTCACCTCCAACGCGGCGACGTTGTGGCGTTGGGTCAGCCAGGGCGACGGCGATTTGGTGATCACCGACGTGGTGATGCCCGACGAGAACGCCTTCGACCTGCTGCCGCGCATCAAAAAGGCGCGGCCCGACCTGCCGGTCGTGGTGATGAGCGCCCAGAATACCTTCATGACGGCAATCCGCGCCTCGGAGAAGGGCGCCTACGAGTATCTGCCGAAGCCCTTCGACCTTAAGGAGCTGATCGCCATCGTCGGCCGGGCGCTGGCCGAGCCGAAGGGCCGGCAGCGGCTGGAGCCCGGCGAGGACGGCGCCGAGAACATGCCGCTGGTCGGCCGCTCGCCGGCCATGCAGGAGATCTATCGCGTCCTCGCCCGGCTGATGCAGACCGACCTGACGGTGATGATCACCGGCGAGAGCGGCACCGGCAAGGAGCTGGTGGCCCGCGCCCTGCACGACTACGGCAAGCGCCGCACCGGCCCGTTCGTGCCGATCAACATGGCGGCCATCCCGCGCGACCTGATCGAGAGCGAGCTGTTCGGCCACGAGAAGGGCGCCTTCACCGGCGCCCAGGCCCGCTCGGCCGGCCGCTTCGAGCAGGCGGAAGGCGGCACCCTGTTCCTCGACGAGATCGGCGACATGCCGATGGACGCCCAGACGCGCCTGCTGCGCGTGTTGCAGCAGGGCGAATACACCACGGTCGGAGGCCGCACGCCGATCAAGACCGACGTGCGCATCGTCGCCGCCACCAACAAGGACCTGCGGCTGCTGATTAATCAGGGCCTGTTCCGCGAGGATCTGTTCTTCCGCCTCAACGTGGTGCCGATCCGCCTGCCGCCGCTGCGCGAGCGCGTCGAGGACATCCCCGATCTCGTCCGCCACTTCTTCACCGTCGCCGAGAAGGAGGGCCTGCCCTCCAAGCAGATCGAGGCGGCGGCCGTCGAGCGCCTCAAGCGCTATCGCTGGCCGGGCAATATCCGCGAGTTGGAAAACCTCGTCCGCCGCCTCGCCGCCCTCTATCCGCAGGACACCATCACGGTGAACCTGATCGAGGCGGAGTTGGCGACGCCGATCGTCACGTTGGCCGAGGAGGAGGCGCCGGCCGACGAGGACCTGTCGGAGTCGGTGGAGCGCTTCCTGGCCAAGTATTTCGCCGAGTTCGGCGACAACCTGCCGCCGCCCGGCCTCTACCATCGCATCCTCAAGGAAGTGGAGTATCCGCTGATCGGCGCGGCGCTGGCGGCGACGCGTGGCAACCAGATCAAGGCGGCCGAGCTGCTCGGGGTCAACCGCAACACGCTTCGCAAGAAAATACGCGATCTGGACGTGCAGGTGATCCGTAACTCGCGCTGACCGCCATGCCGTGCGAAGAAAATGAGGCGTCGGCCAAGGTCGACGCCTTTTCTATTGACCGCCTTGAGGCGGACGACAATTCATCGCCGGTCATCAGCGGACGAGGCCGAGGATATACCGCAGCGTTCGCCTGACAATGCTGGTCCGTTCGCAAGGATTTATCAGTTCCAGTTCGTAGTCATATTGACTCTGGTCTGGAAATGACCTCCTCTTCGGCTTCGGCTGCATGAACAGGTGGACATATTGATCGGGGGTCATGGCATTTCTCCCTGGTTCGCCATCTGGATACAGCGATATATGAATCGTTTCAATCCTTCAGGATTGCAACTTGGCGTGCAGAAATGAAAAACATCCCTTGGGATTCCTACCAAATCTTCCTGGCGGTCGCCCGAGCCGGCAGCCTCAGCGCGGCGGCCGACCGCATCGGCCTGTCCAGCGCCACCATCGGCCGGCGGATGCTGGAGCTGGAACGGCAGATGGAGTGCGTGCTGTTCGTGCGCAGCCAGTCGGGCTACTCGCTGACCGGCGGCGGCCAGGCGCTGCTCGACCATCTCGTGGGCATGGAGACGGCAGGGCGCGAGCTGGAAATCTGGAACGCCGGCCTGTGTGGTGCCGTACGAGTGCGCATCTGCGCCGGAAGCTGGTGCGCCCGCTTTCTCGCCCGCCATCTCAGCGATCTGGTGCGGCCGGGCGACCGGCACGGCATCGACCTCGGCATCTCCGAGGAGCGGGCCAGCCTCGCCCATCGTAGCGCCGACATCGGCATCCGCGCCTTCGAGCCGGAGGAGAGCAACCTCGCCGCCGTGCGCCTGCCGGAGGTGGCCTACGCCGTCTACGCGGCGCTCGACATGCCGCCCGCCCGGGCCGATCGCTGGATCGCCGTGACGGAGGAGGCGGCCATCTCGCGCTATCTCCGCTATCCGCACGAGCGTTGGCCGAACAACCTGATCGCCACCGTCAGCCGGGCCGAGGGGCTCAGGCACTCCATTCTGTCGGGCGCCGGCGTCGGCGTGCTGCCCTGCTTCGTCGGCGACGGCGATCCGGAGCTTCGCCGGGTGGGCGAGGAGATCGCCGAACTCCGGCACCGCAGCTGGCTGGTCATGAACAACGAGGACCGTCATCGGCCGGAGATCCGGACGGTGGTCGACCGCATGCGGGCGCTGTTCCGCCGCCATGCGGCGCTGTTCGAGGGGCGGGCCGGCCAGCGCGAAACGGCCTTGTCAAACGCGGAGAGTGTGGCCACATAGGGCTCTTGTTTTCGGAGACGCCGATGAGCGAAGCCCAGAGCGACGAGCTGCCGCATTTCGATGCGGCCGTGGTTGGGGGAGGGCCGGCCGGCCTTGCCGCCGCCATTGCGCTCGGCGACGCCGGTCTGCGCGTGGCGCTGGTGGCGCCGGCGCCCGGCGTCGATGATTGGCGGACGACGGCGCTGCTCGGCGGCTCGGTCGACTTCCTCGCCCGGCACGGCATCTGGGACGGGCTGGCCGCCGTCGCCGCGCCGCTCAAGAGGATGCGTCTCGTCGATGCCACCGGCCGGTTGTTCCGGGCGCCCGACGTTGCCTTCGACGCCCGCGAGATTGGCCGCGAGTTGTTCGGCTACAACGTCGCCAACGGCGCGCTGGTGGCCGCGCTGTCGAAGGGTGTCGCCCTGCGCGACAACCGCATCGTCCGCTTCGAGGCGCTGTTCGAGACGCTCGGCCACGGCGAGACCGGCGAGGTTCTCCGCCTGTCGTCCGGCGAAACGCTGTCGGCCGCGCTGGTGATCGCCGCCGACGGCCGCAAGTCCGGCGTGCGGCAGGCGGCCGGCATCGACGTGAAATCCTGGAGCTATCCGCAGGAAGCCCTGGTGCTCGGCCTCACCCATGCCGAGCCGCACCGCGACGCCTCCGTCGAATTCCACACCGAGGCCGGGCCGTTCACGCTGGTGCCGCACGGCGAGCGCCGGTCGTCTCTGGTCTGGATGGACCGGCCGGAGGTGATCGAGCACATGAACGGGCTCGACAATGCCGCGCTGGCCGCCGAGATCGAGCGCCGCGCCGGCTCGGTGCTCGGCGAGATGACCATCGACAGTCCCCGCCAGCGCTGGCCGATCTCCGGCTTCCAGGCGCAGCGGCTGGCCGCCGGCCGGGTGGTGCTGGTCGGCGAGGCGGCGCACGGCATTCCACCGATCGGCGCCCAGGGGTTCAATCTGACGCTGCGCGACGTCGAGGTGCTCAGGGAGATCGTTGCGTCCTCGGCCGAGGACGGGCGGACCTTCGACGGCGTGGTGGCCGCCAAGCGCTACGCCCAGGCGCGCCGCTTCGACATCATCGGCCATGTGACCGGCGTCGACCTTCTCAACCGATCGCTCCTGACCGGCTTCCTGCCGGTGCAGGCGGCCCGCGCCGCCGGCCTGTGGCTCGCCCGCGACGTCGGCCCCTTCCGCCGCTTCCTGATGCGGCTCGGGCTGGGGGCGAGGTAGCCGGTCCCAGACTCCGCCGCGCGGCGACCCGTCGTGCTTCGTCCACGTGCTGGACAGCAAGGCGGTGGCGTTCGCCGAGGCAATCGACGTGCACGACGATCAGGCCGTGCGGACCGATCTCTACGGCTGAGCGTTCACTCCGGCTTGGGCTGCGGCAGCACCGGTAGCGCCGGATCGCGCGGCTTCGCACCGTCGAGGAGGTCGTTGGGATCGGCCTTCGGCGCCGGAGCGGCGGCGTCGTCGGCATCGGCGTCGGGCGGCAGGTCGACGGCGTCCGGGTCCTTGGTGTCGACGTCCGCCTTGCCGGCGGCGGCCTTGGCCCGCTCCACCTTGCGCCATTTCGCCACGTTGCGGTTGTGCTCGTTGAGGCTGGCCGCGAAGATATGGCCGCCGCTGCCGTCGGCGACGAAATAGAGGTCCTTGGTGTTGGACGGGTTGGCCACCGCCTCCAGCGCGGCGCGGCCGGGATTGGCGATCGGTCCCGGCGGCAGGCCGTTGACGTGATAGGTGTTGTAGGGCGTCGGCTTGTCGATGTCGGAGCGGGTGATCGGCCGGCCGAGCGTGCCGGCGCCGCCGACCAGGCCGTAGATGATCGTCGGGTCGGACTGCAGGCGCATGTTGCGTTCGAGTCGGTTGAGGAACACCGAGGCGACGTGCGGCCGCTCGTCGGCTTTGCCGGTTTCTTTCTCGACGATCGAGGCCAGCGTCACCAGTTGGCGCGGCTCGTCGAACGGTAGGTCCTTGTCGCGGCCGGTCCAGATCTCGTCGAGCGCCTTGGCATGGGCGGATTTCATCTGTTCGAGGATCTGGCCGCGGGCGGCGCCGCGCGTGAAGCTGTAGGTTTCGGGCAGCAGCGTGCCCTCGTCCGGCACGCCGGCCACGGCGCCGGTCAGGAACTCGTTGGCCTTCAGCCGGTCGACGATCTGCTGCGAGGTGAGGCCCTCGGGGAAGGTGATCTGGTGCAGGATCGCCTTGCCCGACACCAGCATGTTCATGACGCCGCGCATGCTGATGCCGGCCGGGAGGGCATATTCGCCGGCCTTGAGGCGGCCCTGCTGCTGGTAAGCGCGCACGCCGCCGATGAAGACATAGTGGCCGAGAAGATCATAGGGGCTCTCGATCACCCCCTCGGTCTCCAGGATGTCGGCGATGCGGGCGAGGCCGGAGTCGGCCGGAATGACCACCACCTTCTCGGCGGTCAGCGGGCCGGGCTTCTCGAACTCACCCTTCCCCCAGTAGAGCAGCGCGCCGGCGGCGATGACGCCGAGCACCAGGAGCGTCACCAGGCCGTTCATCACCACGACGATCGGATTGCGGGCCGAGCGCGAGCGCGGCAGCGGCGGCGCCTGCTCGGGCGCCAGCGCCTCGCGCGGGCTCTTGGGGTTGAGCCGCGTCCTGCCCTCGTCGCTGGTGTCGGTTGCGTCCTGCCTGTCGTCCATCGGCCTTGGGTCTCTTCCTGGGGCGTCGCCTCGCCACTTCCGCCCAGAATTGTGGCAGCAGCGCGGAACGGCGGGGCCTCCAAGCAACACGGCCGTTCCGGGCTTGGCAAGCGCCGCTTTGTGATTGCCACAGCTTTCGCCGCCGAATCAAACGGCCCGCCGGACCTGGAATTCCGGCGGGCCGTCTTTTCTGTCTCAGTCGCCGGTCGGCCTCAGCCCTCGAAGGCCTTGACGATCAGCGAGGCATTGGTGCCGCCGAAACCGAAGGAATTGGACAGCGCGTAGCGCAGCTTCTTCTCCTTGGCCTTGTGCGGCACGAGATCGATCGGCGTCTCGACGTTGGGATTGTCGAGGTTGATGGTCGGCGGCAGAATGCCGTCGCGCACGGCGAGCGTCGTGTAGATCGCCTCGATGGCACCGGCGGCGCCGAGCAGGTGACCGGTCATCGACTTGGTCGACGACATGACCAGCGACTTCGCCGCGTCGCCGAACAGCCGCTCGACGGCGCCGACCTCGATGCCGTCGGCCATGGTCGAAGTGCCGTGAGCGTTGATGTAGCCGATCTCGTCCGGCGAGATCTTGGCGTTGCGCAGGGCGGCCTTCATGCAGCGGAAAGCGCCGTCGCCGTCCTCGGAGGGAGCGGTGATGTGGTAGGCGTCGCCCGACATGCCGTAGCCGACGATCTCGCCGTAGATGGTAGCGCCGCGCTTTCTGGCGTGCTCCAACTCCTCGACGACGACGATGCCGGCGCCTTCGCTCATCACGAAGCCGTCGCGGTCGCGGTCATAGGGGCGCGAGCCCTGCTCGGGACGGTCGTTGAAGGTGAAGCAGAGCGCCTTCATCGAGGCGAAGCCGGCCAGCGCAAGGCGGCACACCGGACTTTCCGAGCCGCCGGCGATCATCACGTCGGCTTCGTCGTTGGCGATCAGCCGCGCCGCGTCGCCGATGGCGTGCGAGCCGGTGGAGCAGGCGGTGACCACCGACGAGTTGGGGCCCTTGTAGCCGTGGGCGATGGAGATGTAGCCGGCGGTGAGGTTGATCAGCCGGCCGGGAATGAAGAACGGCGAGATGCGGCGCGGCCCCTTGTCGCGCAGCGTATAGCCGGCCTCGACGATGCCGTTGAGGCCGCCGATGCCCGAGCCGACCAGCACGCCCGAGCGGGACTGATCGTCGTAGTCGGTCGGCATCCAGCCGCTGTCCGCGACCGCCTGACGGGCCGCCTCCAGCGCGAAGACGATGAAGTCGTCGACCTTGCGCTGGTCCTTGGGGTCCATGGCGAGGTCAGGATTGAAGGTGCCGTCGCTGCCGTCGCCGCGCGGAATGACGCCGGCGATCTGGCAGGCGATATCGTCGACGGGGAAGGATTCGATGCGGCGGATGCCGCTCTTGCCGGCCTTGATGGCGGCCCAGTTATGCTCGACACCGCAGCCGAGAGGCGTGACCATGCCGAGACCGGTGATGACGACTCGCCTCATTTGGACGAGAGCCTCCCTGTTGGTCGTCTCCGCCGGGTCCGTCGCCATGGGGAGGACACGCGCGAGCGGGACGCTGGAGCATCCGTTCGAAAAGCGGATGCGGGAAAACAAAGGCCGGAGCAAGAGTCCGAGTCAGCCTGACCGACTGTTGCTTCGGCGGGCGGAGTGAAGAGGCCGTTCAGCCGGAGCCGACCGACGCCGCCGGCCGCCAAGCCGGCAGACAGGTAACGCCCAAGCAAAGGAAGCAGTTCCTCGGGGAGGAACTGCTTCCCAGCCGGATGCGTCCGGAAATCAGCCCGTCGCCTTCTCGAGGAACTTGACGGCGTCGCCGACCGTCAGGATCGTCTCGGCGGCATCGTCGGGGATCTCGACGCCGAAGGCTTCCTCGAAGGCCATGACCAGTTCGACGGTGTCGAGGGAGTCGGCACCCAGGTCTTCGATGAAGGAGGCTTCGAGAACCACCTTGTCGGCATCCACGCCGAGATGGTCGATAACGATGGTCTTCACCTTTTCAGCGACTTCGCTCATGTTCACGGATCCTTGTCAGTCCAAATCCATTGCCGAACGGGACGTCGGCCACCCGCCGCGCATCAGCGATGCCGCGGCAACGAAGGCCGGCTACCGAAGGTGTCGAGCATCCCAGTGCCTGACGGCACCCCCGCAGTTGGTCCGATCGCCCGCCCCCGGGGTAGAACAAGCCCGAAGCCCCTCGGAAATCGTGGCGATCCCAGCCTATGCTCGTGCTCACGACCTTCGGGCGGGTCCTCGAACGGTTCCCGATCAGATCGCGGGCTTGGTAACACACTTCGCCCCTGATGACTAGCGGCCCCTCGCGAAACCGCCGTTGATCGCGAATGGCTCGTTTACCATCCGCGAAACCCTGAAAACACGGCAAAGGCCGGGGTTGCCCGGCCTTTCCGTCAGATCATCGCCATGCCGCCGTTGACGTGCAGCGTCTGGCCGGTGACGTAGGCAGCCTCGCGGCTGGCGAGGTAGACGCAGGCGGCGGCAATCTCGTCGGCGGTGCCGAGCCGGCCCATCGGCACGGCGGCCAGCGTGCCTTCCTTCTGCTTGTCGTTGAGCGCGTCGGTCATCGCCGTCTCGATGAAGCCGGGCGCCACGCAGTTGGCGGTGATGCCGCGGCTCGCCACCTCGGCGGCCAGCGCCTTGGTCATGCCGATCATGCCGGCCTTGGCGGCGGCATAGTTGCCCTGGCCGGGATTGCCGGTGACGCCGACGATAGAGGTGATGCCGATGACGCGGCCGAAGCGGCGCTTCATCATGCCCTTGATCGCCGCGCGGGCCAGACGGAAGCCGGAGGTGAGGTTCACCTCGATCACCTGATCCCAGTCCTCGTCCTTCATGCGCATGAACAGGCCGTCGCGGGTGATGCCGGCATTGTTGACGAGGATATCGACCTGGCCGAGGGCGGCCTCGGCGTCAGTGAACAGGCGGTCGACGTCGGCGCGGTCGGAAAGGTTGGCGGCGACGACGTGGACGCGGTCGCCGAGCTTGCCGGCCAGCGCTTCGAGCGGCGCCAGACGGGTGCCGGACAGCGCTACCTTGGCGCCCTGTGCGTGCAGCGCGGTGGCGATCGCGTCGCCGATGCCGCCGGAGGCGCCGGTGACCAGCGCCGTCATTCCAGTCAAGTCGAACATGGCTTCCACCCCGTTCCCAAGGCCATCCGGTCATTGCCGGCGGCTTGCTGGACGGCCTGACACCACGTCGGCCGTGCCAAGTCAAGCGCAAACGGCCGGTTTCCCCGCATTTGCCGGTGGTTACCGGTCCGAATGACGGCTTGGAGCGTCCGAAGACTGCTGACGCGGACAGACCGGGGCCGTTCTACTCTCGCCGTGCCAGACAAGGAGATTCCCATGGCCGGACAGTCGCATTTCTCCACCGTGTCGATTATCGCTCTCGGCGTCGCCGATCTCGCCCGCTCGCGCGCCTTCTACGAGGCGCTGGGCTTCACCGCCGGCCCCGGATCGAACGAGAACATAGTGTTCTTCCAACTCGCCGGGCTGGTGCTGTCGATCTTTCCGCGCTCGGCCCTTGCCGAGGACGCCGAGGTGGCCGACGACGGCCACGGCTTCGACGGCGTGACGCTCGCCCACAACTATCCCACGGAGGCGGCGGTCGATGCGGCGATGGCGGCGGCGCTCGCCGCCGGGGCGACGCTGAAGAAGGCGCCGCAGAAGGTGTTTTGGGGCGGCTATTCGGGCTATTTCGCCGATCCCGACGGCCATCTCTGGGAAGTCGCCTGCAACCCCTTCGTCAAGGTCGACGATCGTGGCATAGTGACTCTCTGAACTCAGGATAAGGAGAGTCCCTTATGGCCATGGACGGCAAGAGCGACGACGACATCACCCGCATCCTCGAGGAAACGCGGACCATCGCCGTGGTCGGCGCCAGCCAGAACCCGGCGCGTCCCGTCTATGGCGTCATGGGCTTCCTGATCGGCCGCGGCTACGAGGTCTATCCGATCAATCCCGGCCTGGCCGGCCAGGAGTTGCAGGGGCGGATGGTCTACGCCAGCCTCGCCGACGTGCCGGCCGAGATCGACATGGTCGACGTGTTCCGCAATTCGGAGGCGGCCGGCGACACCATCGACGAGGCGCTGGCGCTGCCGGTGCCGCCGAAGACCATCTGGCTGCAGCTCGGCGTCGTCAATCAGGCCGGTTTCGACCGGGCCGAGGCGAAGGGCGTGCAGATGGTGATGGACCGTTGCCCGGCTATCGAGGCGCCGCGCCTCGGGTTGTGAGGAACAGGGGCCGGCGACCGTCGGTCGCCGGTCGCCTTCACCCCGTGAAAGCCCTGCGCAGTTCTTCGAGATCGAACTTGCGCGAGGCCATGATGGCGGCGGTGAGACGGGCCTTGGCGGCGGCGTCGCCCGAGGCCATCCAGTCGTTGATCGCCGCCGGCGAGACCTGCCAGGACAGGCCGTAGCGGTCTTTGATCCAGCCGCACTGGCCGTCGTCGGGGTCGGCGGCGAGGGCGTTCCAGTAGTAGTCGATCTCCTCCTGCGTCTCGCAGGGGATCAGCAGGCTGATCGCCTCGTTGAACTTGAAGAGGGGGCCGGCGCTGATCGCCATGAACGGCAGACCGGCGAGCGTGAAGGACACGAGGTCGCAGTCGCCGGAGGGCGTGCCCTCGATGCGGTCCACCGCGTCGATGCGCGAATCGGGGAACACCGACACGTAGAACTCGGCCGCCTCGACGGCCTCCTTGTCGAACCAGAGATGCGGCGTGATGGCCGGGGCCGTGCGGGGCTTGCCGGCGGGCGATATAACGGTCATGGCGAGGCTCCTTCCGGTCGTGAGAACAGCATGCCGACGTAGCGGCGGAGGTGGTCGACGGAACTTGCGGCGATGTTGGCATCGCCGGTCGCCTTGGCGAGGATGAAAGCTCCCTGAAGGACCGCCATGGCGTGGCGGGCGAGGCTTTCGGCGGTGACGCCGCCGGCGATGCCGTGGCGGGCGATGGCGGCGTCGATGTCGGCTTCGAGCCGGGCGGCGTGGCCGAAGATGCTGGCGGCGCAGGCATCGCGGATCGCCGGATGCGTCTCGAAGGTCTCCTGCAGCAGGGTGCCGGCGACGCAGGAGAAGGCGGCGGGTTCGCCCGCCAGGATCGCCTTGCGGAAATCGATGTAGCCGAGCACCCGGTCGAGCGGGTCGTCGGGCGCGTGATAGGGCGCGGCGGCGAACAGCGCGCCGGTGGTCGCCGACCAGTGTTCGGCTGCGGCGACGGCCAGCGCCTCCTTGCTGTCGAAGTGGTGGAAGAACGAGCCCTTGGCGACGCCGGCCGCCGCGCAGAGATCGTCGACCGTCGTCGCGGTATAGCCCTTCTTGCGGAGGACGATCATCGCCGCGTCGAGCAGCTTTCGCCGGGCGGGCGGCATGGAGGCAAGGGCGGTAGATGGCGCATTCATAGTGCGTTTATACCGACTGGTCAGTTCAAACGCAATACTACGTATGGCGAGGTTGAGAAACGGCGACGGCGGGAGAAACAGGGCGCCGGAAGTGCTGGAGACGAGGATCGCGTAGGAGGGAAGTGAAGGGCAGGCGAGGCGGCAGACGAAGCGCTGGAAGGTTTGGAGACGTGGCTTCCGGTGGGCCGGCTGCTCATTGCGGAGGGCGTCTCTTCCTGCCTGAGATGGTCCGCCTTCGCGGACCATGACGATCTAATAATTCTTCAACGATAACAATGTGATGGTTCGCGAAGGCGGACCATCGCAGGCCGGTTTGGGCACTTTCGTCTTGTAGACCCAAAGACTGGACGGCCCTCCGCCGGCGGACGGGAAGACAACGGTGGCGGCGATGCGGCTGCTGCGTGGCTATCTCACCGCCCCCGCCGCACCTTGCCTTTCCGCTCCTTGCGCTCGCGGTCCTTGCGGGCTTTGGCGGCGCGCAGCGTGGCACCACGGCCGAGCGGCCGGCCGGCGCTGCCCTCCGACACCATCTCGAAGCGCAGGGCGCCGGCGAACGGCGCCGCCTCGACGAGTTTCACTTCGACGCGGTCGCCGAGCCGGTAGGTCTCGCCGCTGCGCGAGCCGATCAGCGAGTGCCGCGCCTCGTCGTAGGCGAAATAGTCGGCGCCGAGCGTCGAGATGGGGATGAAGCCGTCGGCGCCGGTCTCGTCGAGCCGTACGAACAGGCCGGCCTTGGTGACGCCGGCGACGCGGCCGCGGAAGATAGCCCCGACGCGGTCGCTGAGCCAGCCGGCGATCAGCCGGTCGATGGTCTCGCGCTCGGCCTGCATCGCCCGCCGCTCGGCGGCCGAGATGTCCTCGGCGACGCGCGGCAGCGTCTCCTCGACGCCGTCGGGCAGGCCGCCGTCGCCGAGCCCGAGGGCGGTGATCAGGCCGCGGTGGACGACGAGGTCGGCATAGCGGCGGATCGGCGAGGTGAAATGGGCGTATTTCCTGAGGTTGAGGCCGAAGTGACCGATATTGACGGGCGAATACTCGGCCTGACTCTGCGAGCGCAGCACCACCTCGTTGACGAGATAGGCCTGCGGCGTGCCCTGTACCCGCTCGAGGATGCGGTTGAACAGCTCCGGCTCGAGGTTGCCCTGCTTGGCGATCTTCATGTCGAGCGTCGCCAGGAACTCGCGCAACGATTCCAGCTTGGCGAGCGACGGCTGGTCGTGGACGCGATAGAGCAGCGGCGTGCGCCGCTTTTCCAGCGTTTCGGCGGCCGCGACGTTGGCCTGGATCATGAACTCTTCGATCAACCGGTGGGCGGCGAGCCGCTCCGGGGTGACGATGCGGTCGACGGTGCCGTCGGGTGTCAACAGCACCTTGCGCTCGGGGAGGTCGAGGTCGAGCGGGCCGCGGGCGTCGCGGGCGGCGGCGAGCATGTCGTAGGCCGCCCAGAGCGGCTTCAGCACGCTGTTGAGAATCGGACCGGTGCGCTCGCTCAGTTGGCCGTCGATCGCCGCCTGCGCTTCGACATAAGACAGCTTGGCCGCCGAGCGCATCATGATGCGGTGGAAGGAATGGCGCTGCTTGCGACCCTCGGCGTCGAACACCATGCGCACGGCGAGCGCCGGCCGGTCGACGCCCTCCTTCAGCGAGCAGAGGTCGTTGGAGATCTTCTCCGGCAGCATGGGAATGACGCGGTCGGGGAAGTAGACCGAGTTGCCGCGCTTCAGCGCCTCGCGGTCGAGATCGGAACCAGGCCGGACATAGGCGGCGACGTCGGCGATGGCGACGGTGACGACGAAGCCGCCGACGTTCTGCGGGTCGTCGTCGGCGATGGCGTGGACGGCGTCGTCATGGTCCTTGGCGTCGGGCGGATCGATGGTGACGAGGGGCAGGGCGCGCCAGTCCTCGCGGCCGGCCATCGTGGCGGCCGGCGCCGCCTCGGCCTCGCGCAGCACCGTCTCGGGGAAGATGTAGGGGATGTCGTTGGCGTGGATGGCGATCATCGACACCGCCTTCTCCGAGCGCAGATTGCCGACGACCTCGCGAACGCGGGCGCGGGCGAAGCCGAAACGGCCGGAGTGGAGCACGTCGACGGCGACGAGATCGCCGTCCTCGGCGGTGCCGACGTCCTCGGCGGCGACCATCAGCTCCTCAGTCTGCTTCTTGGAGATCGGCAGCAGGCGGGCACCGGCGTCGGTCACCCTGAGGATGCCGAGGATGCCGGCCGGCTTCTTCTCCAGCACCTTCATGACGCGAATGCCGGCGCGAGCGAGACCCTCGTAGCCGTCCGGCAGTTCGACGACGCGGGCCAGCACCCGGTCGCCGAGGCCGGCGGCCGGGCCGTGCTCGCCGCGACGGCGACGCACGGCGACGACGATGAAGCGCGGCCGCGGCCCGCGCTCGGGGTCCCATTCGGCCGGCTCGGCGTAGAGATCGCCGTCGCGGTCGCGGGAGACGATGTCGCAAGCCAGCACGGCCGGCAACGCGCCGGGCTCGGCGAAGCGGCGGTGACGGCGCTCGATCAGGCCCTCGCCCTCCAGCTCCTTCAGGAGGCGCTTCAACACGACGCGGCCCTCGCCGCGCACCTCGAAGGCGCGGGCGATGTCGCGCTTCGTCCCCTTGCCGGGATTCTCGGTGATGAAGCGGAGGATCGCCTCGCGGGTGGGGACGGCGGGTTCGTCGATGGGGCGGGGCTTGCGGGCCAAGCGAGTGTTCCGTTGGGTCAGGGGTCGGGTCGACATAGACCATAGATGGAGGCGCAAGGCCAGCCCGGCAACCAAGCGGCTGCGGCGTGGCGCTTGCGAAGGGAAGAGCGCGCGAAAGGGGAAGGGGTCAGGCCCGGCTGGCCTTGCGGCGGCGTGGCGCCGGCGGCAGGTCGGCGCTCCAGATCACCTCGTCGCCCTCGACGATGCCGGCTGCGGCCGGCTCGGAGGCGAGGCAGACGCGGCTGCGGCCGGTCATCTTGGCCGATTCGAGCGCCGTGTCGGCGGCGGCGAAGGCTTCGGCGAAGGCGGTTTCGGCTGGTGCGGTGGCGATGCCCGCCGACAGCGTCAGGCCGATCGGCTTTTCCATTGTGCCGAAATTGGTGCCCTCGAAACGGGCCAGCAGCGCCAGCACCTGCGACCGCGCCTCGATGACGGTGATACCGGTGGCGAGCACGGTGAACTCGGTGCCGTCGGTGCGGTAGATGGGGCCGAGATTGCCAAGTTCCTCGGCGATCAGCCGAGCGGCGCGGATCAGCACGCGGTCGCCGGCAAGGTGGCCGAAGCGCTCGTTGACGGTCTTGAAGCGGTCGAGCGACAAGAGGATCAGCAGGCGGACATTGTCCGCCCCGGCCTCGTAGTCGACGGGCAGAGACGCCCGGTTCCTGAGACCAGTGAGGCTGTCGGCGAGGCCCTGTTCGGTCAGCTTGGTCTTGATGCGATGGTGGTCGAGGCGCGTGCTGCCGAGATAGAGACCGACCGGATAGGCGACCACGGCGATGACGCCGGTGGTGATTGCCCAGCCGCGGACGAGGTCCAGCCAGCCGCCGAAGGCGATGATCTGCAGGACGGCGTCGGCGGCCATGGCGAGCACGAAGCAGATGGCCGCGATGCGAAAAGCGAAGACCCTGACGTCATGTTCGGAGTGGACGGGCTTGTTCAAGAGCGCCCGTAGGATTTCGCCGTACATTATCGATCTTCTATCCCAGGGAAACGATGGAACGCCGTCATTGTTCAACCGTATACGCAGAACATAACGATCCAGCCAACAAGATCGATAAAATTGTTCACACTGCCGTGCGGACACGGCGCGCCACCCCCATGACGTCGTTGGTGGGTCAGGCGGGATTCGCCTTGGAAGCCGCGGATTTCGGCGTCTTGGCCTTGGCCGTGGCCGACTTGGCGGCGGCAGGCTTCTTGACCGCCGGCTTCTTGGCGGCCGCGGTCTTTGGCGCTGCCTTCTTGCCTGCCGCTTCGCCGTCGCCATCCGCCTTCTTGGCGGCTCTCGGCGCCTTGGCGGGCTTGCCCTTGGCCGGCCCCTTGGCCGCCTTGTCGGCGATCAGCGCCACCGCCTCTTCCAGCGTCACCGTCTGCGGGTCCTTGCCGCGCGGCAGCGTGGCGTTGACCTTGCCCCAGGCGACATAGGGGCCGTAGCGGCCGTCGCGCACGGTGATCTCGCCGCCGCCGGCCGGATGCTCGCCAAGGCTTTTCAGCGCCGCCGGCGTGGCGCGGCCGCCGCGCTCCTTCTTCTCGGCGAGCACGGCGACAGCGCGGTTGAGACCGACGTCGAACACTTCGTCGACCGAGGAGAGGTTGGCGTAGCTGCCGTCGTGGCTGACATAGGGGCCGTAACGGCCGATGTTGGCCTCGATCGGCTTGCCGGTCTCGGGATGCAGGCCGACGGCGCGCGGCAGCGACAACAGGCGGCAGGCGCGTTCGAGATCGATGCTCTCCACGCTCCAGCCCTTGGGCAGCGAGGCGCGCTTGGGCTTGCCCTCCTCGCCTAGCTGCACATAGGGACCGAAGCGGCCGGAGCGCAGCGTCACGTCGAGGCCGGTTTCCGGGTCGGTGCCGAGCAGCTTGACGCCGTTCTCGCCGAGTGCCGCCTCGGCCTCGCCGTCGCCGTTGGTGCCGAGCTGGCGCGTGTAACGGCATTCGGGATAGTTGGAGCAGCCGATGAACGAGCCGAAGCGGCCGAGCTTCAGCGACAGGCGGCCGTTGCCGCACAGCGGGCAGGAGCGCGGATCGGAGCCGTCGCCGCGATCGGGGAAGATGTGGGCGGCCAGATCCTCGTTGAGCGCGTCGATCACCTCGGCGACGCGCAACTCCTTCACCTCGCCGATGCGGGTGTTGAAGTCCTTCCAGAAGCGGCGCAGCACCTCGCGCCATTCGGCCTCGCCGGCCGAGATGCGGTCGAGGTCTTCCTCGAGGCTGGCCGTGAAGTCGTATTCGACGTAGCGGGTGAAGAAGCTTTCGAGGAAGGCGGTGACGATGCGGCCTTTGTCGGACGGCACCAGCCGCTTCTTGTCGATCGTCACATAGTCGCGGTCGCGCAGCGTGGCGAGCGTCGCGGCATAGGTGGAGGGACGGCCGATTCCGAGTTCCTCCATCTTCTTGACCAGCGTCGCCTCGGTGTAGCGCGGCGGAGGCTCGGTGAAATGCTGCGTCGCGGCCACCGACTTGCGGGCGAGCGCATCGCCGCCGGCGAGCGGCGGCAGGCGGGCGCCGTCCTCATCCTCTTCGTCGTCGCGGCTCTCCTGATAGAGCGCCAGGAAGCCGTCGAAGCGTAGTACCGAGCCGGTGGCCCGGAGGCCGGCGGCGGTGTCGCCATTCCGGGCGGCGATGTCGACGGTGGTGCGCTCGAAGTCGGCGCTCTGCATCTGGCTGGCGATGGTGCGCTTCCAGATCAGTTCATAAAGACGAGCTTCGTCGGCCTCGAGATGGCGGGCGACGGCCTTCGGCAGGCGGGCGAGGTCGGTCGGGCGGATGGCCTCGTGCGCCTCTTGGGCGTTCTTGGCCTTGGTGGAATAGAGGCGCGGCTTATCCGGCAGATAGCGCTCGCCATATTCCTGGGCGATCACCCTCCGGGCGGCGTTGACCGCCTCGGGGGCGATCTGCACGCCGTCGGTTCGCATGTAGGTGATGAGACCGACCGTCTCGCCGCCGATGTCGGCGCCTTCGTAGAGGCGCTGGGCCACCTGCATGGTGCGCTGGGCCGAGAAGCCGAGCTTGCGCGAGGCCTCCTGCTGCAGCGTCGAGGTAGTGAAGGGCGCGAAAGGATGGCGCTTCTGCGGCTTCTGCTCGACGTCGGTCACCGCGAAGGCGGCGCTGTTGAGGAAGGCGCGGATCTCGTTGGCGGTGATGCCGTCGGCGATGTCGAGGCGACCGACCTTCTTGCCCCGCCACTCGGAGAGGCGCGCCTCGAACTCGTCGCCGGCCGGGTTGGCCAGCCGGGCGATCACCGACCAGTATTCCTGGGGTTTGAAGGTCTCGATCTCGTTCTCGCGGTCGCAGACGAGGCGCAGCGCCACCGACTGCACGCGGCCGGCCGAGCGGGCGCCCGGCAGCTTGCGCCAGAGCACCGGCGACAGCGTGAAGCCGACGAGATAGTCGAGCGCGCGGCGGGCGAGATAGGCCTCGACCAGCGGCTGGTCGACGTCGCGCGGCTTTGCCATGGCGTCGAGCACGGCCTGCTTGGTGATGGCGTTGAAGACGACGCGCTGGATGGTCTTGCCCTTCAGGGCGCCGCGCCGGGCGCCGAGCACCTCCAGCACGTGCCAGGAAATCGCCTCGCCCTCGCGGTCGGGGTCGGTGGCGAGGATCAGCCTGTCGGCGTCCTTCAGCGCGGCGGCGATGTCGGACATGCGCTTGCCGGATTTGCCGTCGATTTCCCAGGTCATGGCGAAATCGTCGTCGGGCAGTACCGAGCCGTCCTTGGCCGGCAGATCGCGGATATGGCCGTAGGACGCCAGCACCGTGTAGTCGCGGCCGAGATATTTGTTGATGGTCTTCGCCTTGGCGGGCGATTCCACGATCACGAGATTCATTGAGGTGCGCCGGACTTTTTCACGACAAAAGCTCCGCCCTCTTTAAGTGCGCCCTCCCGATTAAGCAAGAGAAGAGGCCGGAGGGGCCGGCCGGATCGGGCTCCGACCTATCGAATATGCTCTCTAAAGTTGTTATTGCGCGGAAAGCCTTGGCCGCCGGAGGGGAGATACGGGGCCGGAAACCGGTGCACGGATTCTCCTAAAGATGGTTGCACGACGTCATCATCAATTATATAGTGTATGCACCGACAAGTTGTTGCCACTTAGTGGCGAATGGAAGAGTCGGCATGTATCCTGAGTACAATTTAGCGGAATAGAGGATGGAGCCGATCATGTTGGACGATTCTGCCGCCGGTGCCAAAACGCCGAACGAACGAGCCGAATACATCGAACGGATGTCCCATGAACTCAGCCGCTTGGCGACTGTATCCGGACTGCCGTTTCTCGCCTATATCCTGAATATGGCCGCCGAGGAGGCTTCGCACAGCAAGGTCGACGTGCGATTCGCGGCGCGTGGTCGGGCGATGGTCAGCGCCGACCTCGATATGGGGCAGGTGCGTCGTCAAAAGTAGTAGGCTTTCCGATAGGTTGTATTTTTTGCCAGCCTGGGCGCACACGCGCCTCAGCGCAGGAGCGAGACAAGCTGGTTGCCGTGTCGTTCGATACGCCCAGCGAGATCCAGCTCCAGAAGGATCACCGACACAACTGACGATTTCAACCCGGTGTGCAGGATGACGTCGTCGACTGCAACCGGTGCCGGTCCGAGCGCCGAGACGACCAGCGCGCGACTTTCAGTGCTGACGGCGTCGAGTGCCGCTTCGCTGTCGCCGGACTCCTCGAAATCGAGACGCAACGGCGTAGCGCGATCAAGCATCGGCTTGAGCACGGCGACCACATCGGCGGCAGAGCCGGTCAGCGTCGCGCCGTCGCGGATCAGCCGGTTGGTGCCTTCGGCACGCGGGTCGAGCGGCGAACCGGGCACGGCGAACACCTCGCGGCCCTGGTCGAGGGCGAAGCGGGCGGTGTGCAGCGTGCCGGAGCGGGCGGCCGCCTCAACCACCACGACGCCGAGGCTCATGCCGGAGACGATGCGGTTGCGGCGCGGGAAGTCCTTGGCGCGCGGCACCCAGCCGAACGGCATCTCGGTGACGATGGCACCGCCGCGTCCGACGATCTCCTCGATCAGCGGCCGGTGTTCCTCGGGATAGACGTGGTCGATGCCGCCGGCGATCACCGCCACGGTGCCGCTGTCGAGGGCGGCGCGGTGGGCGGCGCCGTCGATGCCGCGGGCGAGGCCCGATACCACCACGAATCCGGCCTCGCCGAGGCCGCGACCGATGCGCTCGGCCATCTTGTGGCCGATCAGCGAGGCATTGCGCGAGCCGACGATCGCCACCGTCGGCCGGGCAAACAGCTCGGGCGAGCCGCCGCGCACCGCGACGAGCGGCGGCGGCGCGGCGATCTCGCGCAGGTAGGCCGGATAGCAGGGTTCGGACAGGGCGACCAGTTGGGCGCCGTGGGCGATCGTCCGCGCGATCTCGGCTTCCGCCTCGGTCACCGAGGGGATGGCGATGCGGCCGGACGAGCCGCCGCGCCGGGCCAGACCCGGCAGCGCGTCGAGCGCCGCACCGGCCGAGCCGAAGTGGTTGATCAGGCTGCGGAAGGTGGCCGGACCGACGTTTTCGGAGCGAATCAGTCGAAGCCAGGAGACGCGCTGGCTGTCGGACAGCTCAACCATGCGCCGTCTCCGCCGCCGTCATGATTTGTGACCGATCCGGCCCTCGGTGCCGGCGAGCAGGCGGCGGATATTGGCGCGATGCTTCAGCCAGACGATCACCGTGAGTCCGGCGAAGATCGCCGCCAGCAGGTTCTCGCCGAGTCCCCATAGGGCGAGCGGCACCGCCACGGTGGCGACGAGGGCGGCGAGCGACGAATAGCGACTGAAATAGACGACGGCGATCCAGATGCCGGCGAAGATCAGCACGGCCGGCCAGAACAGGCCGAGCAGCACGCCGATGTAGGTGGCAACGCCCTTGCCGCCCTTGAAGCCGAGCCAGACCGGAAACAGATGGCCGAGAAAGGCGGCGACGCCGGCAAGGGCGTCGGCTTCCGGCGCCTGCGGCATCAGCATCCGTACGGCGAGGACGGCCGCCGTTCCCTTGAGAAGGTCGAGCAGCAGCGTAGCGGCGGCAAGCTTGCGGTTGCCGGTCCGGAGCACGTTGGTGGCGCCGATGTTGCCCGAGCCGATCGATCGCACGTCGCCGAGGCCGGCGGCGCGCGTCAGCAACAGGCCGAACGGGATCGAGCCGAGCACGTAGCCCAGCACTGCTGCGGCGGCGTAGGCAATCCAGGGAGCGACGGACTCGAACATGGGGCCCTCGGCAATCTTGGATAGAGGTAACCGAACGCGGGTTGCATGTCACCCGCAAATCGGCCTTTGGTCATCACAAGCCATTCTGGAGCATTTCCGCCGGAAGCCGGTTCACCGGAAATGCTCTGTCTCTTTGTTTTCAGGCGGTTCCAGAGGTCACGCTATCGCCGGACATGAGCTAGAGCCCGAACACCAGCGCGCCGCCGACATAGGTGCGGCGGACGCGGCCGGTGAAGCGGGCGCCGTCATAGGGCGTGTTCTTGGCTTTCGAGAGGATGTCTTTGGCGTTGAGCACCCAGGGCTCCTCGGGGTTGAAGACCACGACGTCGGCCGGTGCGCCGGCCTTCAGCGTGCCGGCGTCGAGACCGGCGATCTCGGCCGGCCGCGTCGCCATGGCCTCGATCAGCCGCGTGAGCGTCAGCGAGCCGTCGTGAACGAGGCGCAGGCCGGCGGCGAGGAAGGTCTCGAGGCCGATGGCGCCGTCGGCCGCCTCGGCGAACGGCAGCCGTTTGGTCTCGACGTCCTGCGGATCGTGGCCGGAGACGATGACGTCGATGGCGCCGGTCTTCACCCCGTCGACCAGGGCACGACGGTCGGCGTCCGAACGCAGCGGCGGCGACAGCTTGAAGAAGGTGCGGTAGGCGCCGATGTCCATTTCGTTGAGCGTCAGGTGGGCGGCCGACACCGAGGCGGTGGCAGTGATGCCCTGATCCTTGGCCCAGGCCATCAGCCCGGGCGCTTCGGCGGCCGACAGCAGCGAGGCGTGATAGCGGCCGCCGGCGAGCCGGGCGAGGCGCAGGTCGCGGGCGAGCACCGTGGTCTCGGCCTCGGCCGGGATGCCGGTCAGACCGAGCCGTGCCGCCGTCTCGGAGAGGTTCATGACGCCGGAGCCCTTCAGCGTCGCGTCCTCCGGCCGGTTGCAGACGAGGGCGCCGAAGTCCTTGGCGTAGGTCAGCGCCCGCCGCAGCACCTGGGCGCTGGCGATCGAGCCGCGACCGGAGGTGAAGCCGACGGCGCCGGCCTCGCCGAGCAGGCCGAACTCGGTCAGCTCCTGACCCGCCTGTCCCTTGGTCAGCGCCGCCATGACGCGAACGCGCACCGCCGAGGTGCGCCGGGCGCGCGTCGCCACGAAGTCGACCAGCGCCGGATCGTCGATGCAGGGATCGGTGTCCGGCATGGCGACGAGGGTGGTGATGCCGCCGGCGGCGGCGGCGCGGCCGGCCGAGGCGAAGGTCTCGCGGTGCTCGTGGCCGGGCTCGCCGACGTGGGCGCAGAGGTCGACGAGGCCGGGAGCGACGACGAGGCCGCGGCAGTCGACAGTCTCGGCGTCCTCGGGCGCGCCATTGCTGGCGGCCGAAGGACCGGCGGCGACGATGCGGCCATCCACCATCAGCACGGCGCCGGGGCCGTCGAGGCCCTGCGAGGGATCGACGACGCGGGCGTTGGTCAGCCACACGGGATGGGTCTGGGCGAGGCGGCTCATGGCGCGGCCTCGCCGCCGTTGCCGCGGGCATTGACCACCGCGTCGAGCACCGCCATGCGGATGGCGACGCCCATCTCCACCTGCTCGCGGATCAGGCTCTGCGGACCGTCTGCGACGGCCGGGTCGATCTCGACGCCGCGGTTCATCGGGCCGGGGTGCATGACGAGGGCGTCGGGCTTGGCATAGGACAGCTTCTCCTCGTCGAGGCCCCAGTAGTGGAAGTATTCGCGCACCGACGGCACGAAGGAGCCCTGCATGCGCTCGCGCTGCAGGCGCAGCATCATGACGATGTCGGCGTCCCGGAGGCCGTCGCGCATCGAGGTAAAGGTCTCCAGCCCCATGTCGCGGAAGGCGCCGGGCACCAGCGTCGACGGGCCGACGAGGCGGACGCGGGCGCCGAGCGCGGTGAGCAGCAGCACGTTGGAGCGGGCGACGCGGCTGTGGGCGACGTCGCCGCAGATGGCGACGACGAGGCCGTCGATGCGTGTCTTGTGGCGGCGGATGGTCAACGCGTCGAGGAGGGCCTGCGTCGGGTGCTCGTGGCTGCCGTCGCCGGCGTTGACGACGGAGCAGTCGACCTTCTGGGCCAAGAGGGCGATGGCGCCCGAGGCGTTGTGGCGCACCACGATGACGTCGGGGTTCATGGCGTTGAGCGTCACGGCGGTGTCGATCAGCGTCTCGCCCTTCTTCACCGACGACTGGCCGACCGCCATGTTCATCACGTCGGCGCCGAGCCGTTTGCCGGCCAGCTCGAAGGACGATTGCGTGCGCGTCGAGTTCTCGAAGAACAGGTTGATCTGCGTGCGGCCGAGAAGGCTGTCGCGCTTCTTGGAGGGCTGCCGACCGAGTTCGATGTTGTCCTCGGCCCGGTCGAGGAGATCGACGATCTCCGGCGGCGAAAGCCCCTCGATCCCGAGGAGATGCGGGCGGCTGAATCCGTAGGGATTGGCGGCTCTGGTGATCATGAGCCCTTCTGATAGAGGCGTTTCTTGCGAGCGGCAAGGGAGCGGCGGGCCAGTGAACAGGAAATTGCCGTCGTCTGTCGCGGCAACGAAAAGCCCGGCCGTCGCGGGGACGGCCGGGCCTTGAGGCGTAGCGGTAGGGAAGGTCAGGCGGCGTCGATCTCGGCGAGGAAGCGTTCCACCTTGTGGCCGAGGTCGACCGACGACGCCTTCAGCGAGGTAACGGCGTCGAGCACCGTCCGTGCCTCGGCGCGCGTGGTGGCGGCACCGGAACTCAGCTCGACGATGGTCCGCGACAGTTCGCCGTTGCCGTGCGCCGCTTCCTGCATGTTGCGGGTGATCTCGCCGGTGGCGCCGGTCTGCTGGGTCACTGCCGAGGTGATGCTGCCGGAGACGGCGTTCACTTCCTCGATGATGTCGCCGATTTCGGCGATGGCGTTGACGGTGTTGTCGGACACCACCTTGATCTCGGCGATCTTGTGCGAGATGTCCTCGGTGGCCTTGGCCGTCTGGTTGGCGAGCGACTTCACCTCGGCGGCGACGACGGCGAAGCCCCTGCCGGCCTCGCCGGCGCGGGCCGCCTCGATCGTCGCGTTGAGCGCCAGCAGGTTGGTCTGCTCGGCGATGGCGGTGATCAGGCCGACCACCTGGTTGATCTGGTCGGTGGCGGCGAGCAGCCGGCCGACCGTTTCGCGCGTTTCATGCGCCGAGTCGCGCGCCTTGGCGGCAACGGCCTGCGACGTCTCGACCTGGCGGGCGATCTCGTTGGTCGAGGCTTCCAGCTCCTCGCAAGTGGCGGCGACGGACCGGACGTTGCCCGACGCCTGCTCGGCGGCGGCGGCGGCGATGCCGCTGCTGTGCTCGCTGCCCTCGGCGGTGGTCATCAGCTCGCTGGCCGACTTCTCCAGACGCTGGGCGGCATTTACCACCAGGCTGAGGGTGCCGGTGGCCTCCGAGCGGAAGCGCTGGATCAGCGCCTCGGCACGGGCGGCGCGGCGTTCGCGCTCGTCGACGGCGGCGCGCTGGCTGGCCTCCAGGCGGTCGCGCTCCTCGGCGTTCTCACGGAATACGGCGACGGCGGCGGCCATCTGGCCGATCTCGTCCTTGCGGTCGAGGCAGGGAATGTCGACGCCGAGGTCGCCGCCGGCCAGCGAGCGCATGGCGGCGGTCATGGCGGTGATCGGCTGGGCGACGACGCGCTTCAGCACCAGGCCGAGGGCGAGCAGCATCAGCGCGGTCGCCGCGAGGGTGGCGATGAGGGCGGTCAGGCCGAGCCGGTCGAGGCTGGCATAGGCCATGTCGTCATCGACGGCGACGCCGACGTACCACTTGACCGGCAGCCCCTCGACGGGAACAAAGGAGGTGACATAGTCGCGGCCGCCGAAGACGGCCTCGGCCACGACGCCGGTAGCCGGCGTGGTCAGTCCGGCGAAGGCTTCGGACAGCGGCTTGCCGACCAGCGCAGCGTCGGGATGGACGAGGATCTTGCCTTCCGACGACACCAGGAAAGCCTGGCCAATGCCGCCGAAGTTGGCGGCCTTGATGCGCTCGATCAGCTTGTCCAGCGCGAAGTCGCCGCCGAACACGCCAGTCAGCTTGCCGTCGGCCGTAACCGGCACGGCGGCCGAGATCACCACCTTGTTGGTGGCAAGGTCGACATAGGGCTCGGTGAGCTGGGTGGACATCGCCTTGGCGGTGTCGATGTACCAGGGCCGCTTGCGTGGATCGTAGCCTTCGGGCATCTCGGCCTTGGGCGAAATGGTGAAGGTGCCGCTCTCCTCGCCGAGGTAGACCGACAGGAACTCGGCGCTCAGCGTCTTGCCGGACAGCGTCGAGGCGAGCGAATCCTGGGAGGCGGCGATGGCGTCGGCGGCCTGTCCGGCCATCAGGAGATGCCCCTGGAACCAGTTGCCGGTGCCCGAGGCGACGCTGCTGCCGGTGGTCGTCAGCGTACGGGCGACGCTGTCCTCGAGGTCCTGCCGCTGCAGAAGATAGATGGTCGTCGAGAAAAGGGCGAAGCTCGCCACCACGATCAGCGAGGCGGTGAGAATGATTCGATGCAGGAGCTTGCCGCGGGTGTTGAGGAAAACCATGTCAATCCGACTCTCGGTGAAGGGCTGTTGATAGAATTAATCGCCAATCCATTTACGAAGAGTAACTTTCCGCTCAGCGTGTCCATACTTCGCGCCAATGAATATCCCGCCGCCTTCATAGGAAAAGAAAGAGATTTCAGACTAGTTTTTGCTTCTATTGATTGCGTTTAGTCTCTGTGGTGTCTGATGGTTGCATACTCCGGTTGGATGAGCCGGATGCGGAGCAGCCATACGCAAATACTTCTGGCCTGCGTGGCCCCGGCGGGTGTAGCAGCTGAGTCTGCGACAGGTGCCGTCCGGCATCGGTCCGCGCGTCCGGGGTTAACGCAGCCCGCGACCCTTCCTGCACCGACCGGGATCGTCCATGCTTCTCCTGCCGCCGGGCGCCTTCCGCGCCCCCGTTCTCCGCTGGGCCGTGCTGCTCCTGGCATCGGCGGCATTCGGCATTTTTCTCGAACTTCTGCATCTGCCGGCGGCGCTGCTGCTCGGCCCGATGCTGGCGGCGATCCTGATGGGCGTCAACGGCCGGCCGGTGGTGGTGCCGCGCTCCGGCTTCCTGGTGGCGCAGGGGGTGGTCGGCACGCTGATGGCGCGGGCGATGCCGCCCGGCGTGCTCGGCGAGATCCTTGCCGTCTGGCCGGTGATCCTGATGGGCGTCGTGTCGGTGGTGCTGACCGCCAATGTCATCGGCTACCTGATGGCCCGTTTTGGCGTGCTGCCCGGCACCACTGCCGTCTGGGGCGCCTCGCCGGGAGCGGCCACCGCCATGGTGATCATGGCCGAGGTCTACGGCGGCGACATGCGGCTCGTCGCCGTCATGCAGTATCTGAGGGTGATCATCGTCGCCACCATGGCGTCGCTGGCCGCCCGCTTCCTTCTCGACGCGACGCTGACCGGCGGCACGGCCGCCGATTGGTTCCCGCCGCTCCACGTGGCGAATTTCGCCGGCACGCTCCTGGTGATCGCCGCCGGCCTCGCGGTGTCGCGCCTCCTGCGCCTCTCGACCGGTGCCATGATCCTGCCGATGCTGTTCGCGATTCTCCTGCAAGGGGCGGGCGTGCTAACCGTCGAGCTGCCGCCGGTGCTGCTCGCCGCCTCCTATGCCGTCTGCGGCTGGGCGATCGGCTCGCGCTTCACCCGCGACATCCTCGCCTACGCGGCGCGGGCGCTGCCGACCATCCTGTGCGCCATCGTCGGGCTGGTCGCCGTCTGCGCCGTCTACGCCGGCGTGCTGGCGTCGGTGACCGGCGTCGACTTCCTCACCGCCTATCTCGCGACGTCGCCGGGCGGGGCGGATTCGGTGGCGATCATCGCCGCGTCGAGCAAGGTCGACATGTCCTTCGTCATGGCCATGCAGACCATGCGTTTCTTCCTGGTGCTGTTCACCGGTCCGGCGACGGCCCGCTTCATCGCCAGCCGCGTCAGCAGTTGACGCGTTCCTTGCGGCCGAGCACCACGGCGCGCGCCGCCGCGAGGCGGGCGATCGGCGTGCGGAAGGGCGAGCAGGACACGTAGGAGAGGCCCGCTTCCTCGCAGAAGGCGATCGACTGGGGGTCGCCGCCGTGCTCGCCGCACATGCCGAGGCCGATGTCGGGCCGCGACTTCCGTCCCCGCTCGATGGCGATGCGGATCAGCTCGCCGACGCCGTCGCGGTCGATGCTGACGAAGGGATCGCGGGGAAACACCCCCTTCTGCAGATAGGTCGGCAGGAAGGAGGCGGCGTCGTCGCGGCTGATGCCGAAGGTGGTCTGGGTGAGATCGTTGGTGCCGAAGGAGAAGAAGGCGGCCGACTGGGCGATGTCCTCGGCCATCAGCGCGGCGCGCGGCAGCTCGATCATCGTGCCGACTTGGTAGGCGACCGGCTGGCCGGCCGCCTCCGACACCTCGACGGCGACGCGGGCGATGATCGCCTTGACGTAGTCGAGTTCCTTGCGGGCGGCGACCAGCGGCACCATGATCTCCGGCGTCACCGGCCGGCCGAGCTTCTCCGTCGCGGCGATGGCCGCCTCGAAGATGGCGCGCGCCTGCACCTCGGCGATCTCCGGGAAGGAGACGGCGAGGCGGCAGCCGCGATGGCCGAGCATCGGGTTGTATTCCTCGAGGTTGGCGATGCGGCGGCGCAGCACGTCGGGCGCCACGCCGGAGACCCGCGACAGCTCGGTCACCTCGCGCTCGGTGCGCGGCAGGAATTCGTGCAGCGGCGGGTCGAGCAGCCGGATGCACACCGGCCGTCCCTCCATGATCTCGAACAGCTCGGCGAAGTCCTGCCGCTGCATCGGCAGGATCTTCTGGAGCGCGGCGCGGCGGCTCTCGGGCGTCTCGGCGAGGATCATCTCGCGCACGGCGGAAATGCGCGAATTCTCGAAGAACATATGTTCGGTGCGGCAGAGGCCGATGCCCTCGGCGCCGAACTGGCGGGCGATGCGCGCCTCGGTCGGCGTCTCGGCGTTGGCGCGCACTTCCATGCGGCGGATGGCGTCGGCCCAGGTCATGATCTCGGCGAAAGGACCGGACAGCTCCGGCTCCTTCATCGGCACGCGGCCGGCCATGATCTGGCCCGACGAGCCGTCGATGGTGACGACGTCGCCGGCCCGAAGCTCGCGCTTGCCGATGGTGACGGTGCCGGCCGCCGGATTGGCCTTCAGCGCGCTGACGCCGACCACGCAGGGCTTGCCGAGGCCGCGGGCGATGACGGCGGCGTGCGAGGTCATGCCGCCGCGCGCCGTGACGACGCCAGCCGATGCGTGCATGCCGTGCACGTCGTCCGGGCTGGTCTCGGCACGGATGAGGATGACCTTGATGCCGCGCTGACGGGCCTTCTCGGCCTGCTCGGCGTTGAAGGCGATCTCGCCGACGGCGGCGCCGGGCGAGGCCGGCAGGCCGGTGGCCAGCACGTCGCGCGGCGCGTCGGCCTCGATGGTCGGGTGCAACAGCTGTTCGAGCGAGGAGGGGTCGATGCGCTCGATCGCCTCCTCGCGGCTGATCAGGCCCTCGTTGGCCATGTCGACGGCGATCTTCAGCGCCGCCTCGACGGTGCGGCGGCCCGAGCGGGTTTGCAGCATCCACAGCTTGCCGCGCTCGATGGTGAATTCGAGGTCCTGGATGTCCTTGAAGTGGCGTTCGAGCTTCTGGCAGTAGCCGATGAACTCGCGGTAGGTGTCGGGCATCAGCGCTTCGAGCGACGGCCGATCGGACCGGCTGTCGAGGCGGGCCGCCTCGGTCAGGTCCTGCGGCGTGCGCAGGCCGGCCACCACCTCCTCGCCCTGGGCGTTGAGCAGGAACTCGCCATAGAGCTGGCGCTCGCCGGTGGAGGGGTTGCGCGTGAAGGCGACGCCGGTGGCCGAGCGCTCGTCCATGTTGCCGAACACCATGGCCTGGACGTTGACGGCGGTGCCGGAGCTGGAGGAGATGCCGTGCAGCTTGCGGAAGGTGACGGCGCGCTGGTTGCTCCACGAGCCGAACACGGCGGCGATGGCGCCCCACAACTGCTCGCGCGGGTCGAGCGGGAAGGGCTTGCCGGTCTCGTCGGCGATCAGCGCCTTGAAGCTGGCGATCACCTTGCGCCACTCGCCGGCCGACAGCTCGGTGTCGTTGAAATAGCCCTCGCGCTCCTTGAGGTCGTCGAGGATCTCCTCGAAGGCCTGCTCGTCGACGCCGAGCACCACGTCGCCGTACATCTGGATGAAGCGGCGGTAGCTGTCGAGGGCAAAGCGGGCGTCGCCCGATTCCATGGCCAGCGCCTCGACGGTGACGTCGTTGAGGCCGAGGTTGAGCACGGTGTCCATCATGCCGGGCATGGCGGCGAGAGCGCCGGAACGGACCGATACGAGCAGCGGCCGGGCGGGATCGCCGAAGGTGCGGCCGGTACGCCGGCTGAGCAGGTCGAGCGCGGCGTCGACTTGCCGTTCGAGATCGAGGGGATAGCGGTGATCGTTGGCGTAGTAGTGGCGGCAGACCTCGGTGGTGATGGTGAAGCCCGGCGGCACCGGCAGCCCGAGGCTGGCCATCTCCGCCAGATTGGCGCCCTTGGTGCCGAGCAGATGGCGAAGCCTGATGCCCCCGTCCGCCGCGCCGTCGCCGAAGTTGTAGACCCAGGTCGGCATGCTGCCGCTCTCTAGATGCGTGTCGCGCGTATCCATGGACTGCCTATAACACGGAAAAACGCCGTGCGCGTCCGTTGAGACGCTCAATCGTTTCGCTACCGATGCGCTAGCGGGGGGCTTCTACCTCCAGCGCAAAGGGCGTGCCCTCGAAGGCGTCGGCGCCGCGGCCGATCGCCTCGATCGCCGAGATCATGCGGCCGTCGCGGCCGAGCAGCCGGTCGGCGATCTCGACGATACGGCGATTGGGCGTCGCCGACGGCGCGCGCTGCCTGAGGAGGGCGGCAAGGGCGGCCTCGTCGCGCCACGGATTGAGGGCGGCGACCAGCGTGAAGGCGGCGGCGGTGGAGCGGGAGATGCCGGCAAAGCAATGGACGACCAGCGGCGTCGTCCGGTCCCAGTTCTGCACCCAGTCCAGCATCTCAGCCACATGCGTCTCGCCGGGCGGCGTCATGCCGTCCACCGTGTCGACGATGTCGTGCATGGCGAGGAACAGGTGCCGGTCGTGGCCGATGGTCGCCGGCAGGCGCATCGGCGTGCCGGCGTTGATCAGCGTGATGACGTGGCGGGCGCCGGTCAGCGTCACCGTTTCTTCGAGCCGGGTGAGGGAGCAGACGTGGATCGCGGTCATCTCTGGCTTTCGAGCTGTTGGAAGCGGGCGAGGAAGGCCGCCTCGGCGGCGACGGTGGGTAGCGGGTCGAGGCCGAACAGCGGCCCCGTCGGCGTCTGGCGGCCGATGCCCTTCGGCACGCCGAAAATGCGCTTCGCCTCCTCGGCCGTAAAGCCGGCCAGCTCGACCGCCTCGAAATAGGCGGAGATGAGGTCGGCCCGCTTGGCGAGCTTCTTGAGGCGCTCGGTGGCGTGCTTCTCCAGGCCGAAGCGGCGGTGGATGGCGTCGTCGAGGCGCTTTTCCACCACCTTGTAGTCGCCGCCCATCACCGCCTTGAACGGCGAGATCATGTCGCCGATGACGTATTCCGGCGCGTCGTGCAGCAGCACGACGAGGCGCTGGCAAGAGGTGAGGGACGGATCGAGCAGGCCGGCGATGTCCTCGACGACCAGCGAATGCTGGGCGACGGAGAAGGCGTGGTCGCCGATGGTCTGGCCGTTCCAGCGGGCGACGCGGGCAAGGCCGTGGGCGATGTCGGCGATCTCGACGTCGAGCGGCGACGGATCGAGGAGATCGAGGCGGCGCCCCGACAGCATGCGCTGCCAGGCGCGGGGCGGCGAGCCGGCTTTGTCGGCCATGAGGATTCAGGTGTCCGGTTTGGAGGCGTCCGGCCAGCCGTAGTCGGCCCAGGCGGGAAGCGCAACCGAAACCGGCCGGCCGTCCACCGTGATGGCCTCGCCCGCCGCGAGTGCTTCGCTCACCCGGTCGAGCCGCAGCACGGCGATGCCCTGTCGGCCGCTCGCCGACCCGAGATGACCGGCGACCCGGCCGCCGATCAAGATCTCGGCGCCGGCCGGTGGCAGATCAGAGTCGGCCGAGAGGACGACCGGCCGGCGGCGAGCGGTGCCGCGATGGCGCATCCGGCTGACCACTTCCTGGCCGACGTAACAGCCCTTGTCGAAGTCGACGCCGTGCAGGGTGTCCATGGCGAGGTCGTGCGGAAAGACGTCGTTGAGCGGCAGCTCGGCGCCGGCCTCCGGCACGCCGAGCGCTACCCGGTGCGCCTGCCAGTCGGCCTCCCGCGCATTGGTGACAATGGTGCCCTCCGGCGCGTAGAGGCGCCAGCCGAGATCGGGGTGGCGCGGATCGGCGGCGACGAGGCCGCCCTCCGGCTGCGGGCCGCCCCAGCCGGCGTAGGCGAGGAGCGGCGACGCGGCGATCCTCACATCGGCGCGCAGCTTGAACATGGTCAGACGCTTGGCGAGATCGGCGGCGCCGGCCGCCGGCGCGTCGAGCAGAAATCCGCCATCTTCCTGCCGGACAAGCAGGAAGTCGGAGATGATCTTGCCCTGCGGCGTCAGGAGGGCGCCGAAGGCGGCCTTGCCCCTGCCGGCGGCCTCGGTCTTCTGGGTGATCATTCGGTCCAGAAAATCGGCGGCCTCTGGACCGGCGACCTCAACGAGGCTACGGCTTTCGAGGCGGCAGAGGAAGGAATCAGCCATGGTGCTTTCCCGTCGTATCGGCGCAGGGCATACGTAGTTTCCGATTGGTAACTGCCGGGCCGGGGCGAGGCAAGCCCGCCGCGTCACAGAGCTTGCCGAGGAGGACGCAACATAGCGGAGACCGAGATCGACGACGTGACGCCCGGCGGCCGGACGCGCTGGTGGAGGCGAGCCCTTCGCTTCGCGGCGATTTTTGTCGTCGCCGTCGTCGCCGCTACCGCGCTGCTCGGCTGGCGTCTCACGCAAGGGCCGCTCGCCGTGCCGCTTCTGGCGGGGCGGATCGAGACGGCTGCGGCGGACGCCCTCAGCCCCGGCGGCATGGCGCACGTCGGCTTCGTCGGCGTCGAGCTGGCCGACGATCTGCAGCCGGAACTGGTGATCCGCGACATACGTCTCGAACGCCCCAACGACGTGGTGGTGTCGGTCAATGAGATCCGCGTCGACGCCCGCTGGCCGACGCCGACCACCGGCGTGGTCCGCATCGACGGCCTGGTGCTCGATCACGTGCTGGTCAGCAACGTTGGGCCGGATTCGCATCCGCCGCCGCTCGACCGGCTGATCCTGGGCATGAAGGGGGCGATCGAGGCCAACGGCCTCAGCTTCTTCGAGGTGCGGTCGCTCGGCTTCGGCATCGAGTGGCCGGGCGGGCCCCGCCGCGACATCCTCACCAACGTCTCGGTGACCGGCAATGTCACCGACGGCCATGCCGTGGAGATGCAGGCGATCGGCCTCGGCGCCGACGGCGCCGTGTCGGTGCGTCTGGCGGCCGAGCTGCCGCCGCCCGGTGCGCCGATCGTCGTCAACGGCGAGACGCGCGGTTTCGACCTCGCCGACCTCGCTTCGGCGGCGGGGCGCGACGACCTCGGCCTGGCGGGCGCCATCGGCGCCACCGGCACGGTCACCGTCGATCCGGAGAAGGGCATCACGGCCGCCGACTGGCAGGTGACGCTCGGGCCGTCGCTGCGCTTCGGCGACACCGAGACAGACGCGCTGACGGCGCCGGTCCGTCTCGATTTCGACTGGAACCCGGAGCGGCGCACGGTGTCGTTCAACCCGTCGCCGATCGTCCTCCAGAGCGGCTACCTGCTCGCCTATGGCGAGGTGGTGCCGCCGGGCACCAAGAGTCCACTCTGGACCTTCGACGTCAAGCTCGATGGTCAGGACGTCCTGAGCGGCATCCGTACCAGCGAAGGCCGGATCGCCGGCAGCTACGATCCGGCCGCCGAACTGTTCGTGGCCGACGACGTCCACGTCGAGGGCGCCGGCGTCAGCTTTACGGCGGCGGCGCGCGTGTCGCACAAGGACGGCGGCGCCTTCGCCGTACTGTCGGGCGTGTCGCCGCGCCTGCCGGTGGCCGTGCTCAAGGCGCTGTGGCCGGCCACTATTGCCGCCGACGTGCGCGAGTGGGCCGGCGGGCACATCCAGTCCGGCCTGATCGCCAACGCCACCGTCGATCTCTCGGTAAGCGGCGCGCCGCCGGCCGGCGGCGGCTCCGTCGGCGTGGCCGAAGCGGCCATCGCCTTCGACTTCTCGCAGGCGGTGTTCATGCCGTTCGACGACGCGCCGCTGATCCGCGACGCAACGGGGCACGGCCGGCTCGCCGGCGACCGCTTCGAGGTGACGGTGGACAGCGGCTGGGTCGATCTCGGCGGCGGGCGGCGGCTCGACATGGGGAAATCCAGCTTCGTGGTGCCGGTGGTCAGCGCCAAGGTGCCGGACGGCGAAGTGGCGCTGCGCCTCTCCGGCCCGGCGGCGGCCGGCGTGGCGCTCTGGAACCGCCTGTCGTTCGGCGATGTCGGCGATTTCTCGCCCGATCCGGCCGGCGTGGCCGGCGCGGTCGATGCCGATCTCACCATCCGCCTGCCGCTCGCCGACGAGATCGCCGACAGCGACATCGTCTACGGCGGCCGCATCAACCTCACCGGCTTCGATCCCGGCGCACCGATCAGCGGCCGCAGCATCAGCCGCGGCACTCTCGCCGTCGAGATCGGCGGCGGCGCGGCGCACATCAGCGGCAAGGCGCTGATCGACGGCTCACTCGCCGACGTGTTCCTGACGCGGCCGCTCACCGGCGAGGGCGAGGCGAAGTCGGTGGTCAAGCTGGAACTCGACGCCGCCGCCGCCAAGGGCTACGGCCTCGATTTCGGCGATATGCTGGACGGCTCCGTCGCGGTGGAGATGACCGACACGGGCTCGTCGCGCAAGGTGTCGGTCAACCTCGCCAAAGCCAGCCTCAACCTGCCGCTGGTCGGCTTCCGCAAGCCGGCCGGCAAGCCGGGCATGCTGACCTTCGATCTCGCGTCCCGACCGGGTGGCGGCACGGCGGTCACCAATCTGGCGCTGAGGGCGGGCGGCGCCGAGGTGGAGGGGCAGGTCAGCCTCGACGCCGACAGCGACTTCGTCGGCGCCAACCTCACCAAGTTCAACTTTTCACCCGGCGATCGGCTGTCGCTGAAGGCATCGATGGCCGATGGCGGCCTCAAGGTGACGGTCAGCGGTTCGCGGCTCGACGCCCGCTCGCTGGTCGGCATGCTGCTGCGCCGGACGACGGGAACCGGTCTGCCGGCCGACCAGTCGCTCGACCTCTCGGCCGCCATCGCCAACGTCACCGGCGAGGGCGGCGAGCAGCTCGACGGGCTCAATCTCTCCGCGACGGTCGGCGGCGGCCGCGTCAACCGGCTGTCGCTGACGGTGCAGACGTCGGGCGGCGGCTCGGCGTCGGCGACGCTGTCGCCGGGCGCCCGTGGCCGTGACCTCAAGGTGGAGGCCGGCGAGGTCGGCCGCCTCCTGCGCTTCCTCGGCGTCTATTCGCGCGTCTACGGCGGCCGGGCGACGCTCGCCGGCGTCATCGACGATCGCGGCATCCTGACGGCCCGCATTGACGGCAGTCGCTGGAAGGTGGTGGAGGAGCCGGCGCTGGCGCAGCTCTCGACCGCCTCGCGGAGCGGCCCGACCGAGGGACTGTCGACGGCCGACATTCGCCGCCTCGTCTTCGACGTGCGCTTCGGCAACGGTCTCATGGCGATCGGCGAGGGCTTCATCCGCACCGAGACGGCAGGCCTGACCATGGCCGGCGACGTCGACTTCTCGAAGAACGCGCTGCGTCTCGCCGGAAGCTACCTGCCGGCCAGCCAGCTCGACAGCCTGCTGGCCGCTATTCCGCTGCTCGGCCAGACGCTGTTCGCCGGCGGCGGCCGTGCCGGGCTGCTTGGCGTCTCCTACCGGCTCAGCGGGCCGATCGACAACCCGTCGCTGACCGTCAACCCGCTGTCGGCCATCGCGCCGGGCATCTTCCGCCGGCTGTTCGAACTGAAATGACGACGGCCCGCCGAGGGGCGGGCCGCGCGTGAAGTTCCCGATAGGGCCGGCTTACACCGGCTTCAGCAGCACGTGCTTCTTCTTGCCGAGCGACAGCTTGATCACCCCGTCGTCGGTGAGGCTCTGAAGCGTCAGCGTCTCCTTGGGATCGGTCACCGTGCGGTCGTTGACCCTGAGGCCGCCGCCCTGGGCCGAGCGGCGGGCGTCGCCGTTGGAGGCGGCGAGGCCGGCCTGCACGAAGGCGGCGAGCACGCCGACTCCGGCCTCGAGGTCGGCCTTCGGCACCTCGATGGTGGGGAGATCGTCCGAGTGGACGCCTTCCTCGAAGGTCAGGCGCGCCGTCTCGGCGGCCGCCTCCGCCGCTTCGCGGCCGTGGACGATGGCGGTCGCCTCGGTGGCCAGCACCTTCTTCGCCTCGTTGATCTCGGCGCCGCCGAGCGCGCCGAGCCGGGCGATCTCGGCAAGCGGCAGGCGGGTGAAGATCTTCAGGAAGCGGACGACGTCGGCGTCCTCGGTGTTGCGGAAATACTGCCAGAAGTCATAGGGGCTGAACAGGTCGCCGTTCAGCCAGACGGCGCCGTTGGCCGTCTTGCCCATCTTCTGGCCCGACGAGGTGGTGAGCAGCGGCGTGGTCAGCGCGTAGAGCTGCGGGCCGCCCATGCGGTGGCTGAGGTCGACGCCGTTGACGATGTTGCCCCACTGGTCGGAGCCGCCCATCTGCAGGACGGTGCCGTAGCGGCGGTTCAGCTCGACGAAGTCGTAGCCCTGCATGATCATGTAGTTGAATTCGAGGAAGCTGAGCGACTGCTCGCGGTCGAGCCGCAGCTTGACGCTGTCGAAGGACAGCATGCGGTTGACCGAAAAGAAGCGGCCGACGTCGCGCAGGAACTCGACGTAGTTGAGCTTCATCAGCCAGTCGGCGTTGTTGACCATGATAGCGTCGGTCGGGCCGTCGCCGTAGCGCAGGATGCGGGCGTAGACCTTCTTGATGCTCTCGATGTTGGCGGCGATCTGCTCGGGCGTCAGCAGCTTGCGCTGCTCGTCGCGGAAGGAGGGATCGCCGACCATCGACGTGCCGCCGCCCATCAGGCTGATCGGCCGGTGGCCGGTCTCCTGCAGCCAGTGCAGCATGGTGACGGTGATCAGGTTGCCGATATGGATCGAGGTGGCCGTGGCGTCATAGCCCACATAGGCGGTGATCGGACCTTTCATGCACGCCGCGTCGAGACCTTCGGGGTCCGAGATCTGGTGAATGAAGCCACGCTCGTCGAGCGTGCGCAGGAAGTCCGACTTGAAGCCGCTCATCTGTCCTTACCTTTGGTTTGTCCGCGGAACCGAATTGACGTATCAGTCCGCTGGGCTTCCTATCAGGATCGAGCGGGGATTTCACGGGGTATGAGGTCAAAAATGTCTGGCGATTCGGCCATCTGGGCACTTGGTCTGATGAGCGGCACGTCGATGGACGGCGTCGATGCGGCGCTGATCCGCACCGACGGCGAGGGGATAGCCGAGTTCGGGCCGACCCTGTTCCAGCCCTATGGCGACGAGGAGCGGTCGGTGCTGCGGGCGGCGCTGAAGGACGCGCGCGGCATGACCGGCCGCGACGATCGCTTCGGCCGGCTCGGCGAGGCGGAGACCGTGGTCACCGATGCCCATGCCCACGCCGTCGCCGTACTGCTGATCGCCGCCGAGAAGAAAGGCATCCGGCCGGAGGCGATCGGCTTCCACGGCCAGACCGTGCATCACGCTCCCGATCGCGGCTTCACCGCCCAGATCGGCGATGCCGGCGTGCTGGCCGAGCGCTTCAACCTGCCGGTGGTCCACGATTTCCGCTCGGCCGACATCCGCGAGGGCGGCCAGGGCGCGCCGCTGGTGCCGGTCTACCACCGGGCACTGGCGCGGAAGGCCGGCCTCGCGGCGCCGGTCGCCTTCCTCAACATCGGCGGTGTCGCCAACGTGACACTGATCGGCGAGGACGGCCAACTGACCGCCTTCGACACCGGCCCTGGCAACGCGCTGATCGACGACCTGGTGTTCAACGCCACCGGCGCCCGCTTCGACGTCGACGGCGCCATCGCCGCGCGGGGGAAGGTCGACGACGGCGTGCTGGCCGAGCTGATGACGCATCCGTATTTCGAAACGCCGGCGCCGAAGTCGCTCGATCGCAACACCTTCCGCGCCGACGCCGTCGCCAGCCTGCCGTTCGCCGACCGGGTGGCGACGCTGACCGCCTTTACGGCGGAGGGCGTGGCGGCCGGCCTGCGCCTGGCCGGCGCGCCGGTGAAGACGGTGATCGTCTCGGGCGGTGGCGCCCGCAATCCCACCATGATCAGGATGCTCGCCGAGCGGGCCGGCGTCGCGGTGGTACCGTCCGGCGAGGTCGGCTTCGATGCCGATTTTGTCGAGGCGCAAGCCTTCGCCTATCTCGCCGCCCGCCGTTTGAGAAACCTACCGTCCACCTTCCCCACCACCACCGGCACGCCGGTGCCGGTGGTCTGCGGCGAGATCGCCTGAGGACGTCCATGCTGGCCGATGCCCTTCTGTTCGCCGCCGCCCGTATTTCCTCGCCGCATACCCGCGCCGCCGCCATCCGCGACGCCATCGGCCTCCGGGCGCGCAGCCGCCGCTGCCGCGCCGCCTGGACCGGGCACGAGGCGCGGACGCGGGCGGCGATCGACCGGGCGATCGACGGCGTCGACGTGCGGCGCACGGCGGTGGTGCTTGGATCGGGCCTGTTGCGCGACGTGCCGATCGAGCGGCTGTCCAGCATGTTCAAGAAGGTGGTGCTGGTCGACGTCTGCCATCTGCCGACGGTGCGGCTGACGGTGCTGCTGCGCCGTTATCCCAACGTTGTGTTCATGACGCGCGACATTTCCGGCTACGACCGGCTGGCCGAGCAGTCGCGCATCAAGCTGGCCACCGGACAGGACGACCTCGGCGTGCGTCTCGATCCGCTGGGCTTCCTGCGGAAGATCGACGAACTCGATCTGGTGATCTCGGCCAACGTGCTGTCGCAGATCGCCGTCGGCGCCGAGGCCCGGCTGCAATCGAAGGACGGGCAGGCGCGCATCATGCCCGACGACGCGGTGGCGCAACTGGTGGCCGGCCATCTCGACGGGCTGGCGCAGCTCCCCTGCAAGACGGTGATCGTTACCGACGTCTCCTATATCAGGCGGCGGCAGGACGGCGTCATCGTCGAGAACCACGACCTTCTCTCCGGCGTCACGCCGCCGTTCGCCTCCGATGCCTGGGACTGGACGGTGGCGCCGTTCGGCGAGGAGGCGCCCGACGAGGAGCGCATTCACCGCGTCATCGCTGCCGAGGACGTCGCCGTCGATCTCTAGAAAGCGGACACCGCGGGCTCCACCCACCAGCCAGGATGGCCCTCGGCAAGGCGGACGCTTGCCGCTTCCGCTGCATGCCTGTCGTCGAACAGGCCGAAGCAGGTGGCGCCCGATCCCGACATGCGCGCGAGCCGAACGCCGGGCAGGGCGGCGAGGGCGGCGAGCACGTCGCCGATCGCAGGCGCCAGCTTTCGGGCCAGCGGTTCCAGGTCGTTGCGGGTTGCCGCCGCCAGGAAGGCGGCGAAGTCGGCGGCCGAGCCGATGGCGGGGAGGGCGGGGAGCGGCGGATTGTCGCGCCGCTCAAGCGCCCCGAACACGGCCGGCGTCGAGAGGCCGACGCCCGGATTGACGAGCAGCAGGCCGAAGGCAAGGCGCCCGGCGGCCGGTTCGATGTGCTCGCCGATTCCCGACGCGCTGGCCGGCCGGCTGGCGAGGCACATCGGCACGTCGGCGCCGAGCGACAGCGCCAGCCTCGCGAGGGCGGGATCATCGACGGGATGATCGTGGAACCGGCAGAGGGCGCGCAGCGTCGCCGCCGCGTCGGCCGAGCCGCCGCCGATGCCCGAGGCGACCGGCAGGCGCTTGACGAGGCGGACGGCGAGCGGCTCTGTCCGGCCGGTCAGCGCCCGGAAGCCGCGCACGGCCCGCAGCACCAGATTGTCGGCGCCGGCCGCGAGACCGGCAGCCATCGGCCCGGCAATGTCGAAGCGGTCGGCCCCGGCCGGCGCCAGCGTCACCTCGTCGCCGATGTCGGCGAAGGTGACGAGCATGTCGAGGTCGTGATAGCCGTCCGTCCGCCGGCCGGTGACGTGCAGCGCCAGGTTGACCTTGGCGCGGGCCTGTTCGACCACCGGCGTCATGCCATCACCGCGTCTGTCAGGGAATCGGCTGGGCCTTGGGCGCCGACGCCTCGGCGGCGTCCTTGCCGGCGTTGTCCTCGACGAGGCCGTTCTCGATCTTGGCCTCGATCTTGGCGAGGGCGTCCGGCTCGGGCTTGCTGGCCTTGGCGTGGTTCCACTGGAAGCGCGCCTCGATGCGCCGGCCGACCTGCCAGTAGGCGTCGCCGAGATGGTCGTTGATGGTGGGATCGGACGGCATCAGCGACACCGCCCGCTCCAACTCGTCGACGGCCTTGTCGTATTCGCCGAGCTTGTAATGGGCCCAGCCGAGGCTGTCGACGATGAAGCCGTCAGTCGGGGCAAGGCTGACCGCCTTCTCGATCAGCGCCATGCCCTCCTTGAGGTTCATGCCCTTGTCGATCCAGGAATAGCCGAGATAGTTGAGGACCAGCGGCTGGTCCGGCTTGAGTTCGAGCGCCTTCTTGAAGTCGGCCTCGGCCTCGGGCCAGCGGTCGGTGCGCTCGTAGGTGATGCCGCGATTGTAGAACACCTGCCAGTCCTCGCTCTGCGGCTTGTCGCCGATCGCCCTGATAGTGCGGGTGTAGACGTCCGCCGCTTCGGTGAACATCTTGCGTGTCCTCAGGATGTTGCCGAGGCCGTTCAGCGCCTCCTTGTCCTTTGGATTCTTGCGGATCACCCGCTTCAGCGCGGCGCGCGCCTCATCCACCTGGTCAAGCGCGTTGTAGTCGAAGGCGATCATGATGTCGGCGTTGCGCCGTAGTGGCGAGCGGGCCGAAATTCTGTCGAGGATGGCGATGGCCTCGTCGGGGCGGTTCAGGCGCTCGAAATTCTCGGCCAGCGTGATGCGCGTCATGTCCTCTTCCGGATCGAGCGACAGCGCCATTTGCAGGAAGACGACGCCGAGGTCGTTGGCGTCCTCGCGCACGATGGCCGAGCCGAGACCGGACAGGATTTCCGCCGCTCCCTCGCCCACCGTGCGGGCGTGCGGCGCCGGGCGGCGCTTCGAGGCGATGACGGCCGCCAGATCCTTCAGCAGCGGATGCCCCGGCGCCGAGGCCAGCGCCTTGTCGAGGGTGGCCTGGGCGGCGGCGGCGTCGCCGTTGCGGGCGAAGGCGCGCGTTGCCGCGTCGATCACCGCCACCGGACTGTCGTCGATGGCCAGCGCCGCCTTGAACTCGTCGGCGGCCAGCTGGTCGCGGCCGGCGATCGAGGCGATGAGGCCGGCGTGATAGTGGCGGAAGAACAGATACCACTTCTCGCCGTCGAGCTTGCCGAGGCGGGCGAGGGCGTCGTCGGTGTGGCCGGCGCCCTGCTCGGCCCAGGCCGACAGGATCTCGACGGCCAGCGTCAGAAGCGGTCCGGAGCGGGCGTGCTTGAAGGACTCGACGGCGTCCGACCAGCGGCCGCTCTGGAAATCGTCGAGGCCGATGGTCAGCGCGGCGATCGGGCTGTCGGGATCGACGGCGCGCAGGCGCTCGGCGAAGGCGCGGATCTCGGTCATCTCGCCGGCGGCGATGTAGAGCGACAGCGCCCGCTCCAGCAACAGCTTGTCCTCGGGCGCGTCGAGCAGTGCCGAGGCGAAATAGTCGGCCGAGGCGCGATAGTCGGCGTTGCTGCCGGCGAAGCGACCGGCCAGGTAGTTGCCTTCGAGCGAGGAGGCGATCGGCAGGCCGGATTCCACCTGGGGCGCCGGGGTGCCGCGCGCCGCGGCCGGTGCGACGAGCACGAGAGTTGCCAGCGCCGCTCCGAGAAGAGGTCCCATGGCGAAGCGTCGGATGGTCGGCTGGCGTAGCATCATGGGCGAACGATCCCCGTCGTCGGTTGGTGGCGGAGCAGAAAAGCCGCGCCGGCGACCATGGCACGGCCGCCGACTCCATTGAAACGGAAAATGGCGGCAAAGGCGTGGCGCATCAAGCACGGCGTGGCGCATCGCCGCAATAAAGTCGGCCCGAAAGTCGGCCTGGGGCCGCCACCATTGCATTCCGGTCGGCAAAGTTCGAAATGATACCGGCGAACCGCTGTGCCGACGCAGCGGCTCGCCGACGACATTGCCGATATCCCGCCAATCGGATTGCTCGGGAGATCGGCCTGAAGCCTCACGCAACCCGTAACGCCGGACGCCGCCGCCATGAACATGGCCTTCCTGCTGGTTCTCTTTCTCGCTCTCGGCGCCTGGCTGGTGCGCTGGCGCGGCGATCGCCTTAGGAGCGACATCGACGGCATCGCCCGCAACTATGGCCTCCTGGCCGGCCTCGGCATCGTGGCGGCGCTGTTCCTCACCGGCCGGGTCGCCTTCGCCGCCCTCGGCGTGGCGGCGCTGATGGCGCTCCATCGGGCGGGGATGCTCAAGTCGCGGCGGATGGCGCCGGGCGGCCGGTCGGTGCTGCGCTCGCCGCTTGTCGAGGTGACGGTCGATGGCGGCGCCATCGGCGGCCGGGTGCTGGGCGGCACATTGCGCGGCCGCGATCTCGGCCGGCTCGACGGCACTGAGCTGTCCCGCCTCTATGCCGAGACGGCGCGCGACGGCCGCAGCCGCGCGACGCTAGAGATTTATCTCGACCGCCGAATGCCCGGCTGGCGTGAGAACATGGAGCGTGAGGCCGCATCGGGGCGCCGTCGACCGTCGAATGCGGGCGCCATGAGCGAGCAGGAGGCGTACGAGATCCTTGGGCTTCAGCAGGGCGCCGGAGAGGCCGACATCCGGGCCGCCCACCGCCGACTGATGAAGCGGGTGCATCCCGATCAGGGCGGCTCCACTTTCCTGGCGGTACGTATCAACCAGGCCAAGGACCGGCTTCTGTCCAAACATGGCTAGCTCCCGTTACGCAAAACTGTGGGTGCCGTTGTCGATCGATCGGGAATTTCCGCGCACGGAGGAGGGCGAACACATGCCTTCCGGATCGGGCGCGGGGCGCTCCGACCGCCCGCGGGCGGTCAGAGCCTGATGGTGAAACAGGCGAAGTCGCTTTTCTTCAGGGCGGCGCAGGCCTTGTTGGCTGCCTTCTCATTCTCGAAGCCGCCGAAACGCGCCCGCACCACCGTCGAGCCGCCCTTGCTGACCGGCTCGGCGAACGGGTCGGCGGCGGCAAGCTGCGGCGCCGCCGACTTCGCCTTGTCGAGGAGATCCATGGCGGCGGCCTTCGAGCCGACGGCGCCGATCTGGATGTACCAGCCGCTCGGACGGATGGCGGCGGCCGGCGCTTCTGGCTGGGCAGCCGGAGCATCGGTCATGACGTTGGCCGGCGTGGCGGAGGCCACCTCGACGCCCCGCTTGGCGGACTTGCGCGCATGGGCGTCGACGCGGGCGACGAGGTCGGCCATCGGGTCGCCCTGCGGCGCCGGGCCGATGTCGGCAAAGGCTTCGGCGGCCGAGGAGGGCAGGCGGGCATTGGCAAGGCTGGCCGGCAGGGTGGCGGTGGCGAGGCTGACCGGCTCGGGCGCCGGCTGGGGCGCCGGGGCGGCAGCTGCGACTTCCATCGGAGCCGGGACATCCGGCGCGACGGGCGGCAGCGGCGCCACCGGGGCGACGGAGGCGGTGATCATCGCCGGATCGGGGGCCGGATCGGCACCGGCATCGGCCGCCATCGGCCGCGGCACCGGCGCCGGATGCGGCGGCAGCGTCGAGGCGGCGAGGAGGCGGGCCGGCTCGGCCGGCGCGGCGGCGCTGACGGCGGCCACCTTCGGCGCGTTCATGGCGTCGGCGACGAGATCGTCGTCGTAGCCGCGGGCGCGGGAGGCCTTCGGCAGGTAGGTGTTGATGAGCTGCACCATGTGGGCATCGCGCTGGGCGGCGGTCTTGCCGCCCATCACCACGGCGACGATCTTGCGGCCGTCGCGCTTCACCGACGTCACCAGGTTGAAGCCGGAGGCGTTGACGTAGCCTGTCTTGATGCCGTCGACGCCGTTGATGCGGCCGAGCAGGTTGTTGTGGTTGCCGATGGTGCGTCCGCGGAAGGTATAGGAGCGGATCGAGAACAGCGGATAATACTGGGGAAAGCGCACCTGCAACGCCACGCCGAGCTTCATCATGTCGCGCGCCGAGGTGTACTGGCCCGGATCGGGCAGGCCGTTGGCGTTGCGGAAACGGGTGTTGGTCATGCCGATGGCGCGGGCGGTGCGCGTCATGCGCTCGGCGAAGGCCGGCACCGAGCCGGCGACGTTCTCGGCGATAACGGCGGCGGCATCATTTGCCGAGCGGGTGATCAGGCCCTTGATGGCGTCCTCGACGGTGATGGTCTCGCCGGCCCGGAGGCCGAGCTTGGTCGGCGCCTGCCGCTGGGCCAGCGCCGAGACGCGCAGCGGCGTCGAGAGCTTGAAGCGACCCCGGTCGAGTTCCTCGAACAGGACGTAGAGCGTCATCATCTTGGTGAGCGAGGCCGGGTAGCGCGCAGCATCGGGATTGGCCTGGTAGAGCACCTTGCCGGTGGCGGTGTCGACGACGATTGCCGCGTATTTTGAAGGGACTACCTGGCTCGGGAACTCCTTGGCCGCCAGAGCGGCGCCGGAGACGCTTGCCGCGATGACCACCGCGGCCGCCGGGGCCGCCATCCGGTGAAGAACCTTGGAAACAAAACGACGCAAACTCAACAATGGACCGCCCTCGCAACGCCAACTCGCGGGTTTCGGACCGGCCGCACGGCCACTTCCGAAAGCCCATTCCCAACCCGTTCTCCATCCCCCTGCGCCCAGCGGGCAACGCTCGCAAAATTAGCGGCAACGCGGTTACGGAAGCGTAAAGTTTGAATCGACTTTTCCGGATTTGTACCGTCCCGAAACAGGACGGCAGGCCCCGCCGCGCCGGGCAGAATAGGGGAGGGCCATGCGAAAAGCTGGGGTCTGCCGGTGGTTAACCGTATTGCATCGCGGCTTGACCTAAGCGAAAATGCTTACCAGATATGGAAGAACAGGCGCTTGCCGCCCCGTGGGGCGTCGAGTGTCGGCCTAGACTCCAGATTGGAATTGCACCCCCGTTGTCCCTGATTCAATATGGCCCCACAGCCCGCAACATCGGGGCAAGCAATCGGAGGAAGAAGGTGGTCGAGGCGGTTGAGGCTGGCGTGACGAGCGAAGCAACGGCGGGTGCCGCCGCGATCTTCCCTTGCATCCGCGCCATGGCTGGCCGACCGGCCCAAGCGGGGGTGAACGAGACGACGCGCCGGACGGTCCTGTCGGCCGACGACGATGACGGGGAGAGTGGGAACGGGTCCGGGTCGGGAACGGGGATCGAATCCAAGGTCCTGACCAAGACCAAACGACCGAGCATGTATCGCGTTCTGATCCTGAACGACGACTACACGCCGATGGAATTCGTGGTGCACATCCTGGAGCGGTTCTTCAACAAGGGGCGTGAAGAGGCAACCCAGATCATGCTGCACGTCCACCATCATGGGGTGGGGGAATGTGGCGTCTATACCTATGAAGTCGCCGAGACCAAGGTGACACAAGTGATGGACTTCGCGCGCCGCCATCAGCATCCGCTTCAGTGCGTCATGGAAAAAAAGTGAGGGTCCATCGTGCCATCCTTCTCGCGCAGTCTCGAAAAAGCCCTTCACCAGGCCCTCGCTCTCGCCAATGAACGCCGCCAGGAATACGCGACGCTCGAACACCTGCTCTTGTCGCTGGTCGAAGACCCCGACGCGGCTGCCGTCATGCGCGCCTGCTCGGTCGATCTCGACGTCCTGAAGCGCAATCTCGTCGAGTATATCGACACCGAACTCGACAATCTCGTCACCGAACTCGGCGACGAGGCGAAGCCGACCGCCGGCTTCCAGCGCGTCATCCAGCGGGCGGTGATCCACGTGCAGTCGTCCGGCCGCGACGAGGTGACCGGCGCCAACGTGCTGGTCGCCATCTTCGCCGAGCGCGAGAGCCACGCCGCCTATTTCCTGCAGGAGCAGGACATGACGCGCTACGATGCGGTCAACTACATCAGCCACGGCATCGCCAAGCGCGCCGGCATGAGCGAGAGCCGGGGTCCGCGCGGCGTCGACGACGAGGCGCCGTCGCCGGAAACGCCGCCGAGCGGCGGGCCGCAGGCCGAGAAGAAGAAGGCCGATGCGCTGGAAGCCTATTGTATCAACCTCAACGAGAAGGCGGTGAAGGGCAAGATCGACCCGCTGATCGGCCGGGCCGACGAGATCGCCCGCACCATCCAGGTGCTATGCCGCCGCTCGAAGAACAATCCGCTCTACGTCGGCGATCCCGGCGTCGGCAAGACGGCGATTGCCGAGGGCCTCGCCCGCCGCATCGTCGACGGCGACGTGCCGGAGGTGCTGAAGGACTCCACCATCTTCGCGCTCGACATGGGCGCGCTCCTGGCCGGCACCCGCTATCGCGGCGACTTCGAGGAGCGGCTGAAGCAGGTGGTGAAGGATATCGAGAACTATCCCGGCGCCATCATGTTCATCGACGAGATCCATACGGTGATCGGTGCCGGCGCTACCTCGGGCGGCGCGATGGACGCCTCCAACCTCCTGAAGCCGGCGCTGTCCAGCGGCACCGTCCGCTGCATCGGCTCGACCACCTACAAGGAATACCGCCAGTTCTTCGAGAAGGACCGGGCGCTGGTGCGGCGTTTCCAGAAGATCGACGTCAACGAGCCGACGGTCGCCGACGCCATCGACATCCTGAAGGGCCTCAAGCCGTATTTCGAGGAATTCCACAAGGTGCGCTACACCCAGGACGCCATCAAGGCGGCGGTGGAGCTGAGCGCCCGCTACATCAACGACCGCAAGCTGCCGGACAAGGCGATCGACGTCATCGACGAGACCGGCGCCAGCCAGATGCTGCTGCCCGAGCCCAAGCGCAAAAAGGTGATCGGCGTCAAGGAGATCGAGGCGACCATCGCCACCATGGCCCGCATCCCGCCGAAGTCCGTCTCCAAGGACGACGCGGAGGTGCTGGAAGGGCTGGAGGCCAGCCTCAAGCGGGTCGTCTACGGTCAGGACAAGGCGATCGCCGCGCTGGCCTCGGCGATCAAGCTGGCCCGCGCCGGCCTCCGCGAGCCGGAGAAGCCGATCGGCAACTACCTGTTCTCCGGCCCGACCGGCGTCGGCAAGACCGAGGTGGCCCGCCAGCTCGCCTCGATCCTCGGCGTGCCCATCCTGCGCTTCGACATGTCGGAGTACATGGAGCGGCATACCGTCAGCCGGCTGATCGGCGCGCCTCCGGGCTATGTCGGCTTCGATCAGGGCGGCCTTCTCACCGATGGCGTCGATCAGCATCCGCATTGCGTGCTGCTGCTCGACGAGATCGAGAAGGCGCATCAGGATCTGTTCAACATCCTGTTGCAGGTGATGGACCATGGCAAGCTGACCGACCACAACGGCAAGCAGGTCGATTTCCGCAACGTCATCCTGATCATGACCACCAACGCCGGTGCCTCCGACCTCTCCCGCGAGCCGATCGGCTTCAACCGGTCGAAGCGCGAGGGCGACGATACCGAGGCGATCAACCGGATGTTCACGCCGGAGTTCCGCAACCGTCTCGACGCGATCATCCCGTTCGGCGCGCTGCCGCCGGAGGTGGTGCGCTCGGTGGTGCAGAAGTTCGTCATGCAGCTCGAGGCGCAGCTCGCCGACCGCAACGTCACCTTCGAGCTGGACGAGGCGGCGGTCGACTGGCTGGCCACCAAGGGCTACGACGAGCGCATGGGCGCCCGGCCGCTCGGCCGCGTCATCCAGGAGCACATCAAGCGGCCGCTGGCCGACGCGGTGCTGTTCGGCGTGCTGAAGAAGGGCGGGACCGTCAAGGTGTCGGTGGAGACCAACGAGGCCGGCGAGATCGGCCTGAAGCTCGACTGCCTGCCCGACCCGGCGCTGAAGCGCAAGGTGGAGGAGGTGGACGCCAAGGTCGGCGACGTGACGGTGCCGCCGAAGCCGCGCAAGCGTAGCCCCAAGCAGAGCGCCAAGGCGGTCTGAGGCGAGGGTCTGGAAACGAAGAAGCGGCGCGATCCCTGGGGACCGCGCCGCTTTTCTGTTTGGGGCCTGCACGAGGACCGATCACCATGTCTGCGGGAGGACGATCGGCTCGCCTCTGCCGGGCGTAGCGAACGCCGGACGGCGCGGTGTCAGATGCGCCCCATCAACATCAGGATGATGACGATGAGCAGGATCAGGCCCAGGCCGCCGCTGGGGAAGTACCCCCAGTTGTTGCTATACTGCCAACGCGGCAACGCCCCGATGAGAACCAGGATCAAGACGATCACCAGGATTGTTCCGAGAGTCATGGGCGGTCTCCATTAGCGAAAGGGGCGGTAAAGGCAGGAACAACCCAGCTCGATAAATCCTGCCTACCAGAGCAAATTCGCAAAGGGCCTCGGCGGTTCCATGGAGATGACCGCCGACATCCTGCCGTGGTTCCGGATCGGCGAGCAAAACGCCGGGCTGCCGGCCAGTTGCATGGAGTCGGTGCGAGGTGTCCCTTACACCAGCCACTCCCGGAGCGCCGCCTCGGGCTCTACCGTCTCGCCGCCGATCGCCGGCGCGATACCATCTCCCCACCACAGCAGGTTGAGATGCCAGCCGGCTAGCGGCGCCATGAGTGGTTCCACCCCGCCGTCCACACGGGTGTTTTCGTAGAGCAGACCGATCATGTCGATGTCGCAGCGGACGCCGCCCTCGTGGACGAGCGGCGGCACCGTCTCGGCGCCGGTCTCCGGATCGGTCGCAAGCCAGCCGGCGGTCTTGAGGGCGTCGAGGGCGGCGTCTTGATCGGCAAAGCGCAATCGGATGGTCTGCATGATCAAGCGCTCCATGCTCTGGCTTGGCCCTGGCAGCCGGCCGCCGACGGGCGGTCGGGGAGGCGCCAGGCAACAAGTTCGTCGATGTCGAGGATCTGGCCGTCGGCGAGGCTGGCGAAGGCACCTAGGAACATGCCGGTGCGAGACCTGTCGGGTACAATGGTATCACTGACCACTGCTGAGGCCGCGATCGATGCGCGACGGCCAGATGCGCCCCAACCTCCGCAAAAAGCAAGGTAACCTGGTAATATGCCATTGGCGACGATCAGCGCAGTGCTTATGCCCGCAAGTATGATTTGGTCTGTGGTACTGCCATCTCGGATATAACTGCCCCCGGAAGATCCAAGAAATTGCTGTCCGGCTATTGCCGCCGGCACATTGCCCCGCCAAGCCCAGGCGGTTGCCGCTCCAGCGCCGGACCACAGCGGCGCCCTATCGGCCGGTCGGGTGACGGCGGCGCCCGAGGTGGGGATTTGGGAGCTTGCGGCTGGAGACATCTCCATTTGCGGTGCGGCAATGCGGATTGTGAAGTCGACAGCCGCCCCGGCTATGGGCTCATACCGGATTGACGGCTGAACAAAGGCCGTCGAACCGTTATTGAGGGTCCGACTATAAGTAACCCTGGTCAGAGTGCTCCCGATCGATCCAAAGTCCGCACCGCTGGATACTAACAATGCGCCCGCGGAAGACCTCTCTATAACGCTGACAACCGGCGCTCCCCCAGCCGGCCATGTCCCTCCGATCAAGGCAATGTAGACCGAATGCGTCCATGTTTGCCCAGATAGCGCTGGAATCTGTACAGCGCCCTCTGTAGCCATTTGTATCGAGGTCGATGAAGTGGCCGTCCCGACCCAGCGGATATCCATGTAGGCCATGCCGGCGACGATACCGACTCCGACAATGGTCCGCACCAAGCCCGAAGTCCCACTAGCAGAGACGACCCAAGTGTTCGGTGGCGTTCCTGGCTCTCCGGTAACAGCGCCCAGCATGGTGCTGTTGCGGATGAAATTGGTTGCCTGCCCCTCGAGCCTGAGGCGTCGGCGTCCGGACGCATGGTCGTAGGCGAGCACATTGGCGGCGACTTGCTGGAGCGTGCCATCCTTGCCGATGACGTATTTGACGCCGCCCTGGCGCGAGATCAGCGCGCCGTCGCTCGCCGGCTTGCCGTCGAGCATCGAGCGGCCGGAGGCCGGCGACAGGATGGCTAGCGGCGCCACACCGTCGAGGCGGTGACGGGCGGCGAGCCACCAGCTGGCTCTGGAAAGAGTGGGGGCCTCGGTGAGGCGCAGTCCTATTCCCAGCATGGCGTCCTCACCAGACAGCGATGATGTCGGAAGCCGTGGTGCCGGTGGCCAGCACGCGGGCGGCGCGCACCGGCATCCAGCCGCTGGCGCCGACCAGCGTCACCGTCGAGCCGCCGACTGTGACAACCGCCAGGTTGCCGGCCGTGCCGACGTAGAGCGCCCGGCTTGCGTTGGCGAGATCGGTGCTGTCGCTTGGCGTGACGGCGGCGGCCTGAGCGGCCGGGCTGCTGAGACCGTTGGAATGTCCGGAGAAAGTGTCGGCCATGATGATCCTCTCGCTGTGGTAGTGTTACAGCGAGCAGGATAGACGTTGTTTCCCAAGCAGGGGACAATTTAAGATTATAAATATATGAAACAGCAATCTTTAGTTGTAGTGCCGAACCTGCGTTCACCGCCCGAGGAAGGCCGTAGTCCCTTCCTTGAACACCTTGTCGCCGGTCGCCCGCATGTGGTCGCGGTTCGGGATATCCAGCACTTCTGCGCCGGGGATCATCGCCGCCAACTCGGCGGCCGAGCCGGCCACGGCGTCCTTGCTGCCGACGGCGACCAGCGTCGGAACGTCGATGCGGCCGGCCTCCGCCGCATCGACGGGGCGACCGTAGCCGCGGATGCAGGCGGCGAGCGCCTCACGGTCGGAGCGGGTCCGGTCGGCGAACTCCCGGTAGCCGCGGCCGACCGGGTCGGTTACCTCGTCGATCGACGGGGCCAGCAGGGCGGCGGCGATCGGCTCGCGGTCCAAGTCGCCCTTGGCCATGGCGCCACCGATGCCGCCGAGCACCAGCCTGTGCAGCCGGTCGGACCGGTGGACGGCGAAGTCGATGAGGATGCGGGCGCCCATCGAGTAGCCGATGGCGCTGACGCGGGCGAGGTCGAGATGGTCGATCAGCGCCTCGACGTCGCCGGCCATCTTCTCCAGCCGGTAGCCCTCGGGATCGTGGAGCTTGACCGAGCCACCATGGCCGCGATTGTCGAGGGCGACCGCCCGGTAGCCGGCGGCCGTCAGGCGATCGATCCAGCCGGTATCAAGCCAGTTGACGCGGGCGTTGGAGGCAAAGCCGTGGACGAGTACCACCGGCGGGCCGCTGCCTTCGTCGAGATAGGAAAACTCGCCGTCGCGGGTCGAAAAGCTCGGCATGTCGCGTTTCCCTCGTCAGGCGTGGTCCGTCGAAGTCCCCGGCTTTTGCCGCAAAGGGACTGTTCTTGCCGTTATGTTGCCGGTATGCTTGCCGAAGTCGCGGATTTCAACAAGGGTATCGTGCATGGCGGACGCTTTCATTCCTCATTTCGCCAATGACGCCGGCGTGGCGACCATCCGGATTGGCGCGAAGGAATTCATGTGCATCGGCGCCAGGCCGCCCTTCGACCACCCGCACATCTTCCTGGAAATGGGAGACGAGACGGAGGTCGTCTGCGCCTATTGCTCGACCGTCTATCGCTACGATCCGTCGCTGAAGGCGACCGAATCGGAACCCAAGGACGCCGCGTGGCGGCCGCAGGCGGCCTGATTCCCACGCCAAGGATGGAGCTATGCCGGATCACTTGCCGGTGGTGGTGGTCGGGGCCGGAATAGCCGGCCTCACGCTGTCCCTTTGTCTGGCGCGCGCCGGCGTGCGGGTCACGGTGATCGACCGGGCGCAGGAGCTGAGGGAGGTCGGCGCCGGCCTGCAACTGTCGCCCAATGCCTCGGCCATCCTGTTTCATCTCGGACTCGGCTCGGCGCTCGACGCGACCGGCATCCGGCCGGAGGCGATCGCCATCCGTGACGGGGCGAGCGGCCATCTCATCCTGCGCCTGCCGCTCGGCGAGGCGATGGTCGAGCGCTACGGCGCGCCCTATATCGTCATCCACCGAGCCGACCTGCAGGGAACGCTGCTCGCTGCCGTGCAGCAGGAGCCGCGCGTCAGCCTGCATCTCGGCGTCGACATCGACAGCCTGCAAGAGGACGAGGCCGGGGTGACGGTCGCCGGTTGCGAGGCGGGCCAGCCGGTCGAATTCCGCGGTGGCGTGCTGGTGGGCGCCGACGGCGTCCGCTCCATGGTGCGCGAGAGGGTGATGGGTGGCCGCCCGGCCGTCTACACCGGCCGCACCGCCTGGCGGGCCACCTTCAAGGCCGAGGGCTTCGTCGCCCAGTCCTTCCGGCACAACGAGACCGGCCTGTGGCTCGGCCGGCATGCCCATCTCGTTCACTACGCCATCGACGCCGGTCGCGAGATCAATCTCGTCGCCGCCATCGACGACGTCTGGAACGGCGACGGCTGGGACGTGCCGGGCGATCCCGAACAGGTCCGGGCCGCCTTCGCGCGCTGGCCGGAGCCGGTGCGCAAGCTGATCGCCATGCCGGACAACTGGCGGAAATGGGCGCTTTGCGAGGCGCCGCGCGACACGCCGTGGACGCGCGGCCGGGCGGTGCTGATCGGCGACGCCGTGCACGGCATGCCTCCCTTCGTGGCGCAGGGCGCCGCCATGGCCATCGAGGACGCGCGGGTGCTGTCGGGCGTGCTGGCCTCCGGCACCGGCGGCGACGTCGAGGAGCGGCTGCGGGATTTCGCCGAGGGGCGCAAGGCGCGCACCGACAAGGTGGCGGCCGCCGCCCGGCGCAATGGTCGCATCTATCATCTCGGCGGCGCGGCGGCCAAGGCGCGCAATCTCGGCATGCGGGCGCTCGGCGCCGAGCGGCTGGTCGCCGGCATGGACTGGATTTACGGCTGGCGTCCGCCAGAAGGCTAGCGGTTCGGTTCCGACATGTGAACGTCAGACTCGCTCCACCAGCTTTCGAAAGGACCGGCCATGACGCCTCCCGCTTCCGATGGTTTCGACCGGCGCCGCCTCGCCGGCCTTGCCGCCGCCATCGGCGCCATCTCGGCGGTCGGCATGTCGCTGTCACTCGGCATGCCGCTTCTGGCGGTCATCCTGGAGCAGCGTGGCCATTCCGGCTCGGTGATCGGCCTGGTGACGGTGGCGGCCGGCGTCGCCGCTCTGCTCAGCACGCCCTTCGTGCCGGTGCTGACGCGCCGCTTCGGCGCCGCCTGGGTGTTGATGATGGCGGTGGTGCTGGGCACGGCGACCTTTCCGCTGTTCTACGTCTTCGATTCGATCGTCGTCTGGTTCGTGCTGCGCTTCGTCTTCTCGCTCTGCCTCAACACGGCGTTCATCGTCTCGGAATTCTGGATCAACGCCCTGGCGCCGGCCGAAAAGCGCGGCTTCGTGATGGGCGTCTACGCCACCATCCTGTCCATCGGCTTCGCGGCCGGGCCGGCGATTCTCAGCGTCGTCGGCTCGGAAGGCTGGCTGCCGTTCGCCATCGGCACCGGGCTGATGGCCGTCTCGGTGGTGCCGATCATCGCCGGCTTCAAGGCCGATCCGCCGATGCACGAGGGGACCGGCGGCAACTTCCTGCATTTCCTGACCGTGGTGCCGCTGGCGACGCTGGCCGCCTTCACGGTCGGCGCCGTCGAATCGTCGGTGATGAGCTTCTCGCCGGTCTACGGCCTGCGGCTCGGCTACAGCGAGCAGGTGGCGGCGCTCCTGGTGATGGCGGCGGCGCTCGGCAACATCGTGGCGCAGCTGCCGCTCGGCATGCTGTCCGACCGCATGGACCGGCGGCGCCTCCTGCTCTACGTCGCGCTGGGCGGCATCGCATCGGCCCTGGCGACGGCGGCGGTGTCGTCGGATTGGCGGCTGCTGATGCCGGTGATCGGCCTGTGGGGCGGGCTGGTATCCGGCCTCTACGCGGTGGGATTGACCCATCTCGGCGCCCGCCTGTCCGGCGCCGATCTCGCCTCGGCCAACGCCGCCTTCGTCTTCATGTATTCGGCCGGCATGCTGGTGGGACCGGGATTGACCGGCGTCGGCATGGACGTGATGGGGCCGCAGGGGCTGGTGGTGGTGACGGTGGCGATCCTCGCCGGCTATGCCGCTTTCGCGGCCCGGCGCATCCGCGCGGTGCCTGCACCAAATGCTGGCAAACAGCCGTCGTCGCCCTGACTTGTCGTCTTGACTTTCAGGCGCTTTCGACTAGGGTGCCCGCCGAACGAAAGACGCTTCCCACGGGAGGCGTCCAGCCGCTTTGGCTGTCCACCGTCAACAAGCATAGGGAATCGGATGCCATGGCCAAGGCAACGACCATCAAGATCCGGCTCGTCTCGACCGCCGACACCGGGTACTTCTACGTCACCAAGAAGAACTCGCGCACGATGACCGAGAAGATGACCAAGACCAAGTACGATCCGGTCGCGCGCAAGCACGTCGAGTTCAAGGAATCCAAGATCAAGTGATCCGGTTCCGGCCGGACGCGCCTCGAGGCGCCCGGCCTCTACGGCTTTCCGCAGGAGGCACCCGTTTCGGGTGCCTTTTTGCGTTTCGGGCCTGAGGGCTTCGCTGCCGACAGGTTCTGACGCTGCACGGCTTACAGTCTGCCTCCCACTCCGGAGACTCCCACCGATGACCGCCGATCGTCCCGCCTTCGTCACGGCCGCCGGGGCACGCCGGGCCACCGCCTTCGCGCTGGTCGCCGTGTTCCTCGACGTGGTCGGATTCGGGCTGATCATCCCGGTGCTGCCGCGACTGATCGAGGAGGTCGGTCACACCGGGCTCGACGAGGCGGCTCGTATCGGCGGCTGGCTGTTCGCCGCCTTCAGTCTGGCGCAGTTCATGTTCGCGCCGCTGGCCGGCGCGCTGTCCGACCGTTTCGGGCGGCGGCCGCTGCTGCTGATCGCCATCGCCGGTCTGGCGGTCGACTATGTCGTGCAGGCGCTGGCGCCGACCGTGCTGTGGCTGTTCGTCGGCCGGCTGATCGCCGGCGTCTGCGGCTCGTCGCACGTCATCGCCGGCGCCTGCCTCGCCGACGTCAGCGCGCCGGAGAATCGCGCCCGCGCCTTCGGCCGCATGACGGCCGCCTTCGGCCTCGGCTTCGTGCTGGGGCCGGCGATCGGCGGCCTCTTGGGCGAGTTCGGCACCCGCGTGCCGTTCTGGAGCGCGGCGGTGCTGGCCAGCGCCAACTTCCTGTTTGGTCTTCTGGCGCTGCCGGAAACCTTGCCACGCGACAGCCGCCGCGCCTTCCGCTGGCGCGAGGCCAATCCGCTCGGCGTGCTCGCCGTGTTTGCCCGCTATCCTGGCGTGCTGCCCTATGCGCTGGTGCTGACGGTGTTCTTCTTCGGAACCTCGGTCTACCCGGCGGTCTGGTCCTTCTGGGGCATGGCCAAATATAATTGGTCGGCCACCACGGTCGGACTGACGCTGGCCGCCTCCGGCCTCGCCGTGGCGCTGCTGCAAGGATTCGGCACCGGCCCGGCGGTCGCCCGTTGGGGCGAGCGGCGGATGGCGGCCGTGGGCATCGCCGGCGCCGCGGCAACCTGCATCGGCTTCGCGCTGTCGCCGACCACCGCCGTCGTGGTGGCGATGCTGGTGATCAACGCCGTCGAGGGATTCGCCCATCCCATGCTGTCGGCGCTGATGTCGAAGGCGGTGCCCGAGGACACGCAGGGCGCCCTTCAGGGCGGCATCTCGGCGCTGATGAACATTGCCATGCTGATTGGCGCCATCTTCTACACCCAAGCCTTCGCCTACTTCCTGTCGGAGGCGGCGCCGGTTCGCAGTCCGGACGTCTCGTACTTCATCGCCGCCGCTCTGATGCTCGCCGCGCTTGCCCTGTTCCTGCGGCAGACGCGGCGGATGGCAGCGTGAGGCGTCAGTTGGCGGGCGTTTCGTCGGGCGCGGCTTCAGGGGTTTCGGGCGTCGCATCGGGCACCGGTGGCATCTCCGGCGCGGCATCGGGTACGGCCGGCGTCTCCTCGGGTGCCGTGTCGGGCGAAGCCGGCGTTTCCGGTGCCACGACCTTTCCGGCCTCGACCGGCGGCTGGTCACAGGGCGTCGCCGGCAGGAACTCGAAATGGACGATCTTGCCGCTGAGGACGAAATCGCCGTAATCGAGCCGCATGCGCGAGGAGACGCCGTTCTCCCAGAGGTCGAAGGAAATCGAGTAGTCCGGCGGCTGGTCGCCGCCAATCTCGCCGCCGAAATAGGAAACGGTGACCGGCCAGCGACGGAGATCGCCGATCGGCTTCTCGCTGGCGTCGGGCGGCGTGGCGCGCGCCATGCCGATGACGGTGGAGGTATGGAAGACGTGCTGGCCGCCGTCCGAGCCGTCGTAGACGTCGTCGGAGAACACGGTGGTGCCCTTTTCCGCTTCGGCGATGGTCTTGAGGAGCTGGGCGGTCGGGAAGATCACCGGCTTGTCGATGGAGAAATCGGTGTCCTCGGTGAGCTTCAGCTTGACGTCGACCTTGTCGCCGTCGCGGAGGGCGGTGCCCTTGACGTCCTGGGTCTGCACCTCGTTGACGAAGGTCTGCGAGCTGAAGTCGAAGCTGTTGCCGTCGCCGCTCTCGACATTGCTGTTGCGGAGGTCGGTGACCGCCGCGTTGCCCTCGCCGTCGCCGGTCTCCAGCACGAACCGGAAGGCCGACTTGTAGCCCTCGCAGGCGTTGCCGGTGAACTCGTAGACCATGCGCCCCTTCATATCGACGGCGGCGTCGCTGATCTGGGCGTTCTTTTCGAGGGCGAGGTCGTAGGCGACGCGGTGCGGCACCAGGCCGCCGGCCAGCGCCGGGTCGATCAGCGCCGAGAAGGCACAGGCGATCGTCGCCGATCGGAAAAGCGGGTTCATTGTGGGGCTCCCCGGCGCGTCGTCACGGAAACGGTTGGAGTATCCGGATGAATGGCCAGAGGATAGCACGTATCCTTGCGTAAACATCAAGCGATCGCAGCGGGAAGCGGTGTGCCGGATGGGTCGCCGAGTTGCGCTCGCCGGCGCGATGGGGCAAGACTCAAAGTTCCATTTTCGGAGATTTCCCATGACCAGTTCCGTCGAATCCGCCCTTTCCGGCCTCGGCCTGACGCTGCCGGAGGCAATTGCCCCCGTCGCCAACTACGTGCCCTACGTCCGCACCGGCAACCTCCTGTTCGTGTCCGGCCAGATCTCCAAGACGGCGGCCGGCGCGGCCGTCACCGGCAAGCTCGGCGCCGACGTCGACGTGGCGGCCGGCCAGAAGGCGGCCGAGCTTTGCGCCCTCAACATCCTCGCCCAGGTGAAGGCGGCCGTCGGCGACCTCGAGCGCATCGTCCGCGTCGTCCGGCTCAACGCCTTCGTCAATTCCGCGCCGGAATTCACCGACCAGCCGCAGGTCGTCAACGGCGCGTCGAATCTGTTCGCCAACGTGCTGGGCGACAAGGGCAGGCACAGCCGCACGGCTGTCGGCGTCGCCGCCCTGCCGCTCGGCGTCGCGGTGGAAATCGACGCCATCATCGAGGTTTCCTGAAGCAAGATGACGGACATTTCCTGGCTCTCCGCCCGCCCGATCGCCCACCGCGGCCTGCATGACGCCAACGCCGGACGAATCGAAAACACGCTCTCGGCCTTCGACGCGGCGGCGCGGGCGGGCTTTGCCATGGAGATGGACGTCCATCTCTCCGCCGACGGCGTCGTCTACGTGTTCCATGACGATCATCTCGACCGGCTGACCGCCGGTCGGGGGCCGGTGGCCGGCCGGACGATGGCCGAACTACAGGCCATCCCGATGATCGGCACCGACGACCGCATCCCGACGCTGCGGCAGGTGCTCGATCTCGTCGCCGGGCGAACCGGCCTCGTCGTCGAGATCAAGAGCTACTTCGCCGAGCGTCAGCGCGACCTCGTAGCGGCCACTGCCCGCGAGCTTGCCGGCTATGGCGGGCCGGTGGTGGTGGAATCCTTCGATCCGCGGCAGATTCAGGACCTCGCGGAGATCGCGCCCGATCTGCCGCGCGGCATCGTCGCCGACGACGCGGCGAGCGCCGAGGACTACAATCATTATCGCTTCGTCGATCGCGACGAACTGGCCGGCCTCGGCCACCGTGACTGGTCGAAGTTCCAGTTCGTCAGCTACTGGGTGAAACTCCTCGGCAACGACGTCAGCCGCCGGGTGCGCGACGACTGGCACCTGCCGTTGACCGCCTGGACCATCCGCACGCCGGACGATCGGCGGGCGGCGCAGGATTTCGGCGCCGGGCCGGTGTTCGAGGGTTTCGACCCGGACGCCTGAATGCCCAGGGGGTTCACACTCACTCCGCCATGGCTATGCGGAGCCGGAGTGGCTCAGGATGTTGATAAGGCGCCCGAAAGGGTCGCGGACATAGAATCGCCTGACGCCCCAGGGTTCGTCAGCCGGGCCATATTCGATTTCTAGCCCGGCTTCGTTAACGCGCTTCTGGACCTCTTCAAGATTGTCGACTTCGACAGAGAGGTCAGGAACAGCCGTTCCAGAGCCTCCTTCGCTGGCAAAGCTGACCTGCGGCCTGCCATCTATCGCTGGCGCGGCAAATGTAATGATCCAGCCATGATCCATGACAGCTTCGAGGCCCAGTATGTCACAGTAGAACGACCGAGCAGCATCAGGATGCGGTGCGGCTATATTTGCGACAATCCGTTTAACGGCCATTGTTCTTTCCTCGGTTTGAGAAGCAAAACGGTTTCAAAGCCGGAACGCGATGGTGGCGGCGAAGCTTACGGCTGAAACCGACAGCCAGAACAATGAACGCGACATCGCCACTAACCTCCTGCTTCAGCGGAGCCCCCCTGAATCAATGTGATCCGCAAGTTTCACGAGGATGATTGGTTTTGGAGCCTGGAGCATTTCCGGTGAAATCCGGTTCACCGGAAATGCTCTATCTCTCTGTTGAGACGCAATTCCGGTGCAGAATTGGTTCCCACTTTTGCTGGAATTGCTCCAGGCGCTCAGCCGACGAAGGCGGCGCGATTGACCTCGAAGAAGGCGGAGAGCGGACGCGGCTCGCGTCCGGTCAGTTGCTCCACCGCGTCGGAGGGGGTGGAGAGCAGGCCGGCGCTGTTGGTGGCGTCCATGGACAGCGTCAGGGCGACGACGAACTCGGGCAGCCCCGCCACCTTCAGGGCGGAGGCCAGCGTCTCCGGCGACAGGTGGACGACGTTGATCGGCTTGCCGAGCGCCTTGTTGGCGAGAGCGGCCACCTCCTCGATCGTCAAGGCCTCGTCGCCGGTGATGTCGTAGACGGCCTTGTCGTGGTTCCATGGCCGGACAAGGGCGGCGGCGGCGGCGCGGGCGCAATCCTCGCGGGCGACGTAGGCGACGCGGGTGCCGGGCGCCTCGGCGGTGTACCAAGCGCCGCTCTTCAGCACCGGCGGCAGGGTCCTGAGCAGGTTCTCGTGGTACCAGTAGTTGCGCAGGATGCGATAGGGGAGGCCGCTCTCGAAGATGGCGGTCTCGGTGCCGGCATGGTCGCCGGCGAAGATCAGCGGATGGTTGGCGCCATGCGGGTTGGGCGCCGAGGTGTAGACGATGCCCTTGACGCCGGCCGCCGTGGCGGCGGCGACAGCGGCCTTTTGGCCGGCGAGGCGCGTGCCGATGGCGTCGGAGGAGACGATCAGCAGGCGATCGATGCCGGCGAAGGCGGTGGCGAGACCGTCAGGCTTGTCGAAGTCGACGGTGCGCACCGCGACGCCGCCGGGACCGACGTCGTCGAGCTTGGCGGGATCGCGGGTGCCGGCGACGATATCGGCGGGATCGATGCCGAACTCCTCGACGAGATAGGCGACGACGCTTCGCCCGAGCTTGCCGGCGGCGCCGGTAACCAGCAGTTTCTCGCTCATCGGCTTGCCTCGCTCCGCTGATTTGCTCCCTGTCCCTTGTCTACTTCTAACATGGGGGTCGGGTTCCGCGCGATTGGCGGAAAAGGCGGTGGGCCTTCGGCTGGGCGAGCGGCAAAGGCCCGCCATCCTCAGGTCGCGAGCGCCGCCTTGAGCTTGTCGGCATGGCCGGAGAGCAGCGCCGCGTCGGCCATCTTGCCGGTGTGCGGACGGAGCGGCACGCCGAGATAGCGGGGCACCACGTGGAAATGCAGGTGGAACACCGTCTGGCCGGCCGGCGCCTCGTTGAACTGCATGACGGTGGCGCCGTCGGCGCCGAAGGCGCTGACCGCCGCCTTGGCCACCTTCTGCACCACCTTGATGACCTTGGCGACGACATCGGGGTCGGCGTCGAGAATGTTGCGGGAAGGCACCTTCGGCAGGATCAGCGTATGGCCGTCCGACTGCGGCATGACGTCCATGAAGGCGAGCGTGTCGTCGTCCTCGTAGACCTTGTAGGCGGGAATCTCGCCGCGCAGGATCTTGGCGAAGATGTTGTCGGGGTCATAGGCGGTCATCGCGCGCTCCTCGGTAATGTGTTGAACCGCAAGGTGGTCTTTCCGATCGAGCCGGTCAATCCCGTTCCTGCAGGGGGCCGCGCCGGAACGGACCGAGGCCCTCGAGTTCCGTCTCGGCGCGGAGCACGGCACGCCGCTCGCGGGCGAGGAAGTCGGTCACCGCGCGGCGGAAGCCTGTGTCGGCGATGAAGTGGGCGGAGCGGGTGGTCTCCGGCAGATAGCCGCGGGAGAGCTTGTGCTCGCCCTGCGCCCCGGCTTCCACCACCTTGAGGCCATGCGCGATGGCGTAGTCGATGGCTTGGTGGTAGCAGACCTCGAAATGTAGGAAGGGGTGCTCCTCGATCGCCCCCCAGTTGCGGCCGTAGATCCGGTCGGAGCCAACGAGATTGAGCGCGCCGGCGATGTAGCGGCCGGCCCGCCGGGCCAGCACCAGCAATATGCGATCGGCCATCCGCTCGGAGAGCAGCGAGAAGAAGCGGCGGTTGAGATAGGGCGTGCCCCACTTGCGATTGCCGGTGTCCATGTAGAAGGCGAAGAAGGCGTCCCAATGCGCCTCGGTGAGGTCGGCGCCGCCGACCCATTCGATGGTGATGCCGTCCTCAAGCGCCTCGCGCCGCTCGCGCTTCAACGCCTTGCGCTTGCGCGAGGCGAGGCGGCCGAGGAAGTCGTCGTAGCTGGCGTAGCCGTCGTTCCTGAACTGGAACTGCTGGTCGAGCCGCTCCAGCCAGCCGTCGGCGATCAGCGCGGCGGCGCCTTGCTCGTCGGTGAAGGTGACGTGCGCCGACGACAGCTCGTAGCGGTCGGCGACCAGCCGCAGCCCCTGAGCCAGCGCCCGGCGCGTTTCCGGATCGGCGGCGAGAAGGCGCGGACCAGAGACCGGCGTGAAGGGTACGGCCGATTGCAGCTTCGGATAGTAGCGGCCGCCGGCCCGCTCCCAGGCGTCGGCCCAGCCGTGGTCGAAGACATATTCGCCGTAGGAGTGGCCCTTGAGATAGGCCGGCACGGCGCCGATGAGCCGCCCCTCGTCCTCGAGCAGCAGGTGGCTCGGCAGCCAGCCGCTCTCGGCCGTGGCGCAGCCGGAGTCCTCGCAGGCCGAGAGGAAGTCGTGGCTGACGAAGGGATTGAAGGAGGTGGGTTCGCCCTCTCCCGTCCAGCGGAGGACGCCGCGCGGAGCTACCTGCCAGCCGGGGTTGGCGAGGCGGTCCCAATCCTCGCGGCCGATAGCGGCGAGCTTGTCAATTGTGCGGAGCGATAGCGATTTGGGCATATTGCGGTGGATTCGCGGCTGGATACGGATTTCCACTAGGATAGACCGGCTGTCGCCATCAAGGCAAATGACGGATTTTCAAGCCGGATCAACACCGGAGCCCCTGCCAGGGAAACCAAGGATTAACGTGAAGTACGCTATCTGGGATTGTTACTGAGAATGGATGTCGGACGTGCACAGACGCCACAAGTTGACGAAGCGGGAGATGGAGGAGCTGATCGCCCGCCTGCGCAATCCCAATGTCAGGGTCGGTGAACAGCGGCAAGCCTCGCGGATAGACTGCCGCTGGCCAGCCATGGTCCAGAACGATCCGCGCGACATTGCCTGCGTCGTCGAGAATATCAGCCATAACGGTTGCCGCGTGCGCACCGTCGGCCATCTATTTGCGGCCGGCGATTCGGTTGTGGTGCGCATCCCCTCGCAGAAGATGGTGCTGGACGGCATCGTCGCCTGGGCGCGCGCCGAGGAGGCGGGCATCCAGTTCAGTTTCGGCGAGGAAAGCCACAACCTGACTGTTTGACGGCCTGCGGGCCGGATCGGGGCGCCGGCGGCGGATGGGGGTGCCCGCCGCCGGCGCCGCCGTTATCAATGGGCCATGCCGGGCATCGCCGCCATCGGGTCGGTGCCGGTGAACAGCGTCGGGTCGAGCATGCCGAAGATCATCGCCACGTGGGCGACGATCAGGAACAGCGCGACGAAGCCGGCGTGCACGCCGAGCCGCGATTCAAGGCTGCGGCCCTTCAGGATCAGCCCGAGATCGATCAGCGCGATGCCGCCGAGCGGGATGACGCCGGCGAGGTAGAAGCCGACGGCGATGACGTCGGCCGGGCCGCGCCAGGCGCCGCCGCTGGTCAGCGGCATCACCGCGGTGACGAAGAGGTAGAGGAAGACGCCGAGGAAGTAGATGCCGGCGATCGAGCCGGCGATCCGGCTGACCTGCCGCACGATGCCGTCGAGGCGGCGGGTGTAGAGCAGGTAAAGCTCGGCGATGGCGATGGTCTCGGCGAGAATCACCGGCACCGCCATGAACAGGATGAGGTTCCACGGCTGGTTGGTGGCCAGGAGTTCCATGTAGTGGGTCATGGGCATGATCGTCTGTCTCCGTGCCGAAGGACGCGGCGCAAGGGCTCGCGCTCGGCGGATGGTCCGTTGGAAAGGGATCGGTCGGAAGACGATCAGGCGCGGGGCGGCGGCGTCGGCGGCGGCGCGGCGAGGGGGAGCAGGCGGCGGACGCCGGAGGGCGGTACCGCCACGGCCACGGCCGGCATCGGCGGCGCGGCGACGACGACGTCGAACAGGCCGACGCAGGCGGCCGGGCAGGCGCAGTCGGCGGGCTTGCCGCGATCGTGACAGATGTCGCTGCCCTCGATGCAGGCCGCCGCGTCGTCGGCGGCGGTGAGTTGCGCGGCCGCATGGTCGAGGATGGGCATTGCGTTGGGCAGGGTGGCCGGCAGCGTCGCACCGGCGGCAACGGCTGGCATGGCGTGGCGGCCCATATGCTCGTGCGCGCTCGCCGCCGACATCAGGGCCAGCGTGAGGAGCGCGAAGAGGACGAGAGCCCGGCGGATCATTCTACCCGTGCGGCAAGCGGTGACGGCGCGACTATCGGGAAGCGCCCGGCCGCCGTCAATCGCGGAAGAATGCGGCGGCGTGACGGCGGTCAGTGGTTGTGGCCGTAGACCGCCTCGGGATCGAAGCGGCGCTCGCCGCCGACATGCTCGAGCCGCACCGGCCCGTCGGCCGCCTTTTGGCCGAGCGGCACCGCCCGGTAGAAGCAGGAGACCTGGCCGGTGTGGCAGGTGGCGCCGGCGCCGGTGACGCGGACGCGCAGCAATAGAGCGTCCTGGTCGCAGTCGGTGAGAAGCTCCACCACCTTCTGGACGTTGCCGGAGGTGGCGCCCTTGTGCCAGAGTTCGCCGCGCGACCGGCTCCAGTACCAGCTTTCGCCGGTCTCGATGGTCAGCGCCAGGCTTTCGGCGTTCATATAGGCGAGCATCAGAACGGCGCCGCTGTCGGCGTCGACGGTGACGCAGACAATGGTGCCGTCCGGCCCGAAGCGGGGCGTCAGCACGCCGCCCGCTTCCAGCGCCGCCTTGTCGCCGGGGGGCGGAAACAGTTTCGTCTCGGTCATCGGGATCACCTCTGCTCGCCGCGCACCATCATCATGAAGCGGGCCTGCTCGGTCGGGTCGGTCTTGAAACAACCGGTAAAGCGGGCGGTGACCGTGGAGGCGCCCGGCTTCTGCACGCCGCGCATGGTCATGCAGAGATGCTCGGCCTCGATCAGCACGGCCGCGCCGCGCGGCTTCAGCACCTTGTCGATGGCGTTGCTGACCTGGGCGGTCATGGTCTCCTGCGTCTGCAGGCGGCGGGCATAGGTCTCGACGATGCGCGCCAGCTTGGACAGGCCGACGACGCCGGTGGTCGGGTAATAGGCGATGTGCGCCTTGCCGATGAACGGCACCATATGGTGCTCGCAATGCGAATAGAAGGGGATGTCGCGGACGAGGATCAGCTCCTCGTAGCCGGCCACTTCGGTGAAGATGCGGTCGAGCACGTCCTCGTCGCTCTGCCCGTAGCCGGAGAACAGCTCGGCATAGGCCTTGACCACCCGGCGCGGCGTGTCGCGCAGGCCCTCGCGGTCGGGGTCCTCGCCTGCATAGGCGATCAGCGTGCGGACGGCGGCCTCGGCTTCCTCGCGGCTGGGGCGGCGGCCCTTGCAGGCGCCGGCGGTGAAGATGGCATCGTCCATGCTCGATCCTTGCTCGATGCTTCCCGCCGTGCTTGGCGGCGGGGCCGTCTCAGGCCTATATACGCGCCATGCCCCGGAGTTCAAAGGTGGTTGGCCGCTGCCCGCGACAATATGCCCGGCCACACGCTGAAGGTGTCAGCATGCTCGACGAGGTCTACAACGCCCGCATCCTCGATCTCGCCGGCAACATCGGCCGCCTCGGCCGGCTCGATGCGCCGGACGCCACGGCGACGCGGCGGGCGCCGCTGTGCGGCTCGACGATCACCGTCGACATCAGGATGAATGGCGATGTCGTCGCCGACTACGCCCATGAGGTGAAGGCCTGCGCGCTGGGGCAGGCGGCGGCGGCGGCGCTGGCCAACGAGGTGGTCGGCGCCACGGCGGCCGAACTCAGGCAGGTGCGCGACGAGATGCGCGCCATGCTGGAGGAGGGCGCTCCGCCGCCGGCCGGCCGCTTCGCTGAGTTGCGCCATCTCGAACCGGTGTGCGATTTCAAGGCGCGCCACGCCTCGACCATGCTGGTGTTCGAGGCGGTGGTCGCCTGCCTCGACGCCGTCGCGGCACGGGCCGGCAGGGGGTAGGCCATGTGCGGACACCACGCCCATTCCGAACGCGCCGACGCGTCACGGCGGAAGACGCCGGGTCGCCTCGTCGGCCGCGTGCTGATCCGCGCCTATCAGTTGATCCTGTCGCCGCTGATGGGGCGGCAGTGCCGGCATCTTCCGACCTGTTCGAGCTATACCGACGAAGCGATCGGCCGCTACGGCCTGTGGGCCGGCGGCTGGATGGGACTGGCCCGCATCCTGCGTTGCAACCCCTGGGGATCGTCGGGCTTCGATCCGATCCCCGAGACGCTCGATCCCGCCTATCGCTGGTGGCGGCCGTGGGCGGCGGCGCGCTGGACCGGCGCCCACATCGATCCCGCCACGCGGCTAGACTGACGCTTCTTCCGCCGCCCGCGCCCGATGGCCGGACACCTCGGCTCCGGCGCCGGGCGCCATGCGGGCGTAGATCGGGATGCAGAGGAGGCCGATCACCGCCAGCACCAGGAAGGCGGGGATGAAGTCGCCGGGCAGCACCGCCATGTCGCCGCGCATGGAGCGGGTGATCTCCAGCACGGCGGCGCCGATCGCCACGCCCAGCGCCGCCGAAATCTGCTGACCTACCGCGGAAATCGACGTGGCGTGGCTCATGCGGCGACTGTCAACCTCGGCGAAGGCGAGACCGTTCAGCGCCGTGAATTGCAGCGAGCGGAAGAAGCCGCCGACCAGCAGCACGCCGAAGATGGCCATGTGCGGCGTCGTCTGGCTGAACGAGACGATGGCCAGCAGGAAGGCGGTGCTGAACAGCGTGTTGACCATCAGCACCATGCGGAAGCCCCAGGCACGAACGATGCGCGGCGCCGTGAACTTCATCAGCACCGCGCCGGCGGCGGTGGCGAAGGTGAGCATGCCGCTCTCGAACGGCGTCATGCCGAAGCCGAGCTGGAAGAGCAGCGGCAACAGGAAGGGGGTGGCGCCGACGCCGATGCGGAACAGGAGGCCGCCGAGCACCGACACGCGGAAGGTCGGCAGGCGGAACAGGGTGAGGTCCATCAGCGGCTCCGGCGTCCGGAACGCGTGGCGGGCATAGGCGAGCAGCGCGGCGGCGCCGGTGACGATCAGCACCAGATCGATCCAGGCCGGCAGCACGCCGATGCCGCTGGCCGCGACGCCGAACACGAAGCCGGCGAGGCCGATGCCGGACAGCATGAAGCCGCGCGTGTCGAGCGGCGGCAGGTTCTCTTCCTTGTAGTTCTTGATGAAAACGCTGACCAGCACCAGGCCGACGACGCTGATCGGAATGTTGATCCAGAAGATCCAGCGCCACTCGAAATAGGTGGTGATGAAGCCGCCGAGCGGCGGCCCGAGCACCGGGCCGATCATCGCCGGCACAGTCAGCCAGCTCATGGCGCGCAGATAGTCCGACTTCTCCACCGAGCGCAGCATCACCAGCCGGCCGACCGGCACCATCATGGCGCCGCCGGCTCCCTGGACGATGCGGGCGGCGACGAAGCCCTCCAGCGACGACGACAGGCCGCAGAACACCGAACCGGTGACGAACACCAGGATGGCCAGGCGGAAGATGGTGCGGGCGCCGAAGCGGTCGGCCATCCAGCCGGAAATCGGCAGGAACACGGCCACCGAGATCAGGTAGCTGGTGAAGGCGAGCTTCAGCGAGATGGGGTCGACGCCGAGGTCGACGGCAATCTGCGGCAGCGACGTGGAAACCACCGAGCTGTCGAGGTTTTCCATGAACAGGGCGCAGGCGACGATGAGCGGGATGAGCATGACGGTCTCGTAATTCGTCCGGTTTATGGCGGAAGCGAGGTCAAGGGTCGAGGGGGACGCGATCACATGTCGGAGAACATGACTGTCATGCGCCCGGAAACGCTGTGTTGCCTTTGATTTCGGAGGCTTCCCGGACTAAAGTCGCGGCGTCGGCACGGGTTCCCGTGCCGGCAACCATTCTCGGGGCGGGGTGCGATTCCCCACCGGCGGTAATGGCGGCGTGCCGCCTAGCCCGCGAGCGCTCCGGCCGAAAGGCCGGAGGTCAGCAGATCCGGTTGGATTCCGGAGCCGACGGTACAGTCCGGATGAAAGAGAAGGGTATGCTGAAAATCCCGTTCGCGGCCGGCAACAGCCGATCGCGACCGATTGTCGCCATGACCCATCGCCCTGATTCCGCGTCGTTCCTTGTTTAAGGACCCGAACCTTGAATCAGAGCCCGAACAAGACCCGGTCGTTTCCCGTTCTCGGAGCGACCTACATGGTGTCCGCCGGCGTCGTCTTCGCCGCCATCAACGTGCTCACCCAGTGGGTGACCGGCACCTATCATTTCTCCTCGCAAGCCTTGGCCTTCTGGCAATATGGCCTGTCGCTGGTGTTCTTCGTGCCGACGCTGATCAAGCTCGGCGCCGGTGCCTTCCGCACGGCGCATCCATGGGCGCACGTCGTCCGCGTCATCTTCGCGACGCTCGGCGTGCAGTTCTTCGTCGGCGCGCTGGCGGCCGGCGTGCCGATCGCCCAGGTGGTGGCGATCGACATGACCTCGCCGTTCATCGTCATCGTCGCGGCGCGCCTCATTCTCGGCGAGCACATCGGCCCGCACCGGGCGCTGGCCGCCATCGTCGGCTTTGCCGGCGGCATGCTGATCCTGGCGCCATGGTCCGACAGCTTCACCGCCTACAGCCTGCTGCCGCTCGGCGCGGCGGCGATGTGGGCGGGATCGTCGGTGATGACCAAGCAACTCGCCGGCGTCGAGCGGCCGGAATCGGTCACCGTCTATCTCCTGGCACTGCTCACGCCGATCAATGCCGCCTTCCTGTTCGCTTCGACCGGCTTCGACTTCGGCACCGCTTTCGCGCTGCCGGGCGGCACCGTGCTGTGGGTGGTGCTGGCGCTGGCCGCGCTGACCGCCGCGGCGCAGTATCTCCTGACGCTCGCCTACGCGCGCGCCGACGCCTCCTATCTCCAGACCTTCGACAACGTCCGCCTGCCGCTCAACACGCTGGCCGGCTGGCTGGTGTTCGCCTACGCGCCGGACGGCTATCTGTGGATCGGCGCGGTGCTGATCATCGGTGCCTCGCTCTACCTGTTGCGCTCGGAAACGGCGAAGCCGGCGGACAGCGAGCCGGTGCCGGCCTGACGCCGGACAAACGGCTGGTGGGGTGGACGACCCGGCCGGCCGTTTTTGATCGAAAGCGGTGTGAACAACAGGCAGGCGGCGGCAAGCGGCTTTGCATGTGCCGGCCATTCGTGCGAAAAGTCCGTTTCTCTCAGCGGGCTTGCCCGCCGTTTCCACGGACGAAATCCCATGTCGGTTCTGAACTCGATCCGGAACGCCGTGCCGCCGATCCATCCGGAAGGGCACAAGTTCATCCTCGCCTTCCTGGCGGCCACCGTGATCCTCGGCTGGCTGTTCGAGCCGCTGTTCTGGATCGGCCTCGCGCTGACCATCTGGTGCGCGCTGTTCTTCCGCGATCCGGTGCGGGTGACGCCGGTGTCGAACTCGCTGGTCGTCTCGCCGGCCGACGGCCGCGTTTCGGCGGTCGGGCTTGCCGTGCCGCCGCGCGAACTCGGCCTCGGGCCGGAGCCGCTGCTCAGGATCTGCGTGTTCATGAACGTGTTCGACGTGCACGTGAACCGCGCGCCGGTCACCGGCCGCGTGGCGCGCATCGCCTACAAGGCCGGCAAGTTCCTCAATGCCGAACTCGACAAGGCGAGCGAGGACAACGAGCGCAACGGCCTGGTCATCGAGCGGCCGGACGGCCGGGTGGTCGGCGTGGTGCAGATCGCCGGCCTGATCGCCCGCCGCATCGTCTCCTTCACCCGCGAGGGCGAGAGCCTCACGGTCGGCGACCGCTTCGGCCTGATCCGCTTCGGCTCGCGCGTCGACGTCTACCTGCCGCCTCAGGCGACGGCGCTGGTCTCCGAGGGCGCCCGGGCGATTGCCGGCGAGACGGTGCTTGCCGACATCGACGGCGCCGTCAAGACGCCGTTCGTGCGCGTATCCTGAGGCGCGGTCATGCCTGGGCTTTTCCCGCCGTTCGATCCCGAGCCGGAAGCCGCCGAGCGGCCGCACCGGCTCCGCCGCATTCCGGTTCGCGCCGTCCTCCCCAATCTGGTGACGCTGCTGTCGCTGTGCGCCGGTCTCACCTCGATCCGCATGGGCTTCGAGGGGCGATACGACATGGCGGTCTATGCCATCGTGATCGCCGCCGTGCTCGACGGGCTGGACGGCCGGCTCGCCCGCTACCTGCGCGTCACCTCGAAATTCGGCGCCGAGCTGGATTCTCTCAGCGACTTCCTGAGCTTCGGCGTGGCACCGCCGCTGTTGCTGTTCGTGTGGAACTTCCACGACATCAATTCCTTCGGCTGGGTGGCGGTGGTGCTGTTCGCCATCGCCGGCGCCCTGCGCCTTGCCCGCTTCAACACCATGCTCGGCGAGGACAAGCCGGCCTGGCAGTCCAACTTCTTCACCGGCGTGCCGATCCCGGCCGGCGCGCTGGCCGTGCTGCTGCCGGTCTACATCGACCGCGTCGGCATCGAGGTGCCGGAGGCGGCGGCGCCGGTGGTGGTGGCCTACGTGGTGTTGATCGCCGCGCTGATGGTCAGCCGCGTGCCGACCTTCTCGGGCAAGAAATACGGCGGTCTCCAGCGCGAGTGGGTGGTGCCGATCCTGATCGGCGTCGTCATTCTGGCGATGCTGCTGGTCAGCTATCCCTTCCACGTGCTTTCCGTCCTGACCATCCTCTATCTCGCCTACATCCCGTTCGGCTGGCGCGCCTGGAACCGGCTGGCGCGGGCCCACGGCACCAAGGAGGACGAGCTGACGCTGGACGTCGGCAGTCCGACCTGCCCGGACGACGAGGCCGCGCCCTGAGCCGGCCGCGCCGCCCGCTCACCCGAGGAGGTGACGCGACATGATCGACAAGACCTATCCCCGCGACATGGTCGGTTACGGCCGCAATCCTCCCGACGCCCGCTGGCCGGAGGGTGCCCACATCGCCGTGCAGTTCGTCGTCAACTACGAGGAAGGCGGCGAGAACTCTATCCTGCACGGCGACGCCGCCTCCGAGGCCTTCCTGTCGGAGATCGTCGGCGCCGAGCCCTGGCCCGGCCAGCGGCACGTCAACATGGAGTCGATCTACGAATACGGCTCGCGCGCCGGCTTCTGGCGGCTGCACCGGCTGTTCACGGCGCGCGCCGTGCCGGTGACGGTCTACGGCGTCGCCACGGCGCTCGCCCGCAATCCGGAGGCGGTGGCGGCCATGAAGGAGGCCGACTGGGAGATCGCCAGCCACGGCCTCAAGTGGATTGACTATCGCGACTACACCAAGGAGGCGGAGCGGGCGCACATGCTGGAGGCGATCCGCCTCCACGAGGAGGTGACGGGCTCGCGGCCGCTCGGCTGGTACACCGGTCGCGCCTCGGTGCATTCGACCGAGCTGGCGATGGAGGAGGGCGGCTTCCTCTACTCCTCCGATTCCTACGCCGACGATCTGCCCTACTGGATCGACGGGCCGAACGGGCCGCACCTGATCATTCCGTATACGCTCGACACCAACGACATGCGCTTTGCGACAAATCAAGGCTTCAACTCGGGCGATCAGTTCTACACCTACCTCAAGGACGCCTTCGACGTGCTCTACGAGGAAGGGCGGAACGGCCGTCCGAAGCTGCTGAACGTCGGCCTGCACTGCCGCCTCGCCGGCCGGCCGGCGCGGGCTGCGGCGCTCCAACGCTTTCTGGACTACGTGCTGTCGCATGATAAGGTCTGGATACCCCGCCGGATCGACATCGCCTGGCACTGGATCGCCCAGCACCGGCCCGGCAGTTGAGCGCGGCGACGAGGAACGACAACGATGACCGGATGCGGTCTTTGAATTCTGGGGACCTTGAAATCCCGAGGTCTTTTGGACCACCGGCAGCGAAACCAAAGAAAAAACTCGAATTTGTTCGGCGGCCGACGGCAGATCGCCCGGTCGCCGCAAGTCCAGGCAGGAGGATCGAACACATGAATACACCCCGTATCATCCGCGCGATGTCGGCGGCGCTGATCGCCGGCTCGATGCTGGCGGTTCTCGCGACGCCGTCTCTGGCCGAGGTGGTCATCCGCCGCGGCAACGGCGGCGAGCCGCAGACGCTCGACCAGGCGCACATCTCGATCGACGTCGAGGGCTTCATCGTCCGCGACATGTTCGAGGGCCTGACCATCTACGATCCGCACGGCAAGGTGATCCCCGGCGTCGCCGAGAGCTGGACGCTGTCGGACGATGGCACCGTCTACACCTTCAAGCTCAGGGCCGACGCCAACTGGTCGGACGGCACGCCGGTCACCGCCGGCGACTTCGTCTACGCCTACCAGCGGATGGAGGATCCGCAGGAGGCGGCCGAATACGCCAACATTCTCTACCCGATCAAGAACGCCGAGGCGATCAACGGCGGCAAGGCGGCGGTCGATACGCTGGGCGTCAAGGCGATCGACGACAAGACGCTGGAGATCACGCTGGAGCGGCCGACGCCCTACTTCATCCAGCTGCTCGCCCACTACGCGGCGCTGCCGGTGCCGAAATGGGCCATCGAGAAGTTCGGCGGCGAGTGGATCAAGCCGGGCAACATCGTCTGCAACGGCGCCTTCTGCCTGACCGAGAACGTGCCGAACGACCACATCACCACGGTGAAGAATCCCAAGTACTGGGATGCCGCCAGCGTCAAGATCGACAAGGTCATCTACAATCCGTCGGAAGACCAGGCGACCACCGAGCGCATGTTCGAGGCCGGCGAGCTGGACGTCGTCTACAACTTCCAGACCGACCAGATGAAGTTCCTTCAGGACAAGCTCGGCAAGGACCAGGTGTTGGCCGCCCCCGACCTTTCCTCCTATTATTACGTGCTCGACACCCGCAAGCCGCCGTTCGACGACGCCCGCGTCCGCGCGGCCTTCTCGATGGCTGTCGACCGCGACTTCCTGTCGGACAAGATCTTCTCCAGCACGCAGATGCCGGCCTATTCCTTCGTGCCGGACGGCATCGTCGGCTACACGCCGGCCAAGCCCGAATGGGCCGATCTCGACCAGCTCGACCGCGAGGACAAGGCCAAGGATCTCCTGAAGGAAGCCGGCTACGGCGAGGGCGGCAAGCCGCTCAAGGTCGACATCCGCTTCAACACCAACGAGAACCACAAGAAGGTGGCCACTGCCGTCGCCGACATGTGGAAGGCGCTCGGCGCCGAGGTGACCATCCAGAACCTCGACGTCAAGTCGCACTACGCCTACCTCCAGGAAGGCGGCTCGTTCGATGCGGCGCGCTGCGGCTGGCAGGCCGACTACGCCGATCCGGAGAACTTCCTCAACCTGCTGGTCAGCTCCAACAAGACCTTCAACTACGGTCATTGGACCAACGCCAAGTATGACGAGCTGATGAAGGCTTCCTACGAGGAGCGCGATCAGGCCAAGCGCATGCAGCTGATGCACGACGCCGAGCAGATCGCCATGGACGAGCAGGGCCTGGTGCCGCTGATGGTGCACGCCTCCACCTGGCTCGTCTCCAACAAGGTCAAGGGCTTCGCCATGAACGGCGTCAACGAGCACCTGACCAAGTTCCTGTCGCTCGAATGAGAGAGCTGTGACGTTCGCCCCTTCCTCGCCAGCCGGGGGAGGGGCGGCGTCCCTGACGGCGGCGCGTCTTCTCTCGGAGAGGCGCCGCCCGTCGGCTTTTCGGCGTCCGCCCGCGGACGTGTGGCCGGCCTGTCGTTCTCGCCTTCCGTGACCAACCCAACGGGGACGGGTCCATGTTACGTTATGTCCTGCGACGGTTGTTGTCGGCGGTGCCGACCATCTTCATCGTCGTCACGCTGTCCTTCTTCCTGATGCGCGTCGCGCCGGGCGGCCCGTTCAACCTCGAACGGCCGCTGGAACCGCAGGTGCTCGAGAACCTGAAGCGCGCCTTCCTGCTCGACCAGCCGCTGGTGGTCCAATACGGCCACTATCTGTGGAATCTCGCCCACGGCGACCTCGGACCGAGCTTCATCTACCGCGACTTCACCGTCTCCGAACTGATCGGCAAGAGCCTGCCCTATTCGATGACGCTTGGCGCCTGGGCGCTGCTGGTCGCCGTATTCGGCGGCATCGCCATCGGCTCCTATGCGGCGCTCCGGCAGAACTCCTTCGTCGACTATGCCGTGATGAGCGTTGCCAGCTTCGGCATCACCGTTCCCAATTTCGTGCTAGCGCCGATCCTGTCCTTCGTCTTCGCCGTGGTGCTGCGCTGGCTGCCGGCCGGCGGCTGGGGCGACGGCGGCCCGGCCAATCTCGTGCTGCCGGTGATCTCGCTGGCGCTGCCGCAGCTCGCCGTGTTCGCGCGCATCACCCGCGGCTCGATGATCGAGACGCTGCGCGCCGACCACATCCGCACCGCCCGCGCCTACGGCCTGCCGACCCGCGTCGTGGTGATCGTCCACGCCATGCGCGCCGCCCTGGTGCCGGCCGTCAGCTATCTCGGCCCGGTGGCCGCCGCCGTGCTGACCGGCTCGGTGGTGGTGGAGACGGTCTACTCGCTGCCCGGCGTCGGCCGCTACTTCGTGCTCGGCGCCCTCAACCGCGACTACACGCTGGTGATGGGCACCGTCGTGCTGATTTCGGTGTTCATCGTGGTGTTCAACCTTCTCGTCGACATTCTCTATGCCGTTCTCGATCCGAGGGTCCGTTATGAGTGAGATGACGCAAACCCTGATCGAGCCGGTGGCCGCCATGCGCGGCACCAGCCTGTGGGCCATGGCCCGCCACCGCTTCGTGCGCAACAAGGCATCTATGGCCAGCCTGGTCATTCTGGTGCTGGTGGCCGTGTTCAGCTTCGGCGGCACCTGGGTCTACCCGCACCGCTACGACCAGATCTTCCCGTCCTACGTGGCGGTGCCGCCGTCGCTCGACCCCTATCCGCGCGAGGACACGCTGCTGCAGGTGATGCAGACGGCCGTCGAGCGGGCGCGTCTCAAGCTCGATGCCTTCGACGCCGACGGCACCACCTACACGGCCCGCATCAGCTCCGACAAGCCGATCGACGCCCGCGCCACACGCTATCTCGACCGCCCCGACGAGTTCGACAGCGCCGAGATCACCGGCACCGCCGACGACGGACGGACGATCGAGGTCAAGGGCCGCGTCAACGCGCAGTATTTCCCCTTCGGCACCGATCGCAACGGCCGCGACCTCGTGCCGCGCATCATGGTCGGCGGCCAGGTGTCGATCACCGTCGGCCTCCTCGCCACCTTCGTGTCGCTGATCATCGGCGTCACCTACGGCGCCGTGTCGGGCTATGTCGGCGGCCGCGTCGACAACGTGATGATGCGCTTCGTGGAAATCCTCTACTCGCTGCCGTTCATGTTCTTCGTGATCATGCTGGTGGTGTTCTTCGGGCGGCATTTCGTGCTGATCTTCGCGGCGATCGGCGCCATCGAGTGGCTGGACATGGCGCGCATCGTGCGCGGCCAGACGCTGTCGCTGAAACGGCGGGAGTTCGTCGAGGCGGCGCTGGCCATGGGCCTCACCAACTGGCAGATCATCCGCCGGCACGTCATTCCCAACACCATCGGTCCGGTGGTGGTGTTCGTGACGGTGCTGGTGCCGAAGGTCATCCTGCTCGAAAGCTTCCTCTCCTTCCTCGGTCTCGGCGTGCAGGAGCCGATGACCTCCTGGGGCTCGCTGATCGCCGAGGGTACCACCGGCATGCAGGCGGTGCCCTGGCTGTTGATCTATCCGGCCGTCTTCTTCGTGACGACGCTGTTCGCCCTCAACTTCATCGGCGACGGCTTGCGCGACGCTCTCGACCCGAAGGACCGCTGACATGGCCGACACGCTACTCGATATCCGCGGGCTCGATGTCCGCTTCTCGACGCCGGCCGGCGAGGTCCATGCGGTGAAGGGCATCGACCTTCAGGTCAACAAGGGCGAGACGCTGGCCATCGTCGGCGAGAGCGGCTCGGGCAAGAGCCAGACCATGATGGCGATCATGGGTCTTCTCGCCGCCAACGGCCGCGCCGGTGGCTCGGCCATGTTCCAGGGGCAGGAGATGATCGGCCTGCCGCTCGGCAAGCTGAACCGCATCCGCGGCGCCAAGATCACCATGATCTTCCAGGAGCCGATGACCTCGCTCGATCCGCTCTACCGGATCGGCAAGCAACTGGCCGAGCCGATGATGCGTCATCGCGGCCTGACGGCCAAGGCGGCGCGTGCCAGGGCGATCGAGCTGCTGAAGCTCGTCAAGATCCCCGATCCGGAACGGCGCGTCGACAGCTACCCCTACGAGATGTCCGGCGGCCAGCGCCAGCGCGTGATGATCGCCATGGCGCTCGCCAACGATCCGGAACTGCTGATCGCCGACGAGCCGACCACGGCGCTCGACGTCACCATCCAGGCGCAGATCCTGGAACTGCTCGCCGAACTGAAGGCGCGCATCGGCCTCGCCATCGTGTTCATCAGCCACGACCTCGGCATCGTCCGCCGCTTCGCCGACCGCGTGGCGGTGATGCGCACCGGCGAGGTGGTGGAGAGCGGCACGGTGGCCGAGATCTTCAGCAACCCGCAGCATCCCTATACGAAGATGCTGCTGGCCGCCGAGCCGACCGGCCGCAAGGCGCCGGTACCCGACAGCGCACCGGTGCTGCTGGAAGGCCGGGACGTCGACGTCCGCTTCACCATGGGCGGCGGCATTCTCGGCGGCAAGCGGCTCGACATCCACGCCGTCGACGATGTCGACATTCGCCTCAGGGAAGGCCAGACCATCGGCATCGTCGGCGAGAGCGGCTCGGGCAAGTCGACGCTCGGCCGGGCGCTTCTCCGCCTCAATCACGGTACCGGTGCCATCCGCTTCGAGAGCGACGACATCTCCGAAGCAAGCCGCCAGGAGATGCGCAAGCACCGGCGTGAAATGCAGCTGGTGTTCCAGGACCCGTTCGGCTCGCTGTCGCCGCGCATGACCGCCGGGCAGATCGTTACCGAGGGTCTCCTGGTCCACGAGCCGCAGCTCAGCAAGTCGGATCGCGACCTCCGGGCCATCCGCGCCTTCATGGAGGTCGGCCTCGACCCGACGACGCGCAACCGTTATCCGCACGAGTTCTCGGGCGGCCAGCGCCAGCGTATCGCCATCGCCAGGGCGATCATCCTGAAGCCGAAGGTGGTGGTGCTGGACGAGCCGACGTCGGCGCTCGACCGGTCGGTGCAGAAGCAGATCGTCGATCTCCTGCGCGATTTGCAGGAGAAGCACGGCCTCAGCTACCTGTTCATCAGCCACGACCTGGCGGTCGTCAGGGCGCTCTCGGACTACATCATCGTCATGAAGAGCGGCAAGATCGTCGAGGAAGGCTCGACCGACCAGATCTTCGACGCGCCGCGCGAAGGCTATACCCGCGAACTGATGGCCGCCGCCTTCGGCAAGTGAGGGCGGGCGTTTTTGCAAAGGAAAAGGCCGGGCAGGGTGCCCGGCCTTTTTGCATATTTTCAGGCTTCCGCTGCCCGCGCCTGTGTTTCCTTGACGTCGGTGAAGCGGATCTTCGGCCACTTTTCCTTGATGTAGTTGAAGGCATAGCCGGAGGTGGCGAGCAGCACCGGGTCGCCGTCGACATCCTCGGCCATGGCCGCGCGGTTGCCGTTCTGGAAATCGATGACGTCCTGCCGCTCGCCGGCCAGCCAGCGGGCCATGTTGTACTGGCTGACCTCGAAGCCGACCTCCAGGCCGTATTCCTGATCGAGCCGGCCCTGGAGCACGTCGAGCTGCAGCGCGCCGACGAAGCCGACCAGCGCCGGGGCGCCGTCGATCGGCCGGAATACCTGCACCACGCCCTCCTCGGCCAACTCCTGCAGGGCCTGCTTCAGCTTCTTGGCCTTCATGGCGTCCTCGAGGCGGACGCGGCGGAGGATTTCCGGCGCGAAGCTCGGCACGCCGACGAAGGTGAGGTTCTCGCCCTCGGTCAGCGTGTCGCCGATCCTGAGCGTGCCGTGGTTGGGAATGCCGACCACGTCGCCGGCCCAGGCCTCGTCGGCGATCTGCCGCTCCTGGGCGAAGAAGAACTGCGGCGCGGTGAGGCCGATGGTCTTCTGGGTACGGACGTGCTTCACCTTCATGCCGCGATTGAGCTTGCCCGAGCACAGGCGTACGAAGGCGATGCGGTCGCGGTGGTTGGGGTCCATGTTGGCCTGGATCTTGAAGACGAAGGCGCTCATCTTCGGCTCTTCCGCCTTGACGACGCGCGTGCTGGCCGCCTGGTCGCGCGGCGGCGGGGCATAGGCGGCGAGGCCGTCGAGGATATCCTTGATGCCGAAGTTCCTGAGCGCCGACCCCCAGAAGACCGGCGTCAGGTGGCCTTCGCGGAACGACTGGAGGTCGAAGGGATTGGTGCCCTCGGCCGCCAGCTCGATGCCTTCGCGAAGGCCGGTCAGGTAGCGCTGTTCGAGCAGCGCGTCCAGCTTGTCGTCGCCGATCTCATCGCGATGGTCGTCGCCCTTCTCGTTCATCAGGCGGGTCTGGCGGCGCTTGAGATCGTAGGTGCCGATGAAATCCTTGCCCGAGCCGACCGGCCAGGTGATCGGCGCCGTGTCGAGGGCGAGCGTCTTCTCGATCTCGTCCAGCGTCTCGAACGGGTCGCGAGCCTCGCGGTCCAGCTTGTTGACGAAGGTGACGATGGGGATGTCGCGCATGCGGCAGACTTCGAACAGCTTGCGCGTGCGATCCTCGATGCCCTTGGCGGCGTCGATCACCATGATGGCGCTGTCGACGGCGGTCAGCGTGCGGTAGGTGTCCTCGGAGAAGTCCTCGTGGCCGGGCGTGTCGAGGAGGTTGAAGACGTTGCCGCCGTATTCGAAGGTCATCACCGAGGTGACGACGGAGATGCCGCGATCGCGCTCGATCTTCATCCAGTCGGAGCGGGTGCGGCGGTTCTCGCCGCGGGCGCGCACCTGGCCAGCGAGCTGAATGGCGCCGCCGAACAGCAGCAGCTTCTCGGTCAACGTCGTCTTGCCGGCGTCCGGGTGCGAGATGATGGCGAAGGTGCGCCGCCGCTCGATCTCGCGGTGAAGCCGCGCGTCGGCGGAGGAGGGTGATTCAAGGCTGCTCATCTAGGGTCTCGCGGCGCTCCCGGAAAGGCCGCAAACCACAACGCGGCGCGCCGTTTGTCAACCGCTTCAGGCGATTTCTTCGTCGTCGGGCGCCGGACGCGGCTTTCGTGGTGCCGCGTTGTTCAGAAAGGCGTGGATGTCGGCGGTATCTAGCAGCGCTTCGACCTCCTGGCGGGCTCGGTCGCCGACCTTGTCGATAATGAGCCCGCGCGCCGTGTCGACGCGCCAGACGAGGTCGCGCAGCGCCATGGTGGCGGTGCGGCTTGCCGTCGACCAGTCGGTCGCCTCGCCGACCAGCGCCCGGGCGACACTGACGATGGCCGAATCGCGGGTGAGGCGGCAGCCCTCGGCGCCGGACGCCTCGACGCTGGCCAGCACGAGCTGCATCAGGCGGAGCAGCGCGCCGCCGTCATCAAGCGCTCCCGACTCGTTCGGCGGGAGATCATGGGCAAAACTCGTCCACGGCATCGGCGTGCGGCGTTATCCAATAGTGAAGGCGACTGAAACGCGTCGCTATAGGTGTTATGGGTCGGCAGGCCTTCCCGGCCGCCGGCGTCTTGGCGCGATCGCGTAACCGTCATATTGGCACGGAACGGCCGGACGCGTCAGGGCAGGGTCCGACTTTTGGGCGCAGCTTTCTTAATATCCCCTGAAGTTCCTCGACAAAAATGACATGGGTAATCAATGCAGGTGCTCTGCTGAATGGCGCGGGAGCGCGGCAGTCGGGGGCTTTGGCGCATCATGGCTTTCCGTTCCGAAACGGCACCGGCAACTTGACACCGCATTTCCGATCGGGTACCAGAACGCCGCAGCCGACGAAGCGTTCGCTTCGCCGCCGCCTCCGAACCGTCGGAGTCCCGCTGGGGGATAATTTAACGGTAGAATGACGGACTCTGACTCCGTTCGTCTTGGTTCGAATCCAGGTCCCCCAGCCAATCTCTCTTTTCTATTATTTTCCAAACACTTAGCGAACATTGGAAATCGCTAAGTGTTACAGATTTGAGTGTGCTCCGCGTGGGGCTTTGCCTGTGGATATGTGATCTCAGATTTCAGGTCGGTCCCATTCCTCGGCGGTGTGTGGATTCCTCGGTGTTCTTCGCGTTGTCGAGGTTTTAACGAGCGGTTGCTCGTGGCATGATGAAGCAACTAGCTCGGAGTCTACCGGTGAGCCCCGAGGAATATCGACTTAAAATAGCTTGGAACCAGACAAAGATTCCCATCGTGCTCAGGCGTGGTGGAAACGGCGAGAAGCTGCGTGTTCGCTTGCCATTCGCCGACGATAATTATCAGTGGCTACGCGATTCTCGTAGAGTAAAACCCGATTGGATTGCGTCCGAGAAGTATTGGGAGCTGCCAAAGGCTTGGTTCAACGATTTTGTTGATAGATCTTTGGAGAAGTATGGCTGCGTCTTTGTTGTCCAGCCGTTCAGTGAGCAAGAGATATGCGCGCGTGCTTGCATGGAAGCGGAGGGGCACGAGTGTCAATGCTCGTGCATGGGAGCAAACCACGGCTCAGGCGTTAGCGGTAGTTGGTTTGAAGTCTCAGACTACTTTGCAATTCGTAGTCATAGCCCTAAGTTGGCATGTAGACTAATGACGATCAGGAGTAATATAAAATGAAACTGGATATAGATACGATTTTTGCGATGAATTCATCCGGTATTACATTCTTTGGTAATTACCCGGCGCCAGGGGGAGGTCATAATATTATGATTTCTGCTGCGGATGTTCCTCTATTTGTTCAGGATCGAGTCGGGTTCGCGGCGAAAGTGCTAGGGACCAGCCGGGAGCAATATGTTGCTTGGGTCGAATCGGATGGTGCCCCGAGATGTGGTGCCATTACCAAGAGAGGGACTCGTTGCCAGAACATCATAAAGGGCGGCGTTCAGAGGCCAATAGCTGAATGGATCGAGCTTGAGGGCTCTTATTGTTCTGTGCATGGCGGGCATGGCTAGGACCGCGAAAGCTTCTGGTCGAACATATCCGCATGATTGTGAGGTGGCTCCTTATTGCTACCTGGGCAAGTGTCGTTGTAAGTTTCTCCTTGAGATGCCGAAGTCTTTTGTTGGAGGCGCTGGTGGTTTCCCTGCAAATAGGTAGCGCTCCTGTTGGAAGGGCGACAGACTGGGTCGAACTTGTTACGTCTTTGACGTCGAGTTTAGCATGGCCGGTCGTGGTAGTTATCTTGATGTTCATGTTTAGAAAAGAATTGAAGAGATTTATTGAGAAACTCAACAAAATTAAATTTCCTGGATTTGAAGGAGAGGTTACGCAAAGACTAGATGAAGCCGATGACAAAGCAAATCTAGCATTTATTGGGGGTGGTGATGGTGTCGACTCCAATGTCGACGCGCAGTCTTTAAAGAATATTCCACCGATCGCGAACATTATGATGGAGTGGATTGGCATAGAGAAGAAAATAAGAAGAATAGCTATAAAGAACGATTATACGACTAGGGATAGGGTTTCTATAGGTAGATCAATTGAACGAATGGTAGAGGGAGGTTTGATCTCCCGTGAGACGGGTGATGTAATTCGTGATTTGTATTCGATTAGGAGCCGTGTATCTCACGGAGCAGAGGCGACAGAGGCGGATGCAGTTAGGTTTATTGACCTTTCAAAGAAAATACAAAAAGAGCTCGATAGAATCGTAGATTCTGAAATCGGCCCTAGCAACCAGCCAGCGTTCAATCTTTAGTATGATTTGTGATAGATATATTAATAAGTATTAGGTCGCGAGTGCCCGATGTGAAGCTGTTTCATATTATCTAGTCGAAATTGATGCTAAAAAAAGCCGCAAGCGCTCAGCTTGCGGCCTGTGGTGGCAATACATACATTCATCTACGCCGCTTCCATAACCGCATCGATGATCATCTCGGCGAGCGCCACCGCGCTGATCGCCGGTTGGTGCCTCCTATAGCCACCGGACAGAGTCGTCCTCATCTATCCAAGCAAGGTGCTTGTCTATAATTGCCTGCAAAGCAGGGTCCGCCTTGGCGGCGTCGGCCATGCGCCTGCGAACCTCCGGCAAGTCGAAAGTGCCCTGGGTGTAAGCGCGCACAATAGCTGCGATGACGGGAGGTGTATCGGCGGGAATCCGAAGCTGTCCGGCGCTAGTCCAAGGGTTAGCGCGGCGATGGACGAGGCGGTAGGCCGGATGATCCTTGGTGGCGGTCTTGCTGCCGTCTTCGTCGCGGTAGAGCTTGCAAGGAAGCGAACCGATAGTTTCGGCGATCAGGCGAACGGCATGAAGGACCGCTGGAACATGCAAAGCGGTGCTTCCGGTTACGATCGCGCCGGACTGCGACGGCAAAACGCCGAACAAGTTGTAGATGCCGGGATCGGAAAGAGCAATCGACTTCTGTTCAATATCGCCTTCAAAGAGGAGCTTTACTGACTCTACAAAACGCAATGGGACGCTTCTCCTAAGATTAACTTAGGATAATCGTCTCATACGCGGATTCATCTGTAAATAACAAAAAATGATTGAATTTCTGTAATCCATAAAAATTATTGATTACTACGTGAGATTGAGCCCGGATAAATGTTGGTATCGAGGGGCGATTAGATCATGAACCAACCACCTAAAAGCGCTGGGCTTAAGCTGGCCCTATTCGGCGTTGTCACGCTTGTCTGGCTCGCTGTGGCTATCTATCTCGGCTATAACGCTCGTCACCCGGACGCGTATTGCGCGGGAACGTTCTCGTGCCTTACCGCCAGCGAGTGGGGCGACTTTCTTGCTGGGGTGTTCGCGCCAATCGCCTTCTTGTGGCTCGTTGCAGCGGTGTGGATTCAATCCGACGAACTTCGCGAGCAGCGCGTCGAACTTGCGCTAACTAGAGAAGAGTTTAAGCTTAATCGGACTGTTCTTGAGCGGCAAGCTGAAGAGTCTAAGAAGCAGGCGGAATATATATCGACTCAGACTTAGTTATTGGCCGAAGAGGCAAATTTGCGCCGTAGGGCTGGCATTATTGAATCTTTCAATACTCTGATCTCTAAATATGTAGAATATACATCGGATAATTGCGGTGAGGCTTGGTGTCATTTGGGGACTGGAGGGGATATAAGGCTGTTTAGGTATATAAAGGACAAAAATATCAGCGAGGAAATATATATTTATGAGCAGTATGAGAATATTTTCTCCATAAATAACAATGAAAAAGGCATTTCATCATTTGAGCACGGAGAGATGTTCGATACAGCTTTTAATCTTATATACGGAGCTGAGGAATTAGTTGAAAAGATCCAATTTCATATCAGGATGCCATGGAAGAGAAGCAAATTAAGAGAGCTTCTTGATGAATACTTTAAGATGATTCTTCGTTATCCGCAGTTCGAGCACTTACGAGGGCATGTTTCCGCACGCGATCGTAGACTAGATAGAACGGATGCTTTGGAAGTCAGTCCGCCGTCTCTAGATGTTTGATCTCAAGGCCCGGATACGAGATAGAGTCCACCAGTTCGACGCGCTGATCAAGCATGCCCTGTGGTAGGTGACCGTAACGGCCGGTCATGGTGCCGCTGGTGTGTCCGAGGATGTAACCGAACTGTTCATCGAGATGGCCAGCACGGCGGAAAGCGTCGGCGGCTCCATGCCGGAAGCTGTAGAGCGACAACCCGCGCCCGTTCTTCAGATTGATGCGCGTCAGATAACGGCCGAACTCCCGCGAAAAGTCGGCGATCATCTGCCCGCGACTGTTTCGCTTGGCTTCCGGGAATAGGCGGGAGTTGCCGGTCTTTTCAATGGCGTCACGATACTCGATGAAGCCGAGCTTGATCAGCTCAGGATGGACCGGGACAACGCGCATGCTGCCGGCCGTCTTCACGCTCTTGTCGCCTTCGCCCTCAGTGGTGATGTGCATGATCCAATGCCCGTGCTCTTGGCGCACGTCCGCAACGTCGAGCTGCGCTATCTCGGCCGGCCGGGCGCCGGAGAAAAGCATGATCAGCGGCACCCAATAGCGATGGTCGCGGATACGGACATTACCGGGCTTCGCGACGTTGCGCCATTCATCAGCGCTTTGGCAGCCTACAAACAGCGGGCTCTTGAACAGGGTGTTCAACTGGTCGACCGTGAAGGGAAGGGTGGTTCGCTCCTTCGGCTTCTTGAGGAACATTCCTTCGGCGGGATTACTCTCAAGATATCCATGTTTGAAGAGCCAAGAGCAAAACGCGCTTAGTCGCCATCTGCCGCCGCGCTGACGGCGCCGACGTGAACCGATGGTTGGTCGTAAATGGCTATGCGATTGATTGGTCCAGATACAGCCATGGGCGATGCGCGACGGAACAGAACTAGGCGCAGGCTAAGCGAGCTGGGATTTGGGGCGGAGGGTTTGAAATGCCGTGTCGAGTGCGTGGCACGAAGTGCTGAAAAGCATCTAAGTTGGGGCACCCTGATGGAGGTATGCTTGGCGATAGCTAAGACGCGTTTTCTGACGTCAAGGCATATTGATGATGCCCCCGTGTCACCAAGCGCTGTTGATGACAACATATGGCTATTTCCTGTTGTCAAAGGCGTTTGATGGTGTAGGCTTATCACCAACGGCATTTGATGATTGGAATTCTCCCAAAATGAGCACCAAGTCGTTGGACCTCAGTGAGGCAGTCTCATATCACACCGGAGCGTTTCCTCCGACCTCATTGAACTACGAGGCCATACTCCCGGCGTTGGACGAAGCTTCGGGAGTCCTCGCTCGGTACGACGAAAAGATGCGCGGAATGATCAACAGCAACCTGCTGTTAGCACCCCTAATGCGCCTCGACGCCGTGGCATCATCAAGAATGGAAAACACGATTTCAACGGTCGAAGAAATTTATAGATTCGAAGCCGAGGAAGACGCAGGAACTCCAGACCCATACAAGGAAGCCCGCAACGACACGGTGGAAACCGTTCTCTACGCCCGGGCGATGCGAGCCACACAGCACGCATTAGCCGAAGGACAGCCGATTAGTGAGCATCTGATCAGATCTGCACACCAAGTTCTGCTGTCATATGGTCGTGGCGCCAGGAAAAAGCCCGGCGCTTTTAAGTCTGAACAGAATTATATCGGTGATGAGCGCAGGGGGAAAATATACTACGTCCCTATATCCCCTGAACAACTCTCTCCGGCCATGGAAAAATTGGTCGATTTCATTAGAAACAGTCAGCAGCGCCCTCTATTGAAAGCGGCTATAGCGCACGTTGAATTTGAAGCATTACATCCTTTCGCTGACGGTAATGGGCGCGTGGGGAGAATGCTGATCACCCTGATGCTATGGCAACTGGGTATATTGTCTGAGCCGAATTTTTACCTTTCCGGCTATTTTGAAACTCATAAGGAAGAATATGTCTGGCGCATGCGAGAGGTTTCTTCGCGCGGGAACTGGACAGACTGGATTATATTCTTTCTGACAGCCTTGGCAGAACAAGCAAGAGCGAGCATTGCAAAGGCGGACGCAATCTTGGGTCTTTACAACGAAATGCGAGAGCGATTTAGGCTCGTCCTTAAGTCACAACATCATGATCAAGCACTCGACTTCGTTTTTGGAAACCTGATTTTTCGCAACGATCGATTCGTTGCCAAGTCTGGAATCCCGGGAGCGTCAGCTCGCCAGCTGTCACGGCGTCTTGTCGAAGATGGCATTTTGAGCACGCTTGAACCGTCATCAGGTCGTCGAGCGGCTCTGTATGCGTTTGACGCACTGCTTGAGTTGCTCGAAGTGTGATCCGCATAGAGAAAAATGCACTCGACGGTCCATCGGCAGTTGGCGGGTGGTTTTGTCGCTCTACTTCTTGTCATGTCGTGCGGCGCGCCCAGCTTCGAAGCGGTTTGAGGTCTCATCCAGCAGTTTGAAATCCGTAACTGTAGTACTCATTGCGTCGGACTTTCTGCGCTCTACCGCTGCGCGAGCTAAGGCGCATTTTGCTCGGGTTGGAATGGGCACGTGAAAGAGCCCTAGGATAGGTAACTGCACGGGCCATAGAGGGGCGCGAATGTCGGCAAGGGTGTTCAGATGGAAACGACTGAGGCAATACGGCGCATTCACGAAATTATCAAAATGCTCCGGAGCGACGTGCGGACCGCCATCCTTTCTCATGAAGTGATGGAAGCTGCGAACGAAGTGGTCCCTAATGGTATGGCCGGGATTCGCAGCGAATTTTTCGACACCTATGGGGCGGTACAGAACGCCCTGGCGCTGAAGCTCGCAATGGATCTGGCCCGAATCTTCGATGTAACGGTTAGTGGTCGGTTTCCGATCGCAGAGCAAGACAAAGCATCAATCCCGGTTCTCGCTGCTTTGCTCGATCGAAGCGATGTAAGAGAGCACTTCATCTGTGAAGCTGCCCACTGGTTTCGCGGTGTAGCGAGCCCGGGCGTTAGTCGGGAAGCGTCTTTCGAAGCTATGTGGGTCGCAGTTGGCAAAGTGAACAAAGAGCGCAGAAACAAAGATGCGCTGGCCTGTGAGAGGGCCTTGGATGATTTCGCCGCTCTCGCTGTCCGTCTGCGGGCTGAAGGATCGGATGAGGCAGATGCATTGGGCAGAGTGCGACGGTTTCGAAATCAGCGCCTTGCTCATTCGTTGTTCGACAAAGAGCCCGAGAAATGTCCTCGGTACAGCGATTTGAGCATGCTGCTAAAAGCCGCGATGAACGCGACGGAGCTCGCCCTGTTTGCGGTCGAAGGCCAAAACGCAGACTATTCCGAAATAGCCAGTGAGCAGCGGCGCAACGCGAAAGGCTTTTCTCTCAGCTTGGTCAGAGGTCTGAAGCTATCCTCCGCGCGACAACGCCACCGCTTCCGGAGATACCGGATCCAACCCGGTCAATAATTCCTACATTCCTGTGGGGCTAACGGGCCATCGGTGTTTTTGTAAACACGACCTGCGCCTTGCGTGCGCGCGCACTTGGTCGCGAAATCCTGACATAGGCGACAAGCTCGCGCCTTGAGATGCGCTATGAAAGTGAGGGCTGAAGCCTCGTTTTCGAGCGCAGGGAGACGTCCGACAGTGTGGCGGCGAAGCTGTCGTGGGGGATTGTCACGTGATGCTCGAGGTGGCCGCGGACGCCCCCCTAACCAGAAGGAGGCGCCCTGTGGGCTACGTGGATCCTCACCGCGCGTTCACGGCGTCGTCGAGGTGGTCCGGAGCCCAATGACCGTAGTGCTTGCGGATCATGTCTTCCGACGTTCCTGCCGCAGCAGCGACGTCCCAGAGCTTGATCCCGGCTTTGACCTGATGAGTGATCCGGCTGTGACTGAGCGTATACGGGGTGACGTCTTCTCCAAGCCCAGCGGCCTCAACGGCGGATGAGAACCCGTTCTTGATGGATTTGACTGGGAGCCCTTCCCACTCGACGACAAACGAGGCGCATTGCTTCGTCTCCTTCCAACGCTTCAGATGCGAAAGAAGCCGGCGCCCGATCTTCACCGGGGGCTGTCGCTTGTCGGTCTCTGTCTTGTCTGGGGGCAGGCGGAAGAATAGCGCGGAGTCGAGATCGATGTAGGATCTGCCGGCTGCGGCGTGGAAGCTGGTGTTGAGAACGTCGCCAGTTCGCGACGCCGTGTAATAGGCCATGATGATGGCCCTGGCGATGTGCTTGCCAGTTCTCTTCCGTGTCGGCAGTCGATCGGCACCCTTGTCGGAATGGGACCGGCGCATCTGCTCCCGCATTGTCCATGCCGCCCATAGCAGCCTGGCAACCTCGGAGCGGGTTAACTAGCGCTCCCGCCGCTTCCAGGCCGGTGGCAACGGAACCTTTATCTCCTCGCGGTGGTATCCCTCGGCGTGGTGGTGGGAGATGGCGGCGGCAAGGTCTTGGAGGTCCCGTCTTGCTCCTCTTGGAGATGGCCTTGAATCGACGTAGGCACGGCAGTTGAAGCCGTTGACGTCGGCGAGGGTTTTATCTGCCCACCACTCAATAAGTCGCTCAGCGCGCCCCAACGCGGCTCTAGTATTTGATTGTAGAGGGATCACATCTCGGACGTAGATTGAAATCACGTCTGGGATGGGGATTTGCCAGAGCTGCCTCTTCCCCCTCTTCGGCGTGTACTTTTGGATGAGGTATTCGGCAAGCTGTCTCTCAGCTCCCTCACGGTCGCTAGCGCCGCAGCCCGTGCTGAAGCATGTGTGGCCGTCTCGGATGCCTGAACCCGAACAAGATCAAGAACGCGGATATGCGGGCCAACGATACCGCCTTCTGTGTGCTGCCCCTACTAGACGGGGACAGGCTCCTTCGGCGCCTCAAGCGTCGTAGTTCGCATCCCGCATGCGGGCTTCTATGAAGCGCCGGGCGGCGATGAGTTCAGCCACCGGCTCTTCCGCCTTTTCGGTCCACATCTCGACAAGGAAAACCCCACGGTAGCCGAGGGCCTTTAGCCAGCCGAAAATACCGCTGAAATCGACACATCCCTGCCCGAAGGGAACGTCGCGGAACGTACCGGGATGATCGCCGGTCACCGGTCGCGTGTCCTTCAGGTGAATGGCGGCGATCCGGTCAATGCCGAGCTGAAGCTCGGACGCCACGTCATTGCGCCATGCGCTGAGGTTGCCAACGTCCGGATAGACCGTGAACCACGGTGAACGGAGGCGCGCTTCCCAATCCTTCCATTTGCGGATCGAGTTGATGAAAGGCGTGTCCATGATTTCGACGGCGAGCATCACCTGCGCAGCTGCCGCCCGCTCCACCGCCCATTGCAGGCCGGCCTCGAAGCGGGCGAGCGTGCCTTCATCCTGATCCTCGTAGTAGACGTCGTAGCCGGCGAGTTGGATCGTGCGAATGCCGCAATCGCGGGCAAGGCTGATTGCCTTGTCCATGATCTCCTTTGCGCGCTCGACGGTGGCCGGATCGTGGCTGCCGAAGGGGAAGCGGCGATGGCCGGACAGGCACATCGACGGTATGGAAATGCCGGTTTCGACCGTTGCCCGCACCAGAGCCAGCCGCTCATCCTTGGTCCAGTCGAGACGGGCCAGACGAGCATCGCTCTCGTCGACGGACATTTCGACGAAATCGAAGCCGCAGGCCTTGGTCAGCGCCAGTCGCTCTGGCCAGGAAAGCCCCGGCGGCAGTGCCTTCTCATAGATTCCGAGCGGATGGCGGCGCATGTTCTCAGGCCCCCCAGATATCGGCAATGGCCCGCTGGAAGTCTGTGGCCGCTGCCGCCGGATCGGCCGCTCCGTAAAGCGCGCGCCCGGCGATGAACACCTTGGCGGCGATGTCGCGGAAGAGGGGCAGGTCTGCGGCGGCTATACCGCCGGTCACTGACATTTCGAGGCCGATGTCGGAGAGCGCCTTGAGACGGTCGAGGTCGTCCTGGCTCCAGGTCTGGCCTGCCGCCTGGGCGTCGCGCCCGCGGTGGAAGATGGCTTGCCGGATGCCCAGCTGACGCCACGCACGGGCGTCGTCGAGCGTCCAGTTGCCGAACAGTTCAATCTGCACGTCGCCACCGCGCGCTTCAGCCACGGCAAGTGCCCGCTCCATGGTCGGCAGGGGCGCCGCGCAGACGACGGTCATCCAGTTGGCACCGGCGTCGAAGGCCAACTCGGCCAGCGTCTCGCCGGCATCTGCCGCCTTGAAGTCGGCCACCAGCAAATGATCAGGGTGATCGCGGCGCAACGCCCGCACCGAATCCATGCCGCAGGCAAGACAAAGCAGCGTGCCGGCCTCCAGGATATCGACGTGGCCGGCCAGTTGCTCGGCGGCGGCGAGCGCCGGGGCGAGTTCGATGAAATCGAGGGCGACTTGCAGGGCAGGGCGGGTCATGGGGTGGTTCCTTGGGATGAGCGATCACGGAGTGTCGCGAGGCGCGCTTCGTACCCGGCAAGGGCCGCGATCAGCTCGCGGTAGGCAGCGCGCTTTTGGGCATAGAGGGCGAAGCGAGACGACACCGGCTCGAGCCGCGTGAGCGGCGATTCAAAGGCGGCCATGGCGGCACGGAAATCGGCATAGGCACCGGTGCCGACGGCCGCCGCCATGGCCGCGCCGAGGCAGCCGGTTTCTTCGACGGCGGGCAATTCGAGGGGCAGGCCGGCAGCATCGGCGAGCATTTGCATCCACACCTGCGAGCGGGCGGGACCACCCGTCACACGCAGCGTCTGCGTCGAGGGGAAGCGCTGACGCAGCCGGTCAAGGTGATGCAGGAAGCTGAAGATGACGCCCTCATAGACCGCTTGCAGCAAGTGGGCGCGGCCATGCAGGGCCTGCAATCCGTAAAAGCCTGCCTTCATGCCGAGACCGGCGTTGGAGCCATAGAGGAAGGGTAGAAACTGCACGTCGCTTGCCGCCGGCGGCAGCGCGGCCACGGCTTTGTCCATGGCAGCGTAGTCGTGGTCGCCGAACTGGGCGGCCAGCCATTCGAGATTGGCGGCCGACGTGGGGCTGGCGTCATGAACGATATAGAGCCCGGCCTCGGCGTGGCGACCGTAGACAAACGGGATCGAAAGGCCTTCCGCCACGTTGTCGGTCACGCCGGTCGCCACCGACCAGGTGCCCAGGACCGCGTTGAGCCGCCGCTCATCAACAATGCCGGCGGCAAGGCTGGTGGCCACAACGTCGAAGAGGCCGCCGACGACGGGCGTGCCCACAGCAAGTCCGGTTTCCGTCGCGGCCTGAACGGTGACCCCACCGACGACTTCGGCCGATCCGACCGGAGCGGGCAGCGCCTCCATCACCTCGCCGATGCCGCAGAGCTGGGCAAGCCCGGCGTCGTAGCGGCCGGACTGCATGTCGTAGAGGTTGCTCTCGGAAATATTGGTGATCTCGGCGCCCAGTTTGCCGGTCAGGCGAAAGCGCAGATAGTCATGCGCCATCATGATGCTGCCGATGCGCTCGTAGACAGCCGGGCGCTCGTCCTTCAGCCAGCGCAGAAGCGAGACCGGATGGCCGGTCCAAAGTGTCTGCAGTGTTCGCGGATAGAGTTTTTCGGGCAGTCCTTCCCGTTGCCAGGCACGCACCCTGCCGAGCGCCCGTTGGTCGGACGACAGCATGGCCCGGCCGAGCGGCTGCCGATCGCGATCCAAAAGGAACAAGCCTTTGCCCTGAGCCGAAATTCCGACACCACGGATGGAGGCCGGCGCGACGCCGCTTTTCGCGACGACATCGCCGACCACACGGCAGGTGGCTTGCCACAGCGTCTCCATGTCGCGCTCGGCCCAGCCCGGCTGGTCGGACAATACAGGCAGGTTGCACCGGGCCAAGCCAAGCAGTCGGCCCGTCTGATCATAGAGGCCGGCTTTCAGGAAGGTGCCGCCGCAGTCAATGCCCAGCCAGATCGGCATGCTCAGCGCGCTCCCAGAAGGTGATCGTATTGTACGCCGCTCGTTGCCAGGCGGATGTGATAGAGCGATGTCGCAGCGGTAATGAACAGCTCGTCCTGGTCGGGGCCGCCGAAGGTGCAATTCGAGACGCGTTCGGGCACCGGGATGACGCCGAGCCGGCGGCCATCGGCTGCCAGGACCATGATCCCCTGCTCGAAACTGCAATAAATGTTGCCGCTGGCGTCGACCGTGAAGCCGTCGGGAATGCCGGGCTCGATGACGGCGAGAACACTCGGATCCGTCAGTCGACGGCCTTCGGCCACGTCATAGGCGACGAGGTGGCGGCGGCCCTTCGTGGGGAAATCCACCATTGACATGTCGGCAACGTAGAGCCGGCTTTCGTCGGGAGAGAAGGCGATGCCATTTGGCCGCTGCACGTCGGTGGCGACAACGTCGATGTCGCCGGAGGCCGGATCGAAGCGATAGACCCAGCAGCCGATCACCTGGCTTTCCGACTTGTAGCCTTCGGCGTCGCCGGCGATGCCATAGGGCGGGTCGGTAAACCAGATGCTGCCGTCTGATTTGACGGCAAGGTCGTTGGGCGAGTTCAGGCGGCGGCCGTCGAAACGGTCGACAAGCATATGAACCCGGCCGTCCGGCTCGGTACGCGAGATGCCGCGGCGGCCGTGCTCGCAGGAGACGAGGCGTCCCTCTCGGTCGAGGGCATTGCCGTTGGCGAAATTGGAAGGGTCGCGGTAGAGCGCGACGCTACCGTCGCGCGACCAGCGGAACATACGGTTGCCCTTGACGTCCGAGAAGATCACCGCGTCTTCGGCCGGCAACCACACCGGTCCCTCGGCCCACACCGCGGGAGAGGCGAGGCGCGTCAAAACGCTATCATGCCGGATGAAGCCGGCTGGGGTGTCGCCGGTGGAGGAGAGAGAGGCCGGCATGTTGATCTTCCCGGACGCAAGGTTTCCTTCGCGGACAGGCTGGAGTTCGCCGCGATGGATGTCGGTGTGGAGGCAGGCGGACGGTTATTTGGCGCCCCAGATGGCCTTGTAGTGATCCTGGTAGCCGTTCTGCGGGTCGTAGACGTTCTTGTCGCCGCCATCGAAGGCGATGTTGTCCTTGGTGACGAGATGGACCGGCGTGACATAGCCCGACGGCTCCTCGCCCGCGAAGGCGCGGTTGAACTCATCGACGATCTGCCAGCCGTGCAGCTTCAGCGGCTCGGGAACGGTAGCGGTCTGATGGTTGCCGGAGCGGATGCGCTGATAGGCGCTTTCCGAGCCGTCACCGGCCGAGATGTTGAAGGGAGCGCCATCGCCCTTTTTGCCGGCCGTCTGCAGCGAGGAGGCCATGAAATCGAAGTAGAGGTCGTTGATGGCCAGTGAATACTGGTAATCCTCGCCATACTTCTGGATCAGCGAGAAGGTCATCTGCGGCATGCGGTTCGACGTGTCGGCGAGTGGCGTATCGATGAACTCGACGACCTTGCAGCCGGCGCACTTCTCGATCACCGCCTTCATGGCATTCGCCTTGTCCAGGGCGATCTGATAGAGCGAGTCGGTGAAGATCAGCGCTTTCGCCGTGCCTTCCGACTTGGCGACGGCATACATCGCCGCGGTCTTGGCGACATCGTCACTGTCGGAGGTGACGTTGTAGAAGACGTTGTACTCGGGGACCGGACCAGGCTTGGGCACCGCGTGCCAGCCGACGAGAGTGATCTTCTCCTGAACGGCTTTCTTCAGAGCCATCTTGGCAACGTTGGGGTTCCAGCCACCGATGACGATGCCGTCCGGCTTCTTGGCGATCGCCTGGTTGAGGGCGGCGAGCTGATCCTTGACCGAGCCGGCGCCGTCAAGCACATCGAGCTGCCAGCCCGCCACCTTGGCGGCTTCCGCCACACCCTCTTCGACACCGAGCACACCACCGTTCTTCATGTCGGAGGCGATGTAGATGATCGACTTGCCCTTGGCGATGGCCGGGCCGGTGGTCGGGCCATCCCAGGCGGAGGCCGGCGCGGTGGCCTTGGCGACGAGTGCCTTGGCCTCGTCGAGGAAGGCATCGGCGCGGGCCGGCAGCGTGGCGATCACGGCGGCGGCAAGCGCGGTTGAAAGCAGTAGGCCAGTCCTTGTCATAGCGTTTTCTCCTTCGCTTTTTTCCGGCCGTATCTCCGATTCCAATCCTCCCGGAGATACGGTGGCTTTCTTGTCATTGGTTGAGGCTGCGGTTTCGCCGATCTGTCGGTCGGGCGATCAGACTTTCTTTGCCGAGCCGCGTTGCACGGCTTTCTGATTGAGCAGGCGCCGCCGCTGGGCATAGCCTGCCAGGGTGATCGACAGCAGCAGGGTCGTGCCGTTGAACAGCGGTTCCACCCAGAAGGCGCCGCCGAACTGCTGGATGCCGGCGATGCCGATTGCCAGGATGGAGACGCCGATCACCGTGCCCCAGACATTGACGCGGCCTGGCCGGATGGTGGTCGATCCAAGGAAGGCGCCGACGAGGGCGGGCAGCATGTAGTCCATGCCAACGCTTGCCTGACCGACCCCTTGCTCGGCGGCCACCAGCACACCGGAGAAGCCGGTGATCACCGAGGAGGCGATGAAGGCGCCGATGATGTAGCGGGTGACCGGAATACCATTGAGGCTTGCCGCGTTGGGGTTGCCGCCGACGGCATACATGCATCGACCGAGAGGCGTATGCTCGGTGACAAGCCAGAGCACCACGGCGAGCGCCAGCACGTAGAAGCCGCCAATCGGAATGCCGAACACCTCGGTGTGATGCAGCATCAAGAAGCTGTCGGGAAGGTCGCCGACGATCTGGCGCCCGCCGGAATGCCACAGAGCGATTGCGTAAAGCGTGGTGCCGGTGCCCAGAGTGGCAACGAAGGAGTCGATATCGGCGACGGCCACCAGAATACCGTTGATCAGGCCGTAGACCGCCGACAGGAGCAGGACGATCAGCACCGCCATCGGCCAACTGAAACCGTAGGTGACCTGCAGGCTGATGGCCAGGATGTGCCAGAGCACGATGCCGAAGCCGACGTTGAGGTCGATCTTGCCGACGATCATCGGAATGGTGGCGGCGAGGGCCAGGAGCGCCACCTTGGACTTGGAAGCGAAGATCGCCTGCAAGGTCAGCATCGACGCGAAGGACGGGGTTGCCACCGAGAAAAGGATGATGAGCAGGACGCAGAGGATCAGCAGCCCGTAGCGGGTGCCGGCCTGCGTGAGCACCGGCACGATGCCGTCCCGGCTCAGGCTGACGCGCTCCTCCAGCGCGGTGGACTTTACAGATGAGCTGGCCACCTCTTGTTCTCCCAGAAATGTTGTCTCGCTCAAGCGGACGCGCCGACCCGGCGCTCGCGATATCCTGTCAGGCAACGGCAGCCGGAGCTGCGATCTCCTCTCCGCCGCAGGCCCGCTGCAGGAGGTTGGCAAAGGTCACGTCTTCGTTGATCAGTTCGTCGACCACCTTGCCTCGATTGAAGACCAGGGCGCGGTTGCAGATGTGGGCGATTTCCTCGAAATCCATGGAGATCACCAGAACGGCGATCCCCTTGGCGAGCGCCTCGTTGAGCAGGTCGTAGATCTCGGCACGGGCGCCGACGTCGACGCCGGCGGTCGGGTCTTCAAGGATGAGAACCGGCGTGCCGAGCTTCATCCAGCGGGCCATCACCACCTTCTGCTGGTTGCCGCCCGACAGCGCGCTGACATCGATATCGATGAGGCGCGGCCGCACGTCGAAGCGCTCGACCTCGGCCCAGGCGTGCTTGGCTTCCGTATCGGAACCATAGGCGGAGATCGGGCGAAGACCCAGGTTGCATGGGTTCAGGAACAGATTTTCCCGAACCGACATGGTCATCACCACGCTCTCGTTGATGCGGTCGCCGGCGACCAGCGAAATACCGGCGGCGATGGCCTCCGTTGGTGAGCGCGGAGCGATGGTGCGCTCTTGCATTTGGATGCTTCCAGAGGTGGCGGTGCGCTTGCCGAACAGGCAACGACCGATCTCCTCCTGTCCGGCGCCCCTCAAGCCGACCAAGGCGACCATCTCGCCACGCCGCAGCGTGAAGGAGACCGGCCCCGTGTCGCCCACGACCAAGCGGTCGACCTCTAGCATGGCGGGAGCTTCGACCGGCAGCGGCCGGCGCTTGTCGCCGCGTTTCTCCTCGCCGACGATCAAGCGCACCAGGTCGCGGAGTTCATATTGACTGGTCGCGCCGCCTGCCACCCAGCGGCCGTCGCGCATGACGCAAACCTCGTCGGCGATCTCGACCACCTCGTCAAGGCGGTGGGTGACGTAGATCATGCCAACCCGGCGCTGGCGCAGACGCTCCAGCACGGCGAAGAGATGCTTGACGTCATCGGCCGGCAAGGAGGCGGTCGGCTCGTCAAGCACAAGCACCTCGGCATCGACGGCCACGGCGCGCGCGATGGCCAGCAGCGACTTTTCGGTGCGCGACAGCTCGAACACGCGGGCGTCGGGGTCGAGGTCGGTTCCGACGGCTTCCAGCGCCGCGATGGCCCGACGGCGAACCTCCGCCCAATCCACGAGGCCAAGACGACGGGGGAAGCCCATGGTGAAGGCCATGTTCTCGGCAACGGTCATCCACTCGACAAGACCGAGATCTTGATGAATGAAAGCGATCGGCTGGCGTCCGCGCCGCCCGACGGCGCTTGCCGAGGCGACTTCTTCGCCGCGGAACAGGATCGAACCGGCGTCGCGCTTGTAAACCCCCGCCAGGATCTTGATCAGCGTCGACTTGCCGGCCCCGTTCTCGCCCAGCAGGGCCAGGATCTTGCCCGGCCGGACGTCGATGCTGACGTGGTCGACGGCGGCGACGCGACCGAATGTTTTGACGATGTCGACCATCGACAGGATCGGGGCATCGGGCGTGGTGGTTGGCGATGTCATGAGCGTCCTCCTCCCCGAGGCGCTTCGCGTTGATCGAAGGCGGCAGTCTCCGCTCACAGGGCGCGGATCGTCTCCCAAACCCGTTCGTCGACCGGAATGCCCTTCTCCTTGTTTTGGGCTTTCATCTGCGGGAATTCATGGCCCGGCAGACGGATGGCCTGAGACGGATCGGAGCGTTCGGCGGTCAGGACATAATTACAGATCCGCCGCAGCTTCTCATCACGCGTGCCCTTGTCGATCAGCCTATCCACCTCGATGGCAACGAACACCTGCGACACGTTGTATTCGTCGTCCATTTCCTCGCTGACTTCGGCGACCGACAGGCCGCCAGACAGCAGCGTGGCGATCATGTCGAGGACGATCGAAAGACCCGACCCCTTCCAGTAGCCCATGGGCAGGATGCGGCGGTTCTTTTCGATCACGCCAGGGTCGCGGGTCAGCTTGCCATCATCATCGAAGCCGCCGTCCACCGGCAGTTGCCGGCCGGCCAGCCTGTTCACCTCGAGCATGCCGTAGGAGAACATCGACATGGACATGTCGATCATGGTCACCGGATTGCCGGGCACCGCGACGATCAGCGGGTTGGTGCCGATGCGGCATTCCTTGGAACCCCAGGGCGGCATGACGGCGATCGAATTGGTCCAACAGATGCCAACGTAGCCTTGTTCCGCCGCCTGATAGCCATAGGAACCGCCGCGCATCCAGTGATTGGCATTTCGCAGGGCAACGAGGCCGATGCCATGTTCGGCGGCGAGCGCGATCGCCCGGTCCATCATTTCCGTGGCGGTCAGGTTGCCAATGGACCGGCAAGCGTCCCACTGCTCGATGGCTCCCAGCGACAGGAGCTTCTTCGGCTCGGCGTCGACATGGACGTGGCCGGCACGGATCTGCTGCACGAAACGGGGGAAGCGGTTGACGCCATGCGAGTAGACGCCGGTCTCCGTCGTGTCGGCAAACAGCTTGGCGCAGGCATCCGCCTTCTCCGAGGCGACGCCGCACTTGAGAAGGACACGCCGAAATTCGGCCTGCAGGTCGTGATGGGTGAGATGTAACAAGGCGTTCCTTCCCGAATATTTGTTTTATTGAGTAGTCAGGAGGCCGGCAGCCCAACGCCGGCCAGCATGGCCCAGGGCAGCTTGCCGACGATTTTGCGGATGTTTCCCGGCTGATCGAGCGTCACGCCCGGCAGGTGAATGTCGTCCGGGGCAAAGATGAAGACATCGGCGGTACCGAAGGGATGCCAGTCGAGCGGGAGATCCTGGGCGTAATAGGCGACGTCACGCGTTGCGTCGTAGGACGCATCCGGATCATTGACCAGCTTGCCACAACCAACCTGTTCGGTACCGGAGAGCATGATTTGCACGTCGCAATAACGACGATGACTTTCGGCACGAAGCTCGGGCGCCGGGCGCGTTTCATACTCGTTGATGACGAAGAAGGTGTCGTCGCCGAGTTCTTGACGGCCGGCAGGCGCGTCGTGCAGCGCCGGATTGGCAAGGCTTTCGAGCATCTCCCGGACGACCGGCGGCAGCCTTTTCCGCCAAGCGAGATCATGCAGCGAACCTCTTAGCATGCCAGTCCCCCATGGCACCGTGCGTTCTGTATTTCAAAACGACGTTCTGTATTTTGGTATATTCCGGCTTCGGGCTTGTCAATGCCGTAGTTTCCATAAGCGCCATTTCCGCCCACCCGTCGGACCGACGGCCGTTTGACGCGATGATCGGTCGGAGCTAATTCATCGGAAGAGCTAACTTGTCCTCGCCGCCCTGGCGGGGGTGCAGAACAAGCCGACAAGGAGGATTTCATGGTGGATACCGTGCCGGACCAGGAGCCGCCGGCCGGCAGCCAGAGTCTGCTGCGTGGGCTGCAAATCATCGAAATTCTCAGCAACTTCCCGAATGGCTGTCCGCTTGCCAAGCTTTCCGAGCTGGCAGGGCTGACCAAGAGCACGACGCATCGCTTGCTCCAGGGACTTGAAAGCGTCGGCTATGTGACAAGAGCGCCTTCGCCCGGCAGCTACCGTCTGACGACCAAATTCCTGGCGGTTGGCCAGAAAGCCCTGTCGTCACTCAACATCATTCACGTCGCGGCTCCGCATCTCGAAGCTCTTAATCTCGATGTCGGCGAAACGGTCAATTTCTCGACGCGTGAAGATGACCACGCCATCATGATCTACAAGCTGGAGCCGACGGTGGGCATGATCCGCACCCGCACCTATATCGGCCAGCACTTGCCGTTGTTCTGTTCGGCCATGGGCAAGATCTTTCTCGCCCATGACAAAGCTGCCAATTTTGAAACCTACTGGCAGAGCCATCGCGCCGGCATTGTCAAGCTGACGGCCAACACGATCGTCGACCACGCCGATATGCTGGCCGAGTTCGCCGCCATCCGTGCCGACAACCATGCCCTCGACCGCGAGGAGAACGAACTCGGCGTTTCCTGCGTCGCGGCGCCGGTGTTCGATATTCAGGGCCGCGTGCCCTACGCCGTGTCGATTTCGCTATCGACGGCACGCCTGAAGCAGATCGGGCTCGACAGTCTTCTGGTGCCTCTCAAGGAAACGGCCAAACGCATTTCGGCTGAACTAGGTGCGCAAGTATAAATACTCGCCGGATTTGGACCCGATCGAAACGGCCTTCGCAAAATTCAAGACACTTCTGCGCAAGAGAATCTCTAGCGTCTTGGATGGTTTATGGAAAGATATCGGCGGTATCTGCGATCTGCTCGCCTCAGAATGGCTTGAATTACTTAAAGACGGTAGGATGCGCTGCGCTTTAGGCGCCCAAGGTTTTAGTGCTCGATGTTTCCCAACATCCAGATCGAAATACAAATATTCGATGATTGATGTGTTTGCGAGAGTGGACGGTTATTTACTGGAAACAGATCCACGTTCGATTAGTTTACATGGTACGACAACGTGGGATGGACTGTCCACCGGCGTGTCGATAAGCTGGCTCAGTCGTTCGGTTCCTTTGAATCCCAAGTCATAATAGGGAAGAGCCGCCGTCGTGAGTTCCGGTTTGAGCGCAAGAGACAAAGTCTGAAAATCATCAAAGCCCGCAATGCTGACATCCTCTGGAATTCTCAAACCGAGATGCAGCGCTGCAAGGTAGACCTGGATGGCCATCTCATCGTTTCCACACATGATCGCTGTGGGCCGGTCATCACCGCTGAGAATGTCGCGTGCCGCCGAGTAGACGTAGTTGGTTTCCTTGCCGACCGGCCCCTCCATACCAAGTCGCACGGTCATGTCATTTTCGGCAACTCCGGCCTCCGCCATAGTTTGACGGAATGCTTCATAGCGTTGCTCACCACCAAGAAGAATTGGGTTCAGACGGATGTAGCCGATCCGTCTATGGCCACGCGCCAACAAATATCGCGTCAGATCGCGAGACCCTTGCGTGTCGTCGGGCTCGATAGACGGCAAGTCCACACGTGAGCCGGGGTGACAGTTGATGAGAACGGTGGGAAGGTCGACATCGCCCGCCTCGGGATCGACGATGCGATGATACATCGTCACATAGAGCACGCCTTCGATCTGATGCGAGCGGAACATGTTCCAGATGTTCAGTTCCCGCTCAGGGTCGCCGCCTGTATTGGCAAGAAGGATCGTCTTGCCATTGGCAGTCGCCCAATCCTGAATGCCACGAACGATATCGCCAGAGTAAGGCGTCGTCGACACATAGTCGGTGATAATGCCGAAGGTCTGCGACCGACTGGATCGTATCATGCGAGCCGCCATGTTCGGGACATAGCCCAAATCGCGAATTGCCCGCTCGACCCGCTCGCGCATCTCCGGCGTCACATACGGCTCTCCATTCACGACGCGAGAAACCGTCTTGTTGGAAACACCCGCCGCGCGAGCGACGTCAATGATACTGACCATCAAATCCACCTCGTATTGGTTGAACCATAGTGCACGTCGCTGACAACGTCGACAGATTTATATGACGACGTCGTCAAATGCGCTTGACGACGTCGTCATAGGCCACTACGCTTCAACTCGCCCCACAAGATCCACCGCTGCGAGCCGGACCTCCAGCGCAATCTGAGGGCATGACGAGGCCGCAAGAGCGAAGCGTCGCGGTCGCGCTTTCAAAGGGAGGACGCAATGAACAAACTGCTATATGCGACCGCATTGGCTACGCTACTTGCAGCGCCGGCGTTGGCGGCCGAGCGGATCAACGTGCTCGTCGAGGGCGGTGGCGAAATGCTGCAGAAGGACGTGGCCGCGAAATTCACCGCCGAAACCGGTATTGAAGTGAATTTCACGGTCGTCCCCTATCAGGGTGTCTTCGACAAGCTCTCTGCCGAAATCGCGTCCGGTGCCTCCAGCTTCGATGTGGCGACCATAGACGTGGTATGGAACGCCAAGTTCGCCGATCACGTCGAGGATCTTTCAGATCTGTTCACCGACGACGTCCGAGCCGATTTGCCGCCGACGCTACTCGCCGACGCCAAGGTCAACGGCAAGATGATGGGCATGCCCGCCTGGGCGAACGCCGAGATCGTCTTTTATCGCAAGGACCTCTTCGAGGACCCGAAGGAGAAGGCAGATTTCCAGGCGAAATACGGCTACCCCCTCGCTCCGCCAAAAACCTGGCAGGAATGGCGAGACATGGCCAAGTTCTTCACCCGCTCGACCAAGGGTGATGGCACGATCGACTTCTGGGGTACCGATACCATCGGCACGTTCGCGGAAGAGTGGATGGCGCATGTGCTGCAGGCCGGCTCACCCGGCGTCATCCTCGACAGGGATGGCAACGTCATCATCGACAACGAGGCTCATCGCAAGGCGCTTGAGTTCTACATTGCCCCACACTGCGTCGACCGCTCCGTACCGGATAACGTCAACGAGATCGGATGGGGCGAGGCGCAGAACCTCTTCTATCAAGGCAAAACGGCCATGATGAAATTCTGGGCCCACGCCTACAAGATGACGCCTCAGGATTCCGTCGTGAACGGCAAGGTGGGCGTAGCGCCGATGCTGGCCGGCGAAGCAGGAGTGGCCGCGATTCCAGGCCCCTGGTACAACGTCGTTCCGGCCACGTCCAAGAACAAGGATGCGGCGAAGAAGTTCATCGCCTATGCCGAAGCCCACAACGCTCTGGGCATCGAAGCGCCGCTCGGTCTTGCGGCGACCAACTCGGCCTACAAGAGCTATTTTGGCAAACCGGGCTACGAGCATTTCGGGCCGCTCCTTGAAACGCTCAGCGCACCCGCCACTCAGGGACGCCCGCTCAACGAGCACTTCCAGGAGATCGTCGATGAGGCCGTCCTACCGGCGGTTCAGAAGGCTCTGACGTGCAAGGTCGATGTCGCAGAGGTTCTCGCCGAAGCCAAAAGCAACATCCAAGACATCCTGCATCCCTGACAGGCTGGGTTCAAACTGAAGACGGGGGGCTTATGCTCCCCACTTCCCACCGCAGCTGGAGATGGCGATGTCATCGGAAAACCGCTTCGTGCTTGGCATGTTGATGCCGGCCGCATTGTTCCTTGCGCTTTTGGTCGCCTACCCGATCTGCCTGCTGATCTACAATTCCCTTTTTTCGGTCAAGACGATTGCGCCCGACGTTCGCGAGTGGGTCGGCCTGGCCAACTACGTTAATGCCTTGACCTCGCCTCGCATTGCAGAGAGTGCAGCGAGAACACTCAAGTACTCCGTGTTCGCCTTGTCATTCGAGTTTCTTTTCGGCTTCTGCGCCGCGTTGCTGTTTAGCGCGATAGCCGATAAATCGAGACTTCACCGTACCGTTTTCGCCCTCCCCCTCATGGTTCCTCCTATCGTCGCGGGGCTGCTTTGGCGCTTCCTGCTGATCGGAAACATTGGGATACTCAACTATGGTCTTGTCGCCATCGGGCTGATCCGCGACCCTGGCGATATTCAGTGGCTGTCCGACCAGGATCTGGTCATCTACTCGGTTGCCTTCGCCGATATCTGGCTGACAACGTCCTTCGTCGCCCTCGTCTCCTATGCCGGCCTTACCAATATTCCCAAGGACCTGATCGAGGCCGCCCGAATTGATGGGGCCAATGCCATTAAACGCTTCTGGCATGTGACCCTCCCCATGATGCGTCCAGTGATCGCCGTGGTGGTGATCGTTCGTGGCGTCGATGCCGCCAAAACCTTCGACCTTATCTGGATCCAGACTCAAGGTGGCCCAGCGCACAGTTCAGAGGTGTTCTCAATGAACATCTATCAGCGAATGGTTCGCTACGGCGATCTTGGTTCAGCTTCTGCGTCAGCCACTCTTTTTCTTCTTGTCATGATCCTCCTTGCCGCTCTGGCCTACTGGAAGATCTGGAGATCAGCTCATGACTGACGTCAACCAACGCGACATCGGGAAGGCCCTGATCAACGCCGCCGCCCTCGTCCTGGTGCTGTCCTACGCGCTGCCTTACGTCTACCTGCTCATGACTTCTCTGAAGCCGGCCGCCGACGTACAGCAGATTCCACCGCGCTTCTTCCCGGCAAGCATTTCGCTCGAGAACTTTCGCGACGTGCTGTTCAACTCGACGCTGCCGCGCGCCTTTGCGAACTCCCTGATCGCGGCGGTGCTCACCACAGTCGTGTCGCTGGCCCTGGCACTGCCCGCCGCCTACGTCGCCACTCAGTACCGTCGGAAGATCACGGTGCTCTTTCTTCTGTTCGCG